>Ga0255361_1000058_pt1 | contig 32760 bp, 19 predicted proteins | sample GFST75r1metaG_FD_186005 | JGI IMG/M metagenome (GOLD analysis project Ga0255361, IMG submission 186005) | Peat soil microbial communities from Stordalen Mire, Sweden - G.F.S.T75.r1 | ecosystem: Environmental > Terrestrial > Soil > Wetlands > Peat | place: Sweden: Norrbotten County, Stordalen... | reverse complement strand
GCCGCGAGAGGTCTCTCGACTCGCGTGGCGTAGGTCACCAATATTTCGGTGCTCTGTGCACGGCTGTAGGTGCTATCACCCTCGGCGCAAACGGCGTACGCGTGTGTCGTCGCGACGCTTTCCCTCTGGGTGAAGTGATAGTACCCTGAGGCATCGGTCGTGGTCGTGGCCGCGAGCACCCTTTTCTTCGGATCGTCCGTATTGTACAAAACGACGGGCACTTCAACCAGCGCTACGCCGCTCGCCGTAAGGCGTCCGGCGATCGTGGCGTCGCGCCCGACGAACTGTTGTCGGGGGGAGGCGGTGGCGGTGATGGTCGTGGGGATGGTGACATACGTTACGGAGAGTTCATCGCTCATCGAGGGGTCGTGCGTCGGGCTGCCGGGGGCGCGCACCACGTAGGTATGGTGGCTGGGACCGGTGTCGGTAAGGGTGAACTGATAGTAGCCTGAGGCGTCGGTTGTGGCGTTCTCTGTGGGGACCCGTTCTATGATGTCGTCAGCGTTGTAGAGGGTAATGGGCGCGGCCGCGACCGGGGTGCCGTCTGCCAGCAAGCGACCGGTAATCGTGGCGTCGCGCCCGACGAACTGTTGTCGGGGGGAGGCGGTGGCGGTGATGGTCGTGGGGATGGTGGCGTAGGTGACCGAGACGACATCGCTCACTGAGGGGTCGTGCGTGGGGCTGCCGGCGGAGCGCACCACGTAGGTATGGTGGCTGGGACCGGTGTCGGTGCGGGTGAACTGGTAGTCGCCTGAGGCGTCGGTCGCCGTGGTGGCTACGGGAATCCGTTCTATGATGTCGTCAGCGTTGTAGAGGGTAACGGGCGAGTACGCGACCGGGGTGCCGTCTGCCAGCAAGCGACCGGTAATCGTGGCGTCGCGCCCGACGACCTGTTGTCGGGGGGAGGCGGTGGCAGTGATCGTGCTGGGGGTGATGACGTAGGTGACTGAAATCTCAGAGCTCTGCACGGGAGCGTAGGTGCGTGCGCCCGGAGCGCGGACTACGTAGGTATGGTGGCTGGGACTGGTGTCGGTGAGGGTGAACTGGTAGTGGCCTGCGGCGTCGGTGGTGGTGTTCGCAATGGAGACCCGTTCTATGGCATCTGCCGCGTTAAAAAGGGTGATCGGTGCCTCTGCGACCGGCGTGCCGTCGGCGGTGAGGGTTCCGGTGATGGTGACGTCGTGCCCGACGAACTGTTGTCGGGGGGAGGCAGTGGCGGTGATGGTCGTGGGGATGGTGACGTAGGCTACGGAGAGTTCATCGCTCACCGAGGGCTCGTAGGCCGCAGTGGCGGAAGCGTACACCACGTAGGTATGGTGGCTGGGACTGGTGTCGGTGAGGGTGAACTGGTAGTGGCCTGCGGCGTCGGTGGTGATGGTGGTTACGAGAACTTTTTCAGCAGCGTCCGTTTTGTAGAGCGTAACGGATGCCTCTGCGACCGGGGTGCCGTCGGCGGTGAGGGTTCCGGCGATCGCGACGTCGCGCCCGACGAACTGTTGTCGGGGGGAGACGGTGGCGGTGATGGTCGTGGGGATGGTGACGTAGGTGACCGAAATCTCGGGACTCTGCACAGGAGCGTAGGTGCTGTCGCCGGCGGAGCGCACCACGTAGGTATGGTGGCTGGGACCGGTGTCGGTGCGGGTGAACTGGTAGTCGCCTGAGGCGTCGGTCGCCGTGGTGGCTACGGGAATCCGTTCTATGATGTCGTCAGCGTTGTAGAGGGTAACGGGCGAGTACGCGACCGGGGTGCCGTCTGCCAGCAAGCGACCGGTAATCGTGGCGTCGCGCCCGACGACCTGTTGTCGGGGGGAGGCGGTGGCAGTGATCGTGCTGGGGGTGATGACGTAGGTGACTGAAATCTCAGAGCTCTGCACGGGAGCGTAGGTGCGTGCGCCCGGAGCGCGGACTACGTAGGTATGGTGGCTGGGACTGGTGTCGGTGAGGGTGAACTGGTAGTGGCCTGCGGCGTCGGTGGTGGTGTTCGCAATGGAGACCCGTTCTATGGCATCTGCCGCGTTAAAAAGGGTGATCGGTGCCTCTGCGACCGGCGTGCCGTCGGCGGTGAGGGTTCCGGTGATGGTGACGTCGTGCCCGACGAACTGTTGTCGGGGGGAGGCAGTGGCGGTGATGGTCGTGGGGATGGTGACGTAGGCTACGGAGAGTTCATCGCTCACCGAGGGCTCGTAGGCCGCAGTGGCGGAAGCGTACACCACGTAGGTATGGTGGCTGGGACTGGTGTCGGTGAGGGTGAACTGGTAGTGGCCTGCGGCGTCGGTGGTGATGGTGGTTACGAGAACTTTTTCAGCAGCGTCCGTTTTGTAGAGCGTAACGGATGCCTCTGCGACCGGGGTGCCGTCGGCGGTGAGGGTTCCGGCGATCGCGACGTCGCGCCCGACGAACTGTTGTCGGGGGGAGACGGTGGCGGTGATGGTCGTGGGGATGGTGACATACGTTACGGAGAGTTCATCGCTCACCGAGGGGTCGTGCGTCGGGCTGCCAGAGTACGCGACCTTGAAAGCACGTGTTCCCGCGCTCGGCTGGGCGACCCGAAAGGCGAAGCCGCCCCTCGCGTTCGTGGTCGCATCGCCGACGCTATACCAAAGACCCGCGCCATCTGAGTACAGTTTGACCAACCCTTCTGCGACGGGTGCGCCGTTTGCCGTAAGCTGTCCGGCGATCGTGATGTCGTGCCCGACGAACTGTTGTCGGGGGGTGGCGGTGGTGGTGATGGTGGTAGGGGTGCAGACTCCGCTCGAGCGCTGCTGCGCATCGTTTCCCCGCGGAGCGCTACGCGTAACTCCGGTTCTGTCAGCGCCGAGATGCGCGCCCCGATCCCCGAAAGCATCAGCTGATTCGCGTGAGGTCTCGATGCCGTCTAGTCGTCTATCTTCTTCGCCCGGCAATCTGGTGGCCCTCCTCGTATTTTAATTACCGTTATGCCGGCCTTTTATCCGCAGAAAGTACTATACGTTCCACATCGGCAATAGAATATAATACTACCGTTATTGAACGATTGTAACACGCATAGCAGAGGTATGCCAGAACGTGCGGAGTTACCCTGTCGGTACGAGACTCGCACCCGCGCACGTGCAGCGTTCACGACGCGTTTGCTCGTTTTGAATTTTGACGCTAAAAGCGCGGCAGGCAGGAACGACGTACAGGTCGAATTCAGTGGCTGTGCGGGAAGCCGAAGCCGCCACAGTGCACCAATCGTCTCGTCACACCGGCTCATCCACTGAAGCACGCGCAAGGTCAACGAGGGCGCGGCAGCAACCCACGGCATCCATTGCGTTTCCGGCGCGTCATTCCGCTCCCTGAGGGTCCCTCGCAGCACCCCATTCAGGCGGCGCAGTGAGGGCGGAACGAGTTTGAAAGCCTTAAATAGGTTAGATGCTTAGCTATCGGCGAATGCAATGAAAGGCAAGAAGGTAATCGTCACCGGAGGTCTAGGCTTTATTGGTTCCCACTTAGTCGAGGCGCTTGTCGAAGAAAACGACGTCACCGTAATCGACAACCTGTCGACAGGGAAGTTGGAGAATATCGAACATTTGGATGTATGCCCCGAAGTGGTCGAAGGAGACGTTGCGGCGCTCAATTTAGCAGAAATCTTCGACGGCGGTGATTATGTTTTTCATGAGGCGGCGCTTCCCAGCGTTCAGCGCAGCATCGATGAGCCGCTGATGTCGAACCACTCCAACGCCACCGGGACCTTGAAGGTGTTGATCGCCGCGAAAGAATCGGGTATACAAAAGGTGGTCTATGCTTCGTCGTCATCCGTGTATGGCGATACCGTAGAGCTCCCCAAACGGGAGGACATGTGCCTCGCACCAAAATCCCCGTACGCGGTGACGAAAGCAGCAGGAGAGTTCTACTGCACGGTGTTTCAAGAAGTCTACGGTCTCCGTACCGTTTCCCTGCGCTACTTCAACGTGTTCGGACCGCGGCAAGACCATCGTTCTGGCTACGCAGCGGTAATTCCCAAGTTCATTGCCGCGCTGCTCAACAATTCGCCACCGACCGTATATGGAGACGGAGAGCAGAGCAGAGACTTCACGTTTGTCAGACACGTTGTTGAGGCGAATGTCCGCGCGTGCGAATCCACGGCGACGGGGATCTTCAACATCGCGTGCGGCCGGAGCGCTACCCTCAACGAACTGATTGCCCTTCTCGCCAAGATTACCGGCAGCGATATTGAGCCTACATATGCCGCGCCGCGCCCAGGCGATATACGAGACTCGCTCGCTGCTATTACAAAGGCGCGCGTGTTTGGGTATGCGCCGCGCAGCAATTTCGAGGACGAGCTTCAAGAGACCGTCAGGTGGTTTGAGAGTGGAAGTACGCGATAAGATTACGAGCAAATCTGCGCGCATCGCTGTCATAGGGTTGGGCTATGTCGGACTCCCGACGGCAGTCAACTTTGCTGAGAACGGGTTCAGCGTGATTGGAGTCGATAGGACGCAGGAGAAAGTCGACGTCATCAACGCCGGGGGCTGTTACCTTACCGACTTGAATCTCGATGAGCGTGTGCAAAGACTCGTCGGTCAGCACAAGCTCACGGCCACCATCGATACAGTCGGCGCTACACGCGAGAGCGACGTGATCATCATCACCGTCCCGACGCCGGTCACGTCGGATAAGCGACCTGATCTATCATTCATCGTGTCCGTGGGTCAGGCCATTGCCCAAGGCCTGAGTCGCGACAAGCTCGTCGTCTTGGAGTCGACGGTGTACCCCGGAGTGGTCGATGACGTGCTGAAGCCGTTGCTCGAGGAGTCGGGCTTGAAAGCCGGGATCGATTTTGGACTCGCCTACTGTCCGGAGCGCTATAACCCGGGAGACGCCGATCATACCATCAAGGACGTGGTCCGAATCGTGGGGGGCATCACGCCGGAATGGGCTGACGCAACGGCGGAGCTCTACGTCAGCAACGCGAAGGACGTGGTCACGGTCAAGGATATCAAAACCGCTGAGGCGGCAAAAGTCATCGAAAACATCCAGAGGGATCTCAATATCGCGCTCATGAACGAGCTCGCACTGATCTTTGAACGCTTGAACATTGATATCATGGACGTCATCAAAGCCGCATCGACCAAGTGGAACTTCAACGTGTATTACCCGGGAGCGGGGGTCGGGGGGCACTGCCTACCGGTTGACCCGTACTATCTCGTTCAGAAGGCTGAAGAACTCGGCTATCACTCGCAGGTGATCACGGCCGGCAGGGCCATAAATGATTATATGCCTCAGCACGTTTTCCAACTGGTCGCTGACGCTCTGAACGAACAGAAACTCGCCGTGAACGGCTCGAAGATAGCGGTCCTCGGCCTTTCCTACAAGGAGAACGTTGGCGACTACCGTGAGAGCCCCAGCGTAGTAGTCGTGGAGGAACTCAAGAAGCGAGGGGCTCAGGTACACCTCGTTGACCCGTACATCGACGAGCGGGAGCTGCGAGCACTGGCAATTCCCGACGCGACGGTGTACGACGCCGTCGCCGCGGCCGACGCGCTCATCCTCATGACGGCACACCGCGATTTCGCTGGGCTCGATCTACGCAAAATCAAGAACTACATGCACACCCCGATAATCGTCGACGGCCGGCGGTTTTTCGACCCTGAGACCGTCGAAAAACTGGGGTTCGTATATCGAGGCGTTGGCGCCAAGAATAGATGAATGGCCCCGTGGTCTGCAAAGGCCACAGAGTGCGATAGCACACGAGCATCGCCTTGGAGGTGAACAGCAGCCACCGGTAGGCCTGCTGTATCAGACTATAGAAGGGTCGTTGCTAACGGTCACCATCTCGCTGGTGCCAGGTATGTACTGGTTAAGTTCTTGGCGGCTTCAACCGACAGAGAGGACATCAAACGTGCGTTCGATTCGGCAGGATCTATCATTTCGGTTTCGAGCGTAATTACGTGCAGCTACTTGTTTCTGCCACAAATAGCCAGAGATTTGTTCAACGGCAACCCGACACCCGTTCTGATCTTCCCCCTGAGCGTCTTCTTTGGGGCATAGATGCGATCTACATCGTAATTCGCGCCTATGTAGCTATGAAAGATACGCAGAAAAGAGTGCGTTTTACGGAGTTATGGGGTCACACTAGCAGCGATAGTTGAGAGACTTGGGGTCAGCAAAACCACCCTGATAAACCTGGCAGCGAAACTTCGAAGGGGAAATCGACAATCTGCGCGCGGTGGAGCTTGAGGCGATGTACGACAAGTTCTACCTCTCGACGCGTGAGCAGGTCGAGTTTTTTGGGGATGTGGTCAGCGGGATTCAGCGAGAACTCGAAACGTGGGAGTTGTCTAAGGTCCTCACAGAAAAGCTGTTTGTGATGTATGCGCACTTCTATCCAGAGGCGCAGCACGCGTTGCCCGAGTAACGTTTCGTGGTAACAATGAGATCAAGGTGGCGCGGGCCGGGCGACTTCCATCGTCTGATACTGGGTTCCTGGGTGAGCTCAACCGTCTTTTCCTCCTGCCGAAAAAAGTCGTAGGATAGGCGAAAGCGGCTGCCGCCTAGAAGTGCCATCGTCGTCTCCACCACGTGGGGGGCGCCGTGGGGGGGTATTCGCAGATCGAGACTCACGAACGCCAAAGGGGCATAGGAGCGACCCGATTGAGTTCTAATTATTTAATGGATTTTATAATATTTTTCTATAATTATGACGGTTTAACGGCGCACCGCCATTCCTAACAGGTAAATGCATTGAACGATTCAGCATGTAATCCAAGGACGAACGTTTCCGTTGAATTGAACAATGCAGATAAATGTTGATGCTCCACTACAATCAAAACCGGTAGCGAGCGGCAATCGCTAGAAATTGAATCCATGGCGCCAGGCCTCCGCGTCGCAGTGCAGTCCGAGATTTCTCGGCATGCAACAGAATGACTGTACAGCGGCAAGACTACGTCAGCGATAATGGCGCAGCCCAGCTATCGACTATACCGCTTTATTTTCGTATCGTAGCTGCCCCTTGATCAATGAAGTCGTGCGTTTGTTTTTTGGAACGGGGGCGAATAGTCCGAAGAGAACAAGAGCGAACGATACAGCGACACGATTGCAGGTCCACACGACGCTGATGCTGGAGATGACCGAAATTTTTTGAAAACTTTTATTCTTCAAATTATTTCCAAAAAATAATCCTAGAAATATATATTATTTCATGTGTCCATCACTGACTGATATATCCGCATGGTTTTTTCTGCTATAGCATCCCAAGATAAATACTGAAGCGCTCTTTGCCGGGCCATTTTTCCAAGATCCTCCCGTAGTTGCCTGTTCTCTAGAAGGGAGCGGATAACAAAGGCAAGAGCGGGGGGGTCATTCGGAGGGACAGACATACCCGTATCACCTAAATATTCTGAACTCCCCCCTAAGGGGGTTGCGATCACCGGAGTGCCATTCATCATAGCTCGTGTAATAATACTGCTCCCCCAAACTGGTACGGTATAGATGGCGAATGTGAAGATACTCTCCTGCATTTTTTCATCAAATTCTAATTCACTCAAACTACCACACCACTGGATCTGATCCGCCACGTTATTCCGTCTTGCCTCCTTTTTTGCTGTTTGTTCTGCCTCCTTCCCGTAGATACCGTACACTTCTAGGTTGATCTTGATCCCTTCATCACGTAAGATTCGAAGCGCTTTGAGCAGGTCAAAGAAACCTTTATATTTTTCAGGGTCCCCAAAAAAAGTAACTCTAGTCCTCACCAGTCCCCTGAGATTGACCTGGTGGCCACCATGGAATACAACATGAATTTTGTCTTCTGGAATTCCAGCTTGCATCACGCGATCCTTGTGTTGCTCGGAATGAACGATGACAGCATCAGCATAGTGATACACTCGGTGAAGCAACCGTAGGGGGTAGGCATTCAGATTATGAATGGTCACTACCTTATACGGTACTTTCGTTTGTGTGAGAAGAGTGAGAAGGGGCAACTCCCCAAAAGAGAATTTGTTGGTTTGTTGGTAATGGAGGATATCGGAGTCTCTACACTGCTTTGCGTAGAGCAATCCCAGAGGAATCCTGCTTGTACGATAGAAGAGGCCTCGAATCCTGGATCGGTCAGGTTCATCTCCATAAGAATCAAACGGTGTGGTAACCAGACAGTATTTGCCACCAAAAAGGGAAGAAGAGCTACGATATTTATATTTACACACACAATGACTCGTTACAACCTTGACTGAAACGTCTCTTCTCATTAATGCATTAATGAGATTCTCCGAATAATTGGCCATAGAAATATTATGATACCAGCAGGTTATCATGCAAACAGAGAGATTTTTAGTCACAATCACCAATTAAATCGGCATTTTTTCGTATTTATTGAACTATAATAAATGTTTTTACGCTACATCGAATGACACGAAAAAGCTCATCCGTTACGTGCCGAAGGAGATCCTCCCTCATGTGTGCCCTCAGCTCCGCCACGCTGGGATCAAAAGCGAATCCTAAGTAGGGAATTTGCGCGTCCGGCGGGGGGGAGTACATTAGCGTCAGTCCCCGGCGTCGAGTAATAAAAAAAGGGAATATGCACCTGAGTTCGTCACCCGAAAATATAGCATACGGCACGAGCTGGGACCCAGAATGTCTCTCAACGATCTTCAAAAAATCCCACGTATGAAATAACGTCCCCTGTGGGCTGTTTTCGACAAATTGATTCCAGAGCTTTTTATCGTCTAGCAATTCAACAGTCATTGTTGCGCCACCACACACTTTATGCTCTACGTTAGTTGCTATGTCGGTCGCTTCTCAAGTCTCAGGTTCGCCCTTCGACTCACGTTCACGCCGCCGAGGCAAGATTTGCGTTTCTCTCAGCTTTGAGTAAACAAACAAGGCTATTTTGCCAAGCGCGTCGGTTTTGTCAACATAGCAATACGGTTCCAGCACCGGATCAAATTTCGATTTGAACGTGTTAAGACGCTGAGGGCCATTCGCGCCAATCATATCCAGCGTCTTAAAGCCCTCTGATTTTGCGTGCTGAATTACCTCCCATATAAAAAACTCGTTCGTATTCAGGTCTCTGCGTGCGTTAACGCCACCGATCCAATAGCCATACCGGTCCTCACGCAGCACACAGCAGGCGGTTGCGCCAGCAATACTTCCGTCAATGCTGACGCTGTGCACCGTCACACGCTGGGGAAATGCAGCCGCTAGCTCCTCTAGATAACTATCGCTAAACAGATTCTGTCTTTCCCCAAGTTCGTTTAACCGTTCTCGCCACATGCCAAGCACCAAGCTGACATCGTTTGTGTGCTGTATTTGAGGTGACAGTGCGCTTACGTGTTTGATGCCCCGCCTACATTTCTTGCTGAAACGGCTCCAGATCTGCTCGAGTGGCTTTTCCAAGTCTATCGCGTACGTAAACTTTAGCTGGACTGAGTGGTTCTTCCAGGCAAAAGTCCGGAGGTCGATAAAACTTGGAACAGTCATAAACGACACGAAATTGGGGGAGATCTTGTCGATTTCCTTGCACACCTCATCCGTTACGTGCCGAAGGAGATCCTCCCTCATGTGTGCCCTCAGCTCCGCCACGCTGGGATCAAAAGCGAATCCTAAGTAGGGAATTTGCGCGTCCGGCGGGGGGGAGTACATTAGCGTCAGTCCCCGGCGTCGAGTAATAAAAAAAGGGAATATGCACCTGAGTTCGTCACCCGAAAATATAGCATACGGCACGAGCTGGGACCCAGAATGTCTCTCAACGATCTTCAAAAAATCCCACGTATGAAATAACGTCCCCTGTGGGCTGTTTTCGACAAATTGATTCCAGAGCTTTTTATCGTCTAGCAATTCAACAGTCATTGTTGCGCCACCACACACTCAGGTTTTCGCCACGAGTCATCCAAGCGCCTTTTTCCGAGCAGTACTGCAAAATCGTTTCATAGAGACGCGTCCATTTCTTCAAAAAGAGAGAAGACATGTTATACCACAACACTGTAAGACTCCTGGCCAAAAGCGTTGACATTAAACTTATCCCGCATACCGCGAGGCCGCGCGAGTGGCATACCCGCCCCTTACTGTCACTCTTGAATGGCTCACCTTCCTTTGTAGCCTCCTCGCATGTAAACGAACTATACCAACTTAAAACACGTAGATTATTCATCACTAGCTGCTCGGGTATTGCGCTATCGTTCAAAACGTAGCAGGAATGCTACGTTTCCGTGAGACGACCTGTAAACAGTCAAGTGCATTTTCCTGATAGGATTCCACTCAAGCAGCGTCGTCGCGGTGTTCCCTGAGCACCCTGCGTGACCGAGGCGATCAGCCCGCGACGCACACCCGGACTAAACCTATGCCGTGGTGCACCCACAGTTAGACGCAATGAAAGACAACGAGACAAAAAGAGCGCGTTTTATAGAGTTGCGGGGTCAAGCCTCCTGCTGGCAAAGACAGACGCTGAGATCGGGGTCAGTAAGACCACCTTGACAAACTGGGACCGGGACTTAAAAGAGGATAGGGAGAGACTCGACAACAGATTATTACCTCAGCGCGACGGGTTTAGCACGGAAATGCGACGTCATCGTGTATTTTGCTGTCACGATATAACAAAGGATCCTGTGCAGGACATTTCGATGCTAACGAGCAGCCTTGCGACGGTTGCGCTCGAGTGAAAAGAACGGCTTGCCGGGACCATCATTGCATTCGTCACATCGATTCTGACAAGGCCGCGTAGGGGCAAAGACACCGAAAGGACTGCCCCCATTAATCCAGCATTTCTCAAGTACCAGCAACGTGTGTCCGCTGCCAACGCCCAGACAGGCGCAAGCGGGCAAGTGAGCTCCGGCTTCGTTCCGCCTCCGATAGATTTGAGTCAGCTCAAAGGCCAGTCGATCCGCAGCGCCCTAGTTAGTTCCTCAAGTCTGCCATCATCTTATGATCTGCAACCCCGCTGGCCGTCACCGCGGTCGACCCCGCCAACAACACGACAAACGTCGCCGTCACCAAGGCGGTCAACGTCACCACCACCACCATCATCGGCACTGGGCTCACCATCAAGCCCAGCGCCACGCTCGCGTACAGCACCAACTACACCGTGTTCGTTCCCAAAGACAGCGTGAAGAACGGCACGCAACGCTTGCAAGCAATTTCACCCCCCACTTCACGACCGTCGCAGCACCGAAAAAGAGCAGCACGCTTAACGCCACTGCCCCGCCACCGCTAACGTCACCACGTGCTCGCTCTGGGCACTGCCAGCGAATGAACCCTCCCGCACCGAGGAACACACACCGCCAGCAGCACGGACAGCGTCTGGGCTGCTGGTGGCCCTCCCGGTCCCAAGCATATTGAAATGCCCGCCCTCTTATGCGATACAGAACGCATGCGAGCCCTGCGCATACCTACTTTCCGTGAGATGGACGACTGGGTGCGGTCGTGCACGGCGCAGGCTCAGCTCTATCCACAGTGCAGCAGCTCTTACAAAAGGTACAAGCGCAGGGTTCGTGAAGGGGTTTCGTTTACCCTTTCGTACTTTCCACTATTCGGAAGTCGCGCAGCTAGTCCACGATAATGCGCGGACGGCGGCATTCCTGGCAATATGGAACGCGCTCCTTGTCGCCTTTCAGCCTACAATGCGTGTAATTCTGACACCTTTGGCAGTTCATCATATCCGCATTTTATGAACAGCAGAGTGAAGAACGTTATCCGTGTGGTGAAAAAATAATAGGATTCGCTTACGCGACGTAATCTCCTATTTTTCCGCGGGTGCGCCATACCGTAACCTTTATCGGCTCTCCTTCTGCTTTTTCAGGCGTCAAGGCCTTTACGAGACGCGTATGTCACACGCAAGATTGTTTTCCTTTATTGTAGTGGTGATTGTGGCGGTGCTGCTTATCGCCACGCTCTTCGCTGAACTAGCCACGGTTCCGGCGCCCTCTAACGTCGCAGTATCTAAAGTCTCTACCATCGAAACCGTCGCCGGCATGGTGGGCCTTTCGAGACTGCCCCATCAACACAAGAGCTTTTACGATGCGGGGTTGTGGTGGTTTTTTTATGCCGCGTATCCCGACGCCGCGCTCCCGGGGTCGCTCTGTTACATCACATCGTCGAACGGCGGCGCTACATGGTCAACGCCTACAACCCTTGGGTATTCGGTTGGGTATGATGCGGAGTGGACGCTCGCATATAACACCGTTAACGGGAAAGTATGGGTAGGGCTATCAAACTATGCCAACGCCACAAGTGGGGAAAATAACTGGGGGTTTATTGTGCGTCGTGGCTCTCCGCAGTCAAACGGAACGATAACGTGGGACGCGGCGTGGCAGACTGCCATTGCGGCAACGACCGCCGTAAGCGACCCGAATATGGTTATCGACACGAATCAGCACCTGTGGATAGGCTATAATGGCTCGATCACAAAAAACGCCAATACTGATGGGACGTGGGCTACAGCACCAGGATTTCCTGTCCGCCTACGTGGCAACCAGATTTTAGCGCCGCTTTCCAATGGCGGCGTATATGCGGTGAATTATGAATGGGGCTATAATATACGATCAATAGGGTACATAAGTACCACAGGCAGCTCCACGTTCACCGCTGAAGGAAATATCACCGCCTTGCCTGTGGAAGACACGGCAAGCAATGCAAACACATATGTCGGGCGCATTTTTGCTGACGGTCTCGGTGACGGCATCGCTCACGTTGTGTATCAGTCCACGACGGGACAAATCCGCTACGCACAACGGAACGCGAATGGGGTGTGGGCTCCCGAAGTCGTGCTCGCAACCGGCGCAGAGCCAGCGGTTTCTTCGCCGATGTTGACGTTTAACCAGAAGAATGGCGACATAATGGTTACGTGGACGGCATACGACACGCTTTACTGCGCGGTGAACCATAATAATTCGTGGTCTGCGGCATTCCCGATTTATAACGCATCATTTGAAGATTCGTATGAGCACGCAATCTCGGCGCAACTCACTGACACAAGCGGCACCTTCCTCGTAAACACCCTTGACAGTTCATATAATCTCTTAACGCTTATGGTGGCGACTGCAACGCAGAGGACGGCGACGAACCTCACCGCTACCGCGCCCCCGACCGCTTCTGCCAACCAGAACTTCACCATCAACGGCACGCTGAGTACCGACACTACCGGCATTGTGGACGCCAACATTACGCTGCAGCGTTCCGTTGTCACCATCAACGGCACGCCGAGTACCGACACTACCGGCATTGTGGACGCCAACATTACGCTGCAGCGTTCCGTTGACAACGCCACGTGGACCACCCTCACGACGAGTACGACGAACGGCACGGCGTGGTATGCCTTCAGCAGGAATGAGAGTGCCGCCGGGACATACTACTATCGCACCGGCTACGCCGGCAATAGCACCTACGCCAACGCCACGAGCAACGTGGTGAAGGTCACCGTGAAGATACTTGCGGCGTGATAGTGAGCAACTTGTTGACCCGCACCCCGGTGCGCCACAGCACCCGCAGCATGATGCAGTCGTGTGCTGCACTAGGAGCCGCTGCAAGCACCTGATCGACCTGTTCTTTCTCGAGGTAGTCGGCGATGTTCTTCATTCGCAGTGCCGGAAAGGAGTTTTGTCGGCAATAACGGTTGCCATTTTAGCTCGTGTTCTTGTTTCCTACCGTGTATCCAGAGACAATTTTCAGGTAATCGGAAGCGGACAACAGATCAGCGATAGCGTAGCAAAATCAATGTAGCTTACCTGCTGCAGAAAAGAAACTGAGGACGTGCCTGTGCTTTAGGAAGCCCCCGAAACGGCACGACGACATTTTCAGCCGGGGTGAGTTTTTAGATCACGTGCCATCAGCACGAAATGGTGATTCAGCAGCAGCTGCGCCCTCACCTCAAGCTCCACATCTGCTCGTTTATTTAATATTCTGCATTAATATGGCAAGACTCGCTTTGCCTGATCTTGCAGATCAAAATGAGTCGTATCGTTTGCAACGTGAACGAGAGGCTTCCGCACGTCTTGTACATCGGCTGCTTCCCCCAAAACGTACGCGGCTTTCTGTCGAGGGGTGATGTTGGTACTATCACGTTTGGCCCCCTCACGAAACCCTCTCTTGACGCATGAGGAGGAGTTCATGATTGCCAATAACTCCAATAGGCGGGCTTCTCTTGTCTAGATGGCAAGCGAGCAGCTGATTTCAAAGCCTGTGCAAGCGGTTAGCCCCCATTAGCGCGAATTTATAAATCTTCGAATAATACTTCGTATAGTTGTAGCGCTCGACAAGGTCTCCACCAAAACCTTTCTTAAAAGCACTGTATCCCACTTGTGTTGGGTCGCGATCTCCAACGGTATATCCTCCAAAATCAAATTCTCGCAGTCCTTTGCCCTTCGCGTATTTTATCGCCACCCATACTAGCAACCTGTTCGCATTGCCAATCAAAGCAGCCTTGTCAAGATCAACCAGTCGCTTGGATGCCCCTAATCTCCACCTTATAATATTACCATCGGCGAAAAAGGCGTCGCCGCACAATATCTCTCCATCGTACTCTGCAACGAAGAGAGGGCCGCTTCGTTTTAGAACGCTAGTGCTTTCCGAATCATGTGACAGCCCTTTTTTCTTTCGAAACGAGTCATTCAGGTCTTGGAATTCGTCATAATTGTCATTCAGTTTGATTCTGACACCATCCCGTTGAGCTTTCTTTATGCCTTTCCTAGCTCTCTTTCTGCTCATTTTTTTCCATATTGTGTCAAGTTCTTGCGTTAAATCTACTACTAAGGTGTGAGCAGGTCTCATCTGAAAACCCGCGAGATCCACCTTAGACTTAGTATCAAAAAACATGACGCAGTCGTAGCCCGTTACGTCAAAGGGGTGATGGCTAAACCAGATCTTTTTGGTCTTGAACCCATATCGGCGACTTTCTAACTCCAACATGGTGTTTTTTGAGAACGGTCAAAAGACCTTATAAGACGACAGGAATCCAACAACAGGTTAGTGCCACAGTCGCTCGACAGGTTTAGTATCGGAATCCAACGTCCTGGTGTAATTTGCTCTCGATATATTAATAAATGATCCTATTACAGGGTATCCCGATACTAACGAGCAGCTTTGTAGTTGTACGAGTTGCGCTTCGGATTATTCCCATGTCAAATCAAATCTGTAAGCGGCAAGGTTTTCGACGGGGAATGTGGAAAAAAAGAAGTTTACACCTCGGACCGAGTTACAAAAGAGCTATGAAAGCCGGTGCGGCATGTCAGCGATCATAGCTGCACGTTTTGCGGCTTAGAAGCAAAGACCTTCGCTTCACCAGCTAGCACCCTCACGCGACGGATCACCCTCCGCGATGTCCCTGCAAAGGCACCAGATCCTCTAAACGTCTCGGGATGAGGGGGCTTGGTGAGCGCTTGGTCGTAATATAGGGCAACATCTTCGCCGTTATAGCGCACAAAGCCCCGTCAGCGTCGGCGTAGACCACAATCATCTCATCTGTGCGCTCGCGCTCAGCGCTCTCCAGCTCGCTTACTCTTCTTTTCAGACCCCCGAAACGCACGACGACATTTTCAGCCGGGGTGAGTTTTTAGATCACGTGCCATCAGCACGAAATGGTGATTCAGCAGCAGCTGCGCCCTCACCTCAAGCTCCACATCTGCTCGTTTATTTAATATTCTGCATTAATATGGCAAGACTCGCTTTGCCTGATCTTGCAGATCAAAATGAGTCGTATCGTTTGCAACGTGAACGAGAGGCTTCCGCACGTCTTGTACATCGGCTGCTTCCCCCAAAACGTACGCGGCTTTCTGTCGAGGGGTGATGTTGGTACTATCACGTTTGGCCCCTTTACCAGTGAATATCCTCATAAGTAGTTCGACAATCTCACTGCGGCGGAGCTTAAGGCGCTGCACGACAAAACTACCTCTCGAGCAAGCAAGTCGATTTTTTGGGGGATATGCTCAGCTGGATACCTTGTCAACGGCATCAAGTAATTGTGACGGCCTGTCACCACCCTTGCCTTCCTCTCCATTCTTTAATCTGCCCGCCGTTGCCTCAAATATGACTTGACTACGTTGGAAGCGGTTGTGTAAGCTTCCAAATGGAACGAGCGCACGAAAACTAAGTAGACGGCGGCGCCGAAACTTACCTGGAGAGCCAGATGTGCGGCATACGACCAGCTGTTTGGCAGCACGAGGCCGAACGCCCAGACCGCTAACGCCATCGTTGCCGCGCCGTAAAACTGAGGTGCCAGGCTTCTCAGCATGGTGGCGAAGCTCAGATCGATAATATGAGCGGGAATTGACCAGTTAGGGTACCACAGCACGAAATTGGCCACAGTGTAAGCGACGGCGACGCCCAATGCCCCCCAGCGTAGTCCCACGATGAACGAAACAACGTAAATGGATCCGGTCACGAGCCCCCACCTGAACATGATGCCGGTTCGGCCCTGCGACTGGTAGAGCCAACTACCGGTGGCGCCGATAGACTGAATAGCACCAAGAATGCTAAAAACTTGAACTAGGGGAATCATCCCGGCCCATTCGTCACCAAATAACGTGAGCACAAAGGGACGTGAGACAACCAGTAGGCCCAACGTGCAAGGAAACGCCGCGAGCGAGATCACGCTGATTGATTGCAAATAGAGAGCCCTCACCCGTTCTACGTCGTTTTGGATCGCTGAGAGAGCGGGAAACATCACGTTCGAAATGACGCCCGCTATCTGGGTCACCGGCATCAATAAAATGGCGTACGAACGCGAGTAGATCCCCAGGGGCGCTGATCCTAAGTAGCGGCCGATCAGCAAGTTGTCGCCATTTCTCGTCCAGTAGTAGAAAATGGTAGCACCGAGCCAGTCAGTGCCGAATTTTGAAAGATCTCTAACTGCGCTCAGTTGCAGCGAGAACTCGGGTCGCCACGGCGCCAAGATCCACACCACGACGACGTAGACAATGGCATTCACAACGTACATGGCGACGAGACTCCACACGCCGAAGCCGCTCAAAGCTAAGTATATCGCAACGAGACCGCAAAGCACGGTGGACGTCAGCTGAGCGATTGCGAGCGTGCGAAAGTCCATCGCTTTTTCGACGAGAGACTCCGTTATCGTACCTAATGAGTTGATGAAGAAGATCAGCGAAATTACGACGACAATGGGCTGGAGCTCGGGGACACCATAAAAGGATGCAATGTATGGAGCCACAGCAGCAAAAATCAGTGTTAATAATGCGCCTACGGCGACACTGATCCAAAATACCGCATTTTTGTGGCGCTGTTCCACGTCCATTTTTTGAACCAAGGCTGCGCCAAACCCCATATCGGTGAAGAACATAGCAAACCCCGTAAACACGAGGACCATCGCAATTAGTCCGAAATCTTGCGGGGACAAAAGACGCATCAGGATAATGGTTACCACTAGGGTAGCTACCTGCCCGCCCACTTGTGTGAAACCGCTCCACGCCAGACCGACGCGGATTTTATTCTCTAAGTCTTGCATTTTTTACCGGAGTTGCATTACCTCATCTCGTTTGGTCTGCCGTAGCTCCTCTAGCCGATTCGGTGACCACAAGCTGAAGAATCTGACTCTCGAACAGCTCAGGCACGTCTTAATATATGACGTTTTACGTTTTCGTCCCGCAGGCGACTCAGAGCCGCGCAGATAGGCGGCAGGATTTTGATCGCAGCAATGTTTTGTATGGGTTGGCGCCGCATGTGGCAAGTTTGGGCGTAAACCACCCCTCAGCCGGACTTGAGATGAAAGGATGGCAAAAGCGCCAATGAAAACCGAGTAGCCACCTAGCGCGTGCATCGCTGCTTCAAATGGGGGGCACATTTCGAGCTTGCATTGCGACTCGAGAGCCAGAAACATGCATATTTACGAAGCATGCTGAAGAAATATTGCCCTTGCATTAATGCTGCCATTTTACACTCGCGGCGATCAATAAAACGTTTGTTCGCCAGGTTCAATCCCACGCAGATTTTCACGATATGAGGGGGCTGAGGCTCTTGCCAAGGTAATTAAGGCTAGGACATCGGCCGGCACATTCGATCTCCCCAAAGGGTATCCTTTCCGAGCGCTAATTACGTTTATGACTGAGCTGCGACTGCGGCCACTCGATAGCGACCCCCGCGGCTCCAACAGCTCGTGTCCCACCCAGGCTAATGCCACAAAGGTTTCTAAGTTCGTGTCTGTGAATGCAACGCCAGCGAATCTTCAGCGGCCTTCGCCCATCAATCGTGCCAGAAAAGAGAAACTCACGACCATTTGCTGTCGGCTTATGGTCAAAGCCTGTCACAGCGACTAACGAGAGATCATTCCGGTTAATTGCCGCATACACGAATATCACGACCAATAATGAAAAAAACACGAAACATAGCTGCAAAACTGCAAGTGTTCCACAATGTAACGTTTTTTGCTAGGGTAGCGAATAGGGGGGCGCGCACACTACGACTGTTCTTGCTTCAGGATACTGGCCGAGAATCGCGTCGCGGCACAGAATTAGCAGCGAGGCTATAAGAACGTATGCGTTTGCAGTTTGCGCAAACGTGTGGGGTAGCCACGCGCAACCCACGTGTTCTGCCATCAGACACGACCGCTTCAAGGACTGCTTGTCACGTTCACAAGCAAATAATCCTGCCTATATGGCGATGCGGTGAGGTCGTCGAGGTACAGCAGAAAGTCGATGCGTAGGTTGTTGCCAGCACGATCAGGCGCCAGTGAGACATTTTTTTCAGCCGTCTGACCGTTTGCAACGGTCTGATGCCCTGAGTACAAGGTGGTGGACGTGTTGCCATCGGTGAAATTGACCACAAGCGTATAGTTCGCGTCGTGATTTTCGTGATTTGCGATGGCGACAGTCACTGGCTTCTGCTGACCGACTGAGAATTCTGTCGGGTACCCCTGCATTGTGCCTCCGGGACCAAGGAGGTAAAACTCAGTATAGTTTTCTCGTGGTCCGGGAGTCGCCAGCGAGTACACCAGCACCGAGACCGAAAAAAGAACAGACAACGCAACAAATATGCTTAAGGCCCGCGGTACTCGGCCCTCTCTTCGTGCACGAAACGCTCGTACGCGATTCGCCACGGTCTTACTGCTCACGTCCATACGTTCAGCGGGCGAGAGCGCGTGCCGCCGCACGTACGCAGACACGGTCGCCACCAAGATGAAGAGGGTCGCGCTTGTCGCGACCGATTGGACGCTCAGCCGCCATTGAGTGTAGTTGAGGCCGAGCGCTAAGAGTGGCAAGATCACGGTGCTGAGGCCAAACGATAACGCCACGCGTTCAACGCTGGTAATGTCATCTTTGCGCGGAAAAAACGCAGCGATGAGGGAGTACCCGGGCACAAACAGGACGATCGGAATAACGACGACTGACCGGAGGATACTATCGCTCAGCAAGGACGCTGTGGTGAATACAGAGGCAACAATGCCGACTGCTAACGCGAGCAGCAAATCAACGTCCGAAATGCAGGCCCCCGATCGGGCGCTGGAGTGAGTGGTGACCATATATACTCTTGGCGGTGTTCAGGACAAGCCGCGAAACGCGGTGCGTATGGATCTTAGGGTTCCGCTTTGCGTTAGTTTGATCAACGTTTGCTGTAATGCCTTTGTCAAAGGCGGTGCGTGTGCCCCACGTGCTTGGGTCCTCGCCTAGCTTGCACTTACTTCGAAACGACTTTGAAGTTTAAATATCTTCGACTTACCGTTATCTCCTCGAACGTAACCACGCATAAAAAGTGATGGTCACGCCAGCGTACTTTTATCAGCTTCGCGTGGTCAAAATGCCGTTGGAAAGCAATGACGTCCGTGCGTGAGAACAAATCTGCAGGATGCGCTCGAATCCGCCGATGCGCAAAGCCTGCCCAGACAACAACCTACGTGCCGCGTTTCGTGCGGCCTGACGAACTGACGCGCTCGTGCAGATAGACCGACGCCGATCGAGAGCTCCGTCAACGGGATAGATCGGTAGACTTAGAGAAGCGCCTCAACCACAAACATATGATCATCGACAAAAAAAGCACGTTGAAGCGCAAAGGAGAGCAAATACCAGACCATAACGATACCCATCGTACTGGATCAATTTCTTACCTACGTCGGTGGGGGACCGAGCAGGGCTGTAGTTAGATGAGTGCATTGAGGTAGCTTGAACTGACGTTGTAATATGCGTTTACTGAGCCTGAACTGTAGATCAAGGATCCTGATGGATTGACGAGTACGATAGGTCCGACAGGTACGGTCTCACCGATAACTCCTTCTACGATGGGCTGTCCCACCACTTCTGTCCGAACGAGGAGCAGGTCATTAGGAGTCGCATTCAGATACGAGAACGAGACGAGGGGCTCGGTTGTTTTGTTGAAATAGAACGTTGAGGCCGTTGTGTAAAAGTCGTCACTCACCAACTGCCCCGTGCTTTTTTGCAGCAGCGTACTCATGCCTTGTAGCTCTGAAGCGGTGAGCGAGGCTCGCTGCGTGTTCGGAGTCAAGAGGCGGTTATCGATGTTTGCCGCAGGACTGAGGGTAAGCAGCAGCGACAGACAAAAAACGGTAACTCCAAGAAACACTGGTCTCGTCCAGCTACCGCGCACGAGCTGAGCGAAAAGCAACAGCGTTAACGCTAAAGGCACGGCAAGGAGTACCTGTGCAAGAGCAATCCACCTTTCGGACAACAAATAAAGGCCAGTAAAGTTCGAAAATGCCAAAAAAGTTGCCGGAAGTGCCATAAAAACGAAAACAAAAGTACGTGCATTTCCAAACTTTTTCGATACCATGTAAAAACATCCGACCAGCGATAACGTAACAAACGAAAAAGTAGCGACGAAATTGAATATCCGTTCGAACAAGGACGGGTTCACCGCCGTCGCACTAGCCGCTGCTTGCATGGAGGTTAGATCAAGGTTCTGTACAAGTGCCAAGATCGCCGCTAAGCCCCCAGATCCGTACGTCCACCAAAGCAGCATGGCCACGGCAAAAGCCGCACCAATAGAAAAGGAGAGATAAGTTGGCTCTTCGCGACCGTAAAACCTACGATAGAGCAGCGTTGCCAATAAACCTGAGAAAAGCGCGAACGCCATGGCGAGGGCAGCAAGCGTGTGCGCAAGGATCAATGACCCCATTATAATAAGCAACAGGGTTAAGCTGCGAGCCGCATGCCGACCCTTCAATTGCACTACGAGATAAATCCCGATAATGAGATAAATAACTCCGAGTGTGTTTGGGATGGTCCAATATCCTATCCAAATTATGTAGTTCGCAATAACGAATACCAATGCCCCGAGCAACCCCACTTTCTCACTGATCAGAGACTTGCCGATTAGAAAAACAAATAGCACCCCAACAACAACGAGCGAGAGTCCAACTGACAGCATCACTGACAGTTTGTAGTCGAGTGACGACAGCAAGGACGTTGCCGCGACGTACAGAGGGAACATGGGAAGGGTTGTATACTGAGAACCTGCAGCGATGTGACCCAGCTGAAGCGTCTGGGAGACGAACCATTGGTGTTCCCACGGGTCGATTCCGACGACGTTCGGAAAAATGAGGAGCTCCGACGCCTGTAGACTAAATCCAATAATCACACTTTGAACCAAAATCATCGATCTGCACGTCCAGTTGGAGATCGATGTCACGACCTCTACCGCAACAGCACTCACCATTAACGCCGTGAAAATGAAGTATGCGATTGGGCGGACGTAGACCTCCGGCCTGAAGTGCAACGAGAGGATTGAGCAGGCAAAGAAGAGGAAGAAAATCCCGCTGATGGACCAAAAAAGCTTTTCGTTGCTCGGCAGTTCCACGTGTCGTAGAGAGTCCACATTGCGCATCCGCAACCAAATCGTGCATACGGCTGCGACGAGCACAGCTACCAAAATCACGTTCGGATTAAAAATGCGTGAGACGAGCTCGTATATGAGCAGCAAAGCAGAGAGAGCAATTCCTGCGAGAGCGACAACCTTGTCCACGTCGTCACTTAAGCGATTTCGTTTCATAGCCGGTGCATTTCATTTCCAGCTTCGCGCGGTGCTTCGGCACATCGACAGCTGGCAAAAAAAATCAGTAAAGCACCAGCGTTCGTTCTTCGTTCCCCATCCATTGTCGAGAGCCCCTCTTCCTGCCATTCAACAGTCTGTTGCGTAAAAACGAGACAGTGCCCCTTGGATGCTCTCCTTATATCAGGCTTCGTATTAAACCATTGGGCGCGTCCTTCTCCTCTTTCTGCCCCTTAGGTCATCCTGAGTATGCGCGTAACGCCTCGAATCCGCTTAGCTATAAATATGGGGGCGAGGTACAATAGAATCACCGCATGTACGCCGTGTTACAAAGAGATGATGGGGCGCTCATCGACGTTCGCGACTTCGAGCACAAGGCAAGCAGCGACCGGCGGACGTTCTACTTTGATGGGGCTATCGATGGACTGATCCGAAGCGACTATACGGTTGAGCCCAGCGTTGACGCACACGCCGTGATTAGCGAGCTCCCTAATTGCTTGCCGAGAATTAGCGGGCAGTACGCCGGCGTGTCGATCAAAGACGGGGCGCTCGAATTCGCTTCCACCGATATCGGGGCGGTGCGAGAGCTGTACTATGCGACAACTGATGCTGAGCTCATCATCTCAACAGATTTCTTCGACCTCGCAAAAGCGGTCGGACAGCTGGAATATGATCCCGTGCAGCTGTCCTATTTTGTCGATAGTGGCTTTTGCCGTCCCGGGAGGACAACTTTCAAGACGATATACAAGGTACCGCCCGGCGAAGCGCTGCGTCACAGTCCAAGGGGCTCGTTCGTTACGGAGAGTTACTTAGATGATTTCCGCGGGATCGAAGTGACGTTTGGCGTTTTCAAAAGGGCTATACTGAACGCGATACGTGCCGCTGTCCAACAGAGTCCTGCCTTCGAGGAGGTTGTCATGTTGTCAGGCGGCGTCGATTCTTCAGTCTTATGCGCCTTACTCAAACAAGTCACAGACGTGTCCGCCGTAACCTATCGCTTTGTCCCAGCTATTTCTTGGAATCGATCAGACGAAATCAAGTCCGAAAAAATGGCTAAAAAAATACAGGTACGGCACGAGATAGTAGACGTCGACTTAGACGAAATCACCCTCGATTACCTAGATGATATAATACTTGCAATGCCCTTCGCTGCGCATCTGAGCGTCAACTTTAAGAAGATCTTTAGTTTCGAATCTTCGGTAAATCGGAGGAGGCGGCTGTGGTGCGGAAATGATGCGGATAGCTTGTACAATTATGCTGAGACGGCACCTCTCGCAATTCTGTCTCGTTTCATGTTTTCCGAGACTTACGCGAAAATGCTGAGAGGCGTCAATGGCTATGAAAAGTACAGACCTGCGAAGCAAGCGCTTGACCTATTCCTCAAATGTGTGTTTCGCGTAAGGTACAAACAGCGTTTTGAAACGTCCAAGTCGTTTGATGAGCTTCTGTTGGGCATTGGGCGACCGAGGGACTATTTGGGTAACCCTCCCGCTCCTGCGTTGCGGCTCGTCGGCGAGCAGACTGAAGCTCAAAATAGTAGCGTCGAAGCACGCGAGCCCGTTACTGTCGCCGCAATACGAAAACAATTGGTTGATGAAATGCTCAAGGCCAGCCTCCCTGACGGTACGCATTACGTCCACCTCCAAGCGCGGAAGCTCTTCCACTTGGACAGCATCCTGCTCTATTCAACCCCAAGCATCGTTCATTTGTTTCGTGAGCTGCGATTGTCCTTGCTCGATGTGGCTTTTCACAAGCGCCTTTTGTATCGATATGCGCGAGAGCTTGGCTTGTCAAAAAACGATTTTCGGTCAGTCGAATACTCTGCAAAAAGAGAGCAGAGGCCGCAAGACTGGTTGGAGGTGTTTGGATCCACCACTTTCGGGAGAGAACTGAGGGAGGACGCATCGAAGTTGGCACATCAGATGGGCCTCAAATGGACCCCTTCTCCAGCGAGCACCTGGAATGAGGCAGTGCGGATCGTGTGGGTAAACAACGTCTGGATGACGTTAACAGAAAGCGGCGTAGAGCTGAAGTGGCCCACCTTCGAGAGGCGGTAACCTTGAGCCAACGACGTCAGACGCGTAGGGTAGGGCGCAATGGCACCTCATGTCGAAGATGTGCGTACTCATCGGGCGTTACGAGAGCTCTTAGAATTCTACAACTTTTCCATCGTGCAAGACACCAATTACGCCTATCCTTTCGTAAAAAAGCGCTTTTCGCTGTTCAATCGAATCGCCACGATCGTGGCTCACTTCGGAGCAAGTTCTGGAATCATCATCAGCTCTTCTTAAGCGTAAATTTGAGTTTAAAAGACTATGCGATCGGCACGAACCGAGCAAGTTCACAGCCTTCAGACCGCAATAATCTTCAGCCTTCAACAAGCGGCAATTCGGCGACGAGGCTCAGTCCAACGTGCCGTTCCTGACGGACAGCGCACGCGCCCACGCTTCAACGGCGCGTTCATAACGAAATTCCCTCTCAACCGCTGTCCGCGCGTTTCTCACGGTTTCTCTCAGACGCGGATAGGACAAGCTCTCGTTGATAGCCTCTGCAATGCCTTCCGGTGAGTTGTCGCGAATCAAAAAACCGGTCTCTTTATCCTTTATTACGTGTGGCACTGCGCCGACAGGCGTGGCAAGAACTGGCGTTCCGCACGCCATAGCTTCCAGCACGACGTTCGGGAGCCCTTCGGTGAACGAGGGGAGCACGAGCAGTTTCAGTTTCGCAAGATACGAGGGGATTTCCGCGTGAGGGGCCCACGCCTTGAAGGTAACCTTGCTGCGCAGCGGCCCACCGTCCACCAACGTTCGGATTTCGTCCTCGAGGTTGCCCTCGCCGATGATCAGAGCCCTTAGGTCAGGCCGCTTCTCGAGTGCTTTTGGCAACGCTTCGACAAAGTTGAGAACGCCCTTTTCTGCGTCTAACCGGCCGACATACCCCACGACCGGAGCTCGTTCTTGGAGATCGTTTTTGAAACTAAATTCGTCAAAGTTGAGAAAATGCCGATCGGCTATCACGACTTTCTTGCTGTAGGGTTCCAAGTTCCATTCTTCGACCAAGTCAGAATAGAGGATGATCCGATCCGAAAAACGGAAGTTAGCTTTTTGTAGGATTGCAATGACGCCTGGGAAGCTAGACGTCGCGGCAGAAACATCGCACGCTGATCCAGAAAGCGCAATGAGCAGTGTGCTGCCTAATGCTTTCGCCGCAAGCCCTGCAAGAGGCAAGCAATCTGCTCCTATAAAGAAAACCCATACGTCGACCCGCCTTCCCACCTTGGCCAGCAGACGGGCGGCTTGTATCTGCATCTTGCCGTATCTGAAGATCCGTTGCGCCAAATGACCGCGAGGCTCGGTCAAAAGATACTCGCGAAATTCGCATATTCGCACCCGTTTGTCGTTCTTGAAGCGATCATATCCCTTTTTTCCGGTGATGAGATAGATATTGCCGGCATTTGGGCATATAACGTCTATGAGGCTAGACAAGGGGGTAATTCCTGCTGCAGCTAGAGGTGCGGTAAGGATCCCGACGTCGAGTTTTTCTCTGTTTGCTTCCATGGTTTTGTGGATTTCGACTAGATGATTCCGCGCGCATGTAAGCCCATGGCTTTGCGGCGGACGGTTAGACCACTATAGATTACTGCTTGGGCCTCTTTGCGTTCTTCTTGTGCTATTCAAACACTTTCCACGATCGATTGGCAATCCGAGCACACCCCGTTTGTTACGCACGTTTCAAAAACTGCCCGCAAAACGCGCGCCAGCGAAATGCGCTCCTTACGCTTATTGCCACAAGTATTGCTGAGCTATTTATCATTTCCTACCTGCTCACCCTGTACGAAAAAGCTCGGCAAAAAGGCGCCAAGCAATGTATGGCAGGATTGCATTATTGCATTCGCATAAGCCATCTCACATCCCTCAGAAACAATGGCTCAGCACCTCCCCCTTGGGCTGGCTCTGTCACTGCGAGGGTTCACTCGGGTGAAAAATGCGGGATAGCAACACAAGCGTCAAGAAGCACGACAAAAAACGCGATCAAAAAAGCTATTTGATGTGTCGGGCATACGATGACGCGAGTGTGACTAATGGTTGCGTCGCCGAAGGTTTCTATTGTTGTTCCTACCCATAATTCAGAAAGGACCTTAGCTCGATGCCTCGAATCAATACGGAATCAGACATACACGAACATCGAGCTGGTTGTGACTGACGAGGTATCGAAGGATCAGACTGTCGAAATTGCGCGCCGTTTCGCGGACCGCGTGTGCGTTACGGAGGCAAAAGAGCGTAGCGCGCAAAAGAACCTCGGGATTACGGTATCGACAGGAGAATTCATCTGTTTCATCGATTCTGACATGGAACTGACCCCGGCAGTCATCGAAGAATGCGTGGAGCGCGTTGCACTCGAAGAGCGCGTGGGCGGAGTGATCATACCTGAGCGATCGGTTGGCGGCTCTTTTTGGGTTACCGTCAGGGATTTTGAAAGGAGCTTCTATGCCGGAAGCCCGGTCGAGTCTGCACGATTCTTCCGGAGGGATTTGGTTGAGCGGGTCGGCGGATTTGACGAAGGCCTCATCTTCTTTGAAGAATCAGTCCTCCCACAAAAGATCGAAAGCCAGGGGTACATCGTGACAGCCCGTATTACGTCAGATATATTGCATCACGAAGAGGGCTTTTCGCTGTGGCGGCATTTACGGAAGCGGTATTATTACGGAAAAACAACGCGCGAGTATCGCGAAAAGAGTCCACAATATTATAGGAAGCAGTACGGTCTTCGCTACCGAGTCCAGCTCTTTGTAAACAATGATCGGTTCTGGCGCAGGCCATTGCTCGGCCTGTCCGTGCTCGTAATGAAAGCGCTGGAGCTGAGCTTCAACGAGCTGGGAGCACTTTCGGTGCAGCTCTCGAGAAACAAGCGCTCTCGCTAGCGGCTCAAGTAGCTCGAGTTACTCGTTTTCGAGCGGCTCTGTCGTGCGGCAAGCGAGAATGGGCATACCGTTGCGTCTGTCGGTTATTCCTCCCAACCAGTTCTTCCCCTCACCACCTCCAACATGAACCCCGCCGTAAGAGCAAAGCACTACCGTGCTTCGGGTCTAGCACAGAGGCAATCGCGAAGCAACCCCCGTCTGGGCAACCACGACAACACATGGCTTGAAACTGCTCGCTCAGAGCGGTCGCACGAGCCTTTGGACTAAACAGAGAGCAGATGTGTAAGTGAGATGATGCCCCCCAAACAAAGCGGGGCACGACTCGAACAGGAGGCCAGCATCGTGCCAGAAAGCACAAATCGGTCTTACAGACAGAGTTAATACGAATACTGATGATTAAACCGTAAAAGCATTGAGGAGTGCGTGCAGTTGAAACGAATGCTTATCATCATCAACGGCTGGACCACAAGAATTGCCGGCGGCGACTATCACACGTTACGGGTTGCGCAGAATTGGAGCGAGAACAATGAGATCAGCTATCTGATCTCTCGCTTGGGATACAATTATTCGAAAGATATGCTGAAAGGAAAGGCGTTGATTCTGGATTCTGGCTTTGACAGCGAAGCGTCGAATCCGTTCAGGGTCATCGTGATGTACGGTGCCCGCATAGTCCGGCTCTTCGTGTCACCACCACCCTTGGAAACGTACGACGTTGTCGTCGCCTCATCACATTTCTTGGCTGATGTGCTCCCTGCGCTGTACGTACGTTCAAAGAATTCTTCATGCACGCTTGTCGGATACTGGCACGGGTTACCAATAAAGCAATCGAGCCCGTGGCGATACGTCTTGCGCCAACTAAACGATGCGATATCAGCGGCACTGCTCCGAAGAAATTTCAACTTGATTTTCGCGATAAATCAATCAGTGAAAAACCTTCTTGTTTCGCACGGCGTCGATGCACAAAAAATCCGAATCACAAACAACGGAACTGATCCCGTTTCGTTACCTTCTCACCCAAAGCCGGCCATTTTTGACGCGTGCTATGTCGGTCGGTTGGAGAGGATTAAGGGCATTTTTGATCTGGTAGCCATATGGAGAGACGTTTGCTCGCGAATGCCGGACGCAAAGCTGGCAATTGTCGGAGACGGATCTGAAAAAGATCGGCTCACCAATTTGATCGAAGCTGAGCACTTGACACACAACATCACACTATGTGGATTCGTTGAGGAACAAAGGAAATTTGCGATAATGCTTAGTTCCAAGCTTTTTTTGCTGCCGAGCTACGCAGACGATTGGGGCATCGCAATCCTCGACGCCATGAGCTGCGGTATACCTGCGATCGTATATGGGACCCCCGCGCTGCGGACGGTTTGGGGCAACGATGTCACCTTCGTTCCGGCAGGGGATACTGCGTGGTTCGGACGGACGATACTACGCTTGTTGGGAGATCCGCAGCTCCGCGGCGAACTGTCGAGGACGGGGTTACGACGAAGCGCCGAGTATTCGTGGACGAATATCGCGAGAGAGGAAGCTGAGGCGATTGAAAGCGTGTAATATGTCAAACGGCACAAATGGGCGGCCTAGGAAACCGAACGTGGGGATTTTCACGCACCATTTTTTCGCGCGAGCGGGCTACCCGGCCCTCGACAACATAGTTGCGCTGCTTAGTCCGCTGACGAACAAGCTTTTCATCATTACTGGGGGGGACTATGACAACGCTACCAGCGGCACTGAGATCTTTCGGATCCGGGCTACAGAACGGAAAGGCCTCCCATTAACAATGCTTGAACACGTATTAGTCGACCTACGGGTAATCCATCTTCTGTCGAAACTGCGGAGAGAGATGGATACCCTCATTTTTTTTCACGGTTCTAACTACCCAACGCCCCTTCTCTTTGCCCGGTCTCAAAAAATAAGGTGTGTCCTTGTGATCTCAACCCTGGGGTCCGCGAGGCAAATAGGAGCGGTCAAGCAACGCGGAGCCCCGGGGCAATGGGGGGAACGCGGTAGACTCCGCCTTTCTGAAGGGCTCGAGCGGATCAGCTACTTTTTCGCTGACAAGCTGATTGTTTATAGTCCATCCATCGTAGACGAGATCAAGCTGCAAAGATACCGCAAGAAGGTCGTGATAGCCCGCCATTCTCCGGTTGTCGACGGCTATGAGCTGAAGAATGACATCGCACAGAGAGAGGACGTTGTCGGCTACATTGGCCGTTTAAGTGAAGAAAAAGGGATACTCAATCTTGTGCACGCAATTCCGAAGGTGCTCAACAAGCGAAACGACGTGAGGTTTCTCATCGCGGGCGAGGGCAGGTTGGGGGACACCGTAGGTACCTATGTGGATGCACACGCCCTCGGCGGCAAGGTGAGCCTCACCGGGTGGGTCCCCCACGACGAATTGTCCGATTATTTTGCGCGCCTAAAACTGCTCGTGGTCCCGTCGTACACGGAAGGGCTTCCCGCTATTATCATTGAAGCAATGGCGTGCGGAACGCCAGTTCTTGCGACGCCTGTCGGTGCCGTGCCGGACGTGCTTAAGGACAAAGAAACTGGTTTTATTCTCAACGACAACTCTCCAGCCTGCCTCACAGAGGGTATCACAACGGCGCTGGCGTACCCGGAGCTGAGACGAATCGTCACTAATGCGCGGGCCCTCGTTGAAAGCGAGTTTCGGTATGAAACGCTCGCGGAAGCGTGGCGCGATATACTTTGTCGCCAATGACTCATGAAAAGAGGTGCACATGTGAGGAAGAACGGTACGAGGTCGTGGGAAGACGTACCGGAACCCTAACGCTAATTCGCCCGTTTTTTGGCTATGATGAGTGCGCCTTCCCTCGCGGACCGCGGCAAGATGGCGTTTAGTGCTCGCAACAACGTATTGGTCCTCACCTCTCGTTCGTGGGTGGGGTCAAGCTCAACGTAAAACGAGTCACTGTACGAGAATCCAGCCGAATATACCGTGTTAAATCCGTGGATGTTCAGGAGGGGCTTGAGAGCGTTATGCGTGAACACGCTTATGTGTCCCATGTTGAGCTGACTACGTTCGCCTCCATCGATACAACCTCGACGAATCCTTCCAACTGCGTACTGCTCGGGTCGTAGTGGTACCGCATAAATCCCAACGGGACGACGATTCGGGTATAAAGCGTCGCTAGATTGGGGCTCGACATAATGAAAAACCCATCTCGCTTCAGCACTCTATTACATTCAGACAGAAACACATCGGGGAGTGTTATGTGTTCAACGATGTCAAACGCGGTGACTACATCCCGCGCCTCGTCTATAAAGGGGAGCTCTAGCGCCTTGCCAGGACGGAAGGCGTGCTTTTAACGTTGTCGTCAGCATTTAATATGTACACAGTGGCTGATTGAAAAATCCGCTCCAATAAATGACGATAGCCCAAAATCCCACCGATATCCAGCACCTTGCAGGATGTAAATGTGTAATCACGAAAGTACTTGGATACGAGACGCAGCTTCTGCACCGGTACGTCTGTTTCGCCGCTTATAGTGCGTGATGCTCGAGTAATACCACCGCTCCATACACGGATCAAGAACGTTCCAGTTCGACCTTCTTAACGGCGTGTACACCATGTTTCTCAACGGAGGCTCAAATATCTGCGCAGAATCATGTTTCTCCAGTTTCGGATAGTATAATCACGGTTCGCTAATCCCGTTCAATATACCATACAGCTCCTTTTTTCCTCCTATAGTTTGCGCTACGCAGCTTTCCAGTTCGTGGAGTCAAAATGTGCACTTCGTGTCCTGCTGCGCAGTGTTTTGCTATCTCAATTCAGCGCACGTCCCCGCCGCTCACCTCTGCGCCCTCTGTTGTCACCGAGTGTCCCGTTATTAACGTGCTTCTCTCGAATGCTGTTAAAATCGCGATGCTGAGTCAAGATAAGCTAAACGTGGCGCCTTGACGACACGACGCCAAGCGGAGAACTATGCAAGCAACAACATAGACTATGCGGCCCCGACGACGACGGAACAACCCGCGTATGAGGTAGCGTAGAGGGTGTCAGATTGTGAGTTGACCTGATAGCGGTAGGTGCCCTGCAAGGCTTCACTGATGGTGAAGCGGTACGAACCGTCGGTAGCGGTCGTGGCGGTGCCGAGGTTGGTCCACACGCCCCCCGCATTTCTGAGGAGGAAGATCTGCTTTCCAGAGAGGGGGGCGCCCGTCGCGTTGTCTTTCAAATAGCCCGAGAGGGTGAAGCTCTGGTTGACCGTTGGGTTGACGTTGGAGGTGGTGACGGAGAGGACAGTCGGTCTGAGAGTACCGACGAGCACGGAGAGGGAGGCAGAGGAGGCATTGTAAGTCGTATCAGTACTCAATGAGGCAGTGTAGGTGTAGGTGCCCTGCGAGGATTCGCTGCGGGTGACGGTATAGGCGCCGTTTGTGTCGGTGGTGGTGGCAGTCACTGTCGTCGATTGTCCGTCGGGACCCGTTTTGACGAGGGTGATTTGCTTTCCGGAGACTGGGGTACCCTTTGATGTGACGGTTAAGTATCCAGAGAGGGTGAAGCTTTGGTTGACGGCGGGGGTGGCGTTTGAGGTGTTCATGGAAAGGACGGTCGGGCTGAGGGTGCCGACGACGACGGAACAACCCGCGTATGAGGTAGCGTAGAGGGTGTCAGATTGTGAGTTGACCTGATAGCGGTAGGTGCCCTGCAAGGCTTCACTGATGGTGAAGCGGTACGAACCGTCGGTAGCGGTCGTGGCGGTGCCGAGGTTGGTCCACACGCCCCCCGCATTTCTGAGGAGGAAGATCTGCTTTCCAGAGAGGGGAGCGCCCGTCGCGTTGTCTTTCAAATAGCCCGAGAGGGTGAAGCTCTGGTTGACCGTTGGGTTGACGTTGGAGGTGGTGACGGAGAGGACAGTCGGTCTGAGAGTACCGATAGTCATTGTCAGGGAGGCGACCGAAATCGCAAAATTTTGATACCCATTTGACGCGACCGTATACGCGAACGTCCCTTGCTCTGGTTCGCTCCACACAAAGGAGTAGTATCCGTTCGTGTCGGTTACCCTTGAGGCTGGCTGCACCGTCTGCCCGCTGGAATCTCGCCTGTACAGGTCTATCTGCACGCCTGAGATCGGGGTGCCATTTACATCAGTCAAGTATCCGGAGAGCGTGAAGGTCTGGTTGGGGGTGGGGTTGCTGTTGGACGTGTTGAGTGAGATCGACGTTGGCGTGAGTGAGCCAACATGTTCGTGCAACCCTCCAAACGCCGCCGTGTAGTTTTCGTCACCGAGGAACTGCGCTTCATACCAGTACTCACCCGCTGATTGTTCGCTTAGAGTAAACGTGTAAAAGCCAGTCGCATTTGTAACGTAGCTCGCTCTCCGAGTCCAGGCGCCTGTCGGCGCCTCAGAGTACAGGAGGATCTGCTTGTTGGGGATGCCGATCCCATTCGTGTCCTGCAAGTAGCCATAGATAGTAAACGTCTCGTTGACAGCGGGGGTAGCGTTGGTCGTGCTCACAGTATTCGTGGCATTTTGCACATTACCTATGGCTACGGGTACCCAACCATTCCAAGTATGGGTTTGTGTGTAGTTCTGATCGCCGCTGAACACACCCCAGTACCAGTACGCGCCTTGCGAAGATTCGCTGCGGGTGAAGGTATAAGAACCGTTTGCAGCGGTCGTCGTGGTATTCACAGCCGTCTGCTGCCCAGAGGGATCTTGCCTGAAGAGGGTAATTTGTTCGTTGGAAAGAGGCGTGCCGTTGATGTCTGTCAAAAACCCATGCAAGGTGAAGGGCTGACCAACGGAAGCCGTTGAACTTGTCGTGAAGATGCTGAGCTGCGATGTGTGAAACGTGCCGATGAGCACGGAACAACCCGCGTATGAGGTAGCGTAGAGGGTGTCAGATTGTGAGTTGACCTGATAGCGGTAGGTGCCCTGCAAGGCTTCACTGATGGTGAAGCGGTACGAACCGTCGGTAGC
>Ga0255361_1000057_pt1 | contig 32765 bp, 36 predicted proteins | sample GFST75r1metaG_FD_186005 | JGI IMG/M metagenome (GOLD analysis project Ga0255361, IMG submission 186005) | Peat soil microbial communities from Stordalen Mire, Sweden - G.F.S.T75.r1 | ecosystem: Environmental > Terrestrial > Soil > Wetlands > Peat | place: Sweden: Norrbotten County, Stordalen... | reverse complement strand
AGATGCTATTAAGGCTTTTTAATGGACCAATTTTGATTTTTGTAAAATATAAGCAGGAATCCATCTTAATTCACTATCAAATTCACGTTTCAGGTAGCCGGAATGTTGCCTAATTCACCAGCCACTAGTTAGAAACGGCAAATCCGTATCATAAGTCTCTTTACAGTCAGTAACACCGTGAATTAGAAGTATTGGGCTTCCTTCTCCATGAACATCATATGATATCCTGGTTCCGTCTTTTACAGTAATATACTCAGACATAAAACTGCCTCCTTAGTTATTGACCAAACATTGTCATTATATCATTTGGTTTACAGTATGCACGAATAACCGTCATTAACAAAAAATATTAAACAAAAATTATATTATAAACATAGCATCAGCAATTTTTGATATAGACTTTCCATCTTACTTTCGTCATTTCAATAACAAATATACTATTAATTCTATTTATATACATCAAAGCTATTTATTAACATTAATGCTATCTGTAGGAATTGAACTCTGGCAGGATCACCTGTATCATGCACATCGTTCTCAAAGTGTTCCATATCCCCCGCAGTACCTACTATGACTGGTTAAGGTGCAACGATTAATGCCAAGAAAGGATCAAATAACTAACGCCGTTAATGCGCTTTGCGGGACAGCTTTAAGTGACCTTTGAAGACCCTATGTCTCACGTGATAAATCTCCTGCAACTTAAGAAAGGCGTCTTGATTAAGAATTTTCACTCTCAATCAAGACGCCTTTTACGTAGTCTCTATTCAGCTTTGCAGTTTTAAATAATGCCGACCAACATTTAATCCTTCAAGCTACTACAGATCAATCGTAGTCCCTTTGTCTGCTTTCGCCGCCGCTTGTAAAATTTTTTCAGCAACAACGACATCTAAAACGGCGGTGCCAACGGCCTTGAACAATGTGATTTGGTCATGGCTATCTCGGCCTTTGATATCGCCATTAATAAGTTGTCCTAACTCACCTGAATACTGATCTTTTGAAACCAGCCCATTCTTCAGTGGACTGATCATATCTCCCGCTTCGGCTAATACGCCATCCATCGTATCAAAGATAACAATATCTGCCTGTTTAACTAGTTCTGCGGGGATCTCATGCATTTGCGGAGTGTATGCGCCGATACCGTTGATATGTGCTCCCGGTTTAACATCGGCAGCATCAAAAGTCGCCTGTTTTGATGTTGTGACCGATGTGATAATATCAGATGCTCGAATAGCCTTTTGTAAATCAACTGCTGGGAGAATTTCAACCTTAAATTGCTTACCAAAGCGTCTTGTCATGTCCTGTGCAAACTTTGCAGCACGATCTTTATCAATATCTGAAACGTAAACACACGTCAATTGACGAACGTTTAGCATGGCCTCTAGTTGTGTTGGTGCCTGACCGCCAGTACCGATGAGCGTTGCCACTTTTGCATCAGGGTTAGCCATCAGATCAGTGGCTGCACCTTGAAGCGCACCTGTTCGAAGCTGAGTAAGGTAAGTACCGTCAATAATCGCTGACACAATACCAGTCTTTGGGTTCAGACTAACCATTGTTGCGGGAACGCTAGGAAGACCCTTATCAATGTTATTAGGGTAAACGGATACGATCTTCACACCCAATGCTGGTTCTTTACCGGCTGCATAACCAGGCATGTAAAGACTTTGCCCATTATCAGGTTTGACATCAATATTCGTTCTCAATGGAACGGTGGCATCACCCTTTGAATATGCTGCCAGTGCAATCTTATCATCAGCGATTGCATCTTTCATTGAGTAAACTGCTTGAACATCCTTTTTCGTTAAAACGCGCATCATAATCCTCCTATAATTGTTGAACCTGAAACAGCAATGCTATGCTTCTCCCTTTTGACGCAAGGACAATGCCATGCTGATTGCGGAATAAAGTAGCACAATGATAACCAGCCACTGTAACATACTAGTATCTAAGCTTTTAACGAAAAAGACGGCAACTAAGACACCCAGCACACCAAAAGTTGAAGTGAATAATGTGATTTTCCGACTATAATCAGCCAACTTAACGAATTGAATCGAACTCGTTGAAACTGAGAATGTTGCGGCTCCCATCATGATTGGAAAAGCAGCTGATGGATTGAGCCCCATCGCATAAACCGTGGCCATCGTCAAAGCATAGGAACCAATACCGATGTTGTTAAGAGCACCATAAATGAACAGCAGGATTGCAGTTAGCATTAATTTCCAGCCAGATAAGCTCGTTGCTGTTCCGTTAGCAGGAATCCAATTGAACTTACCCGCTAAAATCATTAACGCGGCAATAATCAGACCTGCTGTCACAAACTTCTTAATTGTGTTAGCTGGCAGTTTAACAACAAACCTAGGTCCGATGTAAGCACCAATGACTGCCGCGATGATACATACGGCTAGCGTTTTAATATCGACAGTAATGGCGGTGATGTAAGAAAGTGCCATTGCAGCAACGGGGACAACACATTGCGTGTTTAAGGTGCCTGGCAGTTTCTTAATTGAAACCCATTTAGCCTTAGGGTAAAGTGCCGTGCTGATAGCAAAATCAGAAATGCCAAAAGTTGAAAGTAAGAAAATAATAAATGAGCTAAATGGCAATGCCCATGTCGTTGCAGGTTCCGACATAACCTCTGAACGATGCCGGAGCAAGTCACGGATAAAGTAAAATACAAAGCCTAAATTAATTAGTACGATTAATCCCAATAAGATCTTAATCATGAGCATTCTTCCCTTTTCTATCCATCATATAAATATCTCTGACGCCTTCGAGATCCGGACCAAACGCCTTCTTTGCTGCTGCATCTAAAGTTTCCAGCGTTCTCAGATCATACGCATCGTGAATCACATATTCTTGCGCAATGAAAACAAACGAATGATTTCTCGTATAGATGACATCATCACCTTCATCCCCGAAAGTGCCATAAAGAACCTCAGCACCATCAATGACGGCATTAACCCAACGACCGCCGAAGTCCAGTAGTTTATCACGTTCAAACCAGTGCGGATATACTCGTGTAAAAGGCATGTGATAGTCATGACGATTACTAAACAGAATGACAACGAAATGATCAAGAATCTTAGAAAGTCGTGTTAGTTCTCCTAAAATGTCCGAACTGATATCTTCTTTCCAGATTTGTAAGTAAAGCGACTTCTCGCAATGCGCTAATAAGTCTGACAGTTTGTCCTGTGTCTGTTTTCTGTTGGGAATTGAATAAATCAGTTCACCATCTTGTTTAGTCTCCACATTCGCTAATCGTGTTTTTATTCGTGCCAACTGGGCAGAAGCTTGGTGTCCGAGTGTTGTCACTAATTCATCAGCAGAGATAACGTTGTAATACGTTGGATCACTCTTGCTTGCCAAAACAATGCCACGTTCCGTCATACGATTCAGAACTTCATAGATTTTTGACCGCGGAATACCTGATCGTTTTGCGATTTCGTACCCGGTACTCGCTGGTAATTGAAGCATCGTGACGTAACACTGACTCTCGTACTTAGAAAAATGAAACTGCTTGAACAAGTCTGTTAGTTCAGGATCCACAATTCATCATCTCCCCTCAGAAATGAAAGTATCAAAATGGTAGCCACCAACAGTAACTACTATAAGTGAATTTGTTCACTAGTCAAGATTATTTTTAAATAAAGTTGAGCCTTTTTTTCCAAAACTCTTGATAAACAGCTTTCTATTTAAACAAGTCTAGCATTCTCTTTTGTGCACTTCGTTACAATTACAAAAATCGCCACAAAAATAACCTTGTTTCCAAAGCTCGGGACAAGGTTATTTGAAAGCTATTATTAAAAATCGCAAGTCTTGATAACTGATTTCACTATCGGGTTAAGAATTCAACGCCTCTAATCGCTTCTCTCAACGCCTCCACCAACCCCCGATAATCCACTGTCCCATAATCATTCACATCCACTCGAATCAACTGACCTAGCTGAAACGTCTGGTAGCCTCGATCTTGCACGCGATTGCTAAACACTTCAAATGTCGGCATGCCATCAGGCGTTTCGCTGATGTTTTCGAGTGTATCACCGCGATGATAGTGATTCATGAGATGACCAAGATGACGGGGATCGGATAGGTCGCGTTTTCGCTGGCGATCGTAGAGTACCTTGATGTCTGCTTCTAATCTGATGGTGATAACCGCATAGTGATGTTTGGCTGCCAATTTTTCGAGCGCTGGTTTTTGCAATCGGCTGAAGGGATAGTCGCCCAGAATCATTTTGTGTTCCTGCATCAGCATGCCAATGCCGCGGTAGTATCGTGCTCTCGCTTCTGCATCGAGGAGTTGCTTTTCCTCAAGATTATCAAAGCCTAACTCATCGTAAAGATGTTCTTTAAAAAGATCGAGCGGCAGGGAGACGAATCCGCTGATTGCTTGCATGATCTTATTTGCAGTATACGTTTTGCCTGTGCCTGGCGCACCTGCTAGCAGGACCAAGATCTGCTTTTGATCGCTCATCATGTCATCCTCTCCTCTAGACGGGCTCCCTAGCTCGGAAGTCTTCGTTTAAGGACCTTGATCGCAATTCATCACAGTCACACGTCGACTTCTAGCCGGGTTACGCTCTTCCCCACTTACGCGTTAATTGGCACTTCGGCATCTTTATTTAAGAACAAACCACTCTTGTGCTTGACGATATCGTAGACAACTTGGTTGCATGGTTCGATGTTGTTCCGCAGCGAGTTGTTGACCTCGGTCTGACCGAACATTTCTTTGGCTTTCCGGGTCCAACCAACTAATAATTCGGTCCCAACATTGAACTTGCGGAAGCCGTTTTCGGTCAAACGATGATAATCAGCTTCGTTCACGCCGGTACCGCCGTGAATGACCATTGGTTTGCTGATTTCTTTGTGCAATTCTTCAATCAAAGGCCAGTTCAATTCGGTCTTTGATTTGAATTGGCCGTGGTGAGTACCAACGCCGACAGCTAGTGCTTCGACATCTAAGTTATTCAAGAAGGCAATGGCTTGTTGCGGGTCAGTATACCGGCCTTCCTTGACGGTCACACCTTCTTCAGTCCCACCGATTGTGCCGATTTCGCACTCGACTGAAACACCATGTTCATGTGCATAGTCGGCTACCCGGCGTGCCCGTTCCATGTTTTCCTTATTCGGCAGCGCTGAACCGTCAAACATCACAGAGGAATAGCCAGCATCAATGGCTTCTTTAATGGCATCAAATGACTTAGCGTGATCTAAATGCAGATCAACATCGACTAACAGATCTTGTGCCATGGATTTGCAAACCGCAACAAAGTTCTTCATGCCAACGTATCCAGCCGTCGCAACACTTGTTTGAATGATAATTGGCGATCCTGCATCCTTTGCAGCCGTGATCATTGATGGCACCATTTCCAAGTTGTGCGCATTAAAGGCGCCAACTGTATAATCAAGTGCTTGCGCTTCATCCATCAATTGCTTTAAGTTCTTGTACATAGTAGATTGCCTCCCAGCAGATTAATAACCAAAACCTGACCGCATGACCCGTTTGGACATATCGAGCAATGCATCCGTTTTTGTGACCCATTTTTGAATGTCGTCATCATTTTTCGCTTTTGCCGCTTGTTTTCGCTGCGTCTCGTATAGGTTCAGCAAGGCATTGTATGCATCCCCAAACTCTTCTTTATCTTTGACACTCGCTTCATAAGCTGCGATTGCCTCTAAGTCGTTGCCTAATTTAACCTGAGTAGCGCCTAATTGGTTGTATAGCAGGTGACGTTTGTCTTTATCATCGGTTATCTGTTCAATTTGAGTCGTCAATGCCGCCACTTTTTCGGTTAGAGCAGCAGCTTCGGTTGTCGAAAGTGATTGATTGCCTTCTTTTGGCACCGCGGATGGGTGTCTCTGCGTGTCTTTCTTTTTAAATAAACTGCCAAACATAGTCGTGCCCCTTTCTTTAAACTGCTTTAAGAATCGGCGTTAGGATCCAGGCATACATCAGCATGGCCACAATCGTATCGGAGTCAGTTGCCGAAGCATTCACGAAGCCAAACGAGGTCAAGGCCGTGACTAGCAGCGCTGGCAACAAGGTGATGAACAGGCCGTGGATAATGCCGCCAATGATGGCCCCGCGGCGGCCGCCGACAACGTTTCCGAAGATCCCTGCAGTCCCGCCAGCGAAGAAGTTAGTTAACATCCCCGGCAGAATGACCGCGAGTCCGAAAACAGGCATCAAGAACATGCCAATGACGGTCCCAATGGTTGTCGTAATGAAGCCTAAGATGACCGCGTTTGGTGAGAATGGGAACAAGACTGGACAGTCAAGTGCTGGTTTCGCATTTGGTACCAGTTTCATCGCAATACCACGGAAAGCCGGAACGATTTCACCAAGTAAGAGCCGAACGCCCGCAAGCAGGACATAGACCCCGACAACGAACTGAATGCCCATCATGAAGGCATTCATGATATAGTTCAGACTCGTGCCGTTACCGGCGTACTTAGGACCTGCAAAAGCCGCGGTGATCATAAACAATGGCACCATCACAACAGCAACAGAGAGATACGTGTCTTGCAAGAATTCCATGTACTTTGGTAACTTGATGTCTTCAATCGAGTGTTTCTTTTCGCCACGTTCACCGAAGATCCAAGCGGCGCCTGCTTCTACCATGTAGCCGATCGTACAAAAGTGTCCTAAAGCAATGGCATCGCCCTTGGTAATCTTACGAACAAAAGGCTGCGCAATGGCTGGCATGGCCACCGCGAAAATCCCACCGATGACACTACCGACAGCAATGGTCACGACTGAATTGAAGCCAGCTATCTTGCCGCCGACAACCGTCATGGTCGACATCCACAACAGCGCCTGTCCGGTTAGGAAAATATATTTCCATGGCGAGAACCGCGCAATGATAATGTTGACAATGAAGATGCCCAAAAAGGTTAAGGCAATTTCATTTCCCAACCCCAGCGTATTCATGGCTTGACCATTGATCGCCTCAATGCTGGGTACAACCCCTTTTAGGTGAAAACCATGTTGAAAAATCTTTCCGAAATACGTCAGTGCTGTGACAATAATGGCGGACCCTGCTGATAATACTTGAAATCCCAGCAGTGTCTTGAAGGTTCCAGTTAGGACCGCGCCAAAGGACTTGCGTTGTAGAAGCAAGCCCAGCATCGCGATTAACGCAATGGTGATGGCTGCCTGAGTCAGAATATTTTGAATAATAAAGTTAACCACAACCATGATTGATTCCCCCTTTTAAACGCGATCACTGGCGCGGAAACCGCCACATAGGGACCTTGGATGCAATGGCCAAAGCCCGGCCATCACATCCAAGGCCGCTTATGCTCCGGTTTCTAACCTCGCCAGCTCACGCTCTGTTTAAACGCGATCACTGGCGCAGCAACCGCCACATAAGGACCTTGGATGCAATGGCCAAAGCCCGGCCATCACATCCAAGGCCGCTTATGCTCCGGTTTCTAACCTCGCCAGCTCACGCTCTGTTGTTCAAGCCGATTTTTCTGATAACTCTTTGATAACTGGCACGAGCTTGGCTTCAATTTCGTCTGGATCAACAATGTTGTGCAGAAAGACAAACTTGATGGCCGGATCGAGGTCATATTGTTTGAACTGCGAAGCAAAATTCTCCGCCGAGACAATGATGTCCGTCCGTAAACCTGGTGTTGATGAAATCGCCTCATGTTCAAGGTTTTCATCTAATCCCAAACGGTTCAAAACGTCTTCTGCGGTCATCTGGCAAGCTAAGGAAGAGCCTAGGCCGGCACCACAGATGAAGTAAATTGTTAATTTTCTGGTCATTTAAATCGTCTCCTTTGACGTTTTCTCGTTGAATAAAATGTTTTTAAAGGTTTGAATATCTGTTTGTTGCGCCAGCTGATCAACTTTTTGCTGATCATTGATGAGTTGGACAATGGCTTTCATGACATTGAGATGCGAATAATTATCGATCGCGGCCAGACAGAAGATGATCTTCACGGGATCATTGTCTGGATTGCCAAAGCTGATTGGTTTCGCCAACGTTGTGATCGTCACGCCAAGCTTCTTTGTCCCATCCTCTGGCCGTGCATGGGCTAGCGCGATGGCAGGTCCAATGACAATATACGGACCGAATTTCTTAACTGAATCAATCATCGCTTGGATATAATTTTTGGTAATGTAATCCTCGTCAAGCAATGGTTTTGCTGAAATACGGATCGCATCTTCCCAATCATCAGCTTTCTGTTGAAGCTGGATCTGGTGATCGTTGATTAAATCTTTCAACATAGGCTGAACCTCCCTTTCATTAATTTCGACATGGTTCTCCTTGAATGCTGCTTGCAGAATGCTGCTTGCAGATCAACTAATAGTCGTTTATCAACTGTCACCTGATGGGTTTTCAGCACATCCAGAACTGTGCGAAATAGTCTTGTTGGATCTAACGTACGGCCTTCGTACTTAGTTAACGTTGTGTGTTTCTTCAAAAACGCTGCAACTCGGGTCAAATCAACTTCTGAAGGAATAGGATTAACCTTCAAACTCGGGATTTTATCGATTGGCATGTCGACTGTTTTGAAAACTAAGCTGACCGGTAATTTGCGGAGAATGCCAACTTCAGACGTGCTCAAAACGGCAAGAACATCAATGTTAAACCGTTCCTCCAGTTTGGCTGCCAACACTCTGCCCGTCGCCGTGCCGAAGTTGCAGACAACTGCGGCTTGATACTGATAGTCTTGGCGCTGGCGATCCTCAGCTTGTGTCGCTGAGAAATACATCGCCAGAAATGCCTTCTCATCATCAGACATGGTCAGCTGATAGCGTCCCGTCTTGAAGAAACGATCAATCGCGTCATAGATCGGCCCATAGCCTTGCTGGATCGTCTTTCTCAGCGGATTAACCACTTTGACGTGCTGTGACAAGCGCTTGAACAAAGCGGTCATATGGTTATACAGCTCTTCGAAAAGCTTTTCGTTTTTAGAAAATGGAAAGCCAATTTCAGTTTCCATATGATCAATGAGCGCAACGCTGAAAATCTGGGCCTTGACCCAGTCGTCAAGATCAATCGCACCGCGGCGATTAAAACTGTTGATCAGAAAACCGACATAACCTAACTCGCTGGCAACATCAATTTGTAAGGCATAATGCTGAATGAGTTCATTGAGAAACTTGGCATTTTCCTTATTGAGATCAACGGCAGTTTCATCATCTTTGACATAGTGCCCGCTGCGAACACGGTGTAACCAGATAATGAGTAACACGGTCACTTGCTGGCTGTACATGTCGTTGGCGGCCAAGGCCCCTTTTGGAAAACAACGGCGTAGTAAGTCCCGGATATAGGTCACATCTTGTTTGGTAAAGACTTCCTTCATCTTGTCGACATACATCCCGCTGGCGATTAATTGCTGGGCAATCAAGGTGACCAAAGCATGTTGCCGTGTTAGGACATCCCCAAACATCGTTCGAATTGATCGCTCGTTGCCTTCAATCTGTGCACCTAACTTTGGGCTGGTCGTGAGTGTTAGATTGTATTTTGCTAGATCAGCCCGCAAGTTGCGGAGATCAGAATCCATTGAGCTTTTACTAATCTGCATCTTTTCTTGTTCATCGACGAGATAAACCGGTTGGGTGGCTTGAAGCAAATCCAATAAGAGATACACAGCGCGTTGCTCAGGGGTTAAAGCGCCTTGACTGATGCTGTCAAAATCAAGGACGTCAGACAGCGAATGCCGCTGTTGCGTTGAAATATGATTGTAGGCGACACCTCTTTTGATATCGAATAAGGGCAAGCTTTTCTCCGCCAAAACTTCATTTAAAACCTGAATCTCATTTCGAATCGTCTTTGTCGTGACGTTGAATTGCTTGCCTAAATCAGATAAAGAACTTGCCGAACTGTCCAACAATGTTCGCAGAAGATTCGTCAATCTTTCTCGCATTGCTTTGCCTCCTTACAGCTTCCATACTAAGCAAGCGCTTACATGCCGAAAAGTAGAACCTTTTTCCTTAACTTGGGAAACGAAGTACACCTTGCTCATCATTCTTCAAGTTTCGGCCTCGGTAAGTGACAAAAAGTCCCATAACGGCTAGGCTTGCCTGCCTAACAATTATGGGACATATGAATTTTTGGGGTTGAGCGGACACCGCCATTTTCAGCGCATCAAAAAAGCGATTCTCATCTGCTGAGAACCGCCTTTAAGTCATTCAGATTACTGTTGTGCTTTCACGTAAGCCGCCGCCTGCGTTCCTGCTTGGCGACCAAAGATCACAATGTCGGCGACGGAATTGCCACCGATTCGGTTGTCGCCGTGTAGGCCGCCCGTGACTTCACCGGCTGCGTATAGTGCTGGGATTGGTTGTTGCTTCTTTGTCAGCACCTCAGTCTTGGTGTTGATCTTCACGCCGCCCATGGTGTAATGGATGCCTGGGGCGATTTTGAAAGCATAGTAAGGACCGGTGGTGAGGCCATGGTCCATCCCAGTTGTCCGACCAAACTCGGCATCCTTTTTGTTGGTGACCGCTTCGTTCCAAGTTGAAACCGTCTTGGATAACGTGGCCGCTGGCACCTTCATTTTCTTGGCGAGTTCATCAAGGGTTTTGCCTTCGACACCGAGCTTATCCTTGATATAAAAGTCAATGGCACTCGACCGTTGGCGGACACCTGTATCAATCACAACCCAAGCATCCTTGCCTTTCTGCTTGTTAATGGCAGCGGAAACCTTGTCACGGGTATTCATTTCGTTATAGAACCGCTTCCCGCTTTGGTTAACTAAAATGCCGCCTTCACCGCGGGTCGCTTCACCAATGAGAATATGCTTGCTCTGGTTAACGGTTGGGTGAATTTGGATCTTATTCATGTCGATCGCATAGCCGCCGACTTTCTCGATCATCTTGATGCCATCACCGGTTGCGCCAGCTTGGTTAGTGGTGACGTAATGAGCCAGATCAGGGCGATATTTCTTGATCATTTGCTTACTTGCACCGAAACCGCCAGTGGTCACAATCACGGCCTTGGCTGCGATTTTTTTCGTCTTGTCTTGATTGATCTTGACGGTGACCCCGCTGATTTTGCCATCTGTTTCATTCAACTTGGTAACATCCGAGTTCACAAACAGCGGAATCTTTTCTTTTTTGACTTCTTTCACGAGTCCATCAACGAGATAACCGCCAACGGCTGAACCATCGTGTGGCCGATGCGTGCGCTTGACCGACATCCCACCGGAAATCGTCAGTTTGTCCAACTTAATCCCAATCGAATCAAGCCAGTCAATGGCGCTGGCTGAGTTATCGACAAAATAGCGCAGCAGTGCTTTGTCATTCGTCCCGCCGCCACCTTTTAGCGTTTCTTCATAGAACTGATCATTGCTGTCCTTAACCCCTTGGGCAGCTTCAACTTTCGTCTGACTGGCATTCATACCACTAGAGGCTTTCAGCGTATTCCCGCCAGCAACAGGCATTTTTTCAAAAATGACGGGATTCATCCCTTGCTGCTTCGCCTCGATGGCAGCCGTCATCCCGGCGCCACCAGCACCGACAATCACGATGTCATACTTGCCCTTCATCGTCTTCGGATCTGTGTAGGCCTGCTGTGAAGCCCCGCTAGTGACCTTGCTGCTAGCTGTTTTGTTCGCTTTTGAGCTTGACGAACTCGACTTTGAACTCGCCCCGCTACCGCAACCAACCAGCACGACACTCATCAGTGCCAACAGCCCTGCGATTTTAACCCACTTTTTCAAAACATGGTCCCTCCCTTATGTTGTTGCCTACGTGAATAGATTAACAAAGTAGCGAAACCATCTCAACCTAACCTTGAGTTTGATGATATAAACGTTAATCGTTTTGCAAGAAAGCGAGCTTAGAAGCAGGAATGAAGGAAGACAACCGCTACAAACATAATTGCTGCTAGGACAGACAGACCAAGGCCTAACCGCGTCCAGCCGCGATGCTTTGCTTTAAGCCTACCAGGAATACCACGATACCGACTAGGAAAAACAACAGCATCAATAGCGAAAAACTCATTTTGATCACCCTTTCACCTAGCTTGATTGCTATGACTGTATCAGAGTTTTCTTATTGGCTGAGGGCGGTTTGACAACTTTGCCTTAATCTTAACTTATAAGACGAATTGTCAACTCAAAGAGGGACATATTCGTCTTCATCATCAATTCAAAATTTAACATTTCCACAACTCAAACAATTTACAAGGCGTTCGTGCCCTCCTGATTTCAAACACATCAGCGTGATCAATCATTTTGATCGACTTGAAAAAGAGAACATCTTCTCCCGATGCTTTATTATCAAGATGACCAATACACAGAAAAGGCCTACAAGAAGGCCGCATGAATGCGCCACCTGAACATTTTTTTCAATATCTGACATGGCTAGATTCGGCCAATATCCCACTGTGACGTAATAAAGAGTCGATGTAAACGCAACAATCTTCGTCATAAAGGAAAATGTGGGTTTTTCGATTAAAAATGCCAATATAGCTAGTGGAAATAAGGCATATCCAGACAATAACACACCGTAAAACGATTCAATATAGGTGCCTATTCCAAACGCTGATTGAATGAACCCGCCGAATCCGAAGCAAAACAGCAAGACACCAAGCCAACTAGAAACAAAAAAACTAATGACGAATGGTGTACTGCCAATTTTCCACTCGATGAAAGGTCCAAGCACAATCACTGCAAGCATATTCTTCATTAAGTGTGACCATTCATAGTGGTAAACTGTGCTCGTTACAACTCGCCAAAGTTCCCCTCTTAAAATTGAAGGTATGCTCCCGACAAAGTTAGCTGATGGTATTAAAAGAACATTCGTTAAAAACGAAAACAAAAGATAACAAACTATCAATATGCAGCAGATAAGGAATGTTCCTCTAGCATTCAAAAATACGGATAAAAGATTGGGTCTTCTCAACTTTAACAACATAAAATTCACCCGTTTTCTTTTCATTAGCATCATTAGCACCAAATTTTCTTAAGTCTTATAAGATCAGTTGCTCGGTTTAGCAGAAAAGAAGGGAACTTTCTTCCAATTTCTTAGCGCCACGACTATAAGGGCACAGAAAAGGCCGGAAAGAACACCGCATAATTGACTAATCTGTACAATGACTGCAGGCTCTGGTGTATCTGAATTCGGCCAAAACCCCACTGTAAAGTACAACAGAAGACCGCCAACTAAAACGCACTTTGCCAACAAAGAAAAGGCAGGTTTCTTTATCAAGAACGCTAATACTGCCAGTGGAAATAACGCATAGACTGACAGTGTGCCGCCATAAAAAGCATAAACGTAGGTGTTTATGCCAACTATTGACCGAATGATACCGCCAAATCCAAAGCAAAATAACAAAATGCCGATCCAACTAGAAGCAAAAAAGCTCATAACAAGCACAGGACTGCCAATTTTCCATTCTATAAAGGGGCAAAGGACCAAAACTATAAGAACCGTCTTAATTAAGGGCGTCCATTCAGAAAAGTACACAGTACTCGTTATAACGCGCCAGAGTTCTCCTTTTAAAATTGAAGCCACATCCCCTAAAAGGTCGTTCGTGGGAATTAAAAACGTATTTGTCAAAGTTGAAAATAGTAAATAGCAGAAGAGCAATAGACAGCATATCAGAAGCGTTCCTCTGGCAGCCAAAACTATCGCGACAAAAGTCGAGTTTCTCAGCTTTTGCAACATAAAAGTCACCCATTTTCTCTTTCAAGTCAAACCTACGAAGTTGCAAACATATTGGCTCATTGATAAGTATTCAAAAAGGCGGATTTGCTCAGATCCGCCTTTTCTTAAGCTCATAGACCCAGGTTTCATTCGATTGTTACTTTAATTGTCCAATCCAAAAACTAGTTTGTGCCCCAATGCCGACCGGCGAACCGGTATTGATAAGCATCACCATAATACGGAGTTGTTTGTGGTCCCGGAAGATCACTTAATGAAAAGGAACCGCCACCACCGCCACCACCACCATCTTGGGGATATAAAAAACCGCCAACTGTGTTCTGGAGATCATTGCTTGTGAGAATAGCGCTGTCCATCAAGCTGTTCATGCTAATCTTTTCCATAGTCCATCCTCCTCGTTTTTGTGAAAACGGTGGCAATCAGATAATACAGTCATGAGCTTAGCGCTAATGTACTTTATCCATGGATGAAAGTCAAGAAAAATAGATATTATTTATTATAAAGAATCGTAAAATTTAAAAAATGATATAAGAATATTCCGTAAAGAATAGTATTCAATCAAATCCAATTTATTTTTCTCGAAATGTCTAATAAGACTAAACGGTTTGTGACACTAGCTCTCTTGTCTGAAGAGGCTGTTGCAAATCTTTAATCACCACACACATTCTAAGATCCGGAAACTGATTGACAAAAAGAGGTTCTCAAATTGATCTCCCAGATGCCAAAAAGCGCACCAAGGTCTGGCTGCTATGCCAAGCCTTGGTGCGCTGCATGTTTTTCTGCAAAACCGAATGTTCAAGTTACCTTTTCAAACCATCTTCTCATTTCAAAGCACTATGATTCATCGTCAAATCGTGCTAACTGACGCTCCAGTTTCTCAATTTCGCCTTCAGTTTCTTCCAGTGCCCCCATGACTTCTTCCAATGTCAAACCCTCGGAACTATAGCCCTTGTACTTGGCACTAATATAATCTTCGTCTGCTAGGCGCCGTGCACGTTCACGCAAGTCGCCCAGTTGCGTCACAAGCGTATCGAAATCTGCTTTTGCCATTCGGTCACCTCTTTACGCTAAGGCATCAGGTGCTGCTAATTGTGGGATCTTGCCTTGTCGCGCCAAAACCCAATTGTCATAGTTCCACATTTCGGTTGCCCGTCGATTTCTGAAGTAATCCCAAAATGACTCGCGCTCAATTTCAATAATCTGGTTGTCGGGCCCGATGGTGACCCAGTTATAGGAACCGTTGCGATGGGCAAACTTGATCCAGTAAACTGGCGCGCTAACCTGCATCCCGTTATCTTCATAATGGCGTTCTTGCTGCTCGGTTCGCATGTAGCTTAAACCATCTGCATAATTTTGATCTAACTGACTAAATAACGTTATCGCCTGGCGTAGCGCTTTATCAGGTGACGGCAGTTTACCGCCATTTTTGAAGGTGCTGGCATTAAAACTGATCAAGTTGCCGTTTCTATCAGTCACAAGTGTCAGATGCTTGTTATTCGAGGTCACTTCATCATCGTTTTGGTAACGGTCCACCGTCACCTGCACTTTATTTCGCTTGCGGACGTCTGTTTGAACCACGTGATAATCTTCAGGAATTGGCAATAAAGCCATCATATCGTTTTTCAAAATTCCGACCCCTTTTCAGTTTCGTTAAGCACATCAAGCATCCTGACAAATTCAATTTTGTTAGCTTCAGACAGTTTTGCTGTCAAAGTGGCTTCATAATCGGCCACAATTTGCGTCACCATCGGGATCAAGCGCCGGCCTTTTGGCGTGAGGCTGATAATCCAAGCACGTTTGTCCTCGTCGGATCGGCGTTTTGCGACGAGTCCCAACGCAATCAGCTGGGCCAATCGGCGTGTGACGTTGCTGGGATTAAGGTGAATCGTTTTAAAAAGTGTTTCCTGCCGCATTTCATCGACTTTGCCAAGCTTCAAGATAAAGTAATAGTTACTCGCACTGAGCGTGGTTGGCGCTAACGCAACATCCAAGTCGTGTTGAATGTGGCGCGCTAGGATATTGACTCTTGAAAGCAATTCATCCGGTTCTTTTGGCATTTTCTACCTTCTTTCGTAACAACATGACGGCGATGAAAAACAGAGCAGCTGCTAGCATGAAGCTGACACCCTGCGCAACGAACAAAGCTTGCGGAGCGGCGTGGACGGCGGTGGTGTGCGGGCTGACGATCCCGAGGGTTTGATAGAACACTAAACCGGCAACCGCGCTACCGATACTCATCCCCAACTGTCTAGCAAGTGAAGTGGCCGCGCCAACCTGCCCCCGCATGGTCGCATCGACACTTTGCATCAACACGACACTGTTAGGATTCGTGAACAGCGCTGTGCCAACCGCAAACGCGACTGACACGATAACAAACGGCCAAATTGTCGTTTGATGAGGCAGCAAGGCAAAGGCCACATTCGTCAGAACCAGCATCAGCAAGCCGATTCGCATGAGTCGCTGGCGATCAAAGCGGTCACTAAGCACCCCAGCCACTGGATTGGCAGCCAACGAGACAAGCGGCGTCAGCATCAACAAATACCCAGACAAGGCCACTGGCAAGTGTAGCATCAACTGTAGATAAATCGGTGCGAGCAGCGTAAAAAAATAAGCCGCAACATAGTTCAAAAACGAAGCCGCTAAATTCCGCGAAAAGCGCTGATTGCTAAACAACCGGGTATCAAGCATTGCTTGTTTCGTCTGCCGCTCATGACGCCAAAACCAATAGGCGCAGCTGCCAATCAAAATGACCAGAATTCCGGTGAACAACGGTTGCTTGTTGATCTGGATGAGCAACAACAACCCGCCAATCACAATCAATTGAAGAAAGCCGCGGCCATCCACGCTTTTTTCCCCAGAGAATGCATGTGTCCGCGGAAAAACCGCCCATTCGACTAACAAACACACGACACCAATCGGCAAGTTCACCCAGAAAATATAGCCCCACGGCAACTGACTCAGGATCAGGCCACCGATGCCAGGGCCAGCCAATGCGCCAGCTGAAATGAAGATCGATTCAATGCCCAGCGCACGGCCCAAAATGGCGGGTGGGAAAACGTCCGCAACAATCGCATAACTCGTGGCCATGGTCATACTAGCACCCACTGCCTGCACTACTCGGGCGGCCAATATCAACTGAAAGTTAACGCCAAAACCAGCCAACCCAGAGCCAATCAGAAACAGATAGGTGCCCCAGATGAACAGCCGCGTTCGGCCATATTGATCAGCCAACTGACCAAAGAACAACAGACAAACGCTGATCGTGGTGAGATAAACCGTCAGCAACAAGTTCACCTGACTCGGACTCACCGCCAAAGCCGAGGCGATGGTCGGTACCGCAACGACAACAATGGTGCCATCAATAATCACCATAAAGAAGAATAAACCAAGTGTGATGAGTATGAGCCAGCGTTTGATCAATCACTCACCTCCCTGTGAAGTATTATAGGCTTATTTATTTGCTTGCGCAAGCAAATTTGCTGATCTTTAGCGCCAGCCTTTCAACCAATTTAACTCACCACCATTTCTTCACAATACTCGAACGAGTAGAATGACCATATACACGGAGTAAAATCAGGAAATGGGGAAACTATCATGAAGAAATCGACCCTCACCATTATTGGCGGTGTGGCCGCGGCGATTGTGATCATTGCTGGCGGATTTGGCCTTTATCATTGGTATCAAGGCAAAACCGAAGCTGACGCGGTTCAGGCCACTGCGCAAACTTATACGCAGGCGTTTGCTAAGCGCCAATATGACAAAGCAGTTAAACAAGTTGATACCAGCCACTTGACTGGACCTGGTTGGCATTATACGGCCAAAACTTTGGCGGCGCGCAATCAGGCAGTTTTTGATCGGGTTGGCGCCAGTGATATCAAGATTACTAACGTGAAAACCAAGAAGTACGACAGCAAAACCTACGAGCTGACGTTTACGGCCAACATGAACACCAAAATCGGCAAGCTGAGTGCGCAACACTACGAAGCGCCGATTGTTAAAGTCGGCGATAACTGGCGAATACAGTGGTCGCCACGTCTGCTTTTCCCGTCAATGGATGGCAAAGACACGGTGCAGATTGACCTGATTGCGGCCACCCGTGGCCAGATTTATGACCGCAATAACCAGTTGCTGGCAAAAAATGGCGATGTGACCCAAGCTGGGCTGGTTCCCGGTAAGCTCGGAACCGGTGCCGATCGCACAGCCAACTTAGAGAAAATTGCTGCCGCGTGGGACGTCAAGGTCACTAGTCTTGAAACCTTGTTAAAGCAATCTTGGGTCACAGATGATACCTTCGTGCCTGTCAAAATTGTCACTGATTCACCAGTCATGACGGGCGCGGCCTATCAGACGATTGGCTCGCGTACCTATCCCCTTGGCGAAGCCGCGGCCCAGCTCATTGGCTACGTCGGTACCGCGACGGCTGATGATATTCGTAAAGATCCAACGCTGACGGCTAATAGTAAAATTGGCAAAACTGGGTTGGAACAAATTTACGACAAACAACTGCGCGGCACAGACGGTGGTCAGATTTCAATTCAAAACGGCGACAACATTCACCCGCTTTTAACTAAAAAAGCCGTTAATGGTAAAAGCCTGAAGCTAACCATTGATGCCAACCAGCAAAAGACGGCCTACACCCAACTTGCTGGCAAGGCTGGTAGTGTTGTGACGATGAATCCGACCAATGGCGAACTACTGACTTTAGCAAGCTCGCCAAGTTATGATCCAAACGCCTTTGTCAACGGGATCAGCCAGACGGACTATGATAAGTATGCCAACAACACCTCGTTACCATTCCTCAGCCGTTTCGCGCAACGCTATGCTCCCGGTTCAACATTTAAGATGCTGACGGCAGCGATTGCCCTTCGGAATAAGACGATCACCCCGGACACCACCAAGTCCATCTCCGGTCTCAAGTGGCAAAAAGACAGCTCCTGGGGTGACTACAAGGTAACACGCACAGTCGATGCCGCCTCTGAAAACATGACGCAGGCTTTGGTCAATTCCGATAACATCTGGTTCGCCCAAGTAGCACTGAAAATGGGCGCCTCCGCTTACCTCAAAGGCCTCGCACCGCTTTTCAAAACCCAGGCCGACTTACCGCTGACCATGAAAAAAGCCCAGATTTCAAACTCTGGTAAGCTCGCTTCCGAAACCCTTTTGGCCGATACCGCCTATGGTCAAGGGCAGCTCCTCTTGTCGCCAATTGAACAAGCCGCGATGTACAGCACGATTGCCAATGGCGGCACCATGCAGCAACCGACCCTCATTCAAGGCACGAAAGGCAAACGAACCAGCAGTGTCTTGCAGGCCAACGCAGCTAATACGGTTAAAACGGCGCTAACCCACGTGGTTTCTGATCAAGCCGGAACCGCCCACAATCTCGCAATTGACGGCCACACCATTGCTGCCAAAACCGGCACGGCCGAACTTAAGCAAAAGCAAGACACTGACGGCAAAGAAAATGGCTTTTTAGTCGCCATGGATGCTGATAAGAACACCTATCTCACGGTAGCTCTGATTGAAGGTACCGGCAGCGACGATGTGGTGACAGCGATGAAGCCTTATGTTGCTAGTCTTTATTAGGTTTGAATAACAGTAAGGATGACCCCCATGGAATGCAATGAGCTACCATCACTTTAAGCAGCATCTTAAAGACCACCTGAAACAAGTCAATGAAGATGCCATCCCATTAGTCGTCACTTTCAAGAATCCAGACGACAATGTTGTGGTGATGAGCAAACGCGATTTTGACGCTACCGAAGAAACCATGTATTTGCTTAGTAACCCGGAACTGATGGCCCGAATTCGCCGTGGGGACGCGCAAATTACGGCTGGTAAAGCCAAGCGCCACGATCTACCAAACGTATAATCAGGGCGCGATAGATCAACTCTCAGTTCAACTAAAACAAGAAAGCTGGCAATCGTGTGAGGTAAGCACGACTGCCAGCTTTCTTGTTTTGATTAAGGTAGGTTTTGATCCAGTGATTTACTCGTTATAACCTCACTTGATTTTCGCTAACGCCGCCCGCACCTCATCCCCCATCGGAATGGACGGGAAAGCGCCGAGTTTTTGGACCGTGAAGGAGCTCGCCATGCTTGCGTATGTCGCAGCCGTGACGATGTTTTTGAGATCTGTCTGTAAGACGCTGGCCAAGGCGCCAATGAAAGTGTCGCCGGCCGCGGTGGTATCGACAGCCTTGACTTTAAAGGCTGGCACGATGGTTGCTTCGCCATCCAGCGAGATGAAGGAGCCTTTTGATCCTAAAGTGATGATCACCCCGCGAATGCCTAATTCATGATAATAAGTTGCCGAAGCGCGCATGCTGTCTTCATCTACCACCGGAATGCCGGTGATCAGCTCGCTTTCGGTTTCGTTCGGTGCGATGAGATCCACATTTTTCAGCAAGGCTGCTGGCAAATCCTTCTGTGCCGGCGCTGGGTTTAAGATGGTCATCTTTCCAGCAGCTTTGGCAATTTTGAAGGCCTCTGCCGTCGCATCCACCGGCGTTTCAAATTCCGCGACCACAAAGTCGGCAGACTGAATCAAGTCGGCTGCTCGTTGCACATCTGCTGGTGTCACCTCAAAATTAGCGCCATGCTGGATGATAATGGAATTTTGGCCAGAGGCTTGCAGCAAAATGTAAGCCTGACCGGTTTGCGTGCCAACCGTTGTCGCCACATATTGGGTGTCGATTTGGTTCTTGACAAGTTCACCGCGCATGAAGGCAGCGTTGGCATCGTCACCAACTCGGCCAATAAAACTGGTTTTGGCCCCCGAACGCGCAGCCGCAACTGCCTGATTCGCCCCTTTACCGCCAGCCGCTTGCGAAAAGGTGTCCATTTTGATCGTTTCTCCCGGTTGTGGCAACCGTTGAATGTGCAAGATGCTATCGACATTGATACTGCCGATGACAACAACATGATTAGGCATAAGATTTCCTCCAATTGAAACGCGCTCGCTCGTCCAGAAAACGGCCTGCTCACGCTCTAATTAAAAAGGGCCGATAAGTCGGCCCCCTTTTCTAACTTAACTACCAAAGTGCCGGTTAATTTTAAGCGTAGCATGAAGCTTACTTGTTCGCATCCTCGGTTGTCACAAGTGACAATGGTGATTCAACATTCTTCTTCACCGTTTTACCGTCGAAATGATCATAGGCTGCTTGTAAAGCCAATCGACCCATTTCTTCTGGCTTCTGGGCAACCGTTGCAGCCATGTCGCCGGCCTTAACGGCTTTAATCCCGTCCGCTTCGCCATCGAACCCGACAATGGTGATCTTTTTACCAGCGGCTTTGACTGCTTGAACCGCCCCTAATGCCATTTCATCATTTTGCGAGAAGATACCGACAATGTCACCATTACCTTGCAAAATATTTTCGGTAACGGTCAGCCCTTTAGCGCGGTCAAAGCCGGCTGTTTGCTTGGACACGATGTCGAGTTTGCCTTTAGCGGCGCCATCGAACCCTTTACCACGTTCACGGGTTGCGGATGCACCTGGAATGCCTTGCAATTCAGCAATTTTAGCGTCTTTACCAAGTTTTTCGATCATATACTTAGCCGCCATTTGACCACCTTTTGTGGAGTTAGAAGCGACTAAGGTCAAAACTTTACCGCCGTCACTCGACCGATCAACGGTGATCACCGGGATGCCGGCATCATTGGCATCTTTAACGGCTGGTGTAATGGCACTTGAGTCAACTGGGTTGATGATCAGCACATCAACCTTCTTTTGAATTAAATCTTCAATGTTACTGTTTTGCTTAGCGGTATCATTTTGAGCATCGGAAACTTGAACATTGGTTTTGTTCTTTTTGGCTAAATCTTGGATCCCATTACGAACAGAAACGAAGAATGGATTGGACAGTGTTGAAAGTGAGACGCCAACTTTCAGATCTTTGGGCGCTTTCTTGGTCACTTTTGTGTTGCTGTCCGATTTGGAGCTGAGTCCTGTGCCGCCGCATGCGGTTAAGGTGAATAAAGCTGCCGTCGCAACAACAGCGACCATTAAAAAGCGTTTGAGTGATTGTTTCATGTCAATTTCTCCCCCTAGAGTTTTGTCTTTTGCCGCGAGCACGCGCTCACGTTTTGTTACCCATTATTAGAAGACCGGCGATCGAGCAGAACCGCAATCAAGATTACGATTCCTTTGACAATCTGCTGGTAGAAACTAGAAATGCCCAGTAAGTTCATCCCGTTGTTCAGTGTGCCGATGATCAACGCACCAATCAGCGTGCCGAAAATGCGGCCTTTGCCCCCGGCCAGCGATGTACCGCCAAGGACGACAGCGGCGATGGCATCCATTTCGTAGGATGTCCCGGCATCTGGTTGCGCGGAGCTTAACCGTGATGTCAGGATGATACCGGCAATAGCCGCCATTAACCCAGAAATCGTGTAAATCAGCATGGTGACCATTTTGGTGCGTACCCCAGCGATCCGGGCAGCCGTTTCATTGCCACCCAAGGCATAGGTTTTCCGACCAAAAGAGGTCTTGTGTAGCAGGACGAATAGCACACCGTAAGCCACGAGCATGATGATAATCGGGAATGGAATGCCAAACAGATACCCGCGGCCCATGAACTGGAATAAGAAACTGCTGTTCATTTTAGCGCCAGTGATGGGATTCCCGTTGGTGAACACGTACGTGGCCCCACGGAAAATGGTCATGGTCGCCAAGGTCGCAATAAATGGCGCGGCTTTCCCATAAGCGATCAAGATACCATTCAGCAAGCCGAAAATGGCGCCGAGGACGAGGCCTGCCAGTAACGCAAGCGGGGCCGCAAAACCGCTGGCAAGCATGGATGCTGTGACTGCCCCTGATAAAGCCAAGATTGAACCGACAGACAAGTCAATGCCGCCGGTCAAAATCACGAAGGTCATCCCGAAAGCAATCACTGCGTTAATCGAGACTTGCCGTAACAGGTTTAAAAGGTTAGCCGGCGATACAAAGGTGGGACTCATGATCGTCACAAGAATGACCAGTACCACCAGTGCCAATAACGGTCCTAACCGACTAAAAATTTTCTTCACATCAATTTTGCTACTTGTTTTTGCTTTAGATTGCTCCTGCATGCTCTTCCACTCCCCCTGTTGCCAGTGTCATGATCGACTCTTGCGTCGCGGTTTTTCCATCTAAAATGCCAGTGATTTTGCCTTCATACACAACAGCAATGCGATCACTCATGCCCAATACTTCCGGCAAGTCGCTGGAGATCATGATGATCGCCACGTGCCGATCGGTTAGTTCATTCATCAAGTCATAAATTTCGCGTTTTGCCCCGACATCCACACCACGCGTTGGTTCATCGAGAATCAACACTTTTGAGCCAGAACCGATCCATTTAGCCAAAACGACTTTTTGCTGATTGCCGCCGCTAAGACTGCCTGCGGAGACATCCGGTTCCATCGCCTTGACTGTAAGCCTTTTCATTAACATCCGAACAAATTCATCTGTTGCCTTATCATCCACTAAGCCATGTTTGACGAAGCCATCAATTGAAGGCAAAACGATATTGTCATGCAACGAATCTTCTAGAATAAGCCCTTCATCTTTCCGATTTTCGGTTAAAAAGCCGATGTTATGGCGAATAGCATCTTGCGGATCGCGAATTTTGACCGGCTTGCCGTCTAATAAAATTTCACCAGACTGGTATTTATCAATGCCGAAAATTGCCCGCATGATCTCCGTTCGACCCGCGCCCATCAATCCTGAAAAACCAAGAATTTCACCTTGATGCACCGTAAAGCTGACATCCTTGAACACGCCATTTTCGGTCAAGCCTTTGACTTCCATCGCCACTGGCCCGTGATCAGGCGTACGATCCGGATAAAAATCGTCAATCTCGCGGCCAACCATGTCCTTGACTAGTTGTTTCATGGTGACATCTTTGGTGGCGTATTCGGTGATTGACAAACCATCACGCATCACGGTAACTTTGTCAGCAATTTCAAAAATTTCTTCCATCCGGTGTGAGATATAGATAAAGCCCACACCTTTTTCCTTGAGCCGCCGCACCACCCCGAAAAGCTGGTCAATTTCCGTTTCGGTCAAGGCTGCAGTCGGTTCATCCATGATGATAATTTTGGCATCGGTCATGAGTGACTTGGCGATTTCAACCATTTGCTGACGCCCAACACTCAAGTTGCCGATTGGTTGTTCAACATCAAGTTTGGCGCCGAGCAGACTAAGATAATGTGCCGCCTGTTCGCGCATTGCCTTATTGTCCATTAAGCCAAACTTGGTGCGCAGTTCCTTATTCAAAAACATGTTGTCGACCACGGACATCTCTAGAAAATTATTCATTTCCTGATGAATAAAACTGATGCCATGCTGTTCGGCTTCCATCGGCCCTGAATACGTGGTTGGCTGACCATCCACCAGAATCTCGCCACTGTTTGCTTGATACAAACCAGTCAGAATATTCATCAAGGTCGATTTTCCGGCCCCATTTTCGCCCATCAACGCATGAACTTCACCTGACTCAACGGTGAAATCAACGCCTTCAAGGACCCGATTGGCGCCAAAACTCTTGGTGATCTTCTTCATTTCGATCTTCATTGTGATTCCCCCAAGTACATGCTGGTGCTTGCTTTTTCTAAACGCGTTCGCCTGGCTCACACTCTATTTCAGAACGTAACACCACTTTCCAACAAGATATTCGAATAAGGTGTCATTTCACCGGTGCGAACGAAGGCTTTGGTTTTGCTGAGGTCTTGTTTCATTTGATCATGTGGCATAAACGCGATCGGCACATCAATCAGTTCTTGAATTTGCTTGAGTTGTTCCGGATTTTCAGTTTTGATTTCTTCTGCCAGATAAACCTTTTGGACTTGTAACTCTGATAAAACATTCTTCAGAACATCGATAAAACTCGGCAGATTTTTCGAGACAGCTAGATCAATTTTCCAAGTATCCTCAGGCACCGGCATCCCAGCGTCCCCGATTCCCAGTAGATCAAAGTGCCCCATATCGGCAATGACTTGTGACAGTTGTGTGTTAATAACCGTTCCTTTTTTCAATCAAAACGCCTCCTCTTATTCGGCATCTGCACCCTATTTTTTTAAGATGCACGTTATGCTTTAAATCCGTTTTGTCGATCCGCGCTCAATCAACTTCACTGGCAGTTCAATCACGTTGCGATCTTGATGGTCACCAGCCATCTGGGCCAGCAACATGTCGATCGCGCGTTGGCCAAGTTCGTCAATTGGTTGCGCAATCGTGGTTAACCCGGGGGTCATGAATCGCGCCTGTGAGACATCATCGAAGCCAACTACCGCGTAGTCCTCTGGAATCCGCTTATGATGCTCATACAACCCGCGGTAAACACCGCTTGCGACATCATCATTGATCGCAATAATAGCAGTAGCATCAGTTTTGACTATCTGGTCGACAGCCTGGCGCCCGCCTTCCGGATCAAATGTTGCGCGGAAGATTAACTGCGGATCAAGTGCAACATTATGTGAATCGAACGCATGTTGATAACCAGCGAGACGATCCCGCAGATTAAAGGTCAGCGGCTCTGGCAATACTAGCGCAATCCGGCGGTGACCACGTTTAATGAGATGATCAGCGACAAGAGAACCTGCATGAAAATCATCAATACGAATGCTGTCGCCAGATGTCAGCGTGGTAGCCTGATCCATAAAGACCATTGGCAGATGGAGCTGATCTTCCACTTTTTGAACGATCTCCTGAGATGCTTCTGGCGCCGCCAAAATCAAGCCACGCTGAGTACCACCTAAAAACTGACGAATAAAATAATCAACATTCTCATGGAAACCATTAATTGAAAAGATTTGTGGAAAGAGTCCCTGTGGAATGGCTGCCTTTTCGACACTGACAACAAAACTCGCGAAGAAGGGATTCATGATATCGGGTATCACAACACCAATTGAGTTGCCACGCTTACCAACCAGCCCACGGGCAAAGAAATCCGGTTCATAACCCAACGCCTTCTTGGCAGCAAGCACTCGTTTTCGCGATTTTTCGCTAAACCGTTCCCCTTTCCCATTTAAAATTTGTGAAACGGTTGTGACTGACAAACCAGTTTCCTTTGCCACATCAGTAATCGAAATCTTCTTTTTCATGCTGTCCACGACCTAAATCATTTGCTAGGTAAAACGTTTTACTTAATCTTGCAAGATCAGCTTAACCTGATTTTGGAAGCGCCGTCAACTACCAAGATTCATTTCTCATGAAACAAAATAGGCTAATATGAGCATAAAGAGGGCATATCCTGTATAAAGACTGCCTCATCAAATACTAAAAAGTGTGTTTATAAAACTTAGGCCAAAATTCGGGAACTGCTAGTTGAGAGACGCATCTGTATTGGGTCTTTCGTTTTTCTGTTGTATAACAGATTTTCTTATTGACGCCGAGTCACTCGTGAAACGGTGTATAAGCTTGTGGAACTTTTTTAATAAAAAAAGCAACCACCTTCCTTTTAGCGTGAAAGGTGGTTGCTTAGTCACATATCCGATTTCTGCCTTTTGAAGAAGGTGATAAAGCGCTTCATTTCATCTTTTTTCAACGCTAGCAATGTGACTATGAGGACAATGATGTAGATGACAGCAGCCAAAATGCCCGACAACACCAAATCCTCTTGAAAACCGGGAATTGGCATAATTAGGAAAACCATAAACGCACCTGATACCAAAAACGCTATTGCTGTCGCGGCAAAATCTTTCCAATCACTTCTCAACTCATTAGACATCATTCTGACCCTGTTCTTGCTTCATGCCTTCAATATGCAAATTTATCATAAGCCAATTCACTTTGTTCATGGATTATTCTCCCTTTGACATTTAGATTGCGTGCTAGTCTGTTCAAGAAGAATGTACAATACAAATCAAAGTGATGGCACTTCCTTTTTTAAACGTCGTCAATAGACCGATAATCGTCGAAATTGCCATCATTATTGTCCTTTGACTACAAAAATGTCGTTAAATTTTGAATGCGTATTCAAAAATGATGAAACATCACCCGCAACAGCGTGGTGACGCCTCATCATTTAGATTGGCTTACATGAGCCGTTCTTTTTTAACATCACGCCTTGCTAACAGCGGCATGATGAATCCAAAACCGAAGAGTACCATCACGGAGATGATATTCATCACCAGTTGATGGGTCCAGCCATTGGTTCCGAAAACAACTTCCTGTGGTAAGAAACCAAGCGTCGCACAGATAAAGGTGAAGACAAAACACCAACCGCCAACTAGATAAGCACCGGCCTTACTTTTGATGAAGGTATAGCCGGAAGTGAACTTGTCTGCTTGCGCCCGCAACGCCAAGAAAGCCACAAAGACAAGCGCCGTTTTGTATGGCGATACAATACCATTCAAATTCAGTAACCAGTTGAAGATGGCATTAATATTCGGCAGCGTCCCTGACAGCAACAGCAAGAACAGGCAAAGTGAGGCGGTAAAAATATAACTATGGATTGGCCGACCTTGCTTGTTTTTCTGCAACAACCATTTAGGCATGAACCGCATAGCGGTGTCGGCTGACAATACCCGGCTGGAAGCATCAATCAACACCGCTAGCTGGGCGAGCATGAAGAGCAATTGCGTGATGGCAAACAGATACATCAGCACTTTGCCCCATCCCCACGCCTGACCAAGCATGGAAAAGGCATAATAAGCGCCATTCATTTTGAGATCATCTGGCAGATGGTTGGCATTGAACCAAACGCCTAATGCCAACGATCCAAAAATCACCAGAAAACCGGTCATGAGCGCCAGGGCCCACATGGCTTTAGGAAACTCTTTTTTCGGGTTGCGCAACTGAGCAACATAAGTGGCGCCAAGTTCCGCCCCTGATGTCGCAAAAATCAAGAGTCCGGTCGTGGCAAAGTAATGCAGCGAAAAATGTGGCTTGAACGCGGCCCAACTAAAGTTTGTTGCCGAATGCATGCCTTTGGCCAAACCGGCCGCCGTCAAGACAACGAACAGAACTGCCATCAAAAACATCGCCGCACCGCCAATCAGCGACATGACCTCAAGTGATCGGGAGAACAGGTTCTCTAACACAATAAATAAAAGAATAATAGCAAAAGTCAGCAGGCCAAAGGTCAGATTCGACATTCGTTTACCCAAACTGTTATCACCCAGAATCATCCAGGAAAGCGCCACGATGACAGCGTTGGAAACATCGACTAAATATGGCAGGGTCTGAGCCCAATAAATCCAACTTGTCCAGTATCCCCAAGTGTCCCCTAGCGTGCGGCGCATCCAAGTCGCCAAGCCACCGCCTTCATCAACCCGGGTAAAAGTCGTCCCTAATTGTGCCGAAATCAAGGCGTACGGCACGATATAAATCACTAACAGGATGACCCAGTTAACAACAACGGAAAGCCCTTGGTTCTGAAAAGGATAAAAAATATTTTCAAAACCAATGACCGTAATAAAAACAAGTAAGCTTAAGACTGGCCAGCTCATATACCGCCGGGGCGTCAGTTCTTCTTCTTGCACAATTCAAAGCCTCCAAATACAAACTAAGAGCGCCTGTAGCTCGGTACTGGTCACATATCGGGATGCAGGCTGGTTTGATCGCCTCTTGATGACTGGCTAGTAACTAGGCGTGCTCCCAAAAATGGCCACCAACTTGGCAGGTCATGAATTGGTACCATCCATTGAAGCGTCACGTTCATCCGCCATCAAAGGCATCGCGCCCTCCTTGATGTCAGTATAGCGGAAACTGGTCTAGAAAAATAGTGTTTCACAACACAACTATCAGTAGTGATCAGGCTTTGCGTGGTTATTTTGCAGGGATTGGCAACGTTTCACAACAACATGATTGAAAAAATCGACTTTTTCAAAAAACGCCGAAGACATTTCTATCTTCGGCACCCCTTCTTAACCTTGACGCAAACTCACTTTTTCACTCAACTTTGCCCAGTGATTTGTCGGGCCATGGCCATGGCCAACTGAAATGCCTTGGCTGATGGCGCCTTGCAGAAAGGCTTTGGCTGTCATGATAGCTGCTTTCAATGGCTGCCCTTTTGCTAACTCTGCGGCGATACATGCCGAGAAGGTATCACCGGTTCCATGCGTGTTTGCAGTATCAATTCGTGGCGCACTGAGCCAATAACACGTACCGTCAGCCAATAGAATCAGATCCTCGGCCTTGTGATTCTGACGATGGCCCCCTTTAATAATGACATGCTTGACGCCAAGTGTTTGAATCGTATGCGCCGCCCGAACCATATCCGCATTGGTCACAATTTTTTTACCAACGAGGATTTCTGCTTCTGGCAGATTCGGCGTCACCACATCCGCCAACGGTAACAACTGTTCTTTGATGGTGACGACAGCTTCCGAGGCGAGCAAAGTCGCGCCGCCCTTGGCTACCATCACTGGATCAACAATCAGCGGGCCAAAATCAACTTGTTTTAAGTTGCGGACAACGGCTTCGACATGCTCACGATCCGCTAACATCCCCGTTTTGGCCGCGCGAATGTTAAAGTCAGCAGCTAACGATTGAAACTGGGCGTCAATGAAGCCCCCCGGAATCGACAGACTGGCCTGGACCCCATACGTATTCTGCGCCGTCAGTGCTACCACAATACTCATCCCAAAGACGTGTCGAGCCTGAAAAGTTTTCAAATCCGCTTGCAATCCTGCCCCGCCACCGGAATCGGAGCCAGCGATGGTGACGACTTGCGGTGTGCGATTAACGGTCATTTGGTAACACCGCCTTTAACTTCGTGCGCAAAGCCTGAACTTTGTGAGCGATATCAGGTGCCTGCATGATTTCGCTCACAATCGCAACCCCGGCGATCCCGGTATCTTTAAACGTCGCCAAATTGGCTTCTTTGACGCCGCCAATAGCCACGACCGGCACGGCAACTTGTGCAGTGATCGCCTTTAATATCGCAATCGGGGTCACCGCTGCGTTTGCCTTCGTCTGCGTCGGGAAAATGGCGCCAACCCCCAAGTAATCAGCACCAGCGGCAACCGCGGCAACCGCCGTCTCGACGGTTTTTGTGGAAACGCCCAATACCTTGTCAGGACCGATCAACTGGCGGGTCATCGCAACAGGCAGCTCATCATCACCGATATGCACACCAGCTGCATCTACAGCTAAACAAATGTCGACGCGATCATCAATAATCAGCGGGATCTGATAACGGTCAGTGATGAGCTTAACCCGTTGTGCCAATTCAAAATAGGCTCGAGTGCTCAGCATCTTTTCGCGTAATTGCACCATCGTGACGCCATTTTCACAAGCAGCCGCGATTTTAGCCAAAAAAGTTGCTTCGTTGTCATCGTAACGATGGGTGACTAAGTACAGTTTTAGATCCGTTGCGTTCATAACGCTTCCCCTTTCACCATTTGAAGCCAGTCAGCGGTGGCGGCCAGCAAGGAAAGTTGATTCAAGGTACCTTCGCGAAATGCCGCCAGTCCGCCGGTTCGATTCTGCGCAGCTGCTACTTCGCCACAGCAGTTGAAGTAACTCACAGCCACGACGACTGCTGCGTCGTTGGCCAAACCTGTCCCCAACAGCGCGGCAATCAAGGCACCGACAATGTCACCAGTCCCGGTGAAACGATCCAGCTGCGGCACCCCATTTTTCAAATACCAAGTCCCCTTCGCACTCACAACGAGATCAATCTTGCCGGTTGCCAAGAAGGTAGTGGTGGGAAACGCTTGGGTCAGCTGCTGCAAGCTCGCGGCTAGTTCTCCCAAGGCGGTCGCACTTTGATCTAACTGGCTTCCATCAACGCCGCGACCTGTACTTTTTAAATCAGCGAATCGGCGCATTTCAGAAATGTTACCTTTGACCACGTTCGGATGATTGGCTAACAATTGATGGCCTAAATCATAGCGCAACTGGGTGGCAGAAACGCCGACCAAATCAATCACCGTTGGCTGGTTGGTGGCCTGCGCAAACTTGCCAGCGGCCAATAGATTCTGCTGGCGCACTTCGGAAATGTGTCCAAGATTCAACAGCAACGCATCACTTTGAGCAAAGAATTCCGGGAACTCGCGCTGATCATCAGCCATGACCGGCTTCGCATCAATGTAAAGCAACGCATTAGCCATGGATTCGACGGTGATTTCGTTGGTAATGCATTGCACCAGTGGGGATGATGTTAATGGTAGGGCGGTTTTGAACGCGGTGTAAAAAACGTCAGTGATTGCTTTTGACATGGAAAAGCCTCCTAGAAAATTTTTTGAATACGCTTGGTGATGCCAATGTGATCAAGTTCATATAGGACAAACAAGCCGATTAACGACCCTGAGATCGATCCACCAAAAAAACGTGGGGTGTAAACGAACCAGTAGAGCGATTGCGCGCTGCCGGTGAACCAAACCATCACGGGATAAGACAGTAAGGACCCGATCAAACCAGTGCCAAGAATCTCCCCAGCGGCGGCCCACCAATTGTGTTTGCCAAAACGATAGCCGAGGCCAGCTAAGAGCGCCCCGAATATTGCACCGGTCAATGCCAGCGGTGGAATCCCCAATAATGCCATGCGAATCAGAGCACAACCAAAGGCCATGATGGTGGCATATAGCGGTCCCATCATGGCAGCTGCCACGACATTGACCACGCTGGACATAGGTGCCATCCCTTCAATGCGAAATAAGGGTGAAAGCACCACATCTAAGGCAATCATCATCGCTAATATCGCCAGTTTCTTAACGCTGCTTTGTGTCATCAACCTTTGCTCCTTTCGGCCACGCTTCTAAGTGATACGCCATCTCCCAAAAGCTGTATTCCATTTGACTGCTGATCCGAAACGCAGCCAGCATTTGTTGCTGCTCAATCGGCATGCTTTGGTCGTACAACCGATCAATCAACGCAATCGCCGCTCGCTGATCGTCAGCATTGTCCGCACCGCTATAAGTGTCAATCCAGCGCTGATAAATCGGCACGGGTGATTTTCGTTGCTGCAACTGCTGTGCCACCTCCTGATACAACCATGGACATGGCAGCATCCCCGCAATCGCCACATGCGGCGTGCCTTCAACCAATTGTCGGTACATGTGGGAAACATAGTGATACGTGGTCGGCGCAATCGTGGTGGCCGCCAGCTCGGTTGTTGAGATGTTCAATTCGGCGAAAAAATCGTGGCGTATCGTAATTTCACCTTGAGCCAAACCTTCAGCCGACTGCAGCGCATAAGCTTTCAATTCCGGCTCCTGCGTCTGCGCGGCAATCAGCGTATATAAATGGGTAAAATGTTGCAGATAATAAGCATCCTGAATCAGATAAAAGCGGAAAATCGCCGGATCAAGGGTGCCAGCTTGTAGCTCCGTAATAAATGGGTGAGTGAAGCTGCCTTCCCAGTACGGAACAACTTGCTGCCGAGCTTTTTCAGAAAATTTCATCATCGTTTGCTCCTTTAATTCTGTCTATCTTGACCATATTCAAAGCCTAAAAACCGTATTTTTACTAGAATCAAGTTTTTTATGACGTTAATGGCCAATAAGATTCACCATCACGAACACTGCGCCTGCCATCAACAAACCGCGGCGGGAACTGGTAAGTTGCCGTTGAATCGTTCGCGAACCACCTTCCGTATAGCCATGCGCATACATAGCGTTCACATACTGATCCTGCCAATCCATAGCCACGAAAATAACTTTGACGTAAATCAGCGGTGACCATGGATGTAGTTTCTGACCGCGCAACAGACTCGCTTCCCGAAGATCAGCCACTTCCCGCATGATTTGCGGCAGGGCATGGATGACCACTAACAACCCATAAACAAAGTTGGGTGATAGCCTGTGCTGCTCAAGCCATAACAACAACTCTTCCAGATCAACGCCGGTGAGAAAGACTAAGCCTAACGCCGTAAACGCGTATGTTCGGGCAAACAGCAATAGCGCGTAAGACGTGTCCGTCCCGTGAAGCGTGATCGCCCAATAACTACTCGCAGCCGGGATCAATGGCAGCAGCAACAACACCGCTATACTTTTAAAGGCTCGCCGCCACCCGAGAAAACCCAGAGCTAACACGATCAACGCGACATTCAGCTTCACCGCGTGACTAACCGAAATCTCTAGTGTTAGTCAGTACTGAACTAGGCTGCTGACTTAGGCCGTTCAGTGATGACTTTATAGTTGATTTGATATGTTTTGCCGGCTCTGTGGGTAATGACGGAAATTGGTATAGAAAAAATACCCAAAAGAAGC
>Ga0255361_1000056_pt1 | contig 32867 bp, 34 predicted proteins | sample GFST75r1metaG_FD_186005 | JGI IMG/M metagenome (GOLD analysis project Ga0255361, IMG submission 186005) | Peat soil microbial communities from Stordalen Mire, Sweden - G.F.S.T75.r1 | ecosystem: Environmental > Terrestrial > Soil > Wetlands > Peat | place: Sweden: Norrbotten County, Stordalen... | reverse complement strand
CCTTGTACGAGATGAGAACGTCAGGGGACTCATCGACTGTGATGACGACTGCTCGCTTGCCTTCGTTATCGACGACCTCTATTTTTGGATGAATGGACAAAAGAGAGACGATTTGATTGGTAATTTTGTCAAGATACTCGCTGGTCGGCGGAACTCCGATGATAGCGCCATGCTTGTCCACGCCAAGAACGACGACTCCACCCCACGCGTTTGCTAAGGAGCTGATGCTCTCGAAAAAAGTGCTGTCGGCAGCCTCCTTAAACTCCACGTCTGGAAGCTCATCCCTCTTTGCAGTTTTATCTGCCAGCAACTTTTTCAGTTCAACTACATCCATGGCTCTTTTGAGTAGGTGTTTCGAGTGACAAAGGCTGGTATGCCCGACTTACTTATTGTGCGCCCCTTATGAGATATACGTTGCAGGGACTCCCTCCGTTACCTTTTCATTACTTTTTCATTACCTTCCACCACAAACATAGTGGTTGAAGGTGCATAAACGAAGGAAAAAGTCTTACCAGGGCCTGCCTATCCTTTTTCGCTCCGAGCGTTAACAGCTAGAACGGCACCGCATCATAGATTTGCCGTAAGTCGCTCTCCTTGAACTGCAGGTACACCGATGTAACGTTTAAGCTCGAATGGCCCAGCAGCATCTGCACCCTTCGAATGTCGGTGTTGTGCCGTACAAGGTTGATTGCAAAGCTGTGGCGGAGGGTATGAGGATGAACGGTCACCCCCGCGAGGGCGCCGTACTTCTTGATGATGTTATAGAGCTGCCGTCGCTTCAGAGGGAATAGTTTGGCCCCGTCTCCTATGCCTTTTTGCGACGCATATGAAAACAGCCCCTCCACGGTCTCGGATTTGACCAAAACCCTTCTCTCCTTGCCGCCCTTGCCGTTGGTTATGGTGATGACCTCGTGCTTTTGTTCGATGTCGGCTGGAGTGAGTGAGAGGAGTTCAGAGGCGCGCACGCCCGTTTCCCACAGCGTCTTGATGATGAGGTAGTCACGCTGGCTGCTCACGCGTGCGGCGTCGAGCATGGCGTGCACCTGCTCAGGTTCGAGGTAGTCTGAGAGGTGTTTCATGACGTTTACAGAGACCTGCTTGCTCAAAAATTACGATGAAAAACGGCTAATTCATGCATCGCTTTGTGTTTTTTACGCGTCTTGCCCGTCGTTACTCCCGGCGTTTCTCTGACTCGGTCGTTTAAGTGGTCACGCTATCCAGTTCAGTATGACGTCCTCTTCGCGTGGCTGCGCCTTTTCGATATCTTTCACGGGATAGCCGAAGATGAGCGGCGCCATGAGGCGATATCCGTCGGGCACATTTAGCTCCTGCCGAATTTCCTGATCAGAATCCAGAGGCATGCCAAAGCCTATCCAGCAGCTTCCGATGCCGAGTGACCGGGCGGCGAGCATCATGTTCTCAGCAGCAGCGGCACAGCCATCTATGAGCATTATGTTCTCGAATTCGGCTTCTGAGGCTCCCTGATGCGAAGAAGCACGCGAAGCCCCGAAAATGAGGATGAGCACCTGAGCACCGTAGAAAACATTGAATTCCGGCCTTTGCATGACGTTCGCGAGCCTCTGAACTTGAGGATCAGAACTCTCTCCCACCTTGTCCAGCTCATACAGCCACAGTTTTTTCGCCCGCTCAGAAAGCCGAGTGATCATCTCTTTATTCTTGATCACGACGAACCTCCACGGCTGCCTGTTCACAGCACTCGGAGCATACGTGCCCGCTTTGATCAGTTCCCTGACTATGTCATCAGGCACGTCAATCGGCTTGTAATTCCGCACAGATCTTCTTGAGTAGATGTTCTCAAAAACTTCGTTCATATGTTCCTCCTGTATTCCCTCTATTCATTCAATGCCACGGCCCACTGCTCAAAAGACCTCTTTTGTGCAATAAATATTGTCATTTTGACCTGCGCTATGGAAGTATCGCGGATTCTCGGTATGTCCACAACGCACGGGCAAAACGAGTGGCATAACATTGCCTACTTTGAGAATACTTGTCCGCTCAAGGATACTATATTGTCGTTTTTGTCACATACCCGTTACACCCTTAGATTGGCAAATCGACCAGGTTCTTGCAGCGGCGCACCAGTGCAGCACACGGGACTACCTCATGCTGCGGGTGCTTTGGCGCACTGGCGTACGGCTCAATGAGTTGCTTACCATCACGCCGCGCGACATCGAACCACAGAACAGCGTGGTCAACGTCACCAAGGCGAAGGGAGGGAAACAGCGGAGGGTGCATTTAGACGCAGAGACGATCACAATGCTCTCCGAATACATTTCTGCGCAACAACTCCCCGATGATCGACCTGTTTTTGCCCTGAAACAACGGCAGGTGCGCAACATCGTCAAGCGCTACGGTTCGGTCATCGGAAAAGACGTCCATCGCCATACCTTCCGACACTCATACGCGATCCACTGCGTGCGAAACGGATGGGATATCAGGCGGCTGCAGCAGGTGCTCGGGCATTCGAGTCTGAACGTGACAGCGGTGTACTTGCAGTTTAACGACCAAGATATCAAAGAGCTGTATGATAAGACGCCGTTCTAGTTAGTTTTTCCTTGAGTGTGTTCGACAACTCCGCAATGCGTTTTCGCCGACTGAGCCGCATTACGCGCCTTTTTTATAGCTGACAGCATATGTTCGGGTTGGTGACTTATGGCGTATTGGATCTATGTCACGTCGTCTGATAACTGGAGGATTACCGAAAAAACAAACGTCTTAGGCGTTTCTAACAGATACAGAAATACGGCATCTCGGGTGAGCAAAGGGGATCAATGCTTAATTTACGTCAAAAAGGGAAAGGTCAATGGAGAAAAACTAGAATCGAGAATTGTTGGAATCTACGAAATTTCTTCAGAGGCGTACGAAGATAACGGGCTGATTTTTAATCCTCCGTCAGCGAACAAACAAGAAGCATTTACGTTAAGAATCAAGCTCCGACCTGTGCGCGTGTTAAAAACTGCGCTTCAATTTAAGCCACTTACTGCAAGCCTCAGCTTTATAAAAAATAAGAGGAAGTGGGCCATGTCTTTCATGGGAAGGGGGCTAGTGGAGATCCCCCAACAAGACTATGAAATTATCATATCCGCTGCCAAATAGCGTGATTAGTTTCTCCCTAAATCTTCGTGCGAACTGCGTAAGTAATAAAAGCGGCTTCCAGATTATCGACTATTTCTGCGGCAAGCCCTCTGGTTCTGGCAAGTTCTTGAGTTTCTTAAGAGAGTCGTCCTAAGCCAGGATATATCGAGGCTTAGTTTGTCGGCTGCGGAATAGGTAATGCTATCATCATGACTCGAATGCACAATCGCAAGTCAAAAATATCGCAAAGTGATAATACAGGCCAGACGAAATTGCACGATATGCACGTCGAGGAGGAACTGGATACGTTGACAGGCAAACTCCCAAAAGCTTCAGTGTCCAAAGCCACAATTTCAACTGCCCACCTCAACGGTGAGAGTCTCGATACCTCAGCTCTCGAAACGTGGCTGTGGGAGGCTGCGTGCTCTATTCGCGGCGCAACTGACGCCCCTAAATTTAAAGACTTCATTCTTCCTTTCATCTTTTTTAAACGGCTATCTGATGTGTTCGACGATGAATTTGTGCAGTATTCAGCCGAATTTGGCAGTGAAGAGGCAGCACGAGAAATTATTGAGGCTGATCATCAGGATGCGCTCAAGACAGGCCATGCGTCCATAGTCCGTTTTTACATTCCTTTGGACAATCGGTGGGATGCTATTCGCAATCACCCGGCGGATGGGTCGCTGGGTGAGTTTGTAACTGATTGCATGCGTCAAGTTGCCCAACTCAATCCTGACCTGCGGGGCGTGATAGATGTCAGGGACTTCAATGAGAGACAGAGCGGACAGCGTACGTTGGATGATGATCGTCTGGGCGAGCTTATTCAAGTAATAAGTCAGCATCGTTTAGGACTGACGGATACGGAGCCTGACGTGTTAGGGCGTGCGTATGAATACTTGCTGCGAAAGTTTGCTGAAGGACAAGGACAGAGCGCAGGGGAGTTCTACACCCCTAAAGAAGTGGGGTGGCTAATCGCACATCTCATCAATCCTGAGCCGCATACCGCGATTTACGATCCTGCGTGTGGGTCAGCAGGGCTGCTAATCAAAACCCGCTTGGTCTACAAGGCGGAGCATACAGATGAAAAGAGTGCGGCACCGAAACTGTTTGGACAGGAACTAAACCCCACGACGTTCGCAATGGCGAAGATGAACATGTTCCTGCACGATTTCAGTGACTCATCATTTTCTATTGGTGATACATTCCGCAATCCAGGTTTCACGGACGGAAACGAATTAAAACGCTTTGACTACGTTGTGGCGAATCCCATGTGGAATCAGCACGGCTACGACGATTCCTTTTACGATAATGACAACTGGAACCGCTTTCTCTACGGCACGCCCCCTGAATCAAGGGCAGATTGGGGCTGGATTCAGCATATGTTAGCCTCCCTAAACGATAACGGCAGCGCGGCCATAGTGCTTGATACGGGAGCAGTATCCCGTGGGTCTGGGAGCGAATCTCTTAGTAGGGAGAGAGAAATTCGCAAGGCTCTCGTAGAGGGCGACTTCATCGAGGCGGTCATCCTTCTGCCTGGGAATCTATTCTACAACACCTCAGCACCAGGCATCATCATACTTCTGAAGCGTGCAAAACCTGCAGAGCGCACTAAGCAAATCCTGCTGGTGAACGCCTCGTCGCACTTTGTCAAGAAGACGCCTAAGAATGTGCTGACAGACGAAGGAATTGCGGCAATAGCTCAAGTTTATCGAAACTGGAAAACGCAAGAAAAGCTCAGCAAGCTAGTAACGATTGAAGATATTCGTGCCTCTGACTACAATCTTGGCCCGTCTTTGTTCGTAGACGCAAATGACAAAACTGAGTATCGCCCACTTGATGAAATATTGGTAGATTTGGCTGCAGCACGCACTGAACGAGAAAAAGTCGACACTCGCTTGCTTCAGCTCTTTTCGAAGCTGGGATTAGCTGATAAATGACGATGAAACCGGATGAAGTTTCCAATCATCAGACGAGCATCAATAAGAAAGTTGGTAGATTAGATGCCTCAAATCATTGGAGAATTACCCAGTTAGGAGTAATTAACAAGTGTCGGCCAAAGATCATTAATCCACTAGACTTTCCAGATGAAATATTTGAGTATTACAGCATTCCGGCATTTCAAGAGCAACGGGGCGCCAAGTCTGTTCGAGGCAGAGAAGTCTTAAGCAACAAGTTCCTAATCAGCAACCACACGGTACTATTTGGCAAACTGAACCCACGTATACTGAAAGTCTGGTTGGTTGATTCAACATCGAAAAATCGGCGGATAGCGTCGACAGAGTTTATTCCAATCCGTGCAGATGATGATACCGAGTCTGAATTTATTTATTATCTATGCCACTCTGATTTCGTCGTTTCAGAAGCGAGGAGGCTAGTCAGCGGCTCTACTCCGAGTAGACAACGCGTCGATCCTAAATCGTTCAGCCAAATATACGTCCCCATCCCTCCACGATCAGAACAGCAGGCGATCGCAAGAATATTGAAGTCAGTACAAGAAGCCAAAGCGGCACGGCAGCGTGAAGTAGAGCTCGAGCGAGAGCGCAAAGCCGCCCTTATGCAGCATCTTTTCACTCACGGTAATCGTGGAGACTCCACCAAGCAGACTCACATTGGCAAGATGCCTGTCACTTGGCAGGCGGCAAGACTCAGCGAGTTCTCCGAAAGGCCCGTTTATGGTTTCACGACGAGCGCTTTGATTGGGCCCACGGAAACGAAGTTTCTTAGGATTACAGACATCCAGCATGAAAAAGTATCTTGGGACGTTGTTCCCTATTGTGCCTGTGATGATGAGATACGACAAAAATACGCTGTGAAACCTGGCGACATACTGATTGCCCGGATAGGGGCGACTACAGGTAAGACCTGTTTGGTTAAAGATGCTCCGGCAGCTATATTTGCTTCTTATTTAATGCGGATAAGAACAGGGCTAGATCTGCTACCTACGTTCTTAAGTTTCTATTTTCAGACCAGCTCCTACTGGATGCAAATAGATCAGCGTAAAGGCGGCAGGCTCAAAGAAGGTATAAACATACCTATTCTGGAGAATCTGATCATTCCCCTCCCACCTTTGGTGGAACAACAAGAAATTTCGGATATCTTACAAGCTTGTGATGCCAAGATCAGCGCCTTGGAGAATGAGATTAAACTGCTGAACGAGCTATTTGCTGCAATTTTAGAAGAATTAATGACAGGCAAACTATCTGTCAAGTCACTTACAGAACTTGCGGAAGCATGAGTGAAAAAATCGCAGTGCAATACCCGATGTTGAAATACGCCAGCGAGATTGGCTGGCACTGTGTTAGGCGCACCGAAGCTTTAGCTCTTCGCGGAGGGGAGAACAGCATCTATTTCACAGAAATGGCTGCATCTCAGCTTTTGAATCTCAACCCTGACGTTGTAAACTCGGAACGAGCAGCAGAAATTATCCGTAAGTTGAACTTGCTCAGTCCTACGATTGATGGCAATCAAGAGGCTCTTTCGTGGCTTCGCGGAGAGCGTTCAGTTTTTGTTCCTGAAGAGAAGCGCGAGCGCAACGTCCGTCTAATCGATTTTAAAAATCCCGGCAACAACGTTTTTCAAGTCACTTATGAATGGCGTCAGAAAAGCGTTTTCGGGACAAATCGGGCTGATATGGTCTTTCTGATTAATGGCATACCCATCGCTATCGCGGAGACCAAATCGGCTACAAGACCTGAGGGATTGGCTGAAGGTATCGAACAAATCCGCAGGTATCACCGCGAATCACCGGAACTCTTCGCCCCTACGCAAGTTTTTGAAGTAACGCACCTCATCGATTTCTACTACGGCGTCACGTGGAGTACCAATCGCAAGAACATCTTTAATTGGCGCGAGCAGGAGCCAGGTGACTTTGAGCACAAAGTCAAAGCATTTTTCGACCGTGAACGATTCTTGAAAGTGCTTCACGATTACATTATATTTCTTTCAAAAGACGACGTCCTGACAAAGGTTATCCTGCGCCAACACCAAACGCGAGCGGTCGAGAAGGTCATCAACCGCGTGTACAACCCAGCGAAACGACGCGGACTCATATGGCACACCCAAGGCAGCGGCAAGACATATACGATGATCACGGTTGCCTCAAAGCTGCTAAGAGAGGTGACGGGCGAGGAGAAGCCGACTGTGCTTATGCTGATCGACCGCAATGAACTTGAGACGCAGCTCTTCAAAAATATCGACGCATACGGGGTGAAAACGGTTGAGATAGCCGATAGCAAAGCAGATTTACGGCGTATCCTCAGATCTGGCTACCGAGGTCTTATCGTTTCGATGATCCACAAGTTCGAGGGCATCCCCTCCAACATAAACACTAGCTCGCACCTTGTTGTGCTTGTTGATGAAGCACATCGCACAACAGGAGGAGATTTGGGCAATTATCTGATGGCGGCTCTCCCCAACGCGACGTACATCGGATTTACCGGCACACCTGTCGACAACATCTCGCGAGGCAAGGGCACGTTCAAAGTATTCGGCGGGGACGACGAACAGGGTTATCTTGATAAGTACTCGATCGCTGAGTCGATTAAGGATGGTGCGACAGTCAAGCTCAACTACGCGATTGCTCCCTCTGACATGCTCGTCGACACTGAAACATTAGAGCGTGAGTTCTTCGATCTCAAGGAGACCGAAGGAATTAGCGACGTAGAAGAGCTTAATGGAATCCTCAATAGAGCGGTCAAGCTTAAAGAAATGATGAAATCGAGCGATCGCATCGATAAAATTGCAAAGTACGTTGCTAATCATTTCACGGAAAATGTAGAGCCGATGGGTTTCAAGGCGTTTCTTGTCGGTGTTGACAGAGAAGCGTGTGCGCTCTATAAGGAAGCACTCGATGCGTACCTGCCTCCAGATTATTCGCAGGTCGTCTTCTCACCATCCCATAATGACTCAACTCAACTCAAGCGCCATCACCTGACAGAAGATGATGAGAAGGCAGTTCGAAAAGCGTTTATCAAGAAAGAGCAGAATCCAAAAATCCTGATCGTCACTGAGAAGCTCCTTACTGGGTTTGATGCTCCAATCTTGTACTGTATGTATCTTGATAAGCCAATGCGTGACCACGTTCTGCTACAAGCGATTGCTCGTATTAATCGGCCATACGAAGATGAAAGTGGGGTTGTTAAGCCATTCGGCTTTGTGATGGACTTCGTTGGCGTCTTTGAAATGCTCAAGAAGGCGCTCGCATTTGATTCCGACATTGTTGCATCCGTTATTCAGAACGTCGACGTGCTCAAGCAGCTTTTCGCGAAACTTATGAGCGAGAGTGCACCAAAGTATATGGCCCAAGCATCAGGATGGGACGACAAGGCGAAAGAGCGCGCGATTGAGGCACTAAAAACAAAAGATGCTCGAGAAGATTTTTTCAGGTTTTTCCGACAGGTGCAAACCCTTTACAACATCCTTTCGCCCGATGCGTTCCTCGGGCCATATATCGCGCAGTACCTCGCGCTTTCTGAGCTTTATGCGCTAATTCGCAACTTCTATTCGAGCCGCGTTTATGTTGACCGCGAAGTGACCACCAAAACCAAGGAGCTATTGCAAAAACAGACAGGAATCGATTTCATTGATCCGCCGGGTGCCATCTATGAGTTAGGGCCAAAACAGCTTGCCGCACTCAAGAAAAGCGATGCGTCGACAACGGTTAAAATCCTCAATCTAAGTAGGATTCTCAAGGAGACTATCAACACGGAAGCAATATCGAAGCCTTTCGTGTTAAGCATTGGCGAGCGTGCAGCGGCAGTGGAGCAATCATACGACGCGCACCTGCAATCGTCGATTGAGGCGTTAGACGAGGCGGAGAGACGTAAGTTAGAGGCGTTTGAACAAGAAACCTTGCGTGAATATGAAAACCTTGCTGAGGACTATATCGCTGCCGACGCTGAACGTCGCCGGCTCGACCTCGACGAGAATATCTACGCGATATATACGGTGCTTAAGCTAGTCAATAAAGAAAATGCAGTAGCGACCGCTCAAACGATAAACGCATTGTTTCGTGACCGCGCTGATTACCAGTGGGATAACAAGCAAGAGATGCAACTGCGAGCTGAGATCTATAACGCAGTGCGTCCCACCGTGGGCGTTGAAAAGATGATAGAAGTAACAAACACGCTCCTACGATTGAAGAGATTATGATGTCTGAACAACGTGCGCGGCCGCCCGCACCTCCTAACACGTGGCCTAGCGCAGATGATTTGAAGGCCGCGGCATATGCTTGGGCAGAACGGATAAGCATCACGTTGCTTCGGGTAAGTGTCCGGAAAATGCGGCGAAAATGGGCGTCAATCTCGACCGCTGGTCGTTTAACGTTGAGCACAGACTTGCTCCAAATCCCTGAGGAGCTTTGGGAGTTTGTCATCGTTCACGAGCTTGTTCATCTTCTCGTCCCAAATCACGGGAAGGTGTTCAAGAGTTTTATGCTGGCTTATCTGCCGGATTGGGAAGAGAAAGAGCGGCTGCTGCAACAATATCGATGACTGCTTAGCCTCAGCTTTGCGAAACGTTAAAAAAAGCCTATTTCTATGCGGCTAAAGGCTACCTGCTGAAGGCTAAATGCAAAATGCTTTCAATCGCGTAGTCGTTACGTAAACTGTTATGGCCTCCTTGACGTTTTATGGAGGAGTCAACGAGATCGGCGGCAACAAGATCCTCCTTGAGGATCAAGCCACGCGAGTTTTTCTCGACTTCGGCATGAGCTTCAGTCTCGCCAACCAGTATTTTGATGAGTTCATGCAGCCCCGAAAGTGCAATGGTATTATCGATCTCCTTGAATTTGGCTTGCTTCCTAATCTTGAGGGCATATACCGGTGCGATTACCTCGACCACTGCAAACTCCCCTCTGAAGAAACCCGCAGCGTTGACGCAGTCCTTCTTAGCCATGCACATATGGATCACAACGCTTACGTGCACTATCTCAGGAACGATATCCCGCTGTATTGTACACAAGCTTCCAAGGATATTATGCAAGCTCTTGATGAAACTGGTTCTTCAGGGACGTGTGAACTAATCTGGCTCAAAGAATCGTTTAAGACCTACACAAATAAACAAGGCGCAGAGTCCAAGCTGACGGGTGAAAAAAGCAAGAAACCCAGGACGTACTACGATGCGGATGGTTCATTCAGCGTTGGGGAACTCGATGTCGAAGCGTTGCCGGTTAGCCATTCGCTTGAAGGTGCGACAGCTTACGTTTTCGAAACCAGCTCTGGTCCCGTTGTTTATACAGGAGATTTTCGATTCCACGGCTATAAAGGAGACGAAACCGGACGGTTCGTTGAGAGAGCCGCTGAAGTGGAGCCGGTTGCCATGATCTGCGAAGGCACCCGCGTCAACTCAACGCAAGCAGACAGCGAAGAGCGAGTAAAGCAAGTCGCAAAAGAGCGTGTCGACAAAACTAAAGGTCTAGCCATCGTTAATTTCCCTGTGAGAGATACCGACCGCATGCAAAGCTTCCTTCAAGTCGCACAACAGACCGACAGGGCGTTAGTTATCAACCTAAAGCAGGCGTATCTGCTCGAACTGTTCAGGGCGTCCGGCATTGCGGCACCGAGAATTGATGATGATCACCTCCGAGTGTACATTCCCCGGAAAACGTGGGGCGTTTACAAGGACGACCGGTTCTCAGAAAAGATTCAGCGTGAGGATTATGACTACTGGGAGCGTGAGTTCCTCGATCACGCTAATGCAGTGACAGCGAAAGATATCAGAGAGAATCAGGACGAATACATCTTCCGCTGTGATTTTTTCGAGCTGAAGGAACTAATCGACGTGAAGCCAGATGCAGGTAGCTGCTACATTCGAAGCGTGTGTGAGCCTTTCGATATCGAAATGGAACTCGATCTAAAGAAGGCTGAAAACTGGCTGACGCACTTTGGGTTATATCCTTATACACAAATCCACGCTTCGGGACACCTGAACTACGACGAGATAAAAGAAGTGGTCGAGACCGTGAAGCCGAAAGTGCTGATTCCGGTGCATACTCAATACCCGGAGGTTTTTCAGACCCTCCACGACAATGTGATTCTTCCAGAAAAAGGCGTCGCGATTAACGTCTGAAAGTGGGGAATAAGGAAGTTCATCTCTTGAGCTTTGCTCCTCGCGATAACCGTTTCCGTAGATTTCGAGCACACAAATCGCAAGCTTCTCTGCTTATCGCCGTGATCATCTAGGCTTTTCTGCAAGGAGCATCGCTTTCAAAATGAGTCGAATCCAGGCGACAAGACAGGCCATTTGCAACCTCTTTGCTAAATACAGGCCTTTGAGGGCAGTATAATAACCTAGAACTCGTCAATATAATCAATAACGATATGGTGGAAGTTGGTTGCAGGAAACCATAAATAATCGTCGCAAGGGGTGTACGGCTCGACCTTGCGCATTTCCACCCTTGAAGCATATTCGCCCTCTTTCTTGTAGCCAATCCATTGGTCCTCTTCTTCTGGAGAACCGTAGCTCTTGTATCCTTCTACGTTCCTTAATATGCCGATCCGCTTTTTAAATCTGCTTTTTGTGCTATCTGACTCCTTCGTTCCCCTGTCCTTTGTAGTTTCGATGATGAGCCTATGTCGGGACGTTGTTTGAGTGAGTCCTGCAATCTCAGTATAACTGCCGTTGACTCTCCAATACTTAGTTTCGGGGTCTCGATATGGGAGGGACAAGGTAAAATCTTCGTATTGACCTTGAGCGTTTTCATTCGATTCTTTAACTGCCCTTTCGAGAATCACATATATCCAGTCATCTTCAGCAATTCTTATTTCGTCCTCGTTCTCCAAACCGATTCTCATGAAGAATCTAGCAAATGCCTGCGATAGCCGCTCTCTAAACGGAGCTTTCAGGCACCATCTTGTCTTAGCTTTTTCAGCATCCGCCAGAACCGAGTCAAAAGGTATGGAATAAACGCTTCTAAAATCGACCGCAAGGTAATCTTTTTTCAAAGTGTCTAAGGGGCACTGATCGAGAAGGTGCCACTCTGCCATACTTTCCGAAATCAAGTTTTCTATGTTGGCATAATTTCCCATCGTATTATCTTCTTTGTCTGTAGCGCGATCATGTAGCGGATAGACAGGACAGGCAACAACAAAATCGGGAGGATTTTTGGGATTCAGATCACATGACTGACTCAAAATGATGATATTAGAGATCATCATCATCCCTTCTATTTCTATTACAGAATCTCTTCTACGGTTTTCTGGCAGTGGCAGATTATCATCTTGAAAACCAGCCACATCACCCGTAAGTATCGGTTTGATCACTCTACACGAGCATACGATCTCACCTTGGCGAAGTTGCTCACCGTGCTTTACGTCTATATACCAAGAAGGCATCTAACTCTCATGCCGGTGCTCGCTGAGTGCTTCAGCCTGCAGGCGATGGTTTATCTTTTTCGATGGCGCGTATCTTTATTTTTATAGGATGACTGCGCTCCTTGCGTGGCCCATTAAGCAGATCTTTTTCAGATCTTAACATGGCAGTCTTGTGGGAGGCATCCAAACATAGACGTGGCATCGAGATATCGTTGCCACACACGACTAGCGCCTGTGAACCTCTTATCATTCGCGATGAAAAACGCAAGCCTGACGTCGCAGTTTCACTCCCCAGCACAAACACATTTCCGCGATTAATGTATGTTTTTCTAGACTCGGAATGCAGGGGCACCCCTAACTTATCATCTGTGCGCACCTTCAGCGAATCTAAACTAGACTCGGGCTCTAACCTAGATTCGGCTTGAATGGGCTTATTTTTATTAGTAATGTCGTGATCGTTTTTAGGCATGTTCGAACCTCCTACGGAGCGCGCCTTCTATAGTGTTGAAAAACCACGTGTGCGCTAATGCATGCGCGTCCTTAGCCCATACATCCGCAATTTCATCTTTTGCTTGCGGTATACGGCCTTGCTCTGATTGTATCACAGTTTCCCATATTAATGCGTCCGTGTCATTTACACTCCCCCGCGCGAATCTCAAGTGGATAACTCCCGCAGGTGTTTGGCAAGGATAAGAGAGCTTTAGATCTAGTACTGAGGGCTTTCTGATGATATCGGTTTCTGAAAAGAGGTTATCGTCCATCTTCAACTGAATTTTCATGTTTGAACTTAAGAACTTGAATATGTCATCCGTGTCAAAATCAAATTCCACACTATCAATATAACGCAACGTAAGCGCATTTATGTGCAGATCGCCGCCGTATGCTCCAAAAAGAGCGTCTACTAAACCCGGAATTCTCGCCTTGAACTCTTCCCACGATCCATATTTTTTCGTGTCGTTCAAGGTAGCGATGCCTGGGCCAAACTGGATTAATGGCCATCCATCTTTAGTTTCACGAAATCGATGCTGGATCACATAGCCGGATATTTCTTGTGGCATGTCGGCCGTACTTAACGGTTCATAGACTGGGTATTGCGCATTTATCCTATCGTAAAGGCGTCCTACTGCTATCTTGTAATTAGGGTCTAGCTTCATTGGCCCAAGCGGCTTGAGCCTCCATCGCAATTCAAAAATGGCCTCAAGGATGGGTGGATTTCGTAAAATTACCTTTTCCATTTGGAGTTCACATCGGCCAAGATCTAAAACGGAGGATGTTTTAATGCTGCATTCAAGCAGTTGGATTTGTTATATCCTAAACAACTAGCACCCTGTAATACTTTACGGCCAAAAAATGTCGATTTTATCAATTCAAATTCATTCTTCACACGATCATCGACGTAAGCGTTTCAACCACGTATTTACGGTCAATCGACCCCGACGGCTGAATGGTAAAATCGGTTCCGCGCCTGCGTCCTCGTCCTTTTCGGTATGTGTCAATGAATCCGAGTAACTCTAACTCCTGCGCTAGGATCGACAACCATTTTGTTGTCAACTTTGACCCATTCATCCCATCGCTGATAAGCCGATTATAACACGCGTAGATCGTAGTCGGTGACGTATCCCTCGTTGTGTAAATAGCATAAAGAAGCAATTTCTGGCTGCTCGTCAGTTTATTCACCCGCAGTACACCAGCATCATATCGGCTAGTCGCTGCGCCTGGCGCACGTCATCTTCTGTTATGCAGTCGCGATCCTCTTCTTCACAAATACGGCCGCAGAGCGACAGCAAATCGGGTCCTTAACGAGCGTCGCCGTTTTTCGAGCTGCAAAGGCGCTAACAACTAGCACGACCGCTTCGTCAAGGATATCTCCGCGGGTTAATGGGCGCAAAATACGCTTTTCAGGTGGTGACCACTCGCGATCTCGGCCCTGGTGACATCTCAAGGACTACGTCGAGGTACCTTGATTCGAATCTCGCTGGCGACACGGTTTCTATATACGTGGAGAGCGTAAGTAGAACAGAGGAGATTCACGTGGCGAAATCGTGCACATTCACCGGCGTCTTCGTTAAATCAGGCGACTGCTACACGGCCTACGCTGAAGAACTACCTGGGGCGGTCACCCAGGGAAGGACGCTTGAAGAGGCTCAAGAAAACCTCATTGAAGCCATCGAACTCGTTTTGCAAGCCAACCGGGAATTAAGCGAGAAAGAGCTGGCTGAGAGCGGCCTCTCAGGTATAGAAGTTACGCGTAAAGATTTGGCCATCGCGAGATGAAACGGCGGAAGTTCATCCAGCATCTCGAAGCGCACGGGTGCCACCTCTACCGGGAGGGCGGCAAACATACACTTTATTACAATCCTGCAAACAAGCAGGTGGCATCAGTTCCTCGACACAAGGAGATCAGCGAGTTCACGGCGTATGCCATTTGTCAAGCGCTGCGAATACCGAGACCAAAATAGGTCATTCTTCTTGTTCTTCTTTCTTTTTTCCTCCATCTTCGTAGATTTCTAGCCCGGAAATCGCAAGCTTCTCTGCGTCGTGTTGGCACATCACTTGCTGCAATACGTCAATGTTCTAGCGGAGAGGTGGCGCACTCAGCGCTTTAAAGCCTCGAAATCGACCAAAGAAATAATGAGCGACGAGCTAAGGAACGGGTAAAAGAAACACGCTGCGCTATCCTGGGTGGGGGAGTTCGAGCTGCTGCTTGTTATACGACTAAATCTTTTAGTGCATCCAATAACGCTTTTCGTTCAACTGAGCCAGTCGGATAAATATAAAAATCGACGCCTCGGCCCCTGCCACGTCCTTTTCGCGCTACCTCGACGAAACCATATAACTCTAATTCAGCGACAAGCACGGAAAGCGTCTTATGCGAAACCTGCTCACGACCACTGAGCCGCATTATATTGTTAAATTCCCGATAAACCTCAGTTGGCGACTGCTTTTCTTCTTTGCTGTAAACGCTCTCTAGTAACACCTTCTGATGTGGAGAGAGACGCACGACCTCCCTACGCAGCAAAGACACTTCTGCAAGTCGTTCGGCACGTCGAACATCGTCTTCTGTAACCGTGGTCCGGCCGTCTTCTTCACACTGATCAGCGGCAGTTGATAATAAGTCGAGCGCATAACGGGCGTCTCCGTTTCTCTGACCGGCAAGGGCAGCGCATAACGGAAGTACCTCATCGCTCAATGCATTAGGATAAAACGCTTGCTCAACGCGATACTCCAGGATGTCTCTTAACTGAGTTGCATCATAGGGCGGAAAAGCAACGTCTACAGGATGAAACGACGAAAGGTCACGGGCGTCAGTGATCAGCTCCGGTGTGTCATACTTGTTTGTGATTCCGATAAGACAAATATTAGGATTCCTGGTGAACTTGTAAATTAGGCTATAGACGTCTTTGCTGTTCTTAATGAGCATCTTGTCAATCTCATCAAGAATAATGATGGCAATATTCCCCTTCACCCGCTCTTCAATTTTCGTCCAGTACTCGTTCGTATTAATAAGACGGTTGCTCGTCTCAATTCCGAAGTTGCTAGCAATAGTTTTGAGAATTTGATAAATTGACGTATCTGCAACCAAATAAGAGCACAATACGTCTTTGTTATTCTTGACCTCACCTAAGACGTGCTTGACACATACTGTCTTACCGGACCCTGTGGGCCCTACGAGCATGATGTGCTTAGGTACGATGTTATTGTTGACCCTTCTAACAATGATTCGACTGAGTTTTTCAATCTCATCATCGCGGCATTGTAAAGCATCAGGAACGTATCGAGGATCAAGAGTCCTTTCGTTCTTATAAAACTCAATTAGATTAGATTCTTCAGATCCTATCATATCTTTAATATGGATGTGTATGTAGGGTTCGACTTGTAAATAGTAGATTTCCATTTTTTAACATATTATAACTTCTACTTTTACTGCTGATTGTATTAAATGATTCTAAGAATATTGAATGAGTAATCTTAAATAAGAATAGTGCTTTAATACAACAACATGCTATTTTTTTATAATTCATAATATCACTTTCATTGCTATTTTCTTTCATTACAAGTCGAAGTATACATACACATATCCTGGGAGAAATGGGAAGTATAACTAAAGTTACAATTCGAAACCTACATAACTTCTCTATTCTTTTGTTTTATTGTTGTCTAGAGAATCTATTTTTAAATCGTTGCCAGGTCGAGGGTTTCACTTCTTCTTTTTCGGGTTCACTATCTTCTTTTATGCCCTCATCTACTGGCAATAGTGTCTTAACATCATCAGCGGTTGCTTGTGCACGTACCGCAATGTTGCCTATGTTGTCTTTCATACTGACCAGGTCCGATTTTAAGTCGTTTACCTGGGATTGTAACTCTTTAATTGTTTCAGGGGTTGCAGGAGCTGGCAATGCTCTAAGAGTGCGATCCAAACCCTCTAAACGTCTGTTAGCTGTGCGGAGTTGATTTTCTAGGGCCCGTTCAACTTCGGCACCTACTTCTTGTCTTAATAATTGTACGAGCTGTTCATCCCGTTCGTTTAGTATTGTATTGAGACGTTCGGTTATCATCATGTCAAAATCGTTAAGCGTTAGCGCGTGTGGGACCTGGATGACATCAGTAACTTCTTGCATACCAAGCGCACGCTTAGGAATATACCAGCGTTGGCCGTGTCCTGGGATATCGGCGGGGCGTTTTACTGCTTGGAGCTGGCCGCTTCGTATCCGGCGTCTAATAGTATCGGTCGAGACCCTGAGCACGTCCGCTACCTCTTCGATGGTGTAGAATTCTGCATCATTTTCTGCTTGTGTATCGTGCATATGCAAGCCGCCTTACGCCAAGAGTGCTTGTGCATTTTGCTTATGCAGGTTGCCTATGCTTGACGCCTATGCAAAACCGCGTATGCAAGCGGCTATGCAAGCCGCCTAGCGGGTGTTGCATATGCAATGCACACACATAAAGATTGTGTTTTTGTTCTCTATCGTGCGTAAGGACGAGGACATGAAAATCCAGCCAAATATTTCAAATACGTCCATATGCGCCCCCCTATGGCCTTACAGCAAGGGTCAAAGGAATCTATTTCGATGATCTTCTCCAATCCTAGTTAGGTCTCTGGCATTCTAGTGCTATCCACCCCTAACGAAGTGCGCGAAAAAGAGTCTCTTGCAGCGGTATGGTTTTTTTTCTAGAAGCTTTCGTTTGAACAGCTGTCACACAAACGTGTTACAAACATATAATATGCGTAAACGCAACAAAATTTTGCGCACTTCTTTAGAGCGACGAAAATCCAACACCCCCACATAGAAAGAGCTCCGCGCTGATTGAAGTGCATTTTTTTCGAGGAAGGTGTCCGAGATGACAAGATTTGGAGAGGATTTTGACGAGACTGAGTATCAGCCGCTTGCAGTCGAACACGTTTCAATTCCCAACATCAATGATGATCTTGAGCGGGAATTTCTGACAGCCAACAAACTGGATAAAGCGAGACTTGCGTCGATACAGCCTATGATTGAACCGCATGCGGTCAAGACAGGAAAAGTTCTGCTAACCAATACGGTAATTAGAAGCAGTGATATCACGCCTGGAACCGACTTAGCGAACGAGTTGCAAAAAACTGTCGTGAAAGTCGCTCCGACTGCACACGTCTATCAAATCCAGTCTGACCAACCTGGCATAGACACATCTGTAAAACAAACACTTTCTGTTTTTAATTATTACATGACGGAGCTTGGACTTGAAGTGCTGCTCGGTGATAATGTAACATTGCCCGAACTTTTGCTAAGCGTAGAGTTGACGTGTGACGGAAAAGATCAAACAGACGCCGTCGCGTATGACATTGCTCCTAAAGATACAATCGAGTGGACAACTATTGTGAGCGGACAGATAAGCCTAGGCATAAATAACCTTTTTAAGCTTATTCCGTTTCCAATCGGCCAAGAGATAGCGAATTTGATCCCGATAACGATAAACCCGTGGAAATTTGACTGGAAGATTGCCAAGTATCTAATCAATGCGGTTGGTGAGTTGGATTACAACATTTATTGGAAGCTGCGCGGTACGGACGTCGCTGAGAGCTTCAAGCCTACATTGATACTCAAAGCGCGAAAAGATGTCACCATAGTTGCGGCAAAAATCACGTGCACGTATTCGATGAAGCAGTCGAAGTGGAAGTTTTGGATTCCCCCTCAGGTCAGAACTGTTCCTCAAAACGTGAAGATTCTTCCAGTCTGAGCTGGCCGCTTTATTACCGCTCGAAAAGTCTCGCTTGGGCGGTATGCACAGACGCGACTCATCATTCCCAACGTCTCAAAGGAGAAGGTGCAGCCGGTCTCTGAGTGAGGAATAGTTCTGCCGTTCCACATATCTCACATCTCCCAAGCTTTTGAACTTAGCTAAGTGTGACTTTTTGAACTCTTGAAGTTCGCAGGTTCAAAACTTCATAATATAAATACTCGGATAGTGATTTGGGCGTGTTTGTGAACGAATACGTAAATGCGTAAAATAGCCATAACCAATCAAAAAGGCGGCTCAGGCAAAACGACGACGGCAGTCAACCTCGGCGCGAGTCTTGCCCTCCTGAAGCAAAAGGTGCTGCTGATCGATGCCGACCCACAGGCACACACGACGATCCACCTCGGCGTGAACCCGTACGAGGTCGGCCTCACCATTTACGACGTCCTTACTAACGCTCAACCGATCGACCGCGCCATCGTGGCGACGCACATCGCACGACTCGACCTCCTCCCATCGCACATCAACCTGTCAGGAGCGGAAATCGAACTCGTGAACGTCGTGGGACGCGAGAGCGTACTCAAGGACAGCCTTAACGGCCTGAACAAAGCATACGAATTCCTCATTGTTGACTGTCCCCCATCGCTAGGGCTTATCACGTTGAACGTGCTCAACGCCGTTACCGAGGTGTTTATCCCTATCCAAACCGAGTTCTTTGCTCTTGAGGGGATGAGCAAGCTGCTCGAGACGATCGAGATCGTCAAAAAACGGCTCAACAAGAGCTTAGACGTGACCGGCGTGATTCTCACCATGTATGACGCGCGCAAAAACATCTGCAAGGACGTTGCGCAGCGCGTCGAGGACTATTTTAAGGAGCTGGTGTTTACAACGCGCATCCGGGAGAACGTGCGGCTGGCTGAGGCGCCCAGTTACGGGCAGCCTGTTATCCTTTACGCGCCCAGTTCGAACGGAAGCAAAGATTATATGGAGCTCGCAAAGGAGGTGATAGCTCGTGGCGGGTAAGGAGAAAAAACGCACCGGGCTGGGGGCAAATCCCCTTGACTGGATAAAGGATACAAGCGAAGCGGCTGAGGCGGCTTCAATACCTAAAGCGAAGCCGAAGCGGAAGCCGCGGGTAAAAAAGGCCGAAGTTCAAAAAGTCGAAACTACAGAAGTACCAAGGGCAAAAGCTACGGAAGTCTCTCAGGTTGAGAGTACCGGAGTACCAGAGGTAAAAACTCAAGAAGTACCAGAAATTCAAACTAATGAAGTTCAAGAGTCTGCTATCTCGATAGTTCAAGAGGAAGCAACTAAAGAAGTTCAAAATGAAGAAACCCTTGAACTTAGCGAGACGATAACACAAGAAGGGTTTGAAGTCAAGCCCGCCAATGAAGCGTTTTTGGAGTCTGATCCGCTCTACCGCGAGTACATGGAAGTCCAGAAGCGCGTACCGAAGTATCAGCAACTTGACGTGAAGCTGTACGTGTTATTGCGTGACGATCAGCTTGAGTTCCTCGCCAAGCTTACGCGCGGGATCATGAAGAACAGGACCTCTGAATACAAGATGGAGCGGATTACGAAGAACACGATCATCAGGGCTCTTGTCGACAACTTGAAAGAGCTGGAGTTGGACATTCGCAACGTTCCGGATGAGGACGGACTCAAAAAGCGGATAAGAAATGCCATCAAAGGGGCGTCGTGATTGTTTGGCGGCGGTAGAAAAAAGAAAGATTGACATGCCAACCATTAAACGTTAATCCACGCCGAATCATTAACATCAATAAGTCAAAGGTATATCCATCAAGTTTTCTAAAAAATAATAAAGATGAGCATACTCGACAAAGCGCAAATATCTGTGATATGTAGACGCTGCGAATTCGAGAATCAAGTGTTGATAGAACGGATAATAGCAGAAAAAACCATTATCTGTCGAGGATGCCGATCTAGTATCTCTTTGGTTGACCACCTTAAATCAGTGCAAAAAACTGAAAAAGACTTAACTGAGGCTCTAAACAATATTAGAGAAACTCTTAAAAAAGCTTTCAATTTCGAAATAAAGCTGTGAGCAAAGCTGTGAGCAACTATGAATTCTGATTACGTAAGAAACGTTCGCTACAAATTACAGACTCAGATAAGCGAACTCAACCTTGCTTCGGACCAGAATTCATTTTATTTCTCGCTCAAGAGATTTTTAGGATATGTCCTCAAGAATTCGATAATGAACGAGATCGTGAATGGCTTAGCAGCCACATTTCCGGATGTAGAGCAAGAGGTAAATAACTTACCACCTGATCAACGAGGTATTTATGGTTTAAGTGTCGTCGAACAAGCTGCATTGGGTTATTTCGTAATTAAGAAAGTCGTAGAGTCAGATCCCCAAAAAATAGTTGAGCTCTCATTTCGTTATCATAGGAGTTTTGAAACGAGCGAACTCTTGAATAGTTTTAGGCTGGAGTTCTTGAATCCGTTTTATAACTACCTTGATGCGCAACTTCATGACCAAGAGTTTCCACTCAGCTTCTTGTTGCACTATAGGCAAAAATGCGAATGGTTCCAACGAAAAGCTCTGTTTAACCAGTGGGACGAAGGAAAGGCGATCGGAGAGACTATATTAAAACGACACTTGTTTGAATACCTTCACGATCAAGGATTCAATATTTTAGTCGAACCCGCGTCGCCATCAGGCGAAGTCGATCTGATAGCGGCTTATAGCAACGACAAGCCAATAATATTGGAGGCCAAGGTCTTTTCCGAAGGAGAAAAAAGCAAGCCCCACATCATCACTGGGTTTAAACAGTTGTACACTTATGTCGAAGATTATCAGGCGCCATCAGGCGTGCTCCTCATCTACAAAACTTGTGACTATGATTTAAGCGTAAATGTAGCGCATCATAGACAGACAATACCCTGTGTAATCTATAATAATAAGTTGCTTCTGCTCATTGTCGTAGACATATTCCCTCACGAAAAAAGCGCATCTCAGCGTGGGCGGTTAAAAGCTATCGAAATTACAGAAAATGATCTTATTCAGATATTAGAAACTAATGAGAACAGCAACTGAAGGCTCCGGATGCTTGGTCAAATTAAAACTGCCTCGAACGTTATGCGCTTGTTGTTGCTTTAGCATTAGCAAGACCCGTACTGGCTCCCGTAATATGCAAGCAACGTATTATGATTTATGTGGTTTTTGAGAGTTACATCCAAAACCTTAGCATTAAGTTTTAGCGCCTATTAGGCACGCTGTAGTAATATCATCAAACTAAAAAAATATACTTTTGTGGTCTTGGTATCCCCAACGTAGCAAATAGCGAAAGCCTCGAATTCGTTTTAGAAAGAGATGAAATAGCACTTCAAAATTCATGAAACTATGACTGAGTATAAAATCCAACATTATGTGCCACAATTTTACCTTAAACGTTTCTCTCCGGATGGCAAGGGCCTTTGTCGCTATCTACTAAGCAGCAAGACATCAGAAAGGCGTAGTATCGAAAAAACTGCTTCTACATTTTGGTTTTATGGCGAAGGCCAGGTAGCTCCGATTTTTGAAAGTGCGATGTCCTCGCTAGAGGATCAGCACTCACAAATACTCAAAGAAATCTTGGACAAGCAACATCTCATTTTGAGAGATATTATTGTCCCACATACTTCCCAAATCTCTTCTGAAGATGAGCGTTATTGGCACAATTACTACAACCTGCGCCGGTTCGTTCTTCTAACTGCAACACGGACGAAACAAGCGAAAAATGAGAGTGAAGCGATAGCCAATGCAATTTGGAAGACGCTGCTAGCTCAGAGCGAAAAAGCCAAAGAGAGGGGCGTATCGCCAGAAGCAATTAAGAGGGGCACGCTTGTCCGGGATAAGGCGGCCGCGGAAAGTATGCAGCTTGCGATAGAATTGGGGCCGCGATTTATTTCTGATTTAACAATTAAGCTGCTAGTTAACAAAACGGGGGCGCCATTTGTTACTTCTGACTCTCCCGCAGTTTTCATTTTTTACAAGTTTTCATCGCAGAAAGATTTGAACCCGACAGATTGGCAACTTCCTGGCATGAAAACTCCATCCTTAAAAGCTCTCACTGGCTTGAAAAACGTGCTGGATTGGCAAGCGCCAGGCTTAATGATATTTTTACCTCTTAGTGAAGAAGTAACACTTTGGCTATTCGATAATCATCAGCAAATGTATGAGCCCATCAATAGCACAAACGACACCATTTTCTTATCAAATAAGAGCGATATAGATGAGCTGAACAAACTCCAAGCATTAAACGCAGAAGAGTTTTTAACATTCTCAAAGCCAAATTGCAGTGCGAACGATGTTTTGTCTTTGCACAAGCAAGTAGAAAGTCGCCGTACAGAGCGCACCGCTAAGATTAACAAACTCGGTCATTCAAGAATATTTTACGAATCCCAGTTCTCATTTTTGAGCGCAAACGAAGAGGCTTACAAAGAAAAGGCCGCTGAATTTGCGAGTGGGCTGCCTATTGTAGTCAGGAATAGGTATTTGGTCGTAGAGACTTTACTTGCAGGCATTGACCTTGCGAAAAAGCGAGGGTACTGAGTAGAAATTGGAAAGTCGGGCAAGATGCGAAGAAGCCAGACCAGAATGGTGTTTGGCCGTGTAATTAAGCCATAAGCCCACCGTTTTGCCTCAGCTTCTGAACAAGTCTCAAAAAACACCATAGATCTAAAAAATAAACAGAGAGCAATGAGCTAAAAAGTGGTTAAACTAACGCTGAATTCAGGCGAAAAATGTTGGTTAAAATACACGAATTTCGCAGCTTAGGTTTTTATGGGCTATAACACGATTCGTCAGTTATTTTTTTCATAAATCAATTTTTTAATTGTCTCAAAGAATTACTCCTACCTACTTCTCCAAAAATCAAGGCCCACTCGACTCGTCGGTAAATGAAAAACATAACAGCAGCTGCGCCCACGCGGTCATAGATTGCTTCCAAGATGCTTTTCACTCCGTCACTCGTGAGAATTTGTAGCAGCTCTTGAACGGGGCCTAGGAATCAAAGGAAATCGAAAAAGAAATAATGAGCTGGGAGCAGCGGAAAGGTCAATAATACCCACGCTACGCTTGAATACCATTTTTGCTGCAACAAGAACCTCAAGCATAAGGCTAACTGGATTAGTTTTGCTGCACTTGCGACAACAGAGCTTCAACAGTCTCGGATACGCTCATCGAAAACAATGGCCCTTCCTGGTGGCCGGTTGGCATCGGTCATAATGTTGCCTTCCGCATCCCTCAGCACTCCAGCATCGTCTCTGAATAGCACGATAAAACCGGGGTCGTGGGGTTTCACCGCACGCTCGATTCTCCTAATTCGTCTCTTGAGTGTCATCATCTTACGCTCCTAGTTGCGTCTCTATCGCTGAGAGCCGCTCCTCAAGGTCGCCGAGTTCCAGCAGCTTTATAGCAGTCTGAACCAGCTGCGCTATACAGCGGCCGCGCGTGGCGGCCTCCATCTTCGCGTCGAGTACTTCGTTGATCACTGCCTCCAAGACGGGACCTAAATCATTAGCACTGTCGAACTTGAAGTCTAGGGATGGTTCTAAAAAGTTTGTTGAACTGGCGTTCTCTCGCTGTTTCCGGGCCCATTCTCGCTGGTATTCTCGCGCTTTGGTTTTATCCTTGTATGGCATTTTTTTGTCCCGTTTCAGCTGATGCCGAGTGCGGCGTCAGAGTTGTACGTCGTTCAAGATTGTCTAGCTTCGTTAACCGTAGCAAAAGCGCATCGATCTCTTGATCTTCCCTACTGAGTCGTTCTACGAAGCGCCGCAGCTCATCGGGCGTATATCCTGACTCTTGGAACTCTACTTCCAGCAGCGAGGCTATAGCACTGATAAGAGCAGAACGTTCTAAGGATCGCATTCCGGCTATATTATGCGCAGAGCGCAACGACACAATTACCTCTTTTACCTTTAGAGCGAGCGTCGCCTGATCCACTAGTTGTTCACGCACAGGCTCTGACAAAGCAGAGGCATCTCTCTTTAAAGATGTAGATAATGTAGATAATGAGTACTTTTTTCGAAAGTCTCTATACGCGAGGATATTTCTCAAGGACTTTTGAAAATTGCCTTCAGAATCTACACAATCTGCAGAATCTACACTGAGCTTGCGCATATAGACATCCTCATCTTCATCATCTATCTCGCTCCAAATCAGAGGGATTTTAATTCCGAGATAGTACATACGATCATTAAAGCGAGTGAAATTCACAAGCTTTTTAAATGTCTTATTAAAGCTCTTTTGACCTCGTAATTCTTTTTTAACTGATGCACGCAGCTCAAGTGGCAGTAATTCGGCGACGTGCTTGAACCGTTCGTATACCTCACTTGCAGGCGTTCGTGCCGTCTCGTCTTTGATGCAAAACTCGTTAAGGAACCAGTTAAGCGGGTTCATCATTCGCTGATATTGATGGGTCGCGGCATCGACGATCGCAGGTTTTTTGAGTCCGTGTTCAAGAAACTCATACGCACCGTCGATCGTCCACGTGAAGATCGCGTCCTGCATCTCGGGGTCGGTCTGCAAAAAACCGAGCATCTTTTTGTCGACGATGTTAAGCGGCCGGTTGAACACCAACACATTAAGGCGGTTATAGTTGGCATCATCTTCAAAATCGATCTTGGCCATGAAATTGCTTTCAAACCATAACGTAGCACGGATAACCGCGTCGTGTCCGTGCTTTTCAAACAGCCCTCGCACGCGCTTCACGTTTGCGGACGAGACACTCTTCATGAGCGCGTCGTTAATGACAAAATCCTTCGGTAACTCCGAGCAGCGACCGGCCCGTTTCTTCTCGAGGTCGATAATGTCAGGACGCGGCCCGGATGGGCTGTCGTATGACTTCTGAAACGTCCGATAGTCGAAGGCCGTCCCATAATCGCCGAGGGCCGCAAATATCGCGTCAATTATTGTGCTCTTACGCCCGTCCGGGATGCCATAGACATAGACAAACGCCTTTTCTTCAGCGGTGAGAATGCATGAGTATCCTGCTAAGTCCTGACAATAAAACACCGATTCAACGGGCAGCGCCCCGAATAGCGTCTCATACCACTTCTCGCCGTTCGCTTCCGGATTGTGATTGCGGGGCGTAAACTGCGTGATCAAGTCCTCGCGTCGATGCTCACGCCAAGGATGTTCGCGCGGACAATTAAGAAAGTCGATCGTGCCGGTTTCGCAGCTGAGCAAATACGGATTCGCATCAAACTGATCGAGCGAGACAGCGATATGCGGATCACTTTGTGCGGCCGTGACCATCGCCTTAAGCCTATACATCGCCTCGCTCTGAAACGCCCATTTTGAAAGCTCCTCACGCTCAAACTTAGCCTCTTTCGTGTTTCCTTCCGCAAATGTGATTTCAGCGTGAATGAGCCGGGCCGTGTCCTTGGCAAGTTCGAATATCTTGTTTTTGAGGTCGATCTCCCAGTACTTGCCGTTCCAGATATACCACGTATTAGTTGTCGCGCAATAACGAATATCATCGCCATAATAGGCAATCAAGCGAAGCGCATTGCCGGCGTCGGTGCGATGAAAGCCGCAATATACCTTGATGTCGTGAGCCTCGCCGGTCGTGTGGTCGATGAGCGGTATAGAGTGCTCGACAACGCCTGCAATGCTAACCGGCGTCATCGTCTGCCTCCCGGCAAAACGCGCAGTCCCGCGATTTCATTTTCAATGGCGCGTGCGCGCATCACATCGACAAAATCAGCCTCAGCGTCTCGCACCGCTTTGATCGTTTCGTTAGTCTTTTGATCGCCTAACGGTTTGCAGCGCTGAATTTTGCGCAAAATCGTAAGCAGTAGCCACACCGGGATCTCATCGGCATAACAGTCATCAAACCACTCGCCGCCGTCAAAATAACAGATAAGAGCATGGTCTGGTTTACGCAAGCTCTCGACGAGATGCCACTCAACGACGCGGCGCTCGTGCCTAACGCGGCCGTGCCTGATGAGCGGAATGGGGGAGAAGCAATACGTAAAAAGCACGCGCTCAACGTCGTTGTATAACGCATCGGGCTTCTCCCTGTCGGACTTGACCGTTTTAATAATATCCTTTAGGCTTGCCGTCGTATCGCCTATATAGTCGTCCTCTGGCGTGACCCAACCACGTATAGGGTCAAACGTCATGCACTGACTCCTTCGCATAGGTTGCAGGGCTGAAAGACGCGGCTTCTTGTTTTTATGCTCCCGATCTCGTGGACCTCGGTCAATGCTGGCATCGCAATTCACTCCACAGGATAGAAGAGGAGCACATTCGGATAGCGTTCAACCCGTACACAATTCTCCGCTTGGAGCCGTAAAAGGCGCCTTCTAGTAGTGTGTATTCCTGCGTCAGTAGCCTCCGCGATTTTATGGGCAGTTACGCCTGGGTGGGCTTTGACATATTCGAGGACTTGAGCATACGGCAGCAACAAACTAAAGTCCTGCCGCAGTTCTTGAAATGATTTTTTAGTTTCCAACATTCTCGCTCCCCGGCGTGCACAGGATGTTCGGTTCCACACCAAGAGCAAGGCTTTATATTTCGTGAAAAACAAGCGTTTAGCGCTAGGTGTGGGGTTCGGGTGAGGCTCCGAGGGCGGTCCTGCAAAACGGTCAACGAAGCGTAACCTCTCCCATGCCTTGAGATTTTTTTGTCTTAGGTTTGCCTCCCGCTATCTCGATACAATGGAGATACCACGGTTATGCTAGTAGATACAGCGTGATAGTAAATTAAGGTTTGGATTTTATTTGATTTGCATCACGTAGAGATCTCTGTTGGTAGTTATAGTAGTAAATAAGAGTTATGTGCAAGAAACTTGAGCCAATAAGATAGGAATATATAGGCGCGCGCCATAAGATCAAACGTGAACCTTGAACAGTTCCAATCACGACTTTGCAAACTCGGGGCCGACATCCCTCAGGGAACCCTCAAACGTTGGGCGTATGAGGGGCTGATTCCGCGTCCACACCGATACAGGAAGGGCAAAGGTGGTGGCAGAGGCAGGGCAGCATCGTGGAATCGGGCTGCCATCGGTGACGCGGCAGCTCTGTGGGCGATTAGAAACGCAGGCGGTCGCAAACTACTGCAGTCAAAAAGGCGTATCGGCATCATCAAGTACGCAGTCGAAGACATCTTTCACGGCGCGCAGCGCTTGAAATTTGTGGCATATACTGTCCCCAGCCCCACAACATTTCCGAATGCCAAGTGGCATTATCGCACGGTTGAATCTGTAGTAATCCAATTTGATTACCGTGATTTTCCGGGCCTCGACCTGATCCCTGGCAAAGCGATAGATCAATTAGATACACTCAAGTCGTTAGCGACCGTCTGGATTTGCGCGAAAGAAAAAGCGCGGCGAGGGATGTCGATACAGCAGCCCGCGCGTATTATAATGCACTATCGGATGGTAGAAGCCGACGACACCGTCTCTGATGAGATAGGCTCCTGCGTTTTAGAAAAAACTACTGTCGAGCCAGCGGAATGTGATAAGATCACCCTTAGCGTTAATGGTGTCGATCTGCGTGAATGGTCTGGATGGTTTACGCGAGTTTAGGCTTTCTTTTCCTAGCGCAGGAGAATTGTCGCGACGAGCATTTATATAAGGGGATTTCCGCAACCGTCTAAAGATGGCGCCCAGCAAGCCGCTCCAGCATTAAGTAATTTAAGGTTCTTTCTACTGAAGGCACAGCCCGTGGCTAAAACGCGTGTCGACAGTGTCCTTTCACCAGTTCATTATTTGAGAACACGGACCCTGTTAACGGCGCGTTTATTGTCCTCAAGGCGCCTCGGATCTACCTTGCTTTCAGCTCTGCCGCGACCCGCTCGTTGTGTTCGTGCTGCCCTCCCTACCGATAATATGCCCCAGAAAAAGGCGTTTGCTCAATGGGTTAACAGATATTTGACATGCTTCCTTATCCGGTTCTACCTTCTCTGCGTCCGTGAAATGTGAAACAAGAGCGTTGAGAGCTCCCACATCATCTAGGCTAATCTGGGACTCCTCAAAGGTTTTGGTCTTCACTTCTTCAAGCACACGACTTAGCAAGTCCGCTTCGCCGTCCGTCAAAACTAACGCCTTGGTGAGCATTTTCTCCCTCCTATTCGATGCTAATCACATGGTTTGCATGGAATATTTCATGTGTGGTTTTTTCTGATGGCGATATTAGATGCATAATGACCTTATTTCGCGGCGGCGAATGTTACCCGGGTTTTAATACGCTTATGAATACTCATATGCCCACCCATATTCGCGACTTTGCTGTATCTGCACTTGTATCCTTTTGATAATTCGTCGCAACAGCTGGCGTGCGCGGTCCGGTAGCCAGCCATCGTGCACCCGATCTCGCAGGTATTGGTAAGCTTCCCAACTGGTCGAGCACTTCCTCAAAAGTTTTTCGGCGACCATCTTGGAGTAGTCGTTGGTATAGTCCGCAATTTCAAGGATGAGTTCATCGACCTCCACGCAATCGTTGTTCACAACGCGAAATGGTGAGTTTAAGTGGGTAATTGTAAGCGAAAAGCAGAGCGAAAGTATGGCAAAACTCAGGTTAAGGCAGTCACTCATGGAGTTTTGTCGCGGCTGAAGGAAGAAGGGCGTGGTAGGCTTCCAGGACCGAAATGAGCGTATCCTCTGTGCGCTGTCGAACGGGTAAACGGAACACGCTGAGCTGTTTGGCCACACGAACCGCGTGCTCGAAGGACGTTATTCTCCTTTCACCGCACGTCATTCTTGGGGCGAATCTGATCAGGAAAGGAGACTCCATTCTCTCACGGCCATATACTGAAGCTGTGTGATGCGCGCCCATGCACCGGAGGTGAGAACGAGATGTCATTGAATGTAGATATAACTCCTGACCTAGACGACGAGGAAGAAGTTCAGGAAAGGAACGAAGACGATGAAGAGGGGGAGTTCTGCTACCGGTTCTCCGTCAGAACGCGAATTTTACTATCACTCTGGTTTCGGAGACTGGCCCAAAAGATCATAGTTGTGGGGTAGAGCACAGAGCAATATAGAGATCGTATGTTCTCTATACAGTGACTATTTCCTGCACGACGCACACATCAGCGTGGTCGCATCAAAGCGGTCGTGTCAGCTCGACAAATGTTGGGAGAACGGAAGCATACCGGCGTGTGCAGTGGCGTTCTCCCCCGCAATCATGATCAGCGTGCATTGCCGAAGTTACAGGATTTATCTCCGATGGTGAGCGCGTAACGGCATATTGACTGACTCCGTCTATGTGCCGCTGACCATTTTTCACCTCGCTACGCGCTCACCACTATAAACGGTTTTTCGATTCTTTCGGTCTGCCTTCGCCCGCTCCGGTCTGCGTGACAGTGTGCTGTAACAACTCAGGAGAGGAAATGTGACCCAAGAGAGCACAGAGGAAACGTATATCGGCGGTCTGATTAAGCCTCGTTCAGGGAGGTGAGGCATGATGCACATAGACCAGATCGAAAAAACAGTGAACTGCTACTACCACCTGTACGGGGAATGCGCGAAAGGCCGTTTGAGTGTGGAGGACGAGGCGTGCGTTTACTGTCTCGAGAGCGCTCTCAAAGATATTAGCTTCGCCCTCGGCTCTCACAATTTCGTCCCCTTTTGTTTATACCGACCATCCAATTTCTAGAGGTGAGATCAAATGACTGTCAAAGAAGAGATCCGTTCGCAGATCATTGGAGCCCTTGCAGGCGCGACGTTCCCCATATATACGCCGGAAGAGCTCCTGAACACCTTGCCAGCAGGTGTTGACGCGTGCTACAAGGCGGTCGTTGAGGAGACGGCTAAGGAAGCAGGATATTTGCTGAAGTACGAGGATTTCCCGTTCATCAGTGCCGAGCAAGCGGCAGACACCATCGTTGAGCGGGCAGGGCTGTGATGTGCAATTCTAGAGGTGAGTGAAAATGGCTGAACGCTTCGTGTTGAGAGATCATAACGTTGTAAACTATTGGATTGACCGGTTAGGCAGCCGAATGGGAGGCCGAAAGAAAAGAAAAAAGAGATTAAGCCGGTTGTAATCAAGGAGACACTATGAAAATTATTTTTAACGACGATCAATTCTCGTTTCAATTGCTCCGGGTTCTTGGAGACTCGGTGAACGGTGCCGCTGATATCGGCGAATGTCTGTCCACGGCGAATCGGATACAGGAAGGGGATTTCAAGAGCTGGCACGACGAATGGTTAAAAACTGCCAGGCGTATCCACGCACTCGCTGATGTGAACCTTGCCGCTGGTCACCGCGTGAGTGCGCGTGAGGCGTACCACCGCGCGTCGAACTACTATCGCGCCGCAGAGTTCTACCTGCACGGTGATCCGACCGATCCGCGCATCGAGGAGCTCTCGACCGCGAGCGCGGCGTGCTTTCGTCAGGTCGCCCAACTTCAGGTGCCTCCCATCGAGATGATGGAGGTGCCGTACAACGGCACGACGCTCCCGGCGCACTTTTACCGGGTATCGCACGCGCCCAGACCGGTGCTTATCCTGCACTCGGGATTCGACGGCACTATTGAAGAACTTCACGGCATAGCAATGGCCGCAGCGAGACGAGGTATCAACTGCCTCACGTTCGAAGGGCCCGGGCAGGGCAGGGTCATCCGTGAACAGGGACTGCCATTCAGGCCCGACTGGGAGCACGTAGTAACGCCGGTGGTGGACCACGTGCAGACGCTTCCAGGCGTTGATCCAACCAAAATAGCGCTCATGGGGATCAGCATGGGCGGCTACCTCGCACCGCGCGCGGCGGCGTTCGAACACCGGCTGGCTGCGTGTATAGCCAACGGCGGTATTTTTGATTTTTCGGCAAACCAGGTTCCGCCTGGGATGTCGAAGCAGGACTTCCTTGGGTTTATTCGCCAGGACCCAGCAATCGCGGACAACGAGATATGGAAAATAGCAGAAACCAGCACCGACGTTCGGTGGGGCATTCAAAACGGCATGTTCACCTTCAAGGCCGCGACCCCGAGTGAATACTTGTTAAAAGCATCTCAATTCGAGCTCACCGGTGTGGCAGAACAAATCACGTGCCCAACACTGGTCGTTGACTCCGAAGCCGAACATTCCTTCCCCGGCGAGGCGAAGAGGCTCTATGACGCGCTCACGTGTCCGAAAGAATTTATGCTCTTCACGGCCGAAGAAGGCGCTGAAGAGCACTGCCAGATGGGTGCAGCAATGATATCGCAGGAGCGCATCTTTGGATGGCTCGAGGATGTGCTAGATGGACGTACGAGAGTGTAACCGCGAGCGCCCGCACACTTTCAGTATGTTTATTTTAGCCGCATGCGGTAAGCGGATTGCCGGTTTGTCTACTGATTTTCTCGCATCGAGCGACTGCAAGGATTCCCACCCAAAATCACAACCGTTATTGCCGATAACTTACCTTTTCGGCGCTGCTTGAAGAACATCACCGACTACCTTGAGAAGGGCGGTCGATCAGGTGCTCGGGCACTCTTTTAGCCGCCTATCTCTGGTTCAATGACTGTGATACCAGAGAGCTTTACGACAAGACGCCGTTCTGACGTAGTGGCATAATAATTGCCAGAATCGCCAAGTAATCGCCAAGTAATCGCCAAGATCACGATTGGCGTAGCACCAAGACGTAGTGAGCGTTCCTGCCTTTCCCCCGCGATTCAAGCAGACCACGCCTCACCAAGTCCCCAAGATCAGTGCGCGCCCCCTCATCGGAGAGGCCAGTAAGTTCACGGTATTTCTTGTTGGTGATGCGGCCGAGTTTCTTTGTTTGTAACACTCCCGCAATCTGCCGCTCACTCAAACCAAGCTCGCTCAGGTAATCTCCTGTGTAGATATCTTTGTAGAGATACACAGAAAAGCCCCCCATCTCTTCCTTGAACTCAGGCTCAGGCAGGCCCGCTCTTTTCATCTCTTCTACCATTCTGAGCGTTCCGGTGCCGTACTCCTCGGCGTATCCTGCAAGGCGCAGCACGCGAGCGATCAAAGGGTTACGCCCGATCGATTTGTGATCCCTCTTAAGGTCCTCAACAGTGAGGCCGTCTGGAAGGCCACCTGGATTTGATATCCACAAATGGTCGTCGTACGCGTTTATCTGGATGAAGTTAGCGATGTTAAAATAATCACGGTGCATCAGCGCGTTAACAACTGCCTCACGAAGCGCCGGAAAAGGGTACTCCCGCACATCCTCACGTTCTATCGTTTCGATTCTATAGCGCACACTGACGTACTGTTGTAAGACGGTGAGTGCTCTTTCAAGCTGGTGAAAGACGTTCCCGTCTGCCCACTGATCATC
>Ga0255361_1000055_pt1 | contig 32992 bp, 26 predicted proteins | sample GFST75r1metaG_FD_186005 | JGI IMG/M metagenome (GOLD analysis project Ga0255361, IMG submission 186005) | Peat soil microbial communities from Stordalen Mire, Sweden - G.F.S.T75.r1 | ecosystem: Environmental > Terrestrial > Soil > Wetlands > Peat | place: Sweden: Norrbotten County, Stordalen... | reverse complement strand
AGATGCTATTAAGGCTTTTTAATGGATCAATTTTGATTTTTGTAAAATATAAGCAGGAATCCATCTTGATTCACTATCAAATTCACGTTTCAGGTAGCCGGAATGTTGCCTAATTCACCAGCCACTACTTAAGTCTGCCTTTAAGACACAGTTATTATCCAACTTTTTTTGCTTAAGTGTAGCGGGTGTAGGCACCTATTTGTTGATGCGATATTCCAAAATAAGAAAGAGTATTAGTTTATCAGCAGCCCTGATTTATATGTCATCTTTTTTTGTTGTATATTATGTCACAGCTCAAACCATTAGAAGTATAGCGGCAGCGTTCCTTCCAATCGCTTTCATACCATTAGTGCGAATGCTAAAAAGACAAACTAAACAGATCAACCCTATGTGGTTGGGTGGAAGCGGAGCTTTAATATTTGCCATACATAATCTTACAGCCTTTTTTTATGCTGCGTGCACCCTCATGTGTCTGTTTGTCTCGTACGCTATCTCCAAAGAAAGAAAGGAACTAATAGTGCATGTTTTACTATCTGCGTGTGTGGCATTTTGTTTAAGTGCTATCTCCCTGGTTGCCATTTACAACATTGGAATAAAGAATTCTATAGTTTCGCCGCAACCGGTGATAGATCCTAATGCATACACGATGAAATTTTCAATTGGTGTTCCTGATTTGACCTCCTTTGGATTGATAATTTCTGGCTTAATTGTTCTACAAATATCCTTTTGCATTTTTTACTATTCGAATATGAATGTTTTTGAAAAATCAGTTAATCTAATAGGTTTTATATTTTTGTTAATGGCCTCACCGATTGTTCCATGGAATTCCATTTTCTCTCGATTTAGTTTTGTAAAAATTCTTCAGTTTCCATACAGGCTAGCTCCCATTGCGTTATTATTTATTTTGTTGGGAATATCGACTGCGGCAAACCGGCATAGCGGGAGCGCAGTTAATAAGAGTAAACTGATTGAGACGTTTTTATTGGCAATAGCTTTTTTAAGTACTGCATTAGCTTATAATTCAATTGACAGTAAAATACAACCCGAAAGACCAGCATCGACGATTATTCAAAATTCATTTGACGCCTCATTCGCACATTCGGATCACTTGGATAATAAGCTGTTTGCGGTTCCGGCTCCGGATTATTTACCGGCAGTGACTCAGCTCAATTTTGATAGTGCAACATCTGAATATCAAAAACAGGTATTGAAGAACCCGTTACAGGTAAATAAGTCAGTGAATGAACAAGGTAAATTACTTTTCTCTTGGGATCAGATCGACGCTAAGAAGAAAGTTCAACTTCCGGCTATTATTTATGACCAGTCAGCTGTCAAGCTTAATGGTCGTATGATTAAAGAGAATCAAATAAGGCGGACAAGTATTGGGGCTTTGATTGTTCAAGGGAAGAAAGGTCATAATTCCGTTGAAGTTGGGTTTAGGAAAACGTTCTTAATTAATTTGGCTGAATGGGTTAATTTGTTAGCTATCGTAGGCTTTTTGACTTACTGTTTTGTCTTGGGATATCATCGCGTTAAAAAGTATCGTATAAGCTTAAAAATTTAAACATCAAATGTAGGTTATATCAAACCATTGGAAGGTTCCCTTGTGAAGGGGACTACGTCGTAACGAAAGGATAAACCGAATATCACAAGCGAGGTGTTCAAGATATAACATACTTAAAGACAACGGCTGTGGATTTCCTTAATTAAAAAAGGAAATCCACAGCCGTTTTTTAATGTGACTAATAACCGTATACTTGCTAAAGTGTTGCACTTGAGTTGACAATCGAGGTTTAGGTTGAACATTGACCCAGTCGTATATCTTGATGAGGTAAGTTTAGAAGAGCCAATGTTATCTATCACTTAAAAAAGCGCATCCCTTTGAGGACTTGTTAATGATAAACAACACAATTAGTTTAGCTTAACAATAATTGTGTGCCCAAAAACTCTTAAACCACTAGTGCCAGGGAAAACTTTCATACCAGCTTTTTTGGCAAGTTTCTGTGCGTTAGCATAGTCATCAGGTTGAACCTCTTGAAATGTGTAACCTTTGGACTGAAGAAAATCGTGTATTCTGTGGTTGCTGCCAACGTTGGTGCCATTATCCCAATCAAAATGTGTATGGCCAACGACCTCTCCTTGCTGTGTTAGCGAGGACTCGAATGACTCGCTGCCAACAACAACAAGCTTGTACTTCTGGTATTGTCTAATATCAAGAGAATTAATTTTATTCATTATCTGGTCAGTTAAGGTAGTCTCTGATTGAAAAGTTAAGATATCAGTCTGTTCTAAGTCTGATGTTGTTTTTATTTGTGAGAACAGGAGCAGTGAGACGAGCACGGCTGCTCCTAAACGCAGTGTGTCAGAGTTGAGATAATACATGATTGTAAGAACATAAATCATTAATATCAAGGGAATTGTTGGTGTCAAAGCTCGAATCGGGCCAATTGATCCACCTAATAAAAGCAGGGGGCTTATCGCCAAAAGAGCTTCCAAAAGAAGGCTTAGTAATACGGGCCAATTAATAAATTTGGATTTAATGGCCGATAAGAACATTATTAGTATCGCGCCAATACATAAATATGTCGCAGAAGATAAGAGAAATGGCCTTGTACCTATAATGAATTGTTTATATGCGGAGGTTGAGATCGAATCCAGAACGTCAAATATACCCGTTTTACCCCAAATTGATGTGTCAGTTGTGTAAGAATTATTAGCAATGTTGGTCATGAATAGCACGAGTCTATTAAGTGCATAATAACTCACTAAACTAATGACAAACATATAAATCATGTGAGTGAAAGGCTTTACCCAAGCGATTAGATTTTCGGGATTCTTATTCATTCGCATATGTGAGACATGATGAATTATGACACACATGGTTGCAGCAGCAACAATTAATGATGGATAAATTGAAAAGCTGAATGTGGTCAGTATGACACTAAAAAGTAGGCGCCACCAATTTTTATTACCTGGCGATCCCAATACAATAAAGGATAAAAACAAGAGATTATAGCCTATTAATACTTCAGTGCTTTGAAGGATGAAGTTTGTTTGTTCAAAATGAATAGGCGAGCAAACGTATATTAGAACTGCGATCACTTTAAATGAAACTGATAAAGGAATATTTCGATCAAGAATATAGAACAAAAGAATGGCACTCGTACCTAGCAACAAATAAGTGGTTGCGTTTATGAAGAAAGGGTTAATGTTAAGGCCAAATAGAAAGAAACGTTTCAAAAAAACCAGTCCAAAACGGCCTATGCTAATCCATGAATTTAATACTGGTACCGGATTATTAACCATCCGTTCGGAATCAATTGAGTAACTAAAGTTTGCCAACTTTGGCAAATAAAGAAGAAGTGTTGTCAGCATGATAAGATTAATTGCCAACAGACGTTTCCTGAAAAAAGCTTTGAAATCTTGAAGTTCACCCATTTAAACTTTTCCTCCAAAAATATTAAGTAAGTAGTGTAGGGACGATGACCTAAAAACAAAATTACGAATACTATTCGACTGTCAACCAGATTAATCCATGAGATTGCTAGCTGTTCTTTATTGAATATCATTATGGTTCAGTATATATGTATGCCTTTTCCAGACACTCAAGGTCCCCTCCCAGTCCTTGATCGCGTCACTGTCAAAAATGTCGCCTTAATTGGGACGAGTAATTTCCTGAAAAAGTAGCTTGAGAAAAATCATTTCATGGAATAGATGCAAACTTTAATGATAGCCTAGCAGAGTACAATAAGCATGCTTTAAAGACGGTTAGTTATTCTTTCATGAGTTGACCAAGTCCCAATTTTTTAATTTTACCACAGGAAGAAGCCGCTGATCAAAACGTGCCACGGTAAGGCTTGGCTCAACGGGTAGTAATGGCAGAGACAGTGACGGTGAGTTTAACCAATCTTATTTTGCTCTATGACTGGAATATTGAGCCTTCTTGACAAACACATATAGGATCGTATTTTTGCAAATGATCTTCAATTTCGATACACTCATTTCCGGAAGTGAATTGACAAATGGGTGAGGTTTTAGAATGAGGAAGTTTCGTAACTGGCACTGGTGGCTCATTTTCCTAAGTATCCTCCTAATCGTAATCGCCATCTTTTCAGCTAAACTATACGCAGACCGACACGCAGCGGCCATGGCAGCAAGCAAGACGCACGCGAAGTCGGTGAGTGAGCATGAGGCGGCTGTGGCTTCTTCGCGGCGGCACGCGGCGAGGAAGGCATCAAAGCGGCATGTTGCGGCTGTGTCATCTCGGCGACGGGCAGCAGCGGAGGCTTCTAGGGAAGAGGCGCAGTCGAAAGCGGCACAGGTGGGCCAAAACCATATTGCTGAGGCCAATCAATATGCTTATCCAGTTGCCCAAGTCAAACAAGAGATGGATGCACCGTATACAAGTCCAATTAAAGAGAAGGTGGTATTTTTAACTTTCGATGATGGTCCGAATACGGTTAATTCGCCTAAGGTTTTGGATATTCTCAGTCAGGCTGGCGTTCATGGGACTTTTTTCGTCGTTGGCAAGCAGGTTAGTCCAGAGACAGCGCCGGTTCTTAAGGCGGAATATGATGCTGGGCATGCAATTGGATTACATAGCATGACGCACGATTATAGTTTGCTTTATCCTAGTCGGGTGGGAGCCACGGCAGTAATCGAGAATGAAGCGAAGAGTGCCCAAGCCGCTGTCCAACAGGTTTTGGGATCGGACTTTCGCAGTCATATTTGGCGATATCCAGGTGGTCATTTTAGCTGGAAGGGCTTGGCTGCCGCAGATGTCGCGCTTAGTCGGCTTGGTCTCGATTGGATTGATTGGGATGCGGCAGTCGGCGATGCACTTAGTCCGGCGCAGGAGCCGAAGACTGAGGATGCGATGCTGCAATACCATCTACGTTCCCTGAATGTTTATCCGGCCAGTAACGTGCGAGTTGTCTTAATGCATGATGCCCTTGGTAAGGATCTGACGGTTAAAACGTTGCCGCGGATCATTCAGTATTATCGTGACAATGGTTATAAATTTGGCGTTTTGGAATAAAGACCCTGACAGGCGTTTCTTTGCCGGACAGCTAGTGGTGCGTCTAACCAGAGCAACCTAGACAAAAGGAAAAGAGCACCAATGGCAATCTGATTGCCGTTGGTGCTCTTCTTTTGTGCTTTCCCAGCAAAAGGGGGTTAAACTTCTTCTTTTACAGCGAATCGGGCCAACTTACCTTTTTGTACTGGGTTGACGACAGCGGTAATAAGCGTGCCATCTTCGCGGTAGTCAGTGGCCTTGACGACAGTTTCCTGATTCAGATAACTGACGAGTTGACCTTGATCAAATGGGATCAGGTAGGTGTGTTCTTCGTCTTGGCCGAAGATGTCGGCTTTGATCAGACGGGTCAGGGCTTCCAACGAGTTTTTGTCGCGGGCGGAATACACGATGCGTTGGCCAGTGACTTCAGGATAGCGGGTGCCTTCACGCAAATCGGCTTTGTTGTAAGCTTCGATCATCGGAATATTTTCGATGCCGACTTCTTTCAACGTCTTTTCAGTGATAGCCATCATTTCCGGATAGTTTTCGTCGGAGTAGTCCACGACTTGAATCAAAAGATCGGCGTTGGCTGCTTCAGCGAGGGTGGCTTTAAAACTGTCAATCAAATTATGTGGCAGTTTTGAGACGAAGCCGACTGTGTCGCTGAGCAGGAACTTGCGATTGTCTGGCAAGGTGAGTTGCCGGACACTGGTGTCCAGGGTGGCAAAGAGCATGTCTTTTTCAAAAACTTGTTTGTCTTCCGGACGGTCGGCAAAAAGATTGAGTAAGCCATTCATCGTGGTGCTTTTGCCAGCGTTGGTGTAACCGACTAGTGCAACGACGGGGATGTCATTACCTTCGCGCCGGGCGCGGCGGACCTGATCACCAACACTCGCGTCTTTGAGTTCGCGACGCAGATGACTGATCCGCTTGTTGAGAACCCGTCGATCAAGTTCAAGTTGCGTTTCCCCTGAACCACGTGTGGCAAAACCAGCACCACCACCAACCTGCTGATCAAGCCGGTTGGCGCTGGGATGCAGCCGCGGTAACGCGTATTGCAGTTGGGCAATTTCAACTTGGGTTTTGGCTGCCTTGCTACGGGCACGATCAGCGAAGATATCTAGGATCAGCTGGGTTCGATCAATCACGTGCAGTTTGGTTTGCTTTTCGAGATTGCGGAGTTGTGAAGGCGACAGTTCATCGTTGATGATGATAGTCGTTGCGTTTTTGACGTCAGCAAGTTCGCGAATCTCATCGACTTTGCCACTGCCAAAATAGGTGGCGGCTGCGGCGCGATCGAGACTTTGGCGGACTTCGCCGACGACGGTGTAGTTATCCGCTTTGGCAAGTTCGCCGAGTTCGGTCATGGTGTAATCAAAGTCGGGCTGCTGACGCGAGATACCGGTAATTAAAACATTTTCTGATTGAGGTTCATTGGATAATTGTTCAGTCATAAATTCCTTTCATTGATCCGGGCTTGGTCGCCGCGGATCGGTGCTAGCAGATCATCATTCATGGTGCGCCTGACGTAACCGCATGGCGATTCACCCCTTTCGATTCATTAGACCAAGTGTAACACGGTAGCCCAAATCTACCCAACTTTCGGTGCCAGGACCTGAATATGATCGCTAATCACCTTCAGCGTCAATGGCGTTTTGGTACTAGGATCGCCGTCAATCCTGCTTTGTAAGGTTTTCGGTGTCTTGATGGTCAACTCTTTGGTTGCAAAGTAGGTCATGCCGGGCAGTTTTTGGAAGTTGCCGGTGATGAAGTACGGGATTGCTAGTAGTGATCGCCACAAGGTCAGTTTGGGGGCGAGGAAAACGTGCAGCCGACCATCATCAGGGGCAGCGTCAGGGACGGCGTTGGTGAAGCCGCCGACTGAGTTTGTCATCGTGATTAATAGGAACTGCGTGTCTTTTTGCCACTTACCATCAGCGCTATCCAACTGCAGGATCCAATGTTGATGTTGAGCCAGAACTTTAAAGCCCTTCATGAGGTAGATGATCGGGCCGAAGTGTTGTTTTTCTTTCTGGGTCACAGATAAAGCCGCATTTGCTAAGACACCGAGGGTCAACGTGCTGACCATGTAGTGATTATTGACCTGAGCAACATCGAGTGGCTGTGGGGCAGCTTCAAGAATGTTTTTGATGGCTAACGGCAACAGTAACGGAATATGCAAAACCTTGGCGAGATTATTAACGGTTCCTTCAGGCAAAATGGCCAACAGTGGCGGATTTTTGCGCGGTGCGAGACCAGCGACAACTTGATTGATGGTGCCGTCACCACCGACAGCCACCACAATGTCTGCTTGGGCGTGATAGGCGAACTCGCGCGCGTCATCGGCACTTTTGGTTGGCGCCATCGTGACCTGGTGCTGGCGATCTTCCAGTTTCGTTTTGAGTTGTTCGGCAGCAGTTGGTCCTTTAGAATGCCCGGACGCCGGGTTGTAGATAATCGTATAGCTGAGCATGGCGGCACCTCCTATTAACTAGTTTATCACGGTGAACGATAGCGCATGCTGGCCGGTGATAATTTTAAGGATAAAAAGACGACCGCCTGTATGATTTTGACGGTCGCAGCTAGTGACGATTCAATTTAAAAACGGTTAGTCAGTGCTAATTTGACGGCGGCCGTTGGCGGTGACTTTGGCAACGACACCAATGATGACGAGATCAACGACAAAAATGATGCTCCATTGCAAGATTGGATTGAGATGGTTGAGCAGGTTGACATGCATGCCATATGTGGCGGCACTGACCAATCCGAGCAAAATGATCACGGTGAAGCCGAGCCAAGTTGTTCTGCCAAATGCGAGACCGTTTCTCGCTTTTCGTTGACGTTGGGCGATCCATGGCATCAAAACCCCAAGGGCCACCATGCCAATCGGAACGACAATGTTTAAAACCAGCATTAAAGCGAACGTCTCCGCAGTCGCATCTGTCGGGAAGAAGCCAAGCGTGCCAAGCAGGAACGTAATTCCCAACATCCAGATCCCAACGAGTAAGCCAACTTTCCGATTTTTTAGATAAGTATAGGCTGGCGTCGGGAAGCGATCCTGATGTAAGCGAACCATGGTGTAAGACCAGAAAAGGAAGCAGGTTGACAACGGGCTGACAATGCCATTGAGGTTCAACAACCAATTAAAGATGTCGTTGATTTTTGGTAGCAAAGCACCTAACGCCATGATCAAAGCACAAAGGATCGTGGTCATCCAATAGCCGTTGATTGGCAAGCCGTCTTCATTCATTTTCGTTAATTGCCGTGGCATAAAGCGTTTGGCGACGTCAGATAGAAAGACACGGGTTGAAGCGTCAAGAATAACAGCTAGTTGGGCCAACATGTAGATGCCTTGGACAACAGCGAAAAGATACATCAGGCTGTTACCTAATCCAAACTCGCGACCGATTGCCTGAAAAGCATAATAGGAACCATTCATTTTCAAGTCATTCGGCAAATGATGAGCGTTGAAATAAACGCCGAGCGAGAAAGTGCCGAATAATGTGAGAAACATGGTCATGATGGCAATCATTTTCAATGCCTTGGGGAAGTCGCGGGCTGGATGGCGCATGTCTTTGGTGTATGGCGCTGCAAGCTCGGAGCCGTTCATCGCAAAAACGAACAGGCCGAAAGTTGATAAGAAACTAAGTGAGAAGAAATCTTTGGGAATAAAAGCTTTGAAATCAAAGGGTCGCGTGGCAATTGGTGCACCTTTGGACAAACCGACAAAGGTCATCACCACGAAGAGAACGGTCATGATAAACATCGCGCCACCGCCGATCGTTGACACGATTTCCAGACTTTTATTTTTGAAGAAATGCTGAAGCCAGATGAAGATGACGAAAATGACGGCGGTCAGAATTCCAAACCAAGCATTGCCAAGGTTGGCTTGAATGTTGCCATTGCCATTTGCGATCCAGCCAAATGAGATGACGACAGAGTTGGCGACATCGACGACGTAAGGCAGGCCGGTAATCCAGTAGAACCAAGCCGCATAGTAGCCGACAGTGTCGCCGTTGGTTTCACGCATCCAGCTGGTGATGCCACCGCCATGCTCGGAAAAAGTCGAGCCCATGTGCGCGACAATCAGGTTGTAAGGAATCACATAGAAGAAAGTCATGATGATCCAACTGGTGAAAGCGACCAGTCCTTGATTCTGGAAGTTATAAATGATGTCATCGAACCCAATGACTGTGACAAAGTCCATGAGGCCGACAACCACCCAAGGGATATATTGTTTCTGTGGTTTATCTAATTCATTCATATAAAAGGCTCCTTAAATATCTGAAGGTTTAAAAACGACTGGTTTTTAAACTCATCCCCGGCGCCTTATTACGGAGTTTTCCCACTGCGACCCAACTTTCATGTATATTTTCAAAAGCCATTAGTGATTATATCAGGGATTGCGGCGGTTTTGCGGCAAAAAGTAAAGAAAGACTAAAGCAGCTTACAAAGCCGTAAGTTACAAACAACCATCCGTTAGGCCATTATCAGGAAAAAGGCAGCCTAACCCGCTATCATAAAGTTTGTAAACAAAACATAAAGATACAAATGGAGGTCTATTATGGACAAGCAACCTGTCGTAACTGTTGACAACGTTACGAAAACCTATGGTAAAAAAGGGGAAAAACAAACACCCGCATTGAAAGGTGTCAGTTTCGAAGTACAACCCGGTGAATTCGTCGGCATCATGGGCGCATCAGGTTCAGGGAAAACGACCTTGCTTAATATCCTTAGTACGTTAGATACACCGACTTCTGGCTCCGTTTTGATCAAAGGTGCTGACGTCACAAAATTAAAAGGGGATGCCTTATCAGATTTTCGAGCTAAAAAAATCGGTTTCATTTTCCAAGATTTTAATTTGTTGGAGAACCTAACTGGCCGCGAAAATATTGCCCTACCGCTGGCGTTGCAAAATGTGAGTGCGAAGAAGCAGGCGGCGGCTGTTGATAGCATTGCCCAAACATTAGGGATCAATGAAGTACTCGACCACTATCCAACGGAGTTATCTGGTGGTCAAAAACAACGAGTTGCCGCTGCCCGGGCGTTGGTGCAGAAGCCAGATATCCTGTTCGGGGATGAGCCGACGGGTGCTTTGGATTCCAAGTCAGCCCGTGAGTTATTGGATACCATGGAACAGTTGAATAAGGAACAGGATGTCTCTATCTTGTTGGTCACCCACGATCCGTTTTCGGCTAGTTATGCCAGCCGTATTTTGTTCATTAAAGATGGGCAAATCGGTTCCGAGCTGGTCCATGGTGATAAGAGTCAGGAAGCCTTCTATCAGGAGATTCTTGACACACTCGGCACATTTCAAAAGTAAGGGGCGTCGTCTATGTTAACGAAACTTGCACTCGGCGGCCTGAAGAACCGCTTCCGCGACTATGCGGTTTTATTCTCCGGTCTGGTTATCGCCAGCGCCGTTTTCTACATGTTCATGTCACTTGCCACAAACACAAGCTTTTTAAAGAAAAATTCGCCGATTGGCTTTACACCATTTATTTTTGGTTTCGGCGCGGTGCTACTGGCCATTATCACATTGGTTTATATCGTTTATGCCAATAGTTTTCTACTTAGCATGCGCCAACGCGACTATGCGATGTTTATGATGCTCGGTGCAAAAGGGCGAAAAATTGCGCAACTGATTTTCCTTGAAACCGTGGCAATTGGGCTTTTAGCAACAGTTGCCGGTATTTTGGTCGGGATGGTCGGCACAACCTTTGTGGGACAATGGCTCATTAACACCCTACACGCGCCGGCAACTGGCTTCTCAGCGTTTTGGCTGCCAGCCGTATTGTGGACATTAGGTTTCTTCATTGTCTTATTCATTCTGTCGGCGTTCTATAATGCTGGAAAACTATTGAAAACCCCAATGCTACGGTTGTTGCATCAAGCGCAGACACCAAATCGAATCAAACAACGCAAAGGAATTTTCGTCTTACAGATTGTCTTGGGACTGATTTTGCTTGCGGTTGGCTACTACAGCATGTATGCCATCGCTAAAATCGGGATTATGGCGATTCCATTGGCCTTGGTTACCATCGTTCTAGGAACCTATTTCCTGTTTAACTCAGTCTTTGTCGCGCTGATTGGCTTATTGAAGCGAAACCACAAGTTTGCGGCCAAACAGTTGCATACGTTTACCTTGTCGCAGTTGAGTTTCCGGATTCGGGACTATACGCGGATTTTATCTGTGGTTGCCATGCTGTTTGCTTTAGCTTTAGGAGCGATTACTGTTGGCCTTGGCTTTACGCATGATATTCCGGATTTGGCGAGTCAGGCGACCGCCTACGATTTAACAGTTGCCTCGCCAAATGCTGCGACTCGTGCGCAAATCAGTCGGTTGCAGGATGTCACTGCTAAGCAAGACTATACGATTAAATCGGATGCCAAAACGGTTTACATCAGCCAGCAAGCTCTCGATGCCCATCCGCTTGAAATCAAAGCGAATGACGGAGGACTTGATACGCCGAATATTAAAGTCACGAGCCGCAACTTTGCGGAAATGACTGAACGTTACCCAAGTTCTTTTGGTATTTTTATCGGCAATAATCGAGGTAAACAAATGAAAGTCGCAGATGCCGCGACCTTCGCGAAGCTCGGGAATGCAGAAACTTTGACCACGTTTAAAGTTAAGGATTTCGGTCAAAATTACGACACGATTCAGAAAATTGTCGAGCTGCAAAGCAAGCAATATCCACGATTATGGAGCAGTAACGGCGATCAGAAGTTTATGATTTATGCGCTAGTGAACAGCATGTTCTCTGGCCTCGCCTTTATGGGTTTCTTCCTCGGCATTGCTTTCCTCGGCATGTTAGCTTCGACGCTGATGTTCAAGATTCTATCTGGGGCCAATTATGACAAGAGTCGTTATCTGATGTTGCAGAAAATCGGGGCACGACCGCGTGCATTGCGACGCTCAATTCGGCAAGAAATCGGAGCCTTGTTCTTACTCCCAGGTTTCGTTGGCATTATCCACGTCTTGTTTGGCCTTCAGCTTTTTAAGACCATGTTGCGCGCACCATACGGGCATCTTGCGTTACCATTCGGTTTGTTCATCGTTCTGTATGCACTTTATTATCTGGCGACAGTTTGGATGTACCAGAGCATTGTGATCAATAAGAACTTAGCGGAAAAAGCCTAAAGAAAAGATCCTTTAGGTCGCACTATAGGCTGGAACATAATTCTCAGCTGACAATTAAAAAGCGAACAATTTCCCTAATATCGGGAAGTTGTTCGCTTTTACCTGTTCATGGATTATTATTGTGATTTTCAAAGACCGGAGTTTGGCACGGCAAGAAGTTTGAGCCCACCATCTTTGTTTTCTTGAAAAATAGCAGATTTGAACGCTTAAAGTTAACCGACTAAAACGTCGTGTGCAGACATCTATTGACAGATGAACAACATAAAAATGCCCTTAGAGACTGGTTTTGTCTGAAAGGGCATTTTTATTTGCTCGACAATACAAAAGTGGCAAAAGGTTCAGTTTGGACAAACTATGCTTCAAACTCGTTATAACTCAATACTTTAATGCCCTCATCAGTTAAAAGAATTTTACTGATGGAGCCGTTGCGAGGCGAATCGGTGACCACATAACCATCATTTTTGCCGAACTTATCGACGATGCTGCGAATGGTCGTGCCGTGGCTGACCATCAGGACTTTATCACCTTCATGGTTTTCGGCCCGCAACTGGCGGAAGCCTTTCATCAGCCGAGTCCAGTAAGTGCGCGCATCTTCGGCTTCGTGGAAAGGATCAGCATCGTGCATGAAGTCTTTTGAGGCGTCAACCCCATATTTTTCCAAAATTTCCGGATAGGTCTTGGCACCATGCGGGAAGCCGACTTCATACCAAGTTTTGCTAGAATCTTCACCCTCAAAATAGCCATAAAATTGTTCGCGAAAGTATTGGGTGACGGTTAGCGGAATCTTGCCAGTGACGTTTTTGCTGAGAATCAGATCGGCCGTGCGAGTAGCTCGCATGGTGTCGCTGCAATAAGCGTGTGTGAAGGCCACGTTGCGTAGAATGACACCCGTTTTAGTACCATCTTTAATCCCATTATCGGTTAATGGCGAGTCACACCAACCCTGCATTTTATTAAAATGGTTGAACCATGTCTGACCATGGCGCACCAGATAGACTGTGATGCCTTTCATTGTATTCATCTGCCTCCTCGGAAGTTAATTGCTAAGACTAGTTTAGCATAGAAAAGCATGGTGGTTATGCTCAAAGAGCATCTTGAACAACGCCGCAATTAGTACCAACGTGTGCTATTCTTTAATTATTCAGTGGATCACATGCGGAGGTAGCAGGATGGCAAAAGGGTTGTTGATTGTTAATTTGGGATCGCCGGTTTCGCCGGAGACAAAGGATGTACGGCGGTATTTACGGGAGTTTCTGAGTGATCAGAACGTCATCACAATGCCTAAAGCCCTGTGGCAACCGATTTTGCGCGGTTTTATTTTACCCTTTCGCAGCTGGCGGTCGGCAACTTTCTATAAGCATGAGTGGACCCAAGCTGGCTCGCCATTGATTGCCTATACGCAGGTGACCCGGGATCGGCTGCGCGAGCGGCTGCCTGACTGGGATGTGCAGATGGCGATGAACTATGGCGGCGAGTATCCGATTGGCGAAACGCTGCAGACGATGGCAGCGCGTGGTGATGCGCCGATTGTGGTGATTCCGCTGTTTCCTGAATACACGCAAAGTACGACGAAGACTATTTTGGATAAGGTCGCGGCTTCAGGCGTGAAGACCGTGGTTATTGACCGTTTTTATGATCATTCAGACTATCAAAAGATTCTTGCGCAACAGATCGACGATGCTTATGAAGCGGGGGCGTATGATACCGTTATTCTGAGCTATCATGGCATTCCGACAGCGATGGTGCGGCATGGTGATCCGTATCAGCAGGAATGTGAAACGACCACAGCAGGTGTGAAGCAGTATCTTAAGAAAGTGCCCCAGACTAAGGTTGAGATGTGTTATCAGTCAAAGTTTGGCCCGGTTCCGTGGTTGAAGCCATATTTACGCAATCGGTTGATGGAACTGGCTGCTTTGGGTAAGCGCAATGTGTTAGTCGCAACTCCGAGTTTTGTGGCTGATTGTTTGGAAACACTGGAAGAAAATAATGTCCAGAATTATCAAACATTTCGTGCTAATGGCGGCAAAAACTTTGCGACTGTCCGACCGATGAATGGTTGCGAGCCGTTTTGTGACTTTTTAGCTAAGTTGGCTGAGGATAAGATTGCGGCGGAGGCGAACCATGGCAAGGCCTGATGAACGCTTAACAGTGCAACGCGAAAAACGCAGTCTTGATGACATTAACCGCAGCGTGCAGGTGCCGAGTGTTTATGAATCTTCGTTTTTTCAGAAGTTTCTGGCATACAGCGGGCCGGGTGCCTTGGTTGCTGTTGGTTATATGGATCCGGGTAACTGGCTAACGGCACTTGAAGGTGGCAGTCGGTATCACTACGCCTTGCTATCGGTACTCTTGATGTCGATTTTGGTGGCCATGTTCATGCAAACGCTGGCGATTAAACTTGGCGTGGTCGCACGATTAGATCTGGCCCAAGCAATTGCCGCATTTATTCCGCACTGGAGCCGCATCTGCTTATGGTTGATCAATGAGGCGGCTATGATGGCCACGGATATGACTGGTGTTGTGGGGACGGCGATTGCGCTAAAACTGCTGTTTGGCCTGCCTCTGATGTGGGGAATGCTCCTAACCATCGCTGATGTGCTGGTTGTTTTATTATTCTTGCGATTTGGCATTCGCCGAATTGAGTTGATTGTGCTGGTATCGATTCTTACAGTCGGCATCATTTTCGGCATTGAAGTTGCGCGAGCCGATCCGTCAATTGGCGGGATTGCTGGCGGTTTTGTGCCACATACGGACATCCTGACGAATCATGGCATGTTGCTGCTTAGTCTCGGCATCATGGGCGCCACGATCATGCCACATAACATTTACCTGCACTCTTCACTAGCCCAGAGTCGCAAATACGACGAGCATATTCCGGCACAGGTGACCGAGGCACTGCGGTTTGGTAAGTGGGATTCCAATGTGCATCTAGTCGCCGCTTTTCTGATTAATGCCTTGCTATTGATTCTTGGGGCAGCGTTGTTTTATGGCGTGGGCGGCCATGTGACGGCTTTTCAAGGTGTCTATAATGGGTTGAAAAATCCGATGATTGTTGGCGGGCTGGCTAGTCCGTTAATGAGTACATTATTCGCATTTGCGTTGCTCATCACGGGCTTGATTAGCTCGATTGCAAGCACCTTAGCAGGGCAAATTGTGATGGAAGGTTATCTGAACATTCGCATGCCATTGTGGGAGCGGAGGTTGCTGACGCGGCTTGTGACACTCATTCCCATCATGGTGATTGGCTTCATGATCGGTTTTAGCGAACACAACTTTGAGCAAGTTATTGTCTATGCGCAGGTGTCATTGAGCATTGCCTTGCCATTTACTCTTTTCCCGCTGGTGGCCTTGACGAATCGGCGTGATTTGATGGGTACCCACGTTAATTCGCAACTCGTGCGGTGGGTCGGCTATTTTCTGACGGGTGTGATCACCGTTCTAAATATTCAGCTGGCCATTTCAGTCTTTGTTTAAACGATTATACGCAAAAATGGCCACGGTGATGTCATACCTCCATTATTGAGGAACATCACCGTGGCCGTCTTTTGTATGTGTAAGCTTATCAAGTTAAAAAGTTGTCTTTTTTCAATAGCTGCCCTTGATGACGAAAAAAGACCCCCGAATGGTGCCAGCAAGCTTCGACTTTTGCCGGGCAAATTTAAACTTGTCTTCAAGCTCAGTCGGCACCGCCATGCCATCGCTAAGTTTAAAGCCAACCGCGCGTTTTTTGGGGTCGGACAGGCTATACATCACGTTGATGGCTAATCCGTCTTGATAGTAAACCTCAACCCAGTGCAAATCCGGTAAGTTCAAATCGCTGACTTCCAAGGGCTTGGCGGAAATTTGCAAGTCGCGTTCGGCAAGAATTTCATTAACCCACGCGAGACTGTCAGGTTTTTCGGCAGCCGGATAAGTGATATAAGGTTCCTTATACTTATTCCAGATGTAACGCGCTTCATTTGCGCGCAATCCTGCCAATGCTGCAGCAACAGGCGAGCTTTCAAGACCAATGGTGCTGACCGTTTTAAAATCAACTGTATAAGCCATGCTTTCATACTCCTTCGTCAGAAAAACGCGTCGCTAACTGCGGCGCGTTCGGTGATATTAGTCGTTAAAAGTCCCATTTTCAACATCAGAGATAAATTGCTTCAAATGTTTGAAGTAAACTGGGGCGTTATCAATCATGTGATGGTGGCCGCTGTCTGGGGTGGTGACCAGTCGGGCATGTGGGATGACCTCAGCCATACGTTGGGCTGACTTCAGTGGCATGGTTTCATGTTCGCCGAATGTGAGCAAGGTTGGAACCTTGATATTGTGAATCTGATCACTGATATCCCAGTTTTTCAACTTACCGGTCACAACAAACTCATTGTCGCCTTGGAAAGCATTGTAGACAGGCGTGGCCATGGTGCTAATCAGGTGTGAAATTGCTGGTGGCTGTTTGCGATCAACATAACCGCGGTTGAGAACATCCACATATTTTTGATACTGCGGGTCGTCCCAGTTACCAGCCTTTTCAATTTTCTTCATGTACTTAACCGCTGACGGCGGCAAAGCTTCTTCACGGACGAGGTTGATATGATCAACGTATTCGTTGATGTTGTCGACCATTGAAGAGATAATTGCACCTTTAAGATGCTGACCATATTTCAGGGCATATAGCTGGGTTAAGGCACCGCCCCAGCTTTGTCCGATGAGGTAAAAATGATCCAGACCCAGCTTTTGGCGAACTTCTTCTACTTCGCCAAGAAAGTAGTCAGTGGTCAGGTATTTTTTAGCGATTTCCGGGTCGGTATAATCCGGCTGATCGGAATAAAACGAGCCAAGTTGGTCGTACATATGTACCTGAACGCCAAGATCGGCCAGCTCTTCGCCAAAGTTTTCCCAATACTCATGAGTGCCACCAGGGCCGCCATGCAAGCAAAGAAGATGGATATCGCCTTCACCTTGTGTGTTGGTCCACAAATGATACCCATTGTCTAAGGTCAGGATTGTTGTCCCTTGTTTCATTTGATCACCTTTTTTTCTTAGAATAATCTCATTGTACCACGCGATGCGGTGAGCTTTAATTCAATTTCTCGACTTGTTCGCGAATGTCGCGAATCACGTGTTTGTCACCGGAAAAGATTAAATGATCGCCGAGATGAATTTGGGTGTCGCCATGCGGTGCGACGAACTTTTTATTGCGATAGATTTGACTAACGGTAATGTCATCAATAAATGGCAGATTTTTCAATTCAAGGCCAGCAAATCGCGAGTTGCGAACGGTGATTTCGTAAATGCCAGCAACGGTGTCATCTAGAATTTGCAAGGTTGACGGCGTTTCAATGAGACTCCGCAACAAAGCAACATTTGCCTCTAAGGCGTTAAACACTTCGACACCTTGGGCTCGCAAGCGATCATAGCGATCACTGGTAGCATCTTTTGGAGCGAATCGCGCAATGATCCGTGGCACTTTTTCGGCTAATGCCATGGTCGCGAGATCGTAGTTGGTGTCCGCATCGAAATCGCCAAGAACCATGATGTCACAGTCATAAGCAGCAGCGGCTTTCAAAGCGGATTCGGTATAGGCTGCCAAGGCAATGTTGATTTCTGAATTATACGTGTGGTAATTTTCTGGCTTATCTGTCAACAGTTTTACTTCATAGCGATCAGGACTGAGATGTTGGGCAATCGGTACTGTCAGCAGATTGCCACCGATGAAGGTCACTTTTGTCTTTTTAAAATGTTCCGGTTCTGGCTGGAAAAAGGTGTTGAAGAGAATTGGACCGGCGACACAGGCAATGACAGCGGCGAGGGTGAACGCGCCGGATTGCTGGTCTGATAAAATATCGAGATTGCGGCCAACTGTCAGGGTCGGGATGACCAGCGTGATGGTCGTTGTCAGCAAGAAACCGCCAGCCAAGGCATTTTGAGGCTTAAACCGCCGGCGCAGCACTGGGATCAAGCCAATCTTAGCAATAAAGAAGCCGATCAGAACTAGCGGAATTAATGAAAGACTTTTTGGGTCGGCAACCAGTGCTTTTAGATCAAGATTAGCGCCGGTGACAATGAAGAAAATAGGAATGAAGAACCCATAACCTAATGAGGTCAACTTATCCTGTGTTTCTTGCCGGGGACCGAGCAGTTTCATCACCATGCCAGCTAGGAAAGCACCGAGAATTGATTCGGCGCCGACCCGTGATGCCACGGTGACTAAGGCAAAAACCAGAAAGAAGGCCAGCCGAATGTCTAACTGCGTCGTACTTTTATCAATGGTGGCAAGGAAGCCGTAGATGCGCTTAAACCGGCTCAGGAGGAATAAGGCGGCAAGCAGCAACAATAATAATAGCCACAAATTACGATCCGATTTGCCTGCTAACGCTGAGTAAACCGTCAAACTTACCAACGGCACCACTTCACCAAGGGCGGCAATTAATAAAATAGTTTGGCCAATCGGGTGATGCAGCAACTCTTTTTCCTTCAGCGCGGCAATCACGACACCCAGCGCGATGGTGGTGAACAAAATCGTAGCAAAAATCGGATAGTTAAAGAAGTGAATGAGTTGCAGGAAGTAGCTAAACCCGAGACTAAGCACGATGACGGTCAAAAATCCCGTGACTGCTAGCATGACCGGGTTTGGCTGTTTGGGTCCATCAGTTGTTTTGGGCTGGGGCTTGAACAGCGAGAAGTCAATTTCCATGCCGGAAAGAAAAATCAGAATGGTGACACCCAACTCACTCAGCGAGCCCATCTCACCACCAGTCCTGACCCAGCCTAAGACACTTTTGCCCAGCACAATGCCAACCAAAATTTCCGCAACAGCAGTCGGGATACTATTAATATGAAAATGCGCCATCAGCAGCGGCGTCAAAAACGCCGCTGTGAGCACAATTAATAACGAAATGGATTCCATAATGTCCTCCAATCAGCGATAATAGATGGATCAATGGTAACGAAAAGTGCGGATAAAAGAAAGGAAATATCATGTCACAAAATAATAAATCAAAAAAACAAGGCCAACATTTCTTTAATCGGCGCTCTGTCATCGTTGGTACATGCGTGTTGCTAGGTCTTTTGATTAGCTTACCATTCAAGCAAATATTATTAGGCGTCGCGATTGGCTTGGCGGTTGGGTACGTGCTTGAAGCATGGACGCCGTTGTTGCGGGGAAGGCTTTAAACTGCTTCCATTGGCGATTAGCTTGAGCAAGGCTGTGTCCAGTTGCCTTTCTATCTTAGTTGGAGGATGCCCGATAGTCCGAGTTGGCTACGCGGCGATTGGGCTGGAACGTGGTGGGCACGACTTCGAGCCAACGCGCAAGCCCGGCGCGCTGTCTCGAAGCTCGGCCTTGGTCTAAGCGGAGAAAACCACTCCACTAAGACCAATTTCACCACTGAGCCCATCGCCGCTCCGCCAACTCTCTGCTTTCTATGTTAGGATCTTTCGACCCATAGATTGTCGTTAAGGTTAAAAGGAACATCATTTTTCCAAAAACGTTTGCCAGCCCAGTAGCCAGCGTATAGCGACCACAAACATAGCTCACCCATTTTTGAATCGAGTTCGCAGATGTTTCGATTTTTTGCCTGATCTGGTCGCGTATACAAAATTTTAAGAGATTAGCAGAACTGCTCAGACATAGCTAGAATAAAATAGTTTAAAACCTCCCTGTCGTTTAAAACTCAGTCACCTAGTCTACTTTTGCTCCGCCTTGACACTGGAATCTTTGGTTTTCACCTGTTTACCAAGAATAGCGGGGTACCTTTGTTTGGTGGTTATGAATTTTTGAAATTTCCTACAATTTGACCGTCATTATCTTGGGTAAGATGATTCTATTTTAAAGATAGAATGCAAGAGTTGGCGGAGCTGCGATGGGCTCAGCCGTGAAATTGTTGTTGGCGGTTTACCGCCTACAACAAGGCCAGACTTTGAAATCGCGCGGGTTTTGCGCGAGTTCAAGGCTGTGCCCACGGCGTTCCAGCCCAATCGCCGCGGAGCCAACTCGGACTAACGGAACCCACCGCGTAGAATAGAATCGGTATCAGAATCGTGTTTACTAGCTCAGAAGCTTGCGTATAAGCAATTAAAGAATGCTTTGCTCGGGAAGGTTCCGAAACGCGCGAACAGGCGCAGAAACCTGCACATAAGGACCCCAAGCCTAAATGGCCAAAGCCCAGCCATTTAGGCTTGAGGCCGCTTATGCTCCGGTTTCTAACCGCGCCTGTTCACGCTCTTTTGCTACAAAGACGCATAAGTGATAAGATGTTATAACGATTATTTAGTAACCGTTAAAGGGGATGACGTCGTGGCTGAGAACGAACAAGCAAAAGAGCAGACACATTTGACAGGCATCATGAAGGAGCTCTCCGGTGCCGAAAGCCGTCTTTCAAAAGAGATGGCTAAGACAAAGTCTGAAGAGAAGAACATCAGTGACAACTTCTTCAATGATTTTTCCTTGAACTTCACCGACTACGCTGAAACGATTGAAACTGCGGCCTCAATTCAGCAACAGCAACGCGTGCTTGATGAGCGAACCAATGCGTGGAAACAAAGCGCGCAGCAACTCGCGACTGTTAAGCGGTTGATGGGCAATCCGTATTTTGCGCGGATTGATTTCCAAGAAGGCCGGGAAAAGCCGGAGACGATTTATATCGGCTTAGGTTCCTTCACCAATGAAGCTGGTAAGTTTCTCATCTACGACTGGCGCGCGCCGATCAGCTCAATTTACTATGATGGCGGTTTGGGCAAGGTTACCTATCAAACGCCTGATGGCCCGCAACAGGTCACGGTTTCTTTGAAGCGTCAATTTGTCATTAAAAACGGCAAAATTCAGACAATGTTCGATACTACCGAAACCATCGGCGATCAGATGCTGCTGGAAGTGTTAGGCGAAAAGTCAGACACCCAAATGAAGACGATTGTGACCACGATCCAGCGCGAACAGAACCAGATTATCCGTGATACCAAGGCGGACTTATTGTTCGTGCAAGGCGCAGCTGGCTCCGGGAAAACCAGTGCCGTGTTGCAGCGGGTCGCTTATCTGCTTTATCGGTACCGGGGCAACCTGAGTAGTAGTCAGGTGATTATGTTCAGTCCTAATCAACTTTTCTCTGACTACATCAGCAATGTTTTGCCAGAACTTGGCGAGCAGAACATGGTGCAGTTCACTTATTACCAATATGTCACGCGACGGTTACCACACATTGACGTCCAAAACCTTTTCTCTCAGTTCGAGCAACAGCTAACCCCAGTTCAAAAGAAAATTGCACGTGTCAAAGGCAGCTTAGACTTTTTTGAGACAGCCAAGAAATATGCGACAAGTCTTGAAAAATCAGGCTTGCGCTTCCGTGACATTCGCTTCCGTGGTGAGGTATTCTTTTCACGCCGGCGGATTCATGAAATCTTTTATAGTTACAACGAAAATTATCACATGGGCAATCGCCTGACCGCCACCAAGGAACGGCTGATCAAAATGCTCAATCGGAAAATTGAATCCGAAATGAAATCGCAGTGGGTGCAAGAAGCCGTTGAGAATCTAAGCGGTGAAGAGATTCGCTCCATGCAACAAGACGGCCCGAAAGAGTTTAAGAATAGTGATGACGAATATCGGTTCTTCGCCCGCCAACTGGTGATGCGTGGCTTCAACGAAATTCAACAAGATATTGTCCGTAATCGCTTCCTTAATATTCGCGGACAGTATGTTAGTTTCTTGCGTGAAGTACCAGCTATTTATGACCTCGAAGCCGAGGGCATTAGTGCTGATGACTGGCAGGCAGAAGTCGATCATTTTATTACCTTATTTAAGGAACGCCAACTACCAATGGCAGACGCAACGCCATATCTGCACTTGTATGATTTGATCACTGGTCGCCATGGTGAACGCGAGATGCGGTATGTCTTCATTGATGAAATTCAAGATTACACACCATACCAGCTCGCCTACCTCAAGGACAGCTTCCCGCGGGCGAAGTTTACGTTGCTAGGCGATCTCAATCAGGCTATTTTCACAAAAGACGATTCGCGGACGCTGATTAACGAAACCAGCAAGCTGTTTGATCCAGAAAAAACCCGCGTCGTGCAGTTAACCCAAAGTTATCGGTCTACCAAACAGGTCACCGACTTTACGAAAGCGATTCTCACGTCTGGTCAAAAAATCGTGGCGTTCAATCGCCAAGGACCATTGCCAAAGTTGGTCGTTCGTCCAGATGAAGCCGGGTTGATGGCGGCTTTGCAGGATCAATTGAAAATTAACAATGAAGCGAAGCAGACAACTGCGGTCATTGCGAAAACGCTGGAAGCCGCAGAAGCCATTTATGAACAAATGAAGGCGGCTGGCATCAAAGTAACTTTGATCAAGTCTGAAAATCAACGACTCGCAGCCGGCGTCATCGTTGTTCCAAGCTTTTTGGCAAAGGGGCTCGAATTCGATGCCGTTGTGCTTTGGCAAATCAATGCGGCCAATTACCATGAAGAGGATGAACGTGAGTTGTTGTACACGGTGGCGTCCCGGGCCATGCATCGACTAACCATGCTGGCTAGTCCTGATGTGACGCCGTTGTTAGACAAAGTACCGGCTGACTTGTACGAGCGGGGGTAAACAGATGGTCAAAATGCATGACACCTTAGCTGTTTCTAGTTATCGTGTTTTTCCAGGTATGCTGAATGCGCATCAGACATTGTTTGGCGGCCAGATCTTTACTTGGATCGATGACGTCAGCTCAATTGCCGCACAACGACTCGGCCGCCGTGGTTTAGCGACTGGCTCATTGGACATGGTGCATCTGGCAGCACCGGTTAAAATGGGGGATGCACTGGTCATTAGGTGCATGGTCAGCGGCGTGGGTCACCGTTCACTGGAAGTTTTCATTCAGTTAATTGGTGAACATCTAGCCACTGGCGAACGCTTCCAAGTCGGCACCGCCTTCGCAACCTTTGTAGCCCGCCACAAAGAAGACGGCCCACTGCCGCCGGTCGAAGCAGAGTCCGAGTTCGAAAAGCGCTTGCTAGCCGGTTACGATGAACGACGCGCCGACTATCGGAAAATCAATGCTAGCTTCGGCCAGGTGCCGTTGGATTGAAAGCTTGGATTTTGAAAAGTTTAAAAAAGATCGTCAGTCCAGAGACCAGAACAGTTTGACTAGACGCGCCATTAAAATGCATGATAAATGAGTCTGTAAAAAGGCTACCGTTTTCCAGTCGCTAGCCTCTATGAACCAACAACGCCGTCAACAGCGGCTCTGAATTTACAAATAGCCATCCCAAGGCGGTTAAACTTTAGGGATGGCTATTTTTGTTACTTGTTTTCGGGCACGCTTGGCAAACCCGTTTTCGCGCGGTAAAGTAAACCATAAATCAACTCCCGCACAGTGCTGCACATATGCGGATTCATTTTGAAAGAAGGACGATTATTTTGGCAAAACGATATGTCGGTTCATGTACCACGGTGCTTGTTGGTAAGAAGGCTTCAATTGATGGTTCCACAATCATTGCCCGAAACGAAGACGGTGAGTCACCATTGCATCCGCAGAAGTTTGTGTACGTGAAACCTGAAGATCAGCCGCGTCACTATCAATCCGTGCTCAGCAAGTTCGCGATTGATTTGCCAGCCGATCCCTTGGGCTACACGGCCACCCCGGAAGCAGAAGACGGCCACGGTATCTGGGCGGCAGCAGGGATTAATAGCGAAAATATTGCCATGACCTCAACCGAAACGATTACAACCAATAGCCGTGTCCTTGGTGTTGATCCGCTGGTGGCAGCGGGGATTGGCGAAGAAGACATGCCAACGATCGTTCTACCATACATTCATAGCGCGCGGGACGGGGTTCAACGCTTGGGCAGTTTGCTTGAACAATATGGCACATACGAAAGCAACGGGATCGCATTTGCTGACAAAGATGAGGTTTGGTACTTTGAAAGTATAGGCGGCCATCATTGGGCAGCCATCCGAATTCCCGACGATGCCTATGTGGTGGCGCCGAACCGCTTCAATATCACCGATTTCGATTTTGCTAGCGATGACACGATGAGCAGTGCCGATCTGCGCGATCTGATTGAAACCTATCACCTTAATCCAGATGCGGAAGGGTACAACTTGCGCCACATTTTTGGCTCCGCTACGATCAAGGATACCCGTTACAACAACCCACGTGCTTGGTACGGTCAGAAGTACTTCAACCCTGAATTCGATACGACACCGATCGATCAGGATCTGCCATTCATTTGCCGGACTAGCAAAAAAATCAGCATCGAAGACGTGAAGTTTGTCGAAAGTTCTCACTATGAAAATACGCCATACGATGTTTACGGCACGACAGGCACCCCAGCACAGAAGAAGCTTTATCGGCCAATCGGCATCAACCGTAATCAGGAACTGCACATTTTGCAGATTCGCAACAATGTGCCAGCTGCAGTTGCCGGCATTCACTGGTTGGCATTTGGCCCAAACACCTTTAATGCCGTTGTACCGTTTTACGCTAATGTCAATGACACACCAGCAGCATACCGCGAAACTGGCGACAAGTTCGATGTGACGAAAATGTACTGGCTAAGCAACCTGTTAGCAACGTTTGGTGACTACGACTTTTCGTTATTTAAAGATCAGGAAGATGTTTTTGAACAAAAAACAGTCGCCGCTTGCCGGCACTTGCAGCTCACAACTGATGAAGCTGTCAAAGATGCCAAGGATATTGCCGATCATCTGACAGCTGCCAATGAGCAGATGGCAACGATCGCCATGGCCAACAGCAATGAGTTGTTAGGTCAAATGGTGGCGGCAGCCGCGCCAAAAATGAAGTTACAGTTCACCTTGCACGACTAGGTGATGACTGGCACCAATTGAAGGCAGACAAAAAGCGCTCGATGAAGAGCGCTCTTTGTTTGCCTATTTTTGACTACGATGGCGATACCGATTAAATTGGGTGGTCGCGCGAATTAAGAAGAGTGGCATCAACACTATCAATAAGATGCCAACAAAGACGATAATGCCGGCCGTGGTGCGAAACCGCGCGAGGACAAGCAGCCAGATACCAAAGCCAGTGCCACTGACACAAAAAATGACCAGTAACACATACCATGCCCAGTACCAAAACGCCGATGGACTGCGGCGGAATGTTGGCACGAGGAAAAGAGCCAGCAAAATCGATAAAATAAATTTTCCAATTTGGTTAAGCATTCAGCGTGCCTCCTTGGATGTTAGGCAAATGCGTACTCCCTCATTGTTAAAGTTCCTGATAAGGCTTTTCGGCATCACGCTTGGCCGTCCGAATATGACGCAACTTGCGAATGTAAGCACCGTATTTAATGATAGCACGCACGATTAAGCCGAAGCCAAGCGAGAAAATGCCTAGTCCGACGATGATCGCCACCCCAGAAACCGGTGAGGCCGTCGCGGATTCGAACAACAACCAGCCGCCACCGCCTGCAATCGCGCTATTAAGGATGAGCGTGATGACCAGTCTGATTGAATTAGTTCGTAAGGAACTTTCTTGTTTAAAAGTGGGCGCTAAAAGTGGGGCAATTACGCCATCTAAAATCGGTTCAATGAAAAAGGAAAGGAGAAACTCGCCTACTAGTTCAAGCATTACTGGCACCTCCGTCAGTGTTCGAGCTGGCATCGCGTCGTTTTGATAGGTTGATTGTGAAGATTTTTTTCTTTGTTGTCAAGAAAAGGATTGGCCGAACAACTGGGGCTTTCTATGCTAAAATGAGAACATTAAACGCAAGGAAACGGTAAGTTATGCAATCCGAAATGAATTACTATAAATTTGATCGTGCAGAATGGTCGCAATTCCATTCCCAGAACTTCACCAATGTCACTGATGAAGAGTTGGCGCAGTTGCGATCATTGAATGATGAAATCAGTCTTGATGATGTCAAAATGATCTACTCACCATTGCGACACCTGATTCACATCCGCTATGAGGATTATCAAGGCGATATGTTCACCTTGAGCCGCTTTTTAGGGATGCAACGAAATCCGCACACACCATTCATTATTGGTATTGCTGGATCGGTGGCAGTTGGTAAAAGCACCACCGCGCGCTTGCTGCAACTGTTGCTGAGCCGGGCTTATCCGGAAAAACGCGTGCAACAGATGACGACAGACGGCTTTTTATATCCTAATGCTGAGTTAGAACGTCGGGGAATTCTTGATCGTAAAGGCTTCCCTGAAAGCTATGATATGGAACTTTTAATCCATTTCATGAACAACGTCAAAAATGCGAGCGGCGCTTTGCGTGCACCAAAGTATAGCCACCAGATTTACGACATTGTCCCAGGCGAATATGAGCTGATCGATCGACCAGATATTCTGATTGTCGAAGGGATCAACGTGCTCCAACTGCCAAGCAAGCAGCCAATCTACGTCAGCGACTACTTTGATTTCTCGATTTACGTTGATGCCAATCCTGACCTCATTGAACAATGGTATCTGGAACGTTTCGGCATCCTGCTCGATACGGCCTTCACGGATCCGAACAACTATTACTATCAATACGCGATTGGCGACCGAGCCGATGCCTTCGCGATGGCGCGGCAAGTTTGGCGCGATGTGAACCTCAAGAACCTGAATGAGTACATCCTGCCAACCAAAAATCGTGCTGATATTATTTTGCACAAAACAACGGGACATGAAATTGACCAAGTTTCGCTGCGAAAATGGTAAGATATGGCTGATAAGTCAGTTGAAAAACAGCTGGCTAGCAGTGTCGGACACGTCAGGTTTTTCTGAAGCTTATCGCTGGCAACGCTTAGATGAGAGGCTTCTCACCCGTGATTGACCGACATGTGAAAACTCTGTAAAATTAGTGCATTCAAACAAGGGAGTGTGGCGGACTGTGGCAAATGACCAGAACAAGGATTACGACAAGATCATCGTCCTCGATTATGGCAGTCAGTATAATCAATTGATCACCCGGCGAATCCGGGAATTTGGGATTTACTCTGAATTAAAGCCTCATACGATCACGGCAGCGGAAGTCAAGAAGATTGCGCCTAAAGGCATTATCTTCTCAGGCGGCCCTAACAGTGTGTATGACGAAGGCGCGTTAGGTGTTGATGAGGATCTTTTCAAGCTCGGCATTCCGATTCTGGGTGTCTGTTATGGCATGCAGCTGATGGCACAACGGCTTGGTGGGGATGTTGAACCGGCTGATAACCGTGAATACGGCAAAGCGGACATTGAAGTCACCGATGACAGCGCCAAGCTTTTCCGCGATTTGCCAAAAGATCAAACCGTTTGGATGAGCCACGGCGACCTCGTGACCCGCGTACCAGAAGGCTTCCGGCGAACCGCAACCAGCATCAACTGTCCAATCAGTGCCATGGATGACGATGATCGTAAATTCTACGGCATCCAATTCCATGCTGAAGTTCAAAATACGCAATATGGCCATGAAATCCTCCACCATTTTGCCTTCGACATCTGTAAGGCTGAAGCCAACTGGAGCATGGACGACTTCATCACCAAACAAATCGACAAGATTCGGGCAGAAGTCGGCGACAAGCGTGTTCTCCTCGGTCTTTCCGGCGGGGTTGATTCATCCGTAGTCGGCGTTCTCCTGCACAAAGCCATCGGCACCCAGCTGACCAGTATTTTTGTTGATCACGGCTTGCTGCGTAAAGGCGAGGCTGATCAAGTCATGGAAAGCCTCAAAGGCAAGTTCGGCCTGAACATCATCAAGGTCAACGCCAAAGATCGCTTCCTCGGCGACCTCAAAGGGGTTACCGATCCCGAAAAGAAACGTAAAATCATCGGTCGCGACTTCATCGAAGTTTTCAATGAAGAAGCAGCCAAGCTCAACGGCATCGATTTCTTAGCCCAAGGCACGCTCTACACCGACGTGGTTGAATCTGGTACCGACACCGCCCAGACCATCAAGTCTCACCACAACGTTGGCGGCCTGCCAGAAGACCTCAAGTTCAAGCTAATCGAACCGCTGAACAAACTCTTCAAGGATGAAGTTCGTGAACTCGGCGAAAAACTCGGCATGCCCCACGCCCTCGTCTGGCGCCAACCATTCCCAGGCCCAGGCCTTGGCATCCGCGTCATCGGCGAAGTTACCGAAGATAAACTCGAAATCGTGCGCGATTCCGATTATATCCTCCGTGAAGAAATCGCTAAGCATGGCTTGGACAAGGACATTTGGCAATACTTTACCGTCTTACCAGGCTTCCGATCCGTCGGTGTCATGGGCGATGGCCGAACCTACGATTACACCATCGGCATCCGCGCCATCACCTCAATTGACGGCATGACCGCCGACTTTGCCCGGATCAACTGGGATGTCCTACAGGAGATCTCAAGCCGGATTGTGAATGAGGTTAAGAACGTTAATCGGGTGGTTTATGATATTACTTCCAAGCCGCCGGCAACGATTGAGTGGGAATGACCGGTACAAAATTTAAATGAATTTAGCTGAAGATCAATGAAGAAAATCGTTGATGCTTCAGCTTTTTTCTTTGTCTGGAATTCATCTGTATTCACTTGAATTGATTGAGTTACCCGTACTTTTTGAGGAAGTTATTTTATAGCAGTAGATTTGCCGGATCTGTTGATAAAGAATCTGTTGGCACCCTTATTGTGTTAATATATAATTTATTTCTGGAGAGACTTATTTCAGATGAGGCGATATCCGTTTCAAAAGCCAACTACTCAGCAAGATAAAGTTAAATATATTAATTAATGTATTTTGACAATCAAAGGTTTTCGAATATCCAGGGCTATTGGTGGATTGAGAACGATGAGTTAACTACAAGTGTTTGTCAGTGTGGAGGCTTTAAATGATAATTGAAAATGTCGTAGTTAAAGACTATAAGATTTTGAAAGATTTGAATCTTCATGTTAATCCTGAGACAAACATTTTAGTTGGAGATAATGGATCTGGCAAGTCCACTATCATGAGTGCAATTAATTTGGCCTTATTGGGTCGAATCGGGGGAGTCGATTTCGAACATACGCTGTCAGTGGACGATTTTAATGCTGAAGTTCGATCTCATTATAGACAGATTGATAAGACACTATCCCATAAGTTGCCGGAGATAGTGATTGAAGTATACTTCAAAGATGAAGACTCCTTGGCAAAGTACAAGGGCACTAACAACTCTTTGACTGCAGATTGTCCAGGAATACGGCTTACTGTGAATTTCAATGGCGAATTTGAAGATGAGTATCGTGGTAGACTTGTTGAAAACAAGGGAAATCAGTCGGCAATTTCGGACATACCAATCGAATATTACCGCATTCAAAGACATTACTTCAGTGGTGCACCGGTTTTACAACAATCCAATCCGTTCAAAACTTACTTTGTCGATGGAACAAACAGCAACTATTCCCGGTTTGTAGGACGTTATGTTCAGTCGAATGTCATGTCACTTCTTCAGCCGAAAGACAAGGTACACTTGCGCTCTGCGTACGAAGCCATGAAGGATGGTCTACGAAAAGATCCATCATTAAACGATATTGATATGTCTGGAATGAATGGGCTCGCCAATGTTCCGCAACAAGTGACCTTAGACGTTAAACAAAGTCTGCCAGATGAGTGGTTACAGTCAATAACGTTGAATGTAGATGGTATTCCATATAGTTCCGCCGGATTAGGAGTGCAAAGAACCGTTCAGATGGCGTTACTGGTTGGCGCTAATGCGGATAAGCCGGGCATTCTGCTGTTTGAGGAGCCCGAGAACAATTTGTCATACTCAAACATGAATAAACTTGTTAAGCTCATTGAGGACAACGACGATCGCCAGAAGTTTATTGCAACACATAGCAGTTTTGTGGCGAATAAGCTTGGATTAGCGAACTTAATCGTTTGCAGTGAAGGGAAAGCGCGGCAGCTGACTAAAGTTAGGTCAGATGACCTGAAATATTTTCAGAAGCTACCTGGGTACCACACTTTACGTGTAATTTTATCTGAGAGGCCCGTCTTAGTTGAAGGCCCAACGGATGAAATGATTTTTGATAAGGCATATTTTGCGCGTTTTCACAAAATGCCTATTGAGAATGGTGTGGATGTTGTTGTGGTAGATTCGTTGGCATTCAAGCGGTACCTTGATGTCGCGAAGCTTGTTGACAAGCATGTAATGGTTATTACTGACAATGATGGTGATTTAAAAAAATTTAAGAAACGATACTCAGATTACCTTAGTGATGAGCGTTTCGAATTTTACCACGAGAAAGACTGGAATCTTGCTACGATTGAACCGAGTTTCATTGCAGCAAATAAGGGAAATATTGGGCTGTCCAATTTGTGGAGACTTTGTCGCCCAAGGAGTCCATTTCCAGAAAACTTTACAGAAAACAATCAGAAAGAACTGGAGCATTATATGACGGAAAATAAAAGCGAATGGGCATGGCGCGTCTTCAATAGTGGAGATACATTCGCATTTCCTGAGTATATTATGAGGGCGGTGGATGCATGCAAGATACAGCAATAATCGCATGTGCTGGAGCTGGGAAGACATACACAATCTGCTCCCAAGCACTTCTGTTAGACGGGCGTTCCTTGATGATTACGTACACCAACCGGGGTCGGGATGCTATCTACAGGGAAATTATGAATCAGAATCAAGGTATTGCCTCAAGCCACATAACTGTGGAAACATGGTTTGAGTTCTTGTTGAGAGAAATAATTCGTCCATATCAGTCCTTGTTAAAGTCAGACTTAAGCGGTCCAAATAAAATTAAATCGATTGATTTCTCAACTACGCATGAAACGAACTACAGAAAAGCGGGATACAATCGATGGATAACTAAGGATGGGAATATTAGGCAAAATGAAGTGGCAACGGTTGCCCTGAAACTGCTTGAAGATATCGGTCCTCTAGTTCTTCGAAGGTTACGTCAGCAATATACATCCGTTTTTATTGATGAGTTTCAAGATTTGGCTGGGCACGATCTCGATATTATTGAGTTTCTCCTGCAATCGGAACTATTTCTAACAGTTGTCGGTGATCCGAAGCAAGCGACCTTCAGAACAAATGAAAGTCCAGCAAATAAACAAAAGTGTGGGCCAAATTTCGGAAACTGGGTGATTGCTATGGCACGGCGCGACTTGATACTACCCAAATATTTGCAAGTATCAAGACGTTTCGGATCACAGATTGCGAATCTGGCAAATGCAATTGACCCACGTGACAAGCAACTCACGGGAACGAAACAAGAATCACGTGATCATCAAGGTATTTATCTTGTAAAATTCGACGATATAGATGCTTACATGAAGGAATCAGGAGCAACTTGTTTAGTTATTGATAAGAGGGCAAGGAGAAAACTCTCTGGTCATCCGAGTGCTTTGAATTTTGGAGAATGTAAGGGATTGACGTTTGACGACATCTTAATCGTTTGTCCAGGACCGTTAGAGAGGTTTCTTCATACGGGAAGACCTCTAACGAGTAATGTTGCAAAGTATTATATTGCCGTGACACGCGCTCGCCATAGTGTGGCGTTTGCCGTAAAGAATATTGATAAGGTTAGAAAGCAGCATCCATCCTGGGCTCGATGGCTAAATCCGAATAAGAAGCTCATAGAGTTAAATGAGCAACTTGAACTGTTTTGATATTTTGAAGAAATAATGAATGATATCAGATGGTTAAAATTATTAACTAAAGAATGTATAAAACTAGGTTTAGCATTTTAGTGTCTTGATATTTTCAAGAAACAAAAAGCGAAAAAGAAAGTTCTTAACAACTACTTATAACGATTACCACAGATTGCCTGAGGTGGGGTTAGTGAATGGTCAGAGAAGGTATGAAGAACACAAGGCATTACAAGCGTTAATTGGTCGGATGCCAAAGAAATTTCGAGAGGCTTATTTGCCTGAAAAAGATATGCCAGATATTAGGATTAAGTCGGCAAGTGTTGGTTTAGAAGTCATTGTAGGAGAAGATATAAAAATACACAGAATCCTTAGTATGATAAACAGGTTGGAAGGCGACCAGTGGAGAATCCTGAACTAGCCTTGGCAAGGCAGGGAATCACTAATGGTTACCACTTTAAAGCGATGGAAGGGGTGAAGGCGATACTTCCCAACGCCCGTTGGGGCTCTTTAAATGATATCAAGAGAGCAATACAGTCAAAAATAGAAAAGTTGATTGCATACACGAAGTTTGATGAAAATGATTTATTTATTCATGTGATTGATGCAAGTGATGAAGTTAATAGTGTGATCAAGCTTATATCGATTCAAGATGAAATGCCCTTTGACTATATTTATCTGTGGGATGGTAATGATTTAGCTGAAATCAGAACGGATGATGGCAATGCGAAGATGTATTAGCGATATTTTTAAATAATAAGATATAACTTGCAATGGAAAGAAGGCGCAATGAAAACCTAACAATAGAGTGAAGCAGCAAAGTGGGATGAAAGAATAAAGAATTTTTGGTAAGAAGTCTGCAATATATCAACTTTAGTTGCGGTACTGATAACGAAACCAATTACACCTGAGACTGTGCTATAAGTTTAAAAAAGAGGACGTCAAAATCAATCCTACGATTGGTTTTGGCGTCCTTTTTGGGCTCTGCCGAGAGAATCCTGGACCGTTATGTACTCTTACCCTTAAACCATTAATCACCCTGCACAATCTTCGCAAACCCCAGCCGCAACTCCTGATTCTGCGTCTCACTAAAATACAACCAGTTATTGTCATTACCCTGATTCTGCTGAGTCACGAGCACCGCTGGCTGACCATTGTGTAACGTAAAAAGATAAACATGTTTCCCTAGGTAGTGGCTGGTGAATTAGGCAACATTCCGGCTACCTGAAACGTGAATTTGATAGTGAATTAAGATGGATTCCTGCTTATATTTTACAAAAATCAAAATTGGTCCATTAAAAAGCCTTAATAGCATCT
>Ga0255361_1000053_pt1 | contig 33873 bp, 28 predicted proteins | sample GFST75r1metaG_FD_186005 | JGI IMG/M metagenome (GOLD analysis project Ga0255361, IMG submission 186005) | Peat soil microbial communities from Stordalen Mire, Sweden - G.F.S.T75.r1 | ecosystem: Environmental > Terrestrial > Soil > Wetlands > Peat | place: Sweden: Norrbotten County, Stordalen... | reverse complement strand
TCTCAGGTCTCCCTCACCGTCGGCACCCTCCCCCCCCCTAAATAATTGTGCTTCGACTCTGTCGCTGAAATTCCGTCACCTACGGCGTCTGGAAGGTCAGCTTAAGCTCTTTTCACTGAAGGATGCCAGTAAAATAGGCACCATTCTATTCATGAAATCCATATCCAAAAAAGCAATAGGATAGCCGGTAAGACAAATCGGCAAGGGAGGTGGCGGTAGAACCACGCATGATAATCACATCGAAACCTCAGACTTAGGCAATGGGGGCCGTGAAATCGGTTGCAGCTGCTTCAGCACCATGGTAGCAGTATCTTCGGCTGCGAAGCAAAAGCGTGCTTGCGTAGATCGGTTAACCGTCACGGGTGAGATGTCGGTCAATTGAACCGTGCGTTGATTGAAATAGATAAGTACTTTTGAGACCAAAGAGCGTGAAGACAATGAGGCTTACAAAATAGCGTGTGCGGACTAATAACTCGAGAACACGAAAAAGACGTAACTTCATCTCCACAAACAACCCCATTGGGCTAATGCGCTACTATCTCGGAACGGAGTTTCGAACAGCCCTCGACGAAGATGTCGAGAGGTTTGAGATTTCTGGAACATATTTTGCGCGTGATGCATCAGTTCTGCAGATTGGGACTAAAGTTCGCCAGAAAATAACGTGCGGGCACAAACGCGTCGCGCTCACACACTCACTTTCAGGCAGGAGCCGCCCACTGGGTTTCGGCTCAGCGACTTGGGTCTGTCATTAGGAACAAGGGGGATTAATCTCGAGCAAACATGTTGGGGGATCACACGTGCGCATACTTTTAACAAACTTTATGGAGACTACCAGCGGCGGCGGGATTAACAAAGCCATACGAGAGATCGCGACGACCCTTTCAAGAAAAGGACACGAGGTTACCGTGCTTCAAACTAACCCAATGGATTTGCCGACAGAAGAGATTTGGAGTGGATTTAAGATAATACGGATAAAGTCGAGATTGGGCGAATTCATCCACAATTTAAGTCCCCAGATCTACCTTTATCTCAGCAGGAGCTTCAGGAGACTGAACCCTGACATCGTGCACGTGCACGGCTACGGCACATTAATGCACTGCGAGTTGATGCATTTTTTGAAGGACAAGCCGTGCCCCATAGTCTTCTCGCCGCACTATGGGATTGAGTCTCACGATACCTATTCGGGCAAATACCTTTGGGGCATCTTTAACAAGTTTATCGGCAAGCGCTCATTTGATGTCGCAGACAAGATCATCTGCGCATCGCGTTTTGAAAGCGAGAACATACAGCGAGCGTTTCCCGCCGCGAACAATAAAATTGACATAATCCCTCATGGGGTTGACCGTTTTGAAATGTGGAGGCCCGAAAGACGTAACAACGACTGCATCTCGTTGCTCTACTACGGTTGGCTAATTGAATTGAAAGGTGTCCAATACCTACTGAAGGCGCTCCACGAGCTGGAAAAAAGATTTCATAAACACGCAAAGCTCGAGATCATCGGCGAGGGGAGGTATAAATCCTCCTTGTGTCAGCTGGCGGCGGAACTGGACGTTGAATCGTTGATTTCCTGGCATCCCTTCTTGTTTGGCGAAGAACTATACACGAAGATCAGAGCCGCTGATCTCTCTCTTCTGCTCTCTAGGTCAGAAAACTATGGAATTTCAGTCGCTGAAGTTCTAGCCCTGGGAATACCGTGCATTGTCGCTAAAAGGACAGCTTTAGTAGAGTTTGTGGACGAGCCAGGTTGTTTTAGCATCGACTATCCTCCAAACGCGGTTGAACTCGCGGAACTTATCATCAGCATCAAGGATAGCCATCCATCAGTCGGTCCCCTTAGCGACCGGATAAGCACTTGGGACAGGGTAATCGAACGATACGAGAGAATTTACGAGGCCCTTATCCAGGCGAGCTAGCCGATGCAAAAAAAAAAAAAAAAAAAAAAAAAAAAAATCCCCATCTTCCAGGTGGTTAGAACATAGCCGGTCAAGCGCCCACTTCCGGATTATGAGCATCGATCTTGATTTTGAAGTCCTGTTGGTTCTTAAGATGCTAACAAGTCACGAGCAAAGGACCTCGTCCTTGCATCGCGCGTCGCTTCCAGTTGTCTGCAGCCTATTCTTTGTTGTCGAGTCTGAAGCGGGACAATGTGCTGACAGATCCCATGAAGTAGCGTGGCTCAGCACAAGAATTTATTGAGCACTTGTAAATCAGCTGACTGCGCTTCACAACAAGGTCTTTTACAGGCGAGAGCTTAGTGCCGAATCCTAGATAGCCGGACGGCGAGCAAGCAACAGCAGCACTAGAAATCTGTTCGCGTTAAATTCTTGCGAGTCCCAACGGATTAATCCCAAACTCTGGAAATTCACCTGCTATTGGTTTCGACGAGGAGATGGCGTCTTCTGAAGCGTCCCGATGTTTGATAGCTCCACTTATCATGCAGAGTTGCGGCATATAGACTTGCTTGAATGCTACTGTACATCTTTTCGAAACACAGCAGTTGAGAATTAACTAAAAAAAGCGATCAAACATGTGCCGCTTTCTTGCTAAGTTGGCTAACCAGAGGATTCTTTAGTAAACTAGCCCGCATATATAGCTACTAAGGTCATCGCCTTTCCTAGATCGGCAAGTCGAGTCAATGCCTTGGTCACATCTTTCGTGCGGGTGCACTTGCAACTATGAAATTAGGCGCAATAACGGATTTCGCTACGACGCTATTGGCATCTATGACTAGTCATCACCACTGCGTAAATTCCGAATAAACCGATCTAATCTGAATACAAAATATGTTTCTATGTTTAGTCTTGCGATTATGAAATACTTAGCGTTTAGTAGTAGACGCAGATTGTGCCAAATGCGGCCTGTTAACCCGCAATCATCAGTTGCCTGCTGTGTTGCTGTATGCTTCCCATTGTGAATTGCCAGTATTGCTTAAACTAGAATTTAGGCGATTCTTTTGAGTTTATGGGCGCCGGGTAATTGATATAGCGTCCGTCATTGACCACCGTGCTGGCTGTACAAGAATGCTAATTGGACGTGTTTAATGTTTCATCTTGTTTATCAGCTAGACCTGTTGACTAATCACAATGGATTTCGCGCTATGTTAAGAGCTTCTCTGGCGCTTTCCACTTTTTTGTTGGCATTGCTTGCATCTCATTTCAAACATCGCAACTTTGATGGGCTGTTGATTCGCGATGATAACTGCCCTCATCAGCGTCAAATTGCAGGCCGCCTCTCGCAACTGAGCTAGTTGAAAAGCACGATGTATTTATCATGAGAAGCGCGAAATAAACCGACTATGAATGCGGCTAATAAGCGCGCGTTAAGGGGTCAGATTGTTGAAAACTAGTAACTCTGCACAAGAGCATGATAATAACACTCGAAAACCGAACGTTGCAATTATCCCGCACATTTTTATAGAGAAGGCCAGCAAATTCCATTTGGACGAATTGATTGCACTTTTTAGCCCACTCACGAACAAGGTATTCGTGATTACCGGGGGCCAGGAATTTTCGGCCAGCGGGGTCGAGACCATCCCGGTATATTACAACTCAACCGAAGGAGTAGAGATCATCCCAATAAAGGCCACAGCCCGAAGGTCGTTGCTATGCAAAGCAACAGAACACGTCTCTTACCAGTTACAGATCTTGCGTGCTTTAGCCAAACTTAGAGAAGAGATAGATGTGCTAGTCTTCTTCTTGGCTGGCATTGAGTATCCAATGCCCCTCCTCTTTGCGAAGTATCTTGATATAGAATGCTTTGCCATCTTGACAAACTTAGGAAACGAAAAACGGATAAGGTCGCTTAAAGAAAGCGGAGATTCGCGGAAATTCGGTGAGCTCACGAGACGCCGAATCAATACGATGCTCGAACGCATCACTTGCCGCTTTTCGGACAAGCTGATCGTTTACGATGAGTCGATGGTCGATCAGTGGAAACTACAAAGATTTCGCAAGAAAATCGTCATAACACACAGGCATTTCATCGACTTCGACACCTTTCGACCAAAAAATCATGTTGAACAAAGAGACAACATCGTCACTTACGTCGGGCGATTGCACGAAGACAAAGGCGTGCTGAATCTTATTAAAGCAATTCCGGTGGTACTACGAGAGCGGGATGACGTGAAATTTGTGCTCATCGGAGATGGGCATTTGGAGGACGAAATCCGCAGGTACGTAGATGCACATGCTCTTCGTGGTAGCGTTACGCTCGTCGGCTGGGTGCCTCACGAAAAACTGCCCGACTGTTACACCAAATCGAAGCTCTTAGTTCTCCCCTCGTATAACGAAGGACTCCCTCACGTTATGCTCGAAGCAATGGCATGTGGAACGCCCGTGCTTGCGACACCAGTTGGGGCCATAGGCCAGGTAATAAAAGACAGGGAGACGGGTTTCATCAATTATGACAACTCGCCGGCTTGCCTAGCAGGTGATATCTTGGACGCGTTGACATATCCGCACTTGAGGCGGATTGCTGAGAATGCTCGTACTCTCGTAGAAAGCGAGTATCGCTACGAAAGCGTTCTAGAAAGATGGAAGAACGTAATAGGCGAAGGGACAGAAGATGACGGATCCGCACAGCGCTAACGAAAGAAAATTAACTATATGAGAATCAGAAGGCGTACGCGTTTAAGCCTAGCTCTTAAGCGAATGTGCTTTCAAGGGTTTTACCACGATGTGCGTGATGATGTGAGCAACACCCTGAGGTTGCACCATCTAGAGTATTGAATTGCGCTCATCCCCACGCGAGTGCTGGCCATTTGGGCGCGACGCCTATCTGGTTGAGCTTTTCGCGTACGTTATTTATCCAATATATTGCCATCTCTTTTTGTGACTGATATTTACCCGTTGCATCCAGAGTTAGGCCCATTCGAATCCCTGATTCCTTTGCCTTTCGATGGAGTTCTGCACCTAGACTTGTTGAGCTAAAGCGTCCTATGGTCCGCGTGCCAGCCCCCTTCCGAGCAGGCAAATGAGCGGAAACGCCTTCCCAAATATTGAAATCACTTTTCGATAAGCCAAGTTCTCGGGCGTATCGATAGACGAAGCGTTTCGGAAAAATTACGTCTGGCCATGACAAGTTCATGTTTCTCAGCAAGTGAACAGTGTTGGGCATCGAATAAAGCAGGAAGCTCTCTACGTTAAACAGTTTTTTAGCCTGAAGTTGAATTTTGTTGTCTCTGCCGGTGAAAAAACCACCAAGTTCTTCATCAAACAATATCTTTCGTATGTCACGCGCATTGATAGTCTCGGACGCTTCTAGGCTGCGCGGTTGGCACTCGTTCTGCTTTCCAATAATTCGCACAGCATCGGGATAAAATTCACTGTGGAATTGAACAAGCTCCTCAATCGTGTTTGGTGTCGCAATTCGTTGTCTATAAACGGAGTGACACAAACTCCTAAGTGAAAAATCAAGCGCTTTTTTAGCTGGTTTATACTTTTCATGTCCATTGACGCCTTTCAGCATTCTCCCGTATGCATCTGACAGCATGAAGCGATTGATTATGGACTTGGCAGATGCGTATGTTTCTGTGTAATTGTATAACGTATCCAGATTCTGTCCACACCACAGCCTCTTTTTCTGCTTGTGCAGTTGCTCGAAAACCTTTTTGAAGCAAACGCCCAAATAATGTGGAGCGAATGGCATTGAGACGACCACATCGTCGATATAACCGAGATCAATCTCGTTCAAATCTACGTCGATGAACTCGTGGGGCACCTGTAATTTTTTTGCAATTCTCGCAGATCTAATCACATCAGGCTCATTCAGAAAGGTAGGTGGAATAGAACGGTAGGTTACAGCCGTTACGTCTTTAATATTTTTCACAAGCGATAACAAGACAGAAGAATCGACACCGCCGCTGAACATGACGACTTCTTCATAAGAAGGATCATTTTGGATAATAGAGTTTGCCGAATTACTGATTGCGTTCTTGAAGACGTCGAACGTTACGGGTGCACCCCGAAAACTGTTTAGGTAATTGTGAGTTGAAATTCCCCCATTTGTGTCAAGTTGCAACGCTTCACCCGGCGGCAATCGGTAAACCTCACTAAAAGTGGTTTTCCCCTTGTGGCAAAGCCCGCGCTCAATAAAATAACGCACATCGGAAACGTTGTAATCTAACTCCCCTTTAGCTAGCGCGAGTTCAAAAAAGTCTGTAGACACGAGAAGCTCTGTTTCGGTCAACGTGTAGTATAGCTCTTCTACGGCACTAATGTCACTTGCTGCAAACTGCAGCACCCCGTCTCGGATAGAAAGGCCCGCATATCGTCCGCTAACTCGCGGCAAGCAGTTGTCGAGGTTGCTTACAACATCGTCTACCTCGATGTTGCTCGCAACCGTGTAGTTGTTCTGTACAAGCCCATCGATGGTTCCGATAAAATAAAAAGTCCTGCTGTCGGTGTTTACCTCGTGGTCAAAACCCTTAACGCGCGAAAGCATCGCGTTATCCCGGTCAAAAACGGCAAACATAAAGATGTTGATTCTTGGCAATATGCATATATATATAGCAGCGTATAAATCGATTTGTGCGACGTTATTTAGGTATTTTGTGCCGTGGGCGTTTAAGCGTGAATAGAGCTCGCTAACGTTTATGACAGTGACGTTTGTTTGCCGATCCGGATCATTTCTTCTAAGGTCTCGTTCTGCAAGGGGAGCAGTTCAAGTAAAAGCAGGAGAGATGGCTTCAATTAAGTGGCTCTGAGGCAGTCCGAATACACCTTTTCTAGAGCGGTTATGGAGCTATCCCAACTGTATTTTTGCACCTTTTCTCTGTTGTTCTTTGATAAGTTAAACTTCATCTGCGGACTGTTGAGAATTAGCGAGACTTTGTCTGCAATTTGAGCCGCATCTTGAGGCTCAACAAGAAACCCATTAGTTTCGTTTTCGATGATGGAAGGTATTCCGCCGACGTTGGTCGCAACGATGGGCAATTCTGCTGCCATAGCTTCCAAAATTACGATTCCAAAACCCTCTCTTACGCTTGGCAAGACGAATACGTCACCTGCAGCGAGGTAAACGGGAACCCCTTCCGGCTCGACTCTTCCTACGAACCTGACGTATTTCGATACGCCTAAAGAATCAACAAGCAGTTCGAGTTTTTCGCGCTCAGGACCGTCACCGACAAGCACCAAGTGTGCCCTCGGCTCTCTTTGTTTGACAAGGTTTATCGCTTCGACTAAATAGGGCAATCCTTTCACCGAATCCAACCTGCCAACATAGAGCACTATCCTTTCATCCGCGCCGATCCCGAGGCGACTTCGAGCCGCTTCTTGCGAGACTGTTTCAAATCTCTGTAAGTCTATTCCGTTGGGTATAATAGAGATATCTCGAGGCCACATTCGCTGTAGCTCTTCTTTCATGTGATCTGACAATGCGATGACCGCATCGGCATCTCTGAGCACAATTGTAGTGACGCACTTTCTCCCCAATGGTATATGCCCTTGGCTCCACACGACATAAGGCTTCTTTAGCAGCTTCTTGCCAACCAAACCACACGAGCCCATCCAGAAACCTTGGACGTGGACGATGTGCGGGTCGATTTTCTTCAAGAGGGCTACCAATCGAAGGGAAAAGATCGGAAATCCGACAAATCTCAGTTTCGGGAGATAGATGCGGTGCACTGTCACTCCGGCTTCGACGCTTCTTTGCGGCGCTGTCTCGTCCAGTGGAGTCAGGATGTGTACATCATGACCTCGAGCCGCTAAGTGATTCGCAATATCGCGAGTTGCTAGTTCCGTCCCCCCTATCCACTTTGGCAGGTAGTTACCTACTATTATGGCTATCCTCATTTTGGTGGTCTGTCCGCGCTCAGCAACGCCAGAACTTCTTAAGTGTCTTGTGCTGCGAGTGTAGATTAAATTTGCGCGGTGTCGTCTTAGACGAAGGCACTGAAGGCAATCTAAACATTTTTCTTGAAAGCCCTATGACACGGGTTATGCGAGTCAAAGAAAAAAGCGCTGAGGGGCCGTTGTGCCGCTCATAGTGCGCGCCTCACTTCCGCGAGACCGCAATACGCATGCGTCAACGTCAGATCAATCCGCGTTAAGCATAAGCCCGTACGCAGCCGACGCATCATTTGCGAGGCGACGGGGCTCAAGAAAGATACGCGGGCTTGTTCATGAAGCTAAAATTGTCCACTCGCACCAAAAGCGGCAAAATGGCCACTGAAGAACGGGGGAACTTGTGGCTAGCGCACCGTTGCCTGAAAGAGACAATTAAAGCAAAATGAAAAGATTTAGAGCCCGGCCGGAGCGATTTTTGCGCCGGCGGCCGGCTTCGCGCATGCGATTCTACGATCTTGCCAAAGATGTCGGACTTCATCTCGATCATCTCGTTTGCGTGACACTCCGATCGCTTGCGACGTTGAACGTGCCCGTCTCTTTGGACTCGTTGAAAGGCAAAAAAAATGAGGTTCACAAGGAGACTAATTAAGCACGCTCGTTCTGCTTGAAACAGACCTAGGCGAATGATCTTCCCAGTTGATCTGGAAGATTCATATCCGCAAGCTTTAACAATAGTGTCGCCTGCGTTCATAAACACGGGGCGCTTAAACGAAGTTGTTGGAATGGATATTGAAATAGTGAACATTCGTAGAACGGGAAGATCTGAATGAAGGTTGCAGTTGCACATCACATATCAAAATACAACTACAATCGTGGATTCAGTCCGTACCACGAGTATCCGGAATACCCTTTCGATACATTATCTCTGAATAACAGCTCTGAAAAAGAAACCGACACATATGATTCATACGCCGCTGTTAGAGACGTGTTTGTGCGTCTCGGGATGGACATCGAGAATTACGGCACTAAATTATGGAATCCGCTAGGTGACCTGATCAAGCCTAGAGAAGAAGTTCTACTCAAACCTAATTTGGTGCTGCACAAAAATCTCGCGGGCTTAGGTATCGAACAAATGGTAACGCACGGCTCACTAATACGAGCAGCTTTGGACTATTGCTTTGTTGCGCTGAACTCGAAAGGGACTGTGATCATTGCCGACTCACCAGTACAAAGTTGTAACTTCCGAAAAGCGATTCAGATCAGTGGGATAAATCAAATACTAGACTTTTATGCGGAATACAGTGATCTCGAGGTGAACCTACTGGATTTACGAGCCTCGAAATTTGAGCCGCGCACAGTTGGCGCATCCAAAGGAAGAAGATTACCTGGCGACGAGCGAGGGTATACCCTTATAGATTTGAACGACGCCTCAGAGCACTCCGACTTAGTAGGCGGGTTTGAAAGACTTAGGGTTGTTAATTACGAAAAGGAAGTAATGCTGGAGCACCATCACAAGGGCAAACACGAATATGAGATGCCTAACACGGTGCTAGACGCAGACGTTATACTGAATCTGCCCAAGTTGAAGACGCATAGAATTGCAGGGATGACATGCGGCCTCAAAAATAGCATCGGCGCGTGCGGCTCGAAGGCATGCTTACCACATTACCGAAAAGGTTCGTGCGGAGAAAGTGGGGACGAATATCCCACCAATAGTGCGCGAAAAAGGTTGATATCCTGGCTGACTGAGGCGGTTAATGACTCAAGAGGCGTGGTTTCTCTGAACGTCTTAGGCATGTTGACGCTCTTTGCTGGCTTAATGCTAAGAATGTATCCTTTGTTAAATCCCAACCTGTCAGGCCAGTGGCACGGCAACGATACGATAGCGAGCACAATCGTCGATGTAAACAAAATCCTCTTCTATGCAGACAAAAGCGGAGTTCTACAGAATCGTGTTCAAAGGAAAATGCTCGTCTTGGTCGACGGAGTTGTAGCGGGGCAAGGCGAGGGTCCACTTCTCCCACAACGAGCCGATTGCGGCGTTATTGTTGGGGGCTGCAATCCTGTAGCGGTTGACATCGTTGCTGCTAAGATGCTTGGCTTCGACTATGAGAAGATACCAACTTTGACGCGCGCATTAAACTCTAAGAAGTACAAACTGTTTGATGGAGAATTACGGGAACTGGTCATCGAATCGGAAAGCACCGTTGGCATCGATGAAATTCATGCCCAGTTTTGCAATAAGCTGGAGCCACCAGCGTCGTGGAGAGGGCACATAGAATCAAGCACGTAAGCACAGTTTATGGGCTGCTTACGCAGCCAGCAGCTACTTACAATGCCTTGCGAACAGAAAAAAGCCCAGAAGCAACTGAACTGTCTATCAAGATCAAGAATCCGCACGAATAGAGCCCGTCTTTGACGTCTCGATAGTCTCCCTCCAGCCACGAACCTAGCAAGTGAAAACGGAAGTCCTGAAGTCATGCCGGCGGCAAGTATAGGTAAGCCAGACCAAGGCGTGCTTTCACAACCGGCCGAAACAAGGTCTGTCAGAATTGGAGACAGAGTTAGGCTACCAAATGACCAAAAAGTTGGTTCTCACTGTTGATCTGCTCCGCACACGGGAAGGTTCATATTTCAAGCTATTTGGCAGGATTTCAGCTAGGCTGCGCTGTTACGTTCGAACTGTCGAATCTCGTTGACAGTTTGCTCGTCGACCTTGACAGATTCAGACAGATTCGGGAAGGCGTTTGGCAGTCAGAAGCGGCGAGCATCCAAGGGCAGCAGATGGCAGGAGGGAAACAAACCTTAAGTAGGAAGACCCTCAATTTTGGCCTTGCGATAGAGGTGCAACAACCTGCCAAATTGTTGGTGCTCGGCGACCTAAGCCTCCACGGTTTTGTTCAAGCCAACTTCGGACATAGCCCTGGATATACGGCACTCGTTCAAGGACTTGAAGCCTATGATGGAATAACACTCGCTAACCTCGAGTGCGCTTTAACGATGAGCGAGAATCTTAACTTGGAAAAGATCACTCTGCACGCTGAACCGCAATTGTTGCACGAACTGCCTCGCATAGATCTTTTTTCTCTTGCGAACAACCACATTTCTGACGCGTGGGAAGCTGGTGTACGTGACACAGTAAATGCACTCAGCCAACACGGAAAAGCTTTCTTCGGGTACGGCTCCGACATATTGGAAGCAAGGAAACCAGTTCAAATTGAAAAAAATGATATCCGACTCGGTTTTTTAGGATACAGCTGCTTGAGTACAAATGGGGACAACTACGCAACTCCGGTGAGACCCGGCGTTTGCCCAGTCGCCGCTGAGTGTTTTCAGACTGACATACCGCGACTAAAAAAAACAGTAGACCACGTGATCGTCGTGCTGCATTGGGGCGAAGAACACGTGCACTATCCGACACCAGATCAAATAGCGATGGCTCACCGCGCGATCGATCTGGGCGCAAGCGCCATTATTGGCATGCATCCGCACGTGATACAGGGCATCGAACGCTATCGGAATGGCTTCATCTGCTATAGCTTGGGTAACTTCATTTTTTCTGACGTCGAATGCGACTTGACGCGTGAAGGAAATCGCGTGAGGTTCTTTCAGAGACTGTTGAGAGCCAACAAAGAGTCGATCGGAGTGGAATTTGTTATCGACAAGGATAGGATAAGTCTAGACACTATAAAGGCGTACAGACTTGATCGACACTTCTTGCCAGCTGAGGTACCATTAAGTCGCCTGCACACTAACTTGAGCAAGCTAAACACAAGACTCGCAGTTTACGTCAAGCAGAACTCAGATTACTTGGCAAAGATCAATGGACCCCAACTGACAAAACGATTTTCAGATGGCAAATATAACAATCATTACCTCCTTACACCTATTCACGGTTATCCAGCTAGCCTGAGGGCAAGGATTTTTTTGGGACGCTTGCTGTCTAACACTAAGCGCGCTTTCAAAGGCACCTTCAGCGGCACCGGAAGGAATTGATCCACAGTTTCACGCGCTTGTTCTGCTGTCTCGCGCCCTAGTAGACGGCTTACGCTCGTGAGTGCCGCCATCTTCACGCGAATGCCGCACTTGGCTGGTTTTCCCATCGCATCATTCAATTCGGCTGCTTCTAGTGATGCTATGTACCTGGAGCTAATGACGAATTCGCGATCGGTCGCGCATTGAATTTAGTTCTTGGAAGCACTTGGGACGCCGCGGGACAGTTCACAAACAAGTGGGAGTTAATGGGGCAGCACGGTTCTCATGATTGGTTGCGCTACGGTGCTAAGTTAGAAGAGTTGACTAAGACTAATGGTCAATTTGCTGCCCCAATTTATCGGCTGCTTAGAGCCAGAAGAGATTCAAAATAGCAACGACCGGACGATTACCTTATATATACTGCGAGGTTGTGCCCTTCTCTCCGATTTCTTTGTTCAAACGTTGGTTTGCTCCCAATGCAAGCTAGTCGTTCAGAGTCAGCTGTCTACCAAGCGCTGTTGACGAGGTTCCGAAACAGCGCTTGAAACATCGGGATTGAAAGCAAGGCGTGACTTTGGGCTTGCACACTGTTCTGAGCGCCTTAATCGCGGAGATAGCAAACACCAAATCGCCCACGTGAGCATTGTCGGGACATTAATTCGGAATGACCGAAGCGACGACACGAGTGTGTGATGATCTCGTCCTCGGGGGGTACATTCAAATGCTCGAACACAGCAATATTCGATTGGCTGCTCGTCTAAACAAATAGGTTACCTTATCGAACTTTATTTAAGTGTGACGCTGCTGTTTACTGAAAGTAGAGTAATACTGGGGCGTCCAAAAAGTTAAGGTCGCGTTTGCTTCACTCTCAGAGGTGCCATCGCCGTGGCTTTCCACTCGAAAGAAATCTGCGCTTCAACACTCGCGTTAATTGCCCTGACAGATATATCCATCATCCTCGATATTCCAGTGGTAAGACCAGTACTTGGCTTCGTGTCGCTTACATTCCTGCCTGGGTTCTTGCTGGTTCTGACATTGAAGTTGACCAAAACGGAGTCCTTAGAGAAAATGCTGTTCTCCGTAGGGCTCAGCATCGCTTTTTTGATGTTTATCCCATTTTTGATGAATCTAGTGTATCCTGGACTAGGCATCTCGCGCCCGATATCGCTCGTACCAATCACCGCAACATTTTCACTGCTTCTTGGTGCGCTCACCATTATTGCGTATCAGAGAGGTGCTCTAGAGCTTCGAGTCACGTCACGCGACGCTCGGATTGTGATTGATCAGATCGTGAGCCCTCCGCTCCTGGGAGCGGCTTTGATTCTCGTACTCGGTATTCTCGGCGGAGTCGCGGCGCAGTTCTATTACAATACGCTTTTTTCGTTAGTGGCAATGCTGGGTATTGCTGTAGCCGTTATTTTGATTGCAACAAATCGTATTGCTTCAGAGCGTTTTTATCCGTTTTACATTCTAGCAATTGCCCTAGCTCTTCTATATAGCCAGGCGCTGGCATCGCCAAATCTGTTTGGATCAGATATTCACTATGAGCTCTACATTGCTGAACTCGTGAAGTCAGCAGGGTATTGGAATCCAAGTTATTCGCTAGGAAGCTCCATCCTCGGTGATTATGCTGCAATGTTCAGTGTGGCTTTTCTGCCCAACGCGTATTCTATCGTGCTCAATGTAAGTACTGTGTCGGTGTACAAACTCATATTTCCCGTGATTTTCGCTTTTGTCCCTTTAGGACTGTACCAGCTGTACAGAACACAAATTGGTAACAGATTTACGTTGCTCTCCACTAACAAGTTTGCATTTCTTTCCGCGTTTGTCTTTATGTCCTTCTATGCATTTCTTGCGGTAATGCTTACTCTACCGAGGCAACAAATAGCAGAACTCTTCTTAGTTCTTGTAGCACTCCTTATCACGAAAGTGGACCTCCGGAATGCAAAAACGTCGGGACTGCTCCTCGTGTTTTTGGTCAGTGTGGTGGTCTCTCACTATGCGACCGCTTATCTGTTCTTGTTGATGCTAGCAACAGTGTGGGTGGGCATAGTCATCGGATCAAGAAACTCAAGAAGCAGCGCCCCAGCGATTAGTTTCGTTATACTTGTCTTTTTCATTATCACGACTTTGGGTTGGTACCTGTACGCCATTAGCGGGGCACCGTTCGAATCGCTCCTTTCGACAATCGTAAACAGCTATCAAGCAGCTTTTACGGGCTTATTTGCTGTCAGCCAGAACTTGGGCGTCGCAACGGCAGTAGGGGTCGGCATTTATCAAGTACCATTCACGCACACGCTCGCACGCTATTGGCAAATCGGCACACAGGTGTTGGTGCTGGGAGGACTGGCGTACGTCGTATTGCTGCGCAACAAGTTAAAGATCAACAGGGTGTTTCTCTTATTTTCTTTCGCCAGCTTCTTGATATTGGCTGCCGTTATTATTCTCCCGTTCGCTGGCGGGACTCTAGGATCCCCTAGGATCTACTCGTTAGCACTTATCTTCTTGGCGCCTTTTTGTCTAATAGGTCTGGGCGTGATCACTGATTCACTGTCCAACTGGTTCGGTGCTAACGAGGATGTGGCCCACAAGCTAAAACTCGCAGCCGTAATAGGTCTGCTTGTACCGTATTTTCTATTTAGCAGTAACGCTATTTTTGAGCTCACTGAGCGTCCTTCAAACTTTCTTTCATCGTCTTATCCCCAGAGCAACAATGCTTCTGCCTCTCTAGGAAGCTGGTCCTATCTAGTTGAATCACCGATTCCTAATCAAGATGTTTTCGCGAGCAAGTGGCTCTCCACCACGAGGGCCAGTCTTCCGATCTACACAGATGGTGTGAGCAGCTCCGAACCTGTCGGTTACGGACTTATCTCACCAAACTCGGTCAATATTATCTATATCGGCTCGATAAATGACACGCTTAACCGGGCCTATGTCTACTTAGACAGCTACAACGTGCAAACAGGCACCGTTCTGGCAGGGACGCCCGGCGGCACTTTCGAGACTGTACAAATCTCTTCAGTTATTGCGCCGGACGGAAACCTTGTTTACAGTAATGGTGGTGCGGAGATCTATTATTATTCGTGACGATCAACGCAGCTCGAACCAAAACAAGAGCCGTGTGCATTGATCAATTTCGAAAATGCTAAACAGACAAAGCGTTCAGCGTGCAGTTCCACCCGTATTGTCGGGGGGTGCATCTATGACGAAAAGGCTTGCAATTACGGTGCGAGTACATTTGAACTGAAGCGCCATAATACGAGCTGGGCGACACATGAGCTATCATTCTTTTTTTGGCTTGGCTAGTCTATTTGCAGACAATTCCGCGCAATGTGGGACAGAACCAAACATGAGCATCACTATTGTGATCGTGGTCACAGAGAGAGATAGTGCATCCTCCTATCTTGATGACAAGGACTGGTCACTTGTGTTAGGAAACGAGCAGCGATGCTGAAGATTGCCAACCTATTAACATCCACCTCTTAGAACGACTTTGCTAGAGGGCACGTGTTATGAATCAAACGTTCTCTCGGAGAGTTTCGGAGCACTCCATAGACGAATTCGCCTCGCGCACGAAGAGCTCTCAGGCAACAGGAAGAACATCTTCGAGATAATCGAACTAACAGCTAACACTACCAACACCTAAAAACAAACACTCTTGCTATATCTTGCCTATCCTTCGATGCGACTGAAAAACTGGTCGTTGCATTGAGCATCTCAAGCGCGGGGAGAATTGGCACTAAATCGTTGTAACGATGGCCGGAGACCAGCTTCAGTAGCACCCTCCAAAGGGCCTATGTTAGAATTGGCGAACATTCTTTTCACTAATCCAAGCTGCTCATTGCTCGTTCAAAGAGTAACGAGCTTTTATCATCCCATTTGTCGCGTTAAGCCTATGGCAATTTCAGCGATTGACCAATGATATAACCGCGATTCTCCACGATACCGCAAACTATGACTCGCCGTTCCTCAAGGCAAATGCGTTGGCTATATACACTTTTGAACACAATGCACCTTAGCTGCGGGAATTGATTAGGGTGTGGGGCGATAAGTGGTTGGGATTGTTGCGCGAGGCAGTCTTTATTGGCATTCAGTCTAATGTTGCGTAGACAGAGCAACTCCAGAACTTTTTGATAGCATGTACAGTTGGACGTGAGTAGAATGGATCGTTTGGAGTGGCCCAAGGTCTTCATCATAATTCTAAATTGGAACGGCTGGGAAGATACGATAGAGTGTTTGGAATCACTCTATGATATTTGGTACCCTAACTATGAGGTCGTTATCGTTGACAATGATTCACAGGATGATTCACTAGCGAGGATCAGAGCATACGCAAGAGGCGCAGTAGCAGTCGGGTCGGCTTCTACCCCACACAATTGTCGAATCGAACCTCTACACCGCGTCACGAGTTATACGAGACGTGAAGCCGAAGGAATACAGGCTACGACTCTATCAAAAAAAATGGCTGGAGAAAGTCGCAATAAAGCGTCGAACGGATCGCTTGTCATTATCCAGAATGAACAGAACTTCGGTTATCCCGAAGGAAATAACATAGGGATGCGCTACGCCTTAAAAGCATCTGCTGATTATGTTCTGCTCCTGAACAATGATACTGTCGTCGATAACTATTTTCTTACGGAACTCGTGCGCGCTGCAGATGCGGATGCCAGTATTGGAGTGATTGGCCCGAAAATATATTGGTACGACGTACCAACTGTAATTCAGTCAACAGGAGGGCGTATTGATTTTTGGACCGGAAAGATAAGAGCCTTTAACAGGGGAAAAAGGGATCATGAGATCGGACATTTCACTGTGGACAAGCTTTTGCCCGCTGACTGGGTGTCAGGGGCGTGCTTTCTGATTAAGAGAAAGGTAATCGAAGAAGTGGGAAAGTTTGATCCAGCGTATTTTTTGTACGGTGAAGATGTTGATTGGTGCGTGCGAATCAGCAGAGCCGGGTATAGAATCGTATGCGACCTTAACAGTAAGATTTGGCACAAACACACGGCTTCGACTTCAAAAGTAAAACGATTTACGCAATACTACCCTCACAGAAACTGGGTGATTCTTATCAGAAAGTATGCGCGAGCCCCGCAATTTGTCTCATTTTTGCTGTGGTACCCCGCTTACTGGATCGTGGTTCTTCTAAAAGCGCGTCAGTTTGGTAATATCCGGTACTTCGTTCGAGGATTTATCGATGGGCTGCTCACGCCGATAACGCATCAACCTGGAGCTTAAACGATGAAAAAACAGATTTACTGATCTGCAAATAAACGAGCTCATAAGATAAAGTGGTTGGCACTTGCCCATCGAAAGATCAAGATTAGCTACCGTAGTAGAAATATTACAAATTTACTGAGGATTATGGTGGGATACGGTGTATTTAGTGTTGATTGTGGCTGGCCCCGCTACGTTTTTTTAGAATCGGAGCAACGCGTAGGTCGATGCTAGCTACGAGCGGCTCCAGGTTGTATAACAAACAAATGCGTGAAAAAAATGTAGTGCGTTGGCCCGGAAATTGCGTACGCGTCGCATTTCATAAATAAATATGATTGGAAAGAGCGAATGATTTGTCAAATCTGCAACAATCAGGACAAAAATCGGCCGCTTCTGGTTAAAAAAATGACGCTTGGCTCGAGACGAGCGTTTACCTATCTCGAGTGTTCAAACTGTGGGTGTCTTCAGATTGTTAATACACTCAGCGAAAGAACTGATTTGGTTTTGGAAAATACTGTATTTGACTCTGCGATACTCCAATTCGTTGGCAGCGAGCAGTACAAAAGAGGCATCCATTAAGGTCACAAGACTCGAATTATGAAAATCCTGAGAAAAGTATCTTCAATGCGAAGCAGATAACGAAGTTCAAAAAGGCTGCTAAGCAACTGAACAGAGCTAAACGCGGAGATGCGGCTACATTTTGCTTAAAAAAGATGAAGCTCGGCAACGTCAGCATCCGAAGTGAGTGAAAGAACCACTCTTGCTCATGTATATCCCTGTATTGGATCACCCGGCAATAGTTTTAGAGGTAACCTCATTATAACGGAAATCAGGGAATAGGCTGGGGAGCGTTTACTTGTCCTCCCGATGATGATAATAATGTGATCAATTTGCCGATCAATTTGCCGAAGAAACTGCCTCCTCGATTACACACTGTACGGGCTTATCCACAATCGGCAGCATCTCTTTTGGCTGCACTTTCGTGGCGGGAAGAAAGCGCTTACCTAACCCCGCTGCGGTTATCATTGCCTTTTTGATCATTGTTCCATTTTCATCGGAGGAGTTGTCGCAAATGCTGATCGTCACGGGCGGAACACCTCGCTCGCCAGGTTGAAGGTGCGCGATACGGTGTAAATTCTTCCCTCGGGCAGATCATCAAGTGGCTCTGACTACTTTCGCCACTCGAGCGCCATAACACACAAGGAGCAATCATAAGAAAGCCTTGCGATGGCTGCGGCTTCGCACTTTGCTGCGAGTTACTCAGGATGGGTCCGTTAAAGACTTTTTGATTTGTTCCGCAACCGTCTCCGATAATCCTCTACTGGGGGGACGGACATCACCACTTATGGAGCTGATCTTGCCGAATTCCAAGCTTCCGTCAAAGAACAAGACATGAAGGCGACATCTGCAGAAAAACGAGACTTTTTTTGTATCGTATTCCCGTTATGCCACTCTGAGGGGCGCCTACCGCGTCTGTCCCACGATAGCTCTTTTTTCTACCTTCTAAAGGAAATCAGTGTCGCGCAAACACAACTTTTAAATGAATGACCGCACACAAAAAACGCAGTGCAGCGCATATCAATCGTCGGAACCGGATACGTTGGCCTGAGCACTGCCGTGTACGTGATCGATGGGCAATCCACCGATAAAACGAGGGAGATCGCCGTCGCAAGGGGTGCTCAGGTCAAACCCGAAGAGCGGCAGGGAAAGGGTTCGGCCATTCAAGCGGCATTTAAGTCCATCACTGGGTATGTTCAAAATACCCGGTGAAATTTTGTTTGCAAATGTAAACAAGGGTCCCCTTATTTACGCTCGAACGATATTCCGGACCGTCATGGCCGCCCACGTTCCGCCCCATTTCGTCGGCACGCCTTCAGCGTTCAACGTCGCGGCAATATGTCGGTACGGTCTGCCCTCCTGCCGCCAGGCCTTAACTCGTTGTATCACTTTTTACTCTTCTTTGTTCTTATGTAACCGGCCCTCAAAAGCGTCATAGCCATAGACGGGCCTACTATACGCCTGTTTTTGCTCTTTGAGGTAACGCATAGCCTCTTTGGTCCGCTGCCCTATTGTTTCAGAACTACTCGTGGACTCGTGCCAGAAGTCTGTTCTCGTCAGCGCTTAGGTTTTTCGGCTAAGGCTATCATAAATGAGTAGCCGAAGGCAACGCCTGGGAATTTGTGCCCGAAGCGGTCCAGGAGTCTGCACCACTTTGCGTACAGGCCTATTGCTGACAGTGCCGTTCGCATGCGCTTGAACGGGAAATAGTCAAATGTATTGAAGAAGGTGGGAGAAATGTCCAGGCAGTCGAAGCCGGCGGCCTGTATCGGCTGGCGGAAACTGCGGGCGCTGAAATTTTTTTCGATAGCGCTCGCTCCTCTAAAGCGGAGCGCAAGCGGTTCTGTCAGGGGCTTGTAGCCATAGGACGCGTTGACGCCCACCAGGTTGGGAACCGAGACAATAATAACTCCTCCCGGCCTCGTGACCCTGAAATACTCGTCCAATGGCAAACTGATGTCCTCGAAGTGCTCCAGCACGCCGCCACTGTAAATGCAGTTAAAAGTGTTCTCAACGAAGGGTATCTTGGTAAGGTCGCCAAGGGCAAAATGCTCGTTCGATTGGCTGCGCTGCGCTTGGATTCGGGACACTCTCAGTGCTTCCACAGAGTGATCCAGGCAGACCACGTCGGCTCCTTGATGACCCAGCCAGGCCTCTATTCTGCCAGTGCCACAACCGGCTCCCAATATCCTTAGGCCCTTGAACGATCCGTAGCGGTTGACGATCTGTGCGCTCAAATACTCTCTGTCTCCCACAAGGCCAGGATCGGGCTGAAGCGAGCCCCCACCTTCTAAAGTGTGGAGGTACTGCTTCCATGTCTCCTCAAATTGAAAGTTTTCATTTCTTGACCTGACCTTGCCAGGCGTCATCATCTTCCCCCCACTGATGCGGATGGTGTGGTGCTTGCCGCTTGGTTGCTGCTAGTTGATGATGTGCAACCAGCTATCGATAACGAGGCAACCATCACCAGCACGATGATGGCTAACAATGCCTCAAGATGACCGGTCACGTATAACTTTTTCATCATCCACATCCCCTCGGCAGAAAAATCAAAAGCGTATAACGGCGGCGTGACAGCTTAAGGGTTGTCATTTGGCTGCGCACGCTTGATACGTCGAAAAAGAAGGAAGTTTTCAAAATTTGTATACAAGGGCCCTTGTATATGCGGCAGATTTACGCCTTATGCCAAGATGATGTTCCGGACGGTCATAGCCGCCCACGTGCCGCCTCGTTTTGTAGGAACGCCCTCATCATTCAGCTGCGCGGCAATGTGACTGCGGCATGCCCTGGCGACGCCACGCCTTGACCTGCGCTATCACCCTTTGCTCGTGCTCGTTCTCGTGCAACCGGCCATTTACAATATCATAACCATAGACGGGCCTGCTATATGCCTGCTTTTGCTCTTTGAGATAGCTCATAGCTTCCCTGGTCCGCTGGCCTATAATCTCGCGCTCCCATTGGCTAACACTAGCAAGGAGTTCAACATTAACCGGCCGGTCGGTGTCGTTGCATCTAAGCTCTCTTGCATACTCACGAGTGCGACGCTGTGCTTGTCGAGGAACTCAACAATACGGTTTAAGTCTAACACTGAGCGCGTCAGTCGGTCCAGCTTATAGACTACAATAGCGGCAACCTTTCCGGACCGGACCGCCTCAAGTATCGCCTGTAGCCCGGGCCGTCTTATATCCTTTGCACTCATTCCCGGGTCGGCCTCAACGCCTACCAGGTTCCAGGCTTTAGCGACGCAATACGCTTCTATCCTGGTCCGTTGTGCATCGAGGCTCACGCCTTCTTGTGCTTGCTCGTCTGTTGAAACCCTGGCGTACCCTATCACTCTCATAGTCTGTCTCTCTCTTGTAGTTCATGGACCATGTCGCCTATGCGCTCCAATTCGTCTAAAATATCACGTAGAACGTGCAATATAACTTGAGTCTCCCAGCCCACGCTAAGGTGTGGGTAGCCCTTATCAGCCAAGAGCGCGTCAACGATCTTGATACCTTCTTTTTCTGGTTCTTCGTTTGCAGCCTCGGTTATTTCTTCATCTTCCATCTTCTCTCACTCCTTTGACTTGCGCCGTAGCCTAGCCCAGAAGCCAACCCTGGGAGCAGGCAACCGTAACGTCACAAGCTCAAGCTGCTTCTGTAAACTCTCCTTGTCGGCCCTTAAGTCGTTGTTCGAGCTGGTGTAGATAGCTAGTTTTTCTTCCAGGGTTTTTACCTTGAGATCGAGAAAGGTGGCATACGCACGGATCCCGAGCGGAAATCAGCATTAGGAACGGCGAATAAGGGTGGCCGGTGGACCGGGTTAACAGGTTTCAGAAGCGGTTAACGTCTATGCGCCCTCCAACGGCAAGAAGACTAGGGCTTTTGACGATTTCCTGCCCGTCTAGGCATTGAACTTAGGATCGGCCCTACACTCATGGAGATATAGCATGCAAAGTGCATCGGAGGAACAAATCGCCGAACGAGTAGGCTAGATCCATCTTCCCTTGATCCCAGAAACTAGCGGCTCGAGTGCGAGGATCATCCAGGAAAGTGTAAGCAGTACAGCGGGGACTTGAACTACGCTGAAATCTGAGAATAGCAACACGAGGGGGGTTATTAAAAGAGCGAGGATGCCGCCCATCTACAACTTGATTGGCCTTAAGACTTGCTTGTCTATTATTGGCTCTCTTTTTCTTATGACAGCAGGCAATCCCTTGAAGGTGTCGGCATACGTTTTCAAGAGCATTAAAGGATCTCTTGCCATGGGTGGAAACGTCCTGAGGAGATGAATGAATGTATGCTTAATCGCTAAGGTGAGGGGGTAGTATGTCCAAAAATACCAATACCCGTTTCTTACAAGATAGGGCTTTATGCGCTTTGATCGACTTTGAGGGACCTTGTGATAAGCGATGAGACTTGGCACATATTTAATTTTAAGTCCCGCATTTACAATTCTTGCCCCGAGTGCAAGCTCATTCCAATAGACAAAGTACTCCGTCGGATAGCCCCCAGTCTTATCTAACACGTCTTTTCGTATTATGGCACTGCACCCGACAAAAGTCGACGTAAAGAATGATCTCTCTTGCCAAGCGTCGCCTAGACCGTAGTTATAGAAACCCCAGTCACGCCCTGTATAGTAATTAAGCACCCGCCCTGCTAAACAACCTAATTTAGGATCAGTTCTAAACTCTTGCAAAGCGCAGGCAACCCAGTTACGCTCTAAGAGTGCATCATTGTCTAAAACAACACAAAATTGTCCCGTAGCATTGATAAAGCCAATATTGAAGGCCTCGCACGCACCATATGAACTATTCGGCAGATTAATGAGATTGACCGTAGGATAGTCTTCGCGTACCATCTCTACTGACCCGTCCGTAGAATGGTTATCTACAAGAATAAGCTCAATGCTCTTGAATGTTTGATTGAAGACTGATTTTAGGCATTCATTCAAGTCGTCTTTACGATTCCAGTTGACGACGATCACCGAAACGCAAGGTTTACTCATGGTTATGAAGCTTGTCCACGAATGCATGCGCGTGTTTTATACATCCGTCCATGTTCAAATATTCAAACTCTGAAAATCTGCCGACGACATCAACTCCAATATTCTTAAGATGTTTGTGAATTAGTCGGACATTTTTCCGGTGATCTAGATCGTACACTACATACGCGTATTTTGAACGTTTTACGCTCCAATAGCAAATATCCCTCTTGCTGAGTATCTTGGCTTGGTGTAGTTCTTCACACACGCGTCCGGCAATATCGACGTCTTTCATTCTCCAGACTTGATCTTCGAAATTGCAGGTAATTTCAGCTAACACTGATGATCGGCCCTTTGGGGCCGCGTCCGGACTATAGTTCGAGGGGAAGCTTATCCTGTGGGCGACGAGGCTTTTGTTAGGGATATACACCCAAGAAAAATTGTTGAGTTTCGCTACCCTCAGTCCAAGGAATACAGTAATTAGAGAGTTACACTTGAGGTTATCTGCAGCTTTTTTTACTGCGCCGTTGATTTGCAACGCTTTAACAAGATCGGGTAATGGGATAGTTGAAATTATCCTGTCGTAGGAACGTGCTTGACCGTCGTTGGAAATTATCCACTTGTCGCCCTCTTTTCGGATTCTTGTGATGCAATAGTCTCTGACTATGTTACGCTCTAATCCGTTCTCTAGCGTTTTGATCAGAGTTTGAATACCGCCAAATTTCGGATAATAAAAGAATAGCTGATGCTTGTACCCTTCTGTGTTGCACCCAAGAGAGCTTCTGATTATGTCTTCAAGCGAGGGGTTGGGCAGCCTTTGTACCCAGTCAGTGCTAATTTTATCGGTCTGGAATTTCCATATCTTTTCGTTATAAGGGATAAGGTACTTCTCAGCGATCCCCGCTCCAAAAGCGTGGTGGCACCACTCTTTGAAGTTTTTAGGCGTGCGCGCAGGTTCTTGCGCTTTCTTTATTAAGCTAAGAACAAAGCCGTGCAAGCATTCAAAGTTATCTTGTCTTGACAAGTCTGCCAAACCGTTCTCAAAAGGATATTTGACGTAGGTACCCCCGTAGAATATCTTAGAGTTTCGTTTGTTTTTAATTTTATTATCGCCTAGAAGGCTTAGCATGAAGTTTAAGATAAACTTGTCTTTCGAGAATATGATGTGCGATCCGCCGCAATCAAACGCGAAGCCGTTCTCGCGCAGTGTCTTCATCAAACCGCCGCACTCATGCTCTCTTTCAAGAATTTCGAATTCTGCCCCATTCTGTTTCAGCAAGTAACCCAACGTCAATCCTGTCAATCCACCGCCAAGAATTGCTATACGCATAGGACTATTTCGGATTGTTTTATGGCCAACACTGCGATACGATTGTTCAGAGCAAAGTGTCAGAGTAATTGAAGCCTCCCTGCCTAATCGTCAGCCGGAACTAGTTACTTCTTGACTATAAACAATATATGCTTTTTCTTGTCGTGATGCGTCATGCGAATTTCCTTCAAGTGACGGTTTGCTAACTGTTTTATCTTGTTAGTGGTTTGTGGTAGGTCAAACTCATAGTCGTGAAAAGCAATCACGCCGTTTGGCGACAAGTTGTTCCAGATTAGATAGAAATCGGACTCCACGTACTTAGGGTCGTGGTTGCCATCGACAAAACCAAAACATAGGCTTTTGCAGGGGAGGTCAACTTCTGCGGAATCACCTTTAATCGCGATCACGTTATTAAGGCCTTTGGTGACCTCAGAAAATATCTGCCATTGCGATTTCCCGTCAAAGCTTTTCAAGATGTCCCGATACATCGCAGACATCGATAACCCGGAAGTGGCTGTCGTCACGTCAAAATCCGGATCAAAAATGTCGACAACATAGAGCGTCTTTCTACACTTGTTCTTGTCCAGGAATTTCGACAACTTGTACGCTCCGCCGCCCAAGAAAGTGCCAATCTCTACCAAATCGCCGTCGACAGACAGCGTTTTGTTTATCTTCATGTAGCGAATGAGCGTTTCGTAGCCAACTAGGTCGCTATACGCTGGTGGGTTGGGTGAAACTCTAAAAGACGCAGTGATCTTCTGTAAGACAGGTGACCGGGTCATTATTGTCCAACCTGGATCGCATTTATGTGGGATTACTATGTATTCCACATAAAGAGTTTCCGTTTACCAAGGTTCGCTACGTAGAATTGGGCTTAACGCAACACAACATATTGTCGCTCGAATCTGTCATTATAAGAAAGCTGACCTTGCTGGGTCGCCGGTCCAGTGGGATCTTGCATAGTCTGGACAAGATGTCACGTGCGAGGTTCTTGTTGTCGTGCCCATAGGTTTAAGCTCGATCTATCGAGAGTGCGTTTTCGCAGCGGAAAAGGCGCGAGTTTTATAAGCATTCAAACAATTTCCATTCTTTTAGGCGAGTTCTTTGGATGATCAAGTTTAGACTAGTCCAGATTCAAGCTCCGCGTACAGCGCTCCGCATTAGCGCTATATCATCTTTACTTTTTGAGGCCAATCGCTTATCTTTTTTTGATTAGTGGATGAGCCCGGGAAGCGACATTTGACGGACAAATCGATCGAGAGCTTGCTTCCAAAGGGGCAAATTGTGATGTTTTATGCTGTCAGATTAATCTGATTCTAGGGGTGTTCTTTTCATGTTTAAGCCAGCTCAAGTTTTTCAAACTTAGCCTCCTCGCACGATGTTCCGGAACATCGCAATATCCTCTTTATCAACCACGCGAAAGAGGTATAGCATCGCGAAGTACAACAGTACCGCAGGAAAAACGGACAGTAGCTTAAGGTTCCCCAGGTAAACAATAAACAAACCCATCAATAAACTCGCCGCACTGATCTTGACCAAATTTGCTAAGTCCTTTTTGGAGAGCGGGTATGTGATCCTGGAACTTACGAAAACACAGAGCAATAAAAGCGTTAACTCAGTAGCGGCAGTCGCGATGCTGGTACCAACGTAACTGAATCGGGGTATCAGTAGTACGTCCAGTGTTGCATTTTCTACCATGCCAACCGCAGTAATCTTTGTCACTATCATTTGCCTGTTTGAAGTCTCAAACAGCCGTGCAAAGGCTGCCGCTAGGAATATGAAAACCGTGGCCCAGATAAGTATTTGAAGCGCTATTGCGGAGCTGCCATATGCAACACCGAAGATAAGCGTGATAATCTGGCTAGCAAGCAGTGTTGTTCCTATACCGATGGGAACTGAGACAATAGCCATGTACTTAAAATATCGTTTATAAATAAGCCTGAAACTGTCGTTTGCAGTTGCGTGAAAGCGCGACATTGCCGGAAATACCGCTGTACTGATTATCGCTGGGATGAATAGTAGGAGCGCGATCAATCGATAGGGAGCATTGTACAATCCAACCGCTTCAGCTCCTTTCATCACCGACAAGAGGACTGAATCGACGTAAAAGTAAATCGTAACAAACAGTCCGGTTAAGGCAAATGGCAGCGCCTCTGGAAATATCGTCTTCCAAAACTTTATATCTATCTCAATGTGAGGCAGGCTGAATTTTGTACTATAGACTATCAAGCTATAGATCGTAACAGCTAAGCTGCCCCCGAAGTACGCAAAGGCGAACCAAACGACACCCAACCCTGCAGTGATTCCCCATATGACAACGATGAAGGTAGCGACAGTGCTTAAGATTAGCCCTATCGACTGGTATTCCATCCTCTCGAAGGCTTGAAATAGTGAGTAGAAAACACCGGTGAAACCTGCACAGACAACAGAAAGAGCTAAAACATAAATCAAGATGATTGTTTCTTGAGGATATCGTAAGACGTACGCCGCAAGAGCAATTAGGCAGAACGTGCCGATCGCCAGCGCGATCTCGATGATGAGCAAATTGCCTAGATACTTGCTGGCCAAGGATTTGTCTCGCGCAACCTCTCTTGTAGCTAACGTGGTGAGCCCTAGACTCGTTAAGGGAGCAAAAACTCCAGTGAATGCTATTGCAGTACTCAGTAATCCATAGCCTGTGACGCCGAGATATCTAGCGAGTTCAATCCCGTAGACAGCTGCAAGACCCAAGCTAACGATCTGCCCAATAAGCAAAAGAATGGAGCTTCTTGCTATTGTTCTCGCAGCGCTCATGTTTTTCGTCAGTATGTCAGGTTGCGTACATCGAATGAGCATGCAGATTGCCGCCCATCACCTCTTGGCACCGGGTTATTTTATCTTTCGAGCCTGCTTCACTCTCGTTCGAAGTATCTCAGCCAAACACGCGTGGTTATCGATTAGATGCGGTAGTTTATATTATCAGGCTTATAAATGCCACTGAAACAAACTCTGTTAAATTTGCATTTCTACCAGGTGGCTTCCAATGAAACCGAGGCTGCTCATGACGATCACTTGCTTTTCTTTGATATCGAACACGGTATAGTCGTTTGTAACATCAATTCTTGTGCGTCGATGCTCTTTTTAGGGCGTTTTATTGCCTATATTGAGGTCATCTTTCTCTCTCTGTGAGCGTCAGCTGGTCTAGTCTCTCCCCCCCCCGACCGCAGAAACACCACTATATTTACCTGTCTATGTGCTTTATGTGAAGAATCGTAGCTCCTTCGCAGTCTAATCGCGGACCCGTCAAAAAGTTGAGTCATCCTTGTTCGCCGCATTCAGCACGTTCAGCTAAAAAACCTCTCGACACCGCGGTTAACTAGCATACTAAGGCATTTTAATATCTAGATAAGAAATACTGCAATGACTCCTACTGCCACAAGGGCCGCGCTGCCGATGCCCCCGACCGAATTATGGTTTCTTGCGCGTGACGTGCAGATGCTCTTTATGGACACTGTTAAACAACTGAAAGGTCCGTAGTGCAGTTTAACGAGAGCTCTGCAACTATCGCTTTTCTAATCGACACGAGGATCCTTTAGAACCCAGGCGATGTATGTTTTCAGACCGCTCTCAAGGTCGGTCTGCGGGCTCCACGATAACAGCTGCTTTGCCTTTGCGGTATCTGCCAACGTATCGCGAGCGTTGCTCGACCTGCCGCACACAGGCCTTTTTACCTACGATTCTTTCTATGCTTTGGATGAGGGCGTTGACGCTTATCGTGTGGCCTCCTCCGATGTTAAAAACTTCACCTGCCATCTCGCACTGAGCCGCTAACAAGAGCGCATCAAGAACGTCGCTGACAAAGGTAAAATCCCGCAATTGTTGTCCGTCACCATAAATTTGAATTTCGCGTTGATTCAATATCGCGTGCACAAATTTATTGATGGCCATGTCAGGGCGCTGGCGTGGCCCGTAAACCGTAAAGTAGCGCATCCGTGCTACTCATACACTTGGAAAACTACGGGCGGTGCGATGTCGATCGTTCTCGCTTTATTTCCTTATTCGCAAGCTTAATACTATAGCGGAACAACCATGAAATAAGGCGAACTACCGTGTATGAGTACTGGAAATCGATGGCGCAAGGTTTAGCGTCGTATGTGCCAGGAATGAGTAATCGTCTCTCTTCTGAAAGGATCAACCAAGAAGACGTCAGAAAGGACGCTCGGTATCACTACTCGGTTTGGTTGAGACACTTGGTCATGGCGAAAAAGAACGGTATTCAAACTACTCCGCGCGTAGTTGCTGAAGTAGGGCCTGGGGGTTCCTTGGGTACTGGACTCGCTGCTCTGCTATCAGGGGCTGAAATGTATTTCGCTTTTGACGTTGTTGCCCACGCAAGAAACACACTAAATGTGGAAGTATTGGATGAGCTTGTACAACTATTTCACAGCCGTGAAGATATTCCAAGCGATGAGGAATGGCCGCACGTGCGACCTCGGCTTCAATCTTATCGATTTCCTGATGACATTTTGCCGGAAGAATCTCTACTGAAATTTATTACTCCAGAGCGGGTAGCGCGCATAAGAAACGATTTATTACACATGAATGATAGCAGCAGATCGGGTGCAACAATCTGCTATTTTGCCCCCTGGAGTGATGAAGGATTAGTGGAACCAGAATCGGTTGATATGGTGATATCTCAAGCCGTTATGGAACACGTAGATGACTTAGATAAAACGTACCACGCGCTGCATAGTTGGCTTAAAGTAGGGGGGGTAATATCTCAAGACATCGGGTTCACGAGTCACGGACTGGCGAAGAAATGGAACGGGCACTGGGCATATTCAGATCTCACCTGGAAACTAATGAGAGGAAAAATGCTGTATTTCATTAATAGAGAGCCAAGTTCAACTCATCTCGACTACTTGGAACGGTACGGTTTTAGGATAGCTTGCGCGCTGAGAGAGGTCGACGAAATCGGCAGCATTCGAAGAACAAAGCTCGCAAAGAGATACCAGCATATGTCCACGCAAGATCTTGTGACAAAAAGCGTCTTTATTCAGGCAACAAAACGCGAAAATCTCGGCTCGTAGCGATCTTATCGAGTATCAATAGGGATCCACTTCAGCATATTAGTCTCTTTGACTAAAGTTGTGACGGGCCACCGTTTTCCAAAGCAACTCGCTTTTTTGCGAGATATTCGATCAATTCCCGTTTCAAGTCGTCTCGTTCGAGTGCGAGTCGCTCGCCGCCTTCAGATATCCAATTTTGACTCCCGCATCATATCGCACTCCATCGATCACGTGTGCGTAGACCTGGATCTCATTCAAGATCTGGTAAAAGTGTAGCAGTGAAGGGGCTACCTGCCCTACTTCGTCTCGAAGCCGGGATTCGACTGCGCGAGGAATCTTGCTGAGTGGCCACTGATGAGCGAACAGAAAACATTTAAGTGAAATAGGCAGACCTGTGCATGTTCAAAAATGAAGAACCCACTCTTTTCGTTACCAATCTTTTCGTTGGGTCAGCGACTAGGGATTAATATAACGAGAAATACTTTTTACTCTCCCATACCTTATTTAAGTGAGCTTGATGACGACTTGTGGTCACGTCGCTCAGAACTCATCGGTATCAATCTAAATGCGAAAAAACAGCTGGAATTGCTCTCTTCTTTTGTGTCTTCCTACAGAGACGGGTACGAACAATTCCCGCTGGAAGAAACCGCAATTTTGCACGAATATTATGTAAACAATTCAGGTTTTGAGTCTGTCGACGGTGAAATTCTCTACTGCATGATTCGTCGCTTCAAGCCGCACCGGTTAATAGAAATCGGCTCGGGATTCTCTACCCGTCTCATCGTTCAATCAATCTTAAAGAACAAAGAGGAAAACGATCAAGACACGTGTCACTTCACCACGATTGACCCATTTCCAAGCGATATCGTCCGAGAAGGTTTTCCTCATTTTTCCGGGGCGCAGCTTATTTGCAAGAAAGTAGAAAACGTCCCCCTATCAGAATTTAGCACCTTATCGGAGAACGATATTCTTTTCATTGACACGAGTCATGTGCTCAAAACCGGCGGTGACGTAGCGTATGAGTACTTGGAAATACTTCCGAGACTGAATAAGGGAGTCGTTATTCACGTACACGATATTTTTTTGCCAGCCGAATATCCAAAAGTGTGGCCGTTGGGCTCGGGGCAGTTCTTCAATGAACAGTACCTGTTGCAAGCGTTTCTCGCTTTCAACAACAGCTTTGCAGTATTGTGGGCGGGAAGTTACATGCATCTGAACTATCCAGATGCTCTCGAAAAAGCATTTAGTTCGTATAAGCGTGCAGAGCGATGGCCCGGGAGCTTTTGGATAACAAAGGTAGACTAAGGGCGTCTCTTGTCAAAAAGAACGCTTGAAGCAGTAAAGCACGCACGCGACACTTATCTTAAAATGTTCATCTGGTAGAACTGCTAAATTTGTAATCTGACGGGGCCACACTCTAATCGATATTGTCAAAAGCTTGAAAAATGTATCCGAAACCGGTCGACGAGACCACAGCCGCGCGGTGTGACCCCTACTGCGTTTCTTCTTAGGTTTAGGTTAAGTTTGCCAAGACTTTGCACCGCGACCACGATCGTCGGAAAGGATGGATCGGTGCCGGTCTGCGTGATCAGGGCTAAAAAGATCGTGCATAAACTTTGACCAAAGTCATGACGACGGCCACCGTTTTCAAAAGTAAGTCGCTTTTTTGCGAGATATTCGATTAATTCCCTTTTCAAGTCGTCCCGTTCGAGTGCGAAGTCAGCACTGCCTTCAGATACCCAATTTTGATCCCCACATCATATCGCACTCCGTCGAGCACGCACGCGTAGATCGGGCCCGGGAAGAGCAATCGAATCGCATCGGTAGGCTGCAGCTCTTGCCGCGCGCAAAGGGGAATCTGCTCCATGCAATCAAGCAGGTCCGCGGTCATCACGTAGCGTCCGACGATGCCTAAATTGGAGGGCGTCTCTTGCAGGGTCGGCTTCTCGATTACGTCACTCAAACGGTAGAGCGAATGATTCACTTCCTCCCCTTTTATGATGCCGTAACTCGATATTTTTTCATCCGGAACACGCTCTACAGCAAGGATAGGGCTCTCGTACTGTTCATAGAGACTTGCGAGTTGTTTCGTGCACGGAACGGTTGATTTTACAATATCATCACCAAGCAGCACCGCAAAAGGATCATTCCCGACATGTTTCTCGGCCTTCAAAACGGCATCTCCAAGCCCTTTAGGCTCTTTCTGCCGTATGTAGTGAATGTCCACTAAGGAGGATATCGTCCGTATCTGCTCAAGTTGTTCATATTTGCCATCGTGGGCCAGATGATTCTCGAGCTCGGGAGAGAAGTCAAAGTAGTCCTCGATCGTTCTCTTGCCCCGCCCAGTGACAATAATAATATCGTCAATTCCCGAAGCAACTGCCTCCTCGATTACAAACTGTATGACGGGCTTATCCACAATCGGTAGCATCTCTTTTGGCTGCACTTTCGTGGCAGGAAGAAAGCGCGTACCTAACCCCGCTGCCGGTATCACTGCTTTTTTAATCATAGCTCCCTTTCTCATCGACGGAGGTCGTTCGAATTGCCGATCGTTTGAGGGCGCAACACCCTGCTCCACGCTTGACAGTTGCGCAATAGCATCATTCTTCCCTTGAGCAAATCATCAAAGGCCTCTGACGACTTTTTCAGCTCCCGGGCCACCGCACACTGGCACAACATAAAGAAAGCCTTGTGACGGCATACGGCTTCGCACGGTAATGCCATCTACTCGTAATGAGTGCGTAAAGACTTTTTGATTTGTTCTACTACCGGCTCCAATAAAGGTCGATCCTGTAATTGGGAGGAATGATATGGCGAGTTGTGGTGCTCATCGTCGTGCTAAATGCCAAGCCCCTCAAAGAACGTGACATAAACTCAATATCTTCAGAAAAACGAGACGCTTCTTATCGTGCCGCACGCCACGTGTGTCACCGTGAGGAGCAAACCAACCGCGCGTGCATCGGGCGATAATGCTTTTTCCTACCTTCAAAGGAAATCTGGCGTCGCGCAAACACAACTTTTAAATGAACTACCGCCACACGAAAACGCAGTGCAGCGCATATCGATCGTCGGGACCGGGTACGTTGGCCTGAGCACTGCCGTGTGCTTTGCGACGAGGGGCCCCGACGTTATCGCCTCAACGCGCAACGAAGATAAGGTGCGCATCATCAATGCCAAGCGAGCCCCCTTTCACGAACCAGGACTGGATGAAGCGGTGCGAACAAGCATCGAATCGGGGCACTTACGCACTGAGACTGACCGTTCTGAAGCAGTGCGTCAAACTGAAGTCACGTTTCTCACCGTCGGCACGCCAGAGCAAGCTGACGGAACGGTCGACCTGCGTTACGTCATCAGTGCGAGTGAGGACATCGGGCGTGCGTTAAAACGAAAGAACTCCTACCACCTCGTTGTGGTCAAGAGCACCGTAACGCCCGGCACGGTGCGAGGCCCGGTCAAAGCCGCTCTTGAAGAAGCCTCGGGACTCGTTGCAGGGCGCGATTTTGCCCTGTGCATGAATCCGGAATTCCTCCGGCAGGGATCGGCAATTCAGGATACGTTGTACCCCGATCGTGTGATAATTGGAGAATACGATGAGCAGTCGGGCCAACGGCTGGCAGAACTGCTTGAGGGTTTTTATGAGCCTGATATCCCCATACTAAGGATGAGTCTTGAATCGGCAGAGATGGTCAAATACGCGAGTAACGCCTTTCTTGCCATGAAGATCTCCTATGCAAATGAAATGGCACGTATTTGTGAGCGGGTTCCAGGCGTCGATGTGTCCAAGCTGATGGCAGGCGTGGGCCTGGACAAGAGGATCAACCCCAGATTCCTCAATGCAGGGGCGGGTTTCGGAGGCTCATGCCTGCCCAAGGATACCAAAGCGTTATGCAGGTTCGCTGAGGCACAGGGCTATTCAGCGCCGTTGCTGAGGGCTACGCTGGCGGTAAATCAAGCGCAAGCCTTCCATGTCGCCCAGCTCGCTCTTGCAACGCTCGGGGAATCACGGGACAAAAAGGTGGCCCTCCTCGGCCTCTCGTTCAAGCCCGATACCGATGACCTGCGCGAGGCCCCATCCCTCACCGTTGCCCGCATACTCTTAAAGGCGGGCGCGCACGTCAGCGCGTTTGATCCCGTGGTCAAGCAGGTGCGTCAGCCGGGCTTTGAAGGGCTTGAGTACCCACCCTCAATTGCAGCATGCCTCGCTGGAGCGCAGTGTTGTATCGTTTTGACAGAGTGGGAGCAGTTCAAGCAGCTTACACCGGACGACTTCATTCAATCCATGGCGACACCGGCAGTGATCGACGCCCGGCGTATTTTTGATCCCCACGAGTTTGGGAACCGCCTCACGTTTCTCGCAGTTGGCTTAGGACGCGATTTAGATGGCGGCCGTGCGTCTGCAGGCGATGAATGAACGTACACGCAACTTCTTGCCTCCTCCATAGCTGGAGATTTTCTTGTGCTCGTCATTGTAGAGTTTTTTTGCGCCAGTGGAATCGATAAAGTCAGACCTCCCAAACCTGCGTGGCGAAAGAGCGTCACTGTTTTGTCGTTATCAGCTTAGGCCGTTTCCCACGTGCCAATGCCAATCGCCACGAGAATTGTACAGGCTGGCCCATTAGCCGACGGGCGAACCAGACGGTCCGACCCTTTGAGGGGCGGCTGCACCGACATCCCCCATTTCCTGCAGCGCATCTTGCGCCTTGCATAACTCGAAGAAACGCCCAGTCCCTCCGGCCGTGAGCGAAGTCCAATCGCCGGTCTCTATTACGCGCCCGTTCTCAAGCACGTAAATGACATCGGCGTTGCGGATCGTCGAGAGACGGTGGGTGATGGCAACGATGGTGATGCCGCCGTGCAGGGCCTCGATCGCCCCTTGAATGCGCCGTTCGTTCTCTGAGTCCAGGTTGCTCGTTGCCTCATCGAGGATCAGCACGCTCGGCTTCCTGAGCAACGCCCGCGCAAGGGCGAGCCGCTGCTGCTCCCCGCCCGACAGGCGCACCCCCCGGTCGCCGAGCAC
>Ga0255361_1000052_pt1 | contig 35223 bp, 30 predicted proteins | sample GFST75r1metaG_FD_186005 | JGI IMG/M metagenome (GOLD analysis project Ga0255361, IMG submission 186005) | Peat soil microbial communities from Stordalen Mire, Sweden - G.F.S.T75.r1 | ecosystem: Environmental > Terrestrial > Soil > Wetlands > Peat | place: Sweden: Norrbotten County, Stordalen... | reverse complement strand
CTTGACGCCCGATCGTGCGCTTCCGGGACCCGATCATTTGTTGAGTCTTGAACCTCTCGAGTTCAGAGCCATGGTCGAGCAGATCCGACTCGCAGAACAAGCGCTCGGAGACGGGATCAAGAAACCAACCGCGGCTGAGCGAGAGATACGTGACCAAGCACGCCGATTTATAACAGCGAAAACACAAATCCGCGCAGCTACCACCATAAGCAGAGACATGGTCAAAATAGTCAGGTCGAACCCGGCCATCGAGCCAAAATTTCTTGATCTCATAATAGGCAGAACAACTAGACGAGCGATAGCAAAAGATCAAGGAATCACATGGCAGGACGTCTAGACCGACTCGTTTTAGCTTTTCAACATCAGCAAAACAATCGTCAGTTTCACAAGTGTAGCGCTGGAGGCGCTTAAAAGCACCCGGATATCTGATGTATCCTTTGGTTCACTGAAAAAAGCCGTGCGTGAACGGGCCAACCGCTTTGGTGCGAGAACTAAGATGGGCTTCGCAAGGGCGTGACAAAATAAGTTTCATGACGCACGATGATCAGAGAAGGATTGTTGCAATTATTCAAGCGAGGATGGGCTCCGAAAGGCTGCCAGGAAAAGTACTGGCGCGAATCGGGAACAGCTCGCTTCTCAGCATTCTTCTACATAGGTGCAAACAATCACATTATTTAGATTTAATCGTGGTTGCAACGACGACAAAAAAAGAGGATGACGCGATCGTGGAGCTAGCTAAATGCGAAAGTATCAGCTGGCATCGAGGAAGTGACCAAGATGTATTAGGCCGATATTATCAAGCCGCCACGCGATTTAACGCAGACGTAATAGTCCGCGTGACTGCGGACAACCCACTCACCGATCCGAAGTTAATGGACAGGCTAATCGGAGCTCACCTAAAGAATAGATGGGACTATACTTACTGTCCGGATGCACCGTTAGGAACTGGCGTTGAAGTCATAGATTTTGATGCTCTACACGCTGCCAACCAGGCAACCTCCAATCTATACGAAAGAGAGCACGTGACCCCCTACCTCCAATTGCATCCAGAAAAATTTGCTATCCAAACGATCGAGTGTCTAAGCGCAGATCCGAACGTGCGTCTGACCGTTGACACAGCGGCAGACTTGGCACTTATGAATGCACTTGACGAAGTGTTGGGGGCTCTCGAGGACGTTGAGATAAAGCGCGTAGCAGATCTTCTAGAGAGCAACCCGGAGTTGCGCGAAATAAATAAGCATGTAGTGCAAAAGGATGTTAATGGCAGAGCACGTTAGCGTATCGAAGATCGCGTTCGTAACCGAAGGCGGGACGAAAATTGGCTTTGGACACGTCTACAGGAGCGTAAACCTGGCCGAGCAACTGCGTTCTGATGCAATACCGCTCTTTTTGACCCAAAGCGATGAATCAGTCGCCGCGAAGATCAGACACTTTGGATTTAGAACCACGCGGTGCAAGTCAAATGAAGAGATCTTGGATGCGTTGAGTCAGATCAAGCCGACTGTAGTTGTTTTTGATGAACCTCATCTATCCGCAACGCTGATAAGAAGCGTACGCGCGGCACTGGGCGAAACGCGCATTATAGTTTTTGACAACTTTTTCACTCCGGCTGTAAATAGCTGTGTTGACGTAATAGTCAATGCATTAATCTCTTGCGACTTCAAGAACGAGTTTATTTATGATGAGAATTCGAACACACGGTACTACTTTGGCCCAAGATATTTAGTGCTTAACGAGGATTTTTTTTTGGACTCGTTCGAGCAGCAGACACAAGCACGTTACTCGCATAAAAAGACGGTGCTACTGACTTTTGGGGGAGGCGATTACGCAGATTTAACAACCCGCGCGCTTAACCATATTTTAAAACTTGACGAAGAAATGCGAATTCAAATTCTCATAGGTCCCGGGTACACGCATCTCAAAAAGCTAAATGCAGTGATACAGGCAAATCAGGACTACGGGGTTCAAATCGAGGTTGACAAAGACGTTAATAATGTGGCAGAACGGATGCGCGACGCTGATGTTGTGATCACTTCTCCTGGGCTCTCTATGTTCGAGGCGCTGAGACTAAGAAAGCGGGTAATAGCAGTTCACCAAAATGAGCTTCAAAAAGCAGACTACAAAAATTTTCCGCTTAAATGCATAGTCGAACAATCAGATATGTCGCATATGGCTGCGCTCTTAGAAGACCTTGAACATTTTGACCAAGACAGCGTTGATAAGCTTCAGATAGGCGAGGGCAGGACAGAGGTTTTGCAAGCCATCAGGAACCTCTTGTCTCCTTCAAAATACTCGATCTAAAATCAGAGAATATGCCGCGTAAAGTAGTAGATCTGTATCTTGAAATGAGAAACGACCATACAAAGCCCCTAAATACCAAACCACCAACGCGGCAAGCACTTCGAAGTGGTTCCTTGACGCTCATGTGCTGATAAGCGCATTGTGCGCAGCTGACAGCTGCTTGGGCTATTCGTTGTCTACTCGGACAGAAAAAATCACAAAGATGTTGTGTTTAAGAATGATGCTAGCTTAATACAAAATTCGCATTCGATGCAAACTGGGTTGAATGGGGGGGAAAAAATTAAGGGAACAGTTTTGCAGCCAACGTATCTACCGTGGTCAGGCTATTTTGACATGATAAACTCCACTGATATCTACGTAGTCTTTGATCACGTTCAATTTGAAAGAAAATCATGGCAGCAAAGAAATAGGATTAAAGGTCCTAACGGCGTACACTGGATTACTATACCTATTCAAAAAGTTGCACGAGATACTCCAATTTGCGACATAAGAATTTCGTATGGTCAAGGAGATCCACTAAGTAAACATTGGAAAGCAATAACTTCTGCTTATCAAAAAGCACCCTATTTTGCGGAGTATCGCCCCTTTTTTGAAGCGATCTACTCAAAGCATTATACGTTGTTGAGAGATCTAAACGTTGATCTGATCAAAGTAATCTGCAACGCATTAGGAATCAAAATGAAACTGGCGTTTTCCTCTGAGCTCGATTTGAATGACCAAGAGATGGGCAAAACAGAAAAAGTTATAAATCTCTGCAAGAAGGCAGGAATCACCTGCATGTACGAAGGCAAATCTGGGCAAGATTTCATTGATTTGGCTTTGTTTGAGAGGGAACAAATCGACATCAAATTTCATGAATTCATCCCTAATCCGTATCCTCAACTATACGGCTCATTCGTTCCTCACTGTTCTGTGATAGATCTGTTATTTAACGTGGGAGAGCGGTCTTTACAGATTATTAAGCAAGGTAGCAAACGTGAAAGCAAATGAGGTTATGAGGTTACCAGATCTAGAATGGGAACAGCACTTCTAAGCCCACTTATTTACCGTGGATTGGCTATTTTGGCTTGATCGATTTAGCGAGCACTTTTGTTTTCTATGATAATACTCAATTTACGAATCAGTCCTGACAGCAAAGAAATCGCATCAAAACTGTGCCGGGGTGGATCTGGCTTACCGTTCCAGTGTTTCGACGGTTCGGTCAGCTCATTACGCAGGTTCGCATTAACAACAATCTCAAATGGTCTGAAAATCAGAACTTGATGCGCTGGGAACAAAAACAGACCGCATGATCAGTATATTGGACGAACTTGGCGCAGACGAATACATCTCTGGCCCGGCAGCACAATCATACATTGAAGTCGAAAAGTTTAAGGAAAGTGGCAAAACTCTCTATTGGTATGAATTTGCACATCCTGTGTACCCACAACTATTTGGAGAGTTTATTCCATATCTATCGGTGATAGACTTGATGTTCACTGTGGGCGAAGCTTCACGAGACTTAATCAGGAAATCGAATGAAACCGCACTTAGACGAGCATAACAACACTGGTCTATACGAGGGAAAGACAATACTTGTCACTGGTGGCGCTGGCTCAATCGGGAGGGAGCTCGTAAAAAGGCTCCTAGACTTTAATCCGAAGTCTATTCGCATTCTTGACGAGAACGAGACTGCGCTCTTTAATTTGCAGCATGAGCTCCAAACTGAGAAGACGCGGATCTTTATCGGAGACGTGCGAGATTACAGAAGACTGCTTAGGGCTTTTGAAGATGTGGACATCGTATTTCATAGCGCTGCACTTAAACACGTCCCGCTCTGCGAATACAACCCATTCGAAGCAGTTCGCACCAATGTGCTTGGCACACAAAATGCTATTAATGCTGCCTTAGACACTGGTGTGGAGACGTTTATTTTTATAAGCACCGATAAAGCCGTAAATCCACGAAATGTTATGGGGGCCACCAAGCTGCTTGCTGAACGCTTGGTCATTTCTGCAAATCGCTACAAAGGGAGTCGAAAAATAGCGTTGAGTTGCGTACGGTTCGGCAACGTCATGAACTCAAGAGGTTCAGTGATCGAACTATTCAGAAATCAGATAGCCCAGTCGAAGTGTATTACCATCACCGACCCAAAGATGACGCGCTTCGTTATGGGCATTCCACAAGCAATTGACATGATCTTGAAAGCTGGAAGCATCGCTAAAGGGGGGGAACTCTTCATTCTGAAGATGCCCGCTTTGTACATCGGTGACCTTGCTGATGCAGCGATCCAAGTATTCGCGCCTCTCTATGGTCACAAACCTGATGAAATCAAAATTAAGACCATAGGAAAGCGGCGTGGTGAAAAGCTGTTCGAAGAGCTATTTACCGATGACGAGGCGGGTCTCGTGACGGACCGAGACGACCTGTTTATCCTAGATACTGAACAAGACAAACCAGCTTCCAGGGATATCGGTTTTAGGTATACTTCCGACTCGGCTGAGAAAATACCAACGAAAGAAATTGAGAAGTTACTACTCGAATTCTGTATCTGATACTATCTTTGAAAAGACTCTTGAGAGCTTCATTTCTTTCCCGCACCCCCGTCCTACCGGTTACAAATTAGTAGGTCGAAAAAGCCGCCGACCTCGATGTTGATCGATGCAAGGGACATCAGAGGCACAATTAAAGCGACCGTGACGAGAGGGGTTACAACGCTCCTCAAAGTCGACAAAGCATTTATGCTATCTTTAAGTCTACAAACAAAACTAACGACGCGAAAGCAAAGGACCTATTGCCAATGTCGTCATCGCTGCGGCGATTATGCCGTGGCTGGGTACACAGAGACGAGCATCTTGCGTGGTGCGCCCTCTCGAGCCCGGAACCGAATATTAGAGCAATCGCCTTTCGCTCTCCGTCAATGCTGACGCTGTGTACCGTCACACGCTGGGGAAACGCAGCCATAAGCTCCTTGAGATAAGTATCGCTTAGTAGAGGCACTTCGGCCCGATTTCGCATCTCGGTCGCCAGATGTCAAGCAACGCGCTTACGTCATTCGTTTGTTCTATATCTCCTTTTACTCGTGCAAATTGGCTATAGTCTTCTTCTTACGAAAGCAAATCTTCTTTGGTTTAGCGCAGCTAGCTCTGGAAACATTATTTCTGCTGCGTTTTCCACTCAGCTTGTCCTTACGTATTCGCGCTTCTTGTTGTATGTTTTTGCTTCGTGTTCGGCTTCCTCATTGCCGAGCACTACGGGACGATGAGCAACGGATTGCGAAAATAAGCATAAAAAACATCTCGCTGGCAGTTCTGGTCTCTACGATTTATTATACCGTCGTTTACTATCACATCGGCGTGTTATCAGGCCATGCTCCGTTGTGTTATGTATGGCTTTATCAGCTTACGGGGCCTTTTTATTGTTTAATCCTGATCTTTTTCTACTTGAAGCTCAGCACAGGCTGGACAGAGCTGCGCGGATTTTTGTTCCGGTATCTGGAAAGAATCGGTGAAGACTCCTTTGGGATATATCTTGTCCAAGGATTTTTCATCACGGTGTTTTGGGCTGCGCTTTTTAAGCTGGGTTTGCGCACAAACAATCTGATTCTTTATCCGGTTTTGTTCTCGTTGACACTAGTACCAAGCTATTTGAGCGTGGAGGGGCTATATCGCCTGCCGTTGAGCAACATCATCATCGGAAAACCGAGAAAGGAGGACAGTAAGCCAACGCAGACGGCGCGGATTTCGTCTGCGCCATGACTGTCTCACTTTCTGCTCGGCCAGCACTATGGACAGCAGCTCGATAACCTCGTTATGGTAGCAATATTAAATATTGAGGAGAGCCCTCACGGCTCGGCTGGCCAGTGACGCCCCGGTTTTTTTTTATGGTAAAAAGTGGGTCCGAAACTCACAAAATAGCGTGAAATGGCCTACCTGGGACATCAAATGCTGACTGCCAAAGAAAAAAAGAGTCCTGCGTGGCTCCGAATACTCGAGATCAGCGCAGGTCTTATCATCCTTATCCTGGGCGTCGCCGCCTTCTACCCAGGGGTGGATTGGGGGTGGACAACATTCATTGCATTCCTAGCATTCGCGTTAATTATCCTTGAAATAGCATATATCATACGAATATTCGCAAAAGGCATTTCGGGACCGCGGCGGCTCAACTTGATTTTGTCAGTGCTCGCGACCCTAATCGCCGTGTTAGTACTCGCGCTGTCTTTCTATGGAGTTTATTTGCTCCCACTCTACCTGTTAGCCTTGGGATTGCTCTTTGCCGGAATCGCGAGCGCAGTACGCGGCACAGTGGGCGGCAAAATCGTGGGCATCTTCGGCATTTTCGCGGGCATCATTGTGTTAATATTCCCAAAAATCGTGGGCATCCACGCGATTGTTACAAACCTCGCCCTGTTACTATCCCCAACTCTCACCTACCCAAATAACATCGCAGCACTGATTACACTGTGCTTGATGATCTTCGGATTGGAGCCGATAATTTCCGGGATCATGGGGAGATGGATCTAACCCACTCGTTCATGGTAGAGCGTGAGTCTTGGACACCCCAAATCACATAAAAGTGACCTATACAGGACAGTAACGGCCTGCCTGTCCAAGCTATATATGCACATCTTTTAACGAGACCAACATGCAAAGCCTTACTTTCTATTTATAGCATTATAGAAACTGCAAAGATGATGATGTAACGGTCCTGGGAATATTTAATATTTCACGAGTCGATCACGGACTGATATATCCGAATGGTTTCTTCTGCTATGGCATCCCAGGATAAATACTCAAGCGCTCTTTTCCGGGCCATTCTTCCAAGATCCTCCCGTAGTCTGCTATTCTCTAGAAGGGAGCGGATGACCAATGCAAGAGCGGGGGGGTCATTCGGGGGGACATACATACCCGTGTCACCTAGATATTCTGAGCTCCCGCCTATGGGGGTCGCGATCACCGGCGTGCCGTTCATCATCGCTCGTGTGATAATACTGCTCGCCCACACTGGAATGGTATAGATGGCGAATGTGAAGATGCTCTCCTGCATTTTTTCATCAAATTCTAGTTCACTCAAACTACCACACCACTGGATCTGATCCTGCACGTTATTGCGTCTTGCCTCCTTTTTTGCTATTTGTTCTGACCCCTTGCCATAGATACCGTAAACTTCTACGTTGATCTTGATCCCGTCATCACGTAAGATTCGAAGCGCTTCGAGAAGGTCAAAGAAACCTTTATGTTTTGAAGGGCTCCCCAAAAAAGTAACTCTGGTCCTTACCAGTCCCCTGAGATTAACCTCGTGACCACCATGGAATACCACATGAATCTTGTCTCCTGGAATTCCAGCCTGCATCATGCGATCCTTTTGTCGCTCGGAATGAACGATGATCGCGCCAGCATATTGATATACTCGATGAAGCAACCGTAGAGGGTTACCTGGCCCATAGACATTCAGATTATGAAGGGTCACCACCTTATACGGTACTTTCGTTTGTGTGAGAAGAGTAAGGAGGGGCAACTCCCCAAAAGAGAAAATACTGCTTTGTTGGTAATGGAGAATATCGGAGTCTTTACACTGCTTTGCGTACTGCAATCCCAGAGGAATCCTGCTTGTACGATAGACGAGGCCTCGAATCCTGGATCGGTAAGCATCTCCATAAGAATCAAACGGTGTGGTAACGAGACAGTATTTGCCACTAAAAAGGGAAGAAGCGCCACGATAATTATTTTTACACACACAATGACTCGTTACAACCTTGACTGAAACGTCTCTTCTCGTTAATGCATCAATAAGATTCCCCGAATAATTGGCCATAGAAATATTACGGTACCAGCACGTTATCATGCAAACGGAGAGATTTTTAATCACAATCACCACTTAAATCGGCATTTTTTGGGATTTATTGAACTACCTACAGGTTTTTACGCTACATCAAATAAAATGGAGGATACAAGGAATCCATTAATTGTGTTTAACAATTAAATTTGTAACCTGCTGTAGAGATCACGGAGAGAAGAAGGATTGAGGGTAGTGAAGGGAAATGTTCAGTTTAGGGTACTCCTAATGCGCACAAATATTCTATAATTTCGGTGAAGCACTCACCCCCTCTCGCTGAGGGGGGCTTTCACTGAGGGGGGCCGATTTTGAATTCTATTCCTGAATATTTATAATCTTGTATCAGAGGATCCCCTAGTGAGAATATAACCGCTGCTATTGTATCCTTGGGGGATTAGGAGATGTTCCTTTACGGTTTATCGCGTGTATAAGTCAGGAGATTCTTAAATGCGGTTAGCATCGGCTTTAATCGATTGAATGGGAACCGATCGAAAGAAGGGCTCAGAATTAAAGCCTCACGCGTCCCGAGAGAAAAACACCCGTTCCACGGCCGCCAGCTTTTACTCTAACCCAAATTATGGTGATGGCGCACTCGCCACCTATCGTCGTTAACCATGATTGCTAACTTGTGACAGCGCAAGAGATGATCAAGTTATGACGTTTTATGATGTATGACGTCTGAAACGCCAATTTTTTCGCCATATCACTTATCCTATTTTACTATTTTCTTCATGTATCTATGTCGAAATATAGTGCAGACGTCATGCGTTACGCACGTCCACTCCGCTGAGGCAAGACTTGCTTCACTCTCCGCCTTAAGCCTGCTAGCTTTGGGTAGGCAAACTTGGCGATCTTGTCCAGCGCGTCTGATTTCTCGACAATGCAAAACGGTTCTAGTAATGGATCAAACTTCGCTTTGAATTTAGAAAGACGCAGATTAGACGTGCCCAAATCCAGCTTCTTAAAGCCCTCTGATTTTGCTCGCAGAACGACTTCCCATATAAGATAATCCGTCACACTCAGGTCCTTGCGTGCATTAACGTTACCGATCCAATAGCCATATCGCTCCTTTTGCATTACACAGCACGCGGTTGCGGTCGCGAGTTTTCCGTCAATGATAAGGTTGTAAACGGTCACGTCCTGGGGAAACGCAGCCACAAGCTCCTTGAGGTAACTATCGTTGAGTAGAGGCACTTCTAAGCCGCGTTCGGAGAATCTCTGTCGCCAGATGTCAAGCAATGGGCCTACGTCATTAGTTTGTTGTATCTCAGGTGAATGTGCGCCCACATACTTGATTTCCTGCCTGCAGCGCCTAGAGAATGAGGCCCAGATCTCGTCGAGGGATCTCTCCAAGTCGATAGCGTACGTGAACCTCAAGTGCGCTGTGAAGTTCTTCCAAATGAAGAAGCGCACGTCAAGGAAATTTGGGACGGTCGCAATAAAGAAGTAATTCGGAGCGATCTTATCAATTTCTCTGCACAGCTCGTCGGTCACTTGCTCAAAGATCTTCTCCGTGGCAATCGCCTTGAGAGCTTGCACGCTAGGATCAAAAGCGGGACCTAAATACCAAATTTGAGCATTCAGCGGTGGGGAGCGCATGACGGTCAATCTGTTGTCCCGCCCAATAAAAAACGGGAATATGCATCTCAGCTCTTCTCCCGAGTATACGCTGTAGGGCAAGAACCGCCACTCCGAATGTCGCTCAACAGTCTTTAGGAAGTCCCACTTGTGAAATAGTGTTCCCTGCGGGCTAGTTTCGACAAACTGGTCCCAACGCTTCTTATCTTCGAGCAGCTCAACAACCATTCTTACGCCACCACGTGCACACTTCTTCGTTTGTCGCCGCGCCTTTTTCAGAACAGTACTGCAAAATCTTTGTATAGAAACGCGTCGATTTCTTCCAAAAAAGAATCCTATAAGTATTTAACGTATTATGTGTCGATCACGGACTGATATATTCGAATGGTTTCTTCTGCTATGGCATCCAGGATAAATACTCAAGCGCACTTTTTGGGGCCATTCTTCCGAGGCCTAACGCCGTTAACGCCCCGTACCGATGCGTGTGGGTCAGCAGTATTACCTATACGGCCCTTTGAGTTTTTCGCCAGAGACGCGGCAGCTCGGCCTTGTGTTTGGTGCAGGTATTTCTTAAACAGAAAAGCGCCTATTCTTAATCCATCCCACGGCGACACCAACTTGGGGCGATCGTGGCGTGCTCGGTAGGTGATCGGGATCTCTGCGATGCTGCGCCCTTTGACACACTCCCGGCAACAGGTCGGCCTCAAGTTCGAAGCCCTTTGTAGCAAGCTCCAGGCGCCGGATCACGCCGCGTAGGAAGCCCCATAACCGGGCCCAGACGTCGCTGATCTCCGCGTGAAAGAGCAGTCGCGCGAGCAGCGTGAGGGGGGGTGTTTCCCACGACGTTTACCCGCATCATCGCCCCCCCGTTCAATCTTGCCTTTGAGTCGTGATCCAACGACGACGTCGTGTGTCTGTAGGCGCTGAACCACGCGCGGGACCACATCACCAGGGTACGTATCGTCGCCGTCAACCACGATGATGTAACCGGCTGCGATCTCCTGAAAAGCGGTTCGAATGGCGGCGCCCTTCCCTTTCTCTCTTCAATGATGATACGTGGGCCTTTTTCGCGAGCGATGTCGATCGTGTTATCGGTCGAGCGCCCGTCGATGACGTACGCGTAGACTTGGCGTTCATTCAAGAGTAGGTGAATCGCATCGGTTAGCTGCAGCTCGCTCCGACGCTGAACGGGGAACTCGTTTTATGCAATCAAACAGGTCCGCGGTCATCACGTACCGTCCGACGATGCCTAAACGGGAGAGGATGTGCGTAAGAAAATGATAGATGTAGCGCGGCAGCGATATTCGCAAGTAATTCTTTCGTCCCGATCTAGCAGAAGATCCGACAAAGGGGGGATCGTCTCGACTTCACACTGATTTCGGACGTTTTCAACGGCATTGGCTTAGGAGTCTCTTGTTGCGTATTGCAGATGGATTGCGAAACGCTGCTGCGATTCCGCGGGCTCGCAGTTGACAAGAATTATCGGCGCAGGAATCGCCAGATGCTACTGTCCCACAAGCATTTCAAGCCCATTTCCAATTGGTCTCAGATGCAGTTAATGGGTAAGTCGCAATACAGGTCGAAAGTTGAGGACATATGTGCAAAGACGTTTGTTGCTAGAAATGGGCGGCCCTCGAATTATTTTTTTTGGGGGGGCGGTCACGCGCAGCACTTATATGCTTCCTCGGCAACAATGTTTGAAGCCTGGAGGTGCTATCCATGTCAGAGAGTAACAAAAACACGGATTGGGAATGGCCCGTTTTTGATGAATATGGAATGACGCAGTGGCATTGGCGGGTGCTCTATCCAGAACGACTGCTGTTTAGGAATAACGTGTCTATAGGATCATTTACTATGATAGACGCGACAACGGGAGTCGAAATCGAGGATAACGTTCAAATTGGTTTTGGATGCACCATCCTAAGCTATTCTTCGATCGATAAGAAGAGCAGAAAAGTCATTTTGAAAAATAACAGCTGTGTTGGCGCTAATTCTGTAATTATGCCAGGCGTGACGATTGGAGCGAATTCAATAGTGGGAGCAAATAGCCTCGTCACTCGAGAAGTTCCAGAGAACGAAATATGGGGTGGAAGCCCCGCGCGTTTCTTGAAAAAGCGGGCGGATTCGACCATCGATGAGGTATCATCGGATCTATAGAGAACGCTGAACACCGTCAAAAAAGCACCCCAACTTAAGTTTCACTTTCAAAAAACTTCAGAAGAAATATGAGCGGGAACGACATGCAAATCAAATACGGTGGAACGCAAAACAAGTCAATTTAAAGGCTTTTGGTGCTTTTTTGATGATGAGTGGAGCAGCATCGATTTTACGAATATCACAAAAAATACGTACCTCAGTACGTGCAAAAACTGCTTTTTCGGAAACAGCTCAATATGCTGTTGAGAGAAGATTCTGATGTCAATGTCAGCTCTGGCAGTTTGATGATGAGATATATGGTTTCAAGAAAGGTGGCTACTCTACTCTATTTAGCGGACGATCTTTAGGCAATGACAAGAGAGTCTCCACAAATTCGCAGGCCCGCCCACTAGGCGAGCTTGTTGGCAGCTAAAGCTTGAAAAAAGAGCGTTCGATGCACAAAAGTTGATTTTCGAAATATGCGTTGTGAACAATGTATCGGTCCGGTATGCGCCACAAGCAGTACACATTTGTTAATCTACTTCAAATAGGCCACGTTAATCAGCGCCATTGTAAATCCCGTAAATGAGTTTAGCCTCTTGTATGGTGAAACCCCGCAGCGCAAGCAAAATGGCCAAATAGATTGCTGCGGCAAGTGCGATCGATACAACTATGCTGATGAGCCCAGAGGGGTTCCATACAAGCAGAATTAGGGCGATAATGCTCGAGCCGCAGACACTCTTCACGATGAATCCACCGTTCACTTCAAACTTAAAGTACCTAAATGAGTAGATTGTCGTCAGCACGAAAGCGAGCAGGAACGCGAGGAACGTTGTCAGGGCAGCCCCTATAAGGCCCAAATAGGGGATAAGGACTAAGTTTAACCCAAAATTCAATGCGGCACTGAGCATCCATATCGTGCCAATGATGGCGGTCTTCTTTTTTAATGCGATTATCGTAACAAGCACTGAGTACGCTCCAGCGAGCGCAGTTCCTGCGGCAACAAACGGAGTGACTATGTAGCCGTTGGATGCGATCTGCTGTGTGCTTAGCAGAAGCAAAATCGGCTTTGATAAGACCGATAAAGCAAACACGCAAGGGAGAGCTATGCCGATATAGTACTTCAATGAGTACGTCATGATCGTGCGTACGGCCGCAATGTTGTTCTCGTCGTAGTGTTTCGATAGAACCGCAGGAAGCAGCATCGCTAACGGTGCTGCGACCACGCTGATGGTAGTACCTGCGGTGTATCCTGGCGAATAATAGCCCACCGCTGCGGCACCTAAAAAAAACGCTATGAGATAACGATCGCTTGAATTTACGAGCCAACTTGATAAACTGCCCGGGACTAATGGTAAGCCATAATTGAGATATTGCCTCACGTGCGTAAGCTTCGGGATAGCAAACCCGATCTCCGCGACGATGAGATACATGATGATAGAGAACACCACAAGTTGCTGGATCAAAAGTGCGATCACGGCGCCCTCCAATCCGTAACCCGAGAGGACAAAATAGGCTATAAGGGCCGTATTCAAGTACGCGTTAAAAAGGCTTAAGTAAGTGTACCGTTTGATCTGCTGGAATGTTAAAAAATATTGCAAAACAAACCAACTCAGGCAGGCAATTAAGATGGTCGCTATAAGCAGCAGGGCTGTGGTGAGATTGTTTTGAAACAAGCTCGCCGCTATTTGTGACACAAACAAAAGAAGCAGCCCAGAAACAGCCAAGCTCGCAACCAAAACGATTAGTCCCATAGAATAGAACAGCTCTCGGATGTCACGTTTGTCCTTCACTGCAGCGCCAAACCGAATCAAGGACATTTGGAGCCCTAAGGTCGCAAGCACGGGCACCAGGTTGAGTGTAATCATAATCAACGCAAAGGCGCCATAATCGGCTATCACCAGGTGCCTTGTTAGGATAGGAAGAAGAATGATATTGCTGAGATAGACTAAAGGAGTTATTACTGCGCTCAATCCCATTCGCCGAACGGTGAGTGTGTATTTTCCCATTTACGTGGCTCTTCCTGTGCGATACATCTGCCTGACGGTTGTCGGCCGTTTTTTGGCCTGCAGATGCCATACAACGCTTGCGCTTGGTCATAAAAACGGCAGAGTTGACTTTTGATCCGCCGTAGGGTAATAGCCTCCTTCCATCGTCGTTTCTTCACGATGTTTTTGACTCTCGCCGGTGGCCCTTTCAGAAAGGATTCAGATAGCGCGACGTTTATAGCTTCGTCACGAACTACATCTGCGTATTTGATTCTTCATTCTCATAACAATCAACTCAACAAATACTCATTGGTTCAGCACTAACGTAGCCGCACAAAATACCAGCTTAACTTGATTCTTTTAAACTAACCAGTCTCTATTTGGAAAAAGTCTTGTATTTGAGTAAATGAGGCAGAACTGTTGTAGTTGCGATTAACTATTACGCACATTGTCCTCAAAAAAGCGTTTAGTATCAGCGATCTCCAAAGACCTGCATTACCCTCTCGTGCGCCCTTCTTTGGGGCGGCTCCATATCCATTACGTGACAGGAACGCTACTGAGCTTGTTGCGAGAGTGTTCAACTGTTAAGTGTTTTCAATAATTCCCAGCAGATGGGCGTCGATACGTGCGGTTGACGCAAATCCTCTACTTCTTTACTCGGCAGTGCCACGGTATTAATGGAGCCCATAAGACAAGAAAAAAGTCTTATTTATCGCGCCACTTCTCTATGCACGTGACAGATCGGATGGGCCTCATATGGCAGAAGCACTAAAAGCTTGATGTGGGGGCTGTACTATGCGACTAAAAAGAGTAGTCAGAAAAATACTTTTAGACAAGAACGTGCGTAACCTGCTAGGTTCGACGTATTACACACTCAGAGATTCCTACTACCAGATGAATTACGCTGAATACAGAACGAAGTTCGCTATTCATCCAAGCTTTCAGTTTCGCGGCGAAGGAGTTATCCTTTGGGGGGACGAAGGAAACATCGCTCTCGCTGAAAACTCCTATATATCAAGGAATTGCATTTTAGAAGCGTTGTCAGGATGCAAGATCATAGTTGGCAAGAACTGCGCAATTGGACCGAACGTAAAAATGTATACCGCGGGGCGTGCAACAGATCAAGATTTGAACTACGACCCATTTGGAGAGCATAAAATAGCAGACTCAAAAGGTGACATCATCATTGGCGACGGGTGTTGGATGGGGGCAGATGTGTGCATAAAAGGCGGAGTTCGAATTGGAACTAATTCTATTGTCGGGATGAATTCAGTAGTAACGCACGACATACCGCCGCACTGCCTCGCAGTCGGCAATCCGGCAAGAGTAGTCAAATTCAAGTCATATTTAACTAAAGACGAGCGTGCGAAGCTAGTATCCGAGTATTGGACAAGCTTGAGCGACGCAATAAAAGGTGAAGATTTATAGGCCATTACGCGGCCGCTTAATGAGTAAACCAGAAGAAAACGTTGCTAAGTCACCGCGCAGAGAATCAAGCGACTGCTTCATTTATCGGCGCAGAGTTAAACCAGTAATTATGTGGATGTGCTACTGCAGTTTTGTGACGGCTGGTCTTTGGTCACGTTCTTTAGCTGCCTTAAACCAAGTTTCGTCGGACCAGATAACGCTTGAGGAACCACGATTTGTCGATTAGCTCCATCACGGTGGACACCCTTCACTTGCCTTCATTGTTCTGGGGTTGATAATTGGAAACGAGAATCCATGGATTTCCGGCTAACATTTCGTCGGCAACTTTTACAAAATCCTGTAAAAGACAGACAGCGATCCATCCATAATTCAATTTCACCTGATTCCACAATCCTTTTTTTTTCATTTCATCCTGTATGGGACGAGCTCTCACGTCAGGATCGATTTTGAGATCGCGCACGAACATGCGGTATGATTTTTCCAGCCATTGATCCCCAATTTTCACTTGCCCGGAAAAATCCTTCCAATACCGGTAAGGGACATTCGCCCGCTGTTCACAGTAATGGATGATTGAAGCCGCCTGAATATCCGCCCCAAGCAGCAGGAGTTTAAAATCTGACTCTATCATCAGCTCAACTGCAGAACCGCGGTCATATGCTGATGGCGTATCCCTCTCAACGAGTGTGTTAGCCAGCTTGCCGATCGCAGCAAAGGATGACATAGGGTGCTTCGTCCGAACTGCGTTCGGCAGCAAGCGCACATATTCCGAAAAAACACCCATCTCCTTAGATGGGGTACTTTTTAAGTCATAACGCCCAGTCCGTGCGAACGAGAAGGTGAAAGTGGGCACCACAACAGTACCTTCTGATCCGATCACAGAGTGCAGGGCATCATAATACATCCCGATGCCGCCGGCCGGTTTACCAAGGTACTGTACGGCGGAATGCACCATCAGCCCGTCCCCTTTGGAGATGCCTAGGGACTGAATGCAATGAATGATTTCGTTGCGGCAAACCGTTTTCATTTCTTATAGCATCAACCGCGCGTCTCTAAAGTCAGTGACAAAGCCAAAACTCTCGTATAGCTTCCAACTCACCTCATCTCCGACCAACCCCTTAACTTCCACGGAATGGACTTTTTGTTCTTTGAGCCAGTCCAGACAAAGGATGGAAAGTTGCTTACCAATGCCCAGACGGCGATATCCCGCAACGACCCATGCATCGCTTAATTCGCCCACCTTTACCCCGCCCATATAAGGGGGAAGGCACTTGATGCGGGCAAGGCTGAATCCCTCCACCCTGCCTTCAACCTGGGCCACTTACATGATGCTGAATCGTCCTAATGTCCGGACGAATGTATCCAGCCAGAGCCGACCGATATTCTCTGGCGATGGAAGGAGATATCCAGTTTTTTGATAATGCTTATTCAGAAAGGTATAGAGTTCCATCGCAACCGGGTAGTCGCTTTCGGTTGCAAGACGATAAATGACTTCTTCACTCAAGATATCGCCTCCCGCATATTCGCTGGCCAGGTGCGCACGTCTACACCATATTGCGCCAGGAATGCATATGCCATCCTTTCCAAGCCGAACCCCACACAGGCCGTCTGGGCAGGTTTCCCATTCGATAGCGTGATCTTTAAATTTCGGCCAAAGAAATCTTGGTGGTAGTTATATGACCCGACCGCAACTGTGCTGTTCTGAAAGGGCAGACTGGCGAGGATTTCAAACTTCAATTGAAAAGCGGTCTGGAAAGCAGCCTGTTTGAATTCCCCGATGAAAAAGGGATCGTTGGCGGTTTCCACCCGATAGGCCAGTCCAATTTGAGCGAATTTGTCCTCCATGCGTTTTCTGGCTGTCTCGCGGTTTTCCAGTACGAATTCCTTGGAGCCGACGAAAATGATCTCCCGCATGGTGAAATTCCACATCCGGTCCAATGAAACGAGATTGCTGGATTCATAACGGCAGCAATTTCCAACCGCCGTGGCGACAAGCTGGTCATTCGGCACCGGTTTATCTGCCAGCGCAAAATAGAGGTGATAACAAACTGCCGGTGTAAGCATGGCCTGGATTTTGGAAAAAGAATTCATGGACACATCAATTCCATGTTCATCACAAGAAGCATGTTCGGAAAAATCCTGGATCAGATCCAGATCTTCACGCAAGTGTGTGGCGAAGGTCAATGAATGGGGAAAGGTACGGAAATAATTAATCTTTTCAAGGTAGCTCGCCGGGATAAGGGTTGGAAAGCGGTAAGGTGCTGCTCCAAAGCTATCAGCGAGGTCCGTGAATTGGGAATCGAAGTAATCGATCAATCGGGTGAGCAAAGGACCAATGGCGTAAATGCCCTGCGCCTCTTTAGAAATTTCCCCTGTGTTTATAAGTTGCTCCATCGGATCGACTTTGCATGGGACTTCACGATCCAGATGATCCTCCAGAATTTGAATCCTGGGTTTGAAAGCGCTCTTGACGATTTGCTCCGCAACCTTGGTTGCTTTGCTTTCAAGTGCACCGATCTGGCTGGACGTTAATTCATCACGCAAAATCAGCGTGATCGCGTCGCCTTTTTCCGAAACCTGCCCGGAAACAATATTTTCATCCACATACGCTAGTTTGGCTTTTACTTCTCCGATCAGGTACTCGGGAACGATCAGCGGTAGGGGAAATGTGTGTTTTTTATAAGCCATTGGATTGCTTTTCGATATACGAATAAATGGCTTTGTAGTTCACCAGTTCGGCAATGGTTTCCGTGCTGATCTCTGCGCCATATTTTTCTTCCAGGGCAGCCATCACCATCATATGCCCCAAAGAATCCCATTGGGGAACATCGCCGAAGGTGAGGCCTTCCGTTACCTCTTCGGGGCCAATTTGCAGTGCTTCCGTCAGAAGAGTAACAACCTGTTCTTTTATCTCATCCATGTCGGTTTATTTGTTCAGCGTGACTAGTTTCATTCGTGATCGAGTACCTCTATTATGACGAACGCCAACGCTTTGTCTTCACAATGAGATAAACTTAGATATGTCTTCAATTTTTCAAGGCCTTTCTTGTTGAATCTTACTTCGGGAACGCCATAATTATTGTTAAAGATCTCTATTTCCCTATAATTTACGCTGACTTTTTTTACGCTGGTAAGTGCCTTAATTACCGCTTCTTTACCAGCATAGCGCGCTGCCAAATGCTCTGCTGGGGTTCCTTTAGAAAAACAATAGTTCAGCTCTTGCGCAGTAAAAATACTATCAAGAAATGTCTGGTCTTCGTCAGGAACTAGCGATTCAAAACGCTTAATAGTTATGATATCGACTCCAATTCCAAGATCAAGAGCATGTGAAATCTCGTCCATTGCTTATCACTAGTTTGCTCCAGCTAGGTGAAAAGTCAATTTGAAACCTACCAAGATAGATATGGTGCGCAAATACCACACTTTGTATACTCCTTTGCGATTGTTTTAGTGAAAGATATTAACCCGCCCTTTACAGCCGAGTAATTAGATTGGCCGATATTCCCACATTCCGCAACTTCTGAGCAGATACTGATTATTTTGCCGCCTGCTTGCTTCTCCATGTGTCTCACTGTTTGTTGAGTACAATAAAACACGCCAGTAAGATTAGTGCTTATCACATCAGTCCCTCCGTCAGAGTCATGTTTCAAGCATCTTATCTTTGACAATTTCAGTGTTCAATTAAGATATCTATTCTGCCGAATTGCCGAATTGTTTGGCTATTAATTCTTCAACTTCAGTGAAATTAGGTGCATCAGCCTTAACATAAATCCCAGTGCGCCACGATTTTTTATTTCTGTCCGATTTTATTTCTGTCCGAACTACTGATCGGCGAACTCAGGCATTGAGACGATGCACTCTGTTGTTGATTCTCGCATCAAGCTATTTAAAAGCAAGTATATAAGGACGCGAGCAAAAAAATGACGCAATTAACTTGTGCAGCCGTTGCGACTGGGGTTTGTGCTTCCGCATTTTCGCGTTATTCCAGAGGCAACAGAAGCTATTAAGCAATAAAAGAAGTAACGCAAAATTATGGCATCAGATGATGATGACGTGGCTCAAGAGATATATCAACTTGTCCACGACCTATTCCCAATTTGCAGGAGCATCACCGGCAATGGCGTGCGTCAGACACTGGCAATGATAGGGAAGCTCATCCCCTTGAACGTCCACGAAGTCCCAACCGGCACTAAAGTCTTCGATTGGTGTGTGCCCAAGGAATGGAATATTAGGGATGCCTTTATCCAAGATGAGACTGGGAAAAAGGTCGTCGACTTCAAAAAAAGCAACCTCCACGTTGTTGGTTATTCAGTGCCAGTCGACCAATGGTTATCTCTCCCAGAACTACAAGAACATCTGTATAGTCTGGAAAACAGCCCAGAAGCAATTCCGTACGTAACGTCTTATTACAAAGAACGATGGGGGTTCTGCATCTCTCACAATGAAAGGCTTAGGCTTACTGAGGGGAGATATCGCGCTTATATCGATAGCGATTTGAAACCTGGCCATCTAACTTACGGCGAATATATTGTACGCGGAAAAACGAACAAAGAAGTCTTCTTGTCCACCTATGTTTGCCATCCATCACTTGCTAACAACGAACTTTCTGGCCCAGCTGTGGCCACTTTTTTGGCAAGGTGGATTGCTCGCCACTCGCGCAAGTATACTTATAGGATTGTTTTTGTACCGGAAACGATCGGCTCGATTGTATACTTGAGCGAGAATCTGGACGTGATGAAAAAAAACGTCATCGCTGGTTTTAACATCTCGTGCGTAGGCGACAACCGCGCCTATTCCTATGTGGCGTCCCGTTACGGCAATACCTATGCAGACAAAGTTGCCTTGAATGTTCTTGGGTTTAAGCATCCCGAATTCACTAGGTACTCTTACTTAGACCGTGGAAGCGATGAGCGGCAGTATTGCAGTCCAGGAGTTGATCTTCCGCTTGTGACCTTATGTCGCAGCAAGTACGGCGAATACCCAGAGTATCACTCTTCGCTCGACAATCTCGAATTAGTAACTTCAGAGGGATTGCGAGGAACCTATGAATTGTTAAAGGACTGCATCAACCTGATAGAACGCAATGCGACATACCGGATAAGCTGCTTTGGAGAGCCGCAGCTTGGAAAGCGAGGGCTTTATCCCACTCTAAGCGCAAGCAAGGCAGCTGTGATTGTCAGAGATATGATGAATCTTATCGCGTATGCGGACGGCTCAAATGATTTGATAGATATCAGCAACTTGATCAAGGTTCCTATATGGAGGCTTTATCCAATGGTAGACAAGCTTATAGAAGCCAGTTTGCTCCTCGAAGAAACAAGCTGAACCACATCAACAAAGGTTGTTTTTGACTACTAAGCTGGCCAATTGCCGCGCTTGTATCAATATTCTTAGGCCCCTCAAGGGCTCAATCCTTGGCGCGCCCGCGGCACTGCTGCGCAGTCGGCAATCCGGCAAGAGCAGTCAAATTCAGGTCAAAATTTAACTAAAGATGAGCGTGCGAAGCTAGTATCCGAGTATTGGACAAGTTTGAGCGAGATAGTAAGAAGGACATATTCCTCACGTAGTTGCGTGCCAAGCGGCCCGAGAGCAAACGCTGAAAGCCCACCGATTGCGATCCATCACTAAAAAAGCGGTTAGGCAGTCACGGTGCAGGAACCGACACGTGGGAGTCGCGCAACATTGGCCGTGCTGCTTTATATGCGCAATTAGGCCGACCGAAAATAACGTAGTCCAATTCTCAAGTTGTGAGTGTTTTATTATCGTGCTGCCACAAGTGCAAATGTGCCGGCACTTGACAATTTCGGACTAGAAACGCCCGAGATCTCTAAAAAAGATCGCCTCTTCTTTCGTAAATCCCCTCAAGAGCTACATAGTCGTTATAGCCTACGGAACAAAAGACACAAGATCAGATTCAAGGCGTGTGATTCAGAAGACACGATAATAAACAGCGCCTTAACCAAAGACGGGAATAAGGTCTTGCTTAGAATCTTGACACGAGTATCTGCAATACGTGCAGATACGTGCGTGGTCAAAGCAAACAGTTTTCACGACCGCTTCGTGTCACTTCATATTCATTCAGCGATCCGGGATCTGTTGAGGCTCCGACTCTGGCTCAAATCCCGACTCGGGCGCTTCTTTTTTTTACAATCTGAGGCCAAATGGGGTTATCTGTGCCTCCTTTTTTTCGGCAAGTTTGTCCAATTTGTCTAATTGAAGTGCAACAAAAACCTTTGGACGCCGCCAATCTTTGCTTGATAATATTAGCAATTCTGCCTGTCAATGCTTTGAGCTTTCTTGCCAAACAAATGATTGGATGCGAAAAAGTGGGATCTAATGATTGAAGTAATATCGCGTTGTGAATATTTTTTTCGTGCCACTCACAGACCTCGAAGTTGCTTTGTTATTGCAGCGAAAATACTAAGCACCGCCCGTACGAATCATTTTTTTGTTGTGCTAAATCTACAAGTAATGGCGCAAAAAAAGAAAGAAACTCTGAATACAATTAATAATTATTTGTTGCCTACATTCGCAAAAAAATGTTAGCCCTTTTCGAGATGTGTTGCTAAAAACTATTTCTCATGAAAAGTGATGGGATCGTGAGCGAAAATATTCGCACAATAGGTAGAAGTACCGCTGATGAAATACAAAAACGAAAGGATTTCTTATCAATATATGATGCCTGTCCAATACCTCAAGAGGAGATTTTGTCTAATCTTGGTCTATTTATAAACAGGCAATCGTTGCAAAGGGTACTTTTTTTAGCGAGCTGTATAGAAAAATAGTAGATCTACGCGGCATAATTATTGAGTTCGGCGCAAGATGGGGGCAAAATTTAGCCTTATTTGCCAATCTCAGAGGAATGTTCGAACCGTTTAATTATAACAGAAAAATAGTTGGTTTTGATACTTTCGAAGGATTTCCTAAAACATCAGACCGAGATAATAATGGATTGAAAGCCGGTGATTACGGGGCAATTGAGGACTATGAAACGTATTTAAGTAAAGTTCTCGACTACCACGAATCAGAAAGTCCTGTCGCCCACATCAAGAAATACGAGATAATAAAAGGTAATGCGATTATTACTTAAAAGAGATATTTGCAGGAATACCCCGAAACTATAATCGCGCTCGCATATTTCGATTTCGGCCTCTATGAACCAACAAAAAATTGTTTGGAATTAATTAGAGATCATCTTACTCGGGGGGCAGTAATCGGATTTGATGAACTGACCACACCTAATTTCAAGGGAGAGACTCTCGCCTTAAAAGAAGTGATAGGCTTAAATCGTTACAAAATTCAGAAGTCAGCCCTTAGTTCACTAGAATCCTATGTCATCTTTGAATAACATAACAGGTTTCTGCTGGTCAAACCAATGTCGGACTATCAGATATGCGTCAAAGTTGATGCTTAATGACGGTCAGATCGGAGTGCTTGTTCAAAATAACAACATTTGCATTAAGAAGGGGAGTATCGAATGAATGTCCTGTTTTTGGGCCAATGGTGAGCCAATCTGATCGCCCTGCATGGAATCGTCCCCCCTTTTGAGGTAAGATGTGCCGTTTTCAGATGGTCAAGTCATACAGACAATAGTGTTGCTGCAGTTGAGAAAACTAGGAAAGCAACTTGCCAGTCTCCACCCATTACCGCACCCCATTTGCGGCTGTATCTCTAAGAACAACGGACTGCGACGTAATTTTTCCGATTGCTATGCATTGCTGTTTTTTGAGATGTTGTAATGCATTGATTGATTTCTGATCGATCAAGCATCACGAGCTGACTGTCTGCTTAGTCCGACTGCCCGTTGATCAGTATAACTCGTTAGCTCGTTTTTGGAAAACGTGAGTTTTGGCTTATCCAGCGTGTTGCAATCGGATGCGTTAGGTGGCGTAGCTAAGCATCCGCTACAACTTGGGGAATCTGATTGCTCGTTTGAATCGTAGTCTGCGTAGGAAGGCCTAGAATTAGTTGAAACGCCTAAATAATACCTGTAGAGGCGCATTGATCCTGCAGTAATTGGTTTTCTTGCCCAAGTTTGCTCGCAGCAGATCCACTTTCTTGATGTTGTGCCGCCAGACAGTCCCCCGATCTTCACAAGCAGATACGCAACATTCATATGCGAGACTGAAACGTCTTCAAAAAAGCTGCAATCACTTAGAGATGATCTGCAAAAGCGGTACCAAAAACGCTAAATCGACGAGTGGTATTGATCTTGCCTAAAGAACTATATGTTTTTATACTGCAAAGAACTTGAGATCTCAAGGGCATTTTGCGTACCATGTCTAACGTTGCGCTATATATCGGGGCAGGCTACGAGGGGGAAGATTCATTAGGCAAATTTTGGGTACGCTATCTTCCCGAGAATCACAATTTGTTTGTTGCATCGCGGATCGATCCTGATGTCAGTCCAACAACGGACAATGCCGCGAAAACTTTCGGTTTCGGTTACAGCCAAGAAAGGATAAAGGACGCGATAAATGATTTAAAAGCGCGTGCAGTTTCTTTCGCTTTGATCTATAAATCCCCGCATGCAAAGCAATTGTTCAGCAGCGATGAGATAGTGAACTTAGAGAATTGGCTCGAGATCTCATTCGATTACGTATCATCTTTTGATCGTCGATTTTACAACACAGAGACTATGAGCGACCCACGAAATAGGAACGAGGTCTTGCAGTGTTTGGCAAGAGCGGTTCTGTTTTTCAGGGATTTTTTTGAAGACAATAAAATCGATTGCTTTGTCACGACGCTTGAGGATGACTATCCCTCTGTTGCCGCTTTTTATGTCGCGCAAAGGTTGAACGTCCTAACTATCGGATTCATGGAAGGCGAGCGTTTCCCAAAACCTGGCACAATGTTTTGCAAAGACTTTGACGACCTCTGTGTGTGGAGCGACCGTAAGATCGAGTGGAACGAAATTGAATCGCTATATCAGGCCTCTACCCTAGCAGGGAAGACGACCCGGGAGCAGACTCGGGAGCACTACGGACTGAGCTCCGTCCCCCAAAGACTAAAGAGCATCTCGTGGATTGCGGGCTATCGGGAATACGTAAGGAATATGGTTAATCGAAACCCGTGCGAGCAATACATTTTTGAGCCAAAGACCATCGTCAGTGACGTAAAAGATTACGGGGCTCGCATGTTTCGGCGTCTCTTGATCGATCGGGTCGCACAAGATCCAGATTATTCTGACCGCTTTCTGTTATTTCCTCTCCATTACCATGATGATGCGCAAATGACGTTCCGAGAACCCCTGTTGGATCAGTACGATCTTATAAGAGAGGTCTCGCGCGCACTGCCTTCTAACGTTTGTTTATATGTGAAACCACACCCGCATTACAGCGGAATTGATGTCACTTTTAGCAACCTAAGCAAGATCAGGAGCTTGCGAAACGTCAAAGTGATTAAACCCGATACCCCCACAGTAGACTTAATTCAGCAATCAAAAGCCGTAATCACGGTCAATTCAACTACAGGGTTTGAAGCGCTCATTCTTGGGATTCCTGTGGTTACTTTTGGGCACGATTTTTACTGCAAAGAACCTTTCTGCTATGTCGTTCGCGACCGCAATGCCATGGCACAAACATTCACGGATGCGTTGAGCGGGAGACATGCGCCCAAGAGAGAAGAAGTGCAGGAGTTTATTAAAACTGTATATGGGAATCAGATCTGGGCCGACGAGGTCACCCACGACGCTAAGAGCGAAGGGGATTCTTATGACAGGAGGCGCGCGGAGGCTCTCGATAAGGTCATCGGCAATCACCTCAGACAAGATTCGCGATTGCCATCCTTGCGAGCGGGCTGATCGCCGAAAATCTCTCGACTCTCACATAGGAACTTTCGGCCATTCGCTGTCAGCACCTCGCTGCTCGAGTAGATTATGTGAGCGTTCCGCCCGCTGCAATCCGAAAATCGCACGCAAGCGGGTGTCGCGTAATTACAAGCCTAGCAGACCTCGACTGTGTTTGCACGTGTCCTGAGCCCACAGCTAAACGCGGGGTCACTGTGTTCTGCCACTCTGTGAGGCCCCAAAATCGCTCCAAACCAGACGGCTTAACAGCAAGGTTCTTCTTCGATAAGCCGAGGCTCGTGCGTGTTTGTAGGTTAGCGTCTGGCAACGAGTACATCCAGCCTAGCCCATTGTTTCGGAATCGGTGCAGCGTGCATACCTTCGAGTAAGGTAGCACAGTTAGTACGCCAGTTAACCGACCGGAGCAGCGCATAACTTTGGAATCACCACTGTCAACAAGCTTCCAAGTTTTACATCATATAGCGCCTCATCAGCGCTCCTTGTAATTATGTTACGTTCAGGCCCACGGTTCACGATCCCACGGAGATCGTATACTCATTTCCCCAGGGTCTAAACTAAATAGCCGTCTGAATTGAAAAAGAACTGCAAAAGCGCTTCCAAATGATTAGGAGTTTGAGCTTCTATTCCCAATCTCCATCTGCAGAAGCGACATATGAAGAAGCCCGCCATCCTCTTCTTCAGTGGCTCAAAAATAGACCTGCCTGATGCTGCTCAAATCGCGGAGGGCAAACTTGAAGCAATCCTCGCAAAAAGAGACTGCCGCATAATTTCCTGAAATCCCGCCCGCGAGCCGTAGAAGCCGCTCTGTTATGTTTTCGAGAGTGACAGTGCTGTTGACCGTGTAATCGTCCTTCACTACGCCATGAATAGCAGCAGGAAAGATAGCGCAAGTATTTACTGCAGTCGCATGCTCAACGTCTTTCCGTGTAATCAACGACAGATCGTTCCGATCAATTAGTACGTGCGCGAAAATTATGACGAGTGAAGCACAGCAGAGGGAACCTCGAGTTTTTCTTGTTCTTCTGCATAAGTCTGGTCTGCAACGCGCAACTTAAACGAGCTTATCTCAACTTGGTTTGGATATCTGTCAACGGAGCGTCTTTTTGAGTCACGGTATCTCGTACTAGTACAACTCCCAATCAGGGTGACCAGGCCTGCTCATTTATAAACATTAGGTGTCACCGCTGCGACATTTATCTAAAATAGATCTGGGCCCCACCGTTGTCGTAGACTTCGCTTCGGCCAAGAAGCACATCAGTTTGATTGAGAGGTAAGTAAACGTACCCACTCCCGGCTCTTAGTGCGAGCTCGCCACTTTCTATGTTTTTCGTGCCAAGAAACACGTATGAGCCGTTCCCTGTCCACACGTATGAGCTGTTCCATGTCGCGTTCACGTCAACAGAACCTGAGTATCGAGGGTCAGATGGGCCGCCAACGACCAATATCCGGATGCCTGTGGGTTGGCCAAAGACGTATCCCTCACCCAAGGTCCCCAACAACTGATATCTCAGAATATCTGCATAAGTTAAACTGCTGTTGTTTTTCGTTGCGGACCACCAATGTGCGGCAGTCACTTCCTGCCTGTTATAGACGGGCCAGTCTAACTGGTTATCCAACGCAAAATTCCCAGAACTGTGCTCGACTACTTGATAAAGCGCATTAGACTCAAACAAAAGGGAAACAAAAAGCAACACCGCTATTACTTTAATCGACGAGGCACGCGAAGGTTTCATTAACGGCAGGTATTTCTGCACTGTGCTTACGACAAAAATGCCGCCTACAATGCAGAAAGGAGCCAGAAATAAGCTGGCGATGTGGTAAAATCGCGTAACGTTCAGCTCGGAGGCCACGTTTGGGAGAAATGCTGCGGCTGCCAATAAGGCAAGGGCTGCCACGGCTAAGCAAAGGTACGTGGTGTTCTTGAAACGCCTGCGCAATAACGTCGCAATCAGCCCTACAACTATAAAGCCTTCGAAGAGCAAACGCAGCCCCGTTGCAGCATTATGAAGAGGTCCCGTAGTTGCAACGGCGCTCGATATTCCTGCCGAGCCTGCGGCGCCTACGTCAGAAGAAAACAGTGAGACCAGAAACCGTGTGTCCACCGCGCTACTGGTGGTGATAACTCCTCTCGCAATAATAGAGTACCAGAAGAGCCAAACGACGCCCAACAGGACCACGAAGAGAAGGTTCAGCGGCTCGGATCGATTTTCTCCCCCGCTCAAGACCGCGTCATCTCGCCGCTTTGAATGGTTGATCTCCCAGGCTCTTCGACCGCTGCTAAGCGCTTTCCGGTAGTAATTAACATATAACGCACAAAAGGCAGCGCTAGCGATGCCTATAAAAATTATCCCCAAAGCATAGTGTGAAACGATGAGAGAAAACGTAAAGACGAGCAACAAGAGCCTATTAAGTGAGCCTTTAATTTCGTTGCTCACGAATAACAAGAGGACGAGGGCTAAAAAGAGCTCAGCAATTTCTTGCCGCGCCAGTTGCGTTAGGTCGATGAAAAAGGTGAAGCTACAAATAACGAAAAAAGCAGAGAGGAATGCGATTTTTTCATCGGTGAGTCTTTTAAAGACGGCGTAGAGGCCTACCGGCATCAATGCGAACAGCACTGAATAAACGGCCTTAAAAACATAGACGAGGTCAATTTTTGCGAGGATAGATACAATAGGGGGGATCATCACGACACTAAGACACGAATTGTAAGGATCCGGAATGGCCCAATTCCAAGCCCCGTTACCCACCACCAAAGCGGCATCGTAGTATTCTCCGGTGATGTCCCACCCCGAGATATACGGTGAGATAAGCGACGTCGAAAAGAGCATTACGAGAGCTATAACAAAGATAGCCAAAGGATACAGCTCCTTGGGAAACTTTTCGCTGACGGCAATGAACAGCATGGTTAAGCCCACACTGACGTACACGACGAGCAAGAGAGCGTTACTGCCGTAGCCGTTCATCAAATAAGTCCCAAACACGCAGATAATGGGAAGAAGAGCTAGGAAAAGGGACCATTGGAGTGACCGATCAGTAAAGCGAACCGGTTCAGGATCGTCGAAGTTTTTGTCTCTCCGATACGCTAACAAGCTCAAAGCAAAGATGGCTGCGCTAAAGGATATGAGCAGCGGCGGTAATGAGATAGGCCTACTTAGTAGGTTCAGAGCGCCAGCAGCGGTGAGAAGGAGCCCAACTGCCATGTCAAAGGCAAGGCTTAACCCAACGGTGTACAGGAGCGTCTCCACACTTCCCAACTTGTGAAGTCTGAGAGTTCTGAGAAGCAAGATCCCTGGCAGAAACAAGACATAGATAATGCCAACGAGTTGCGGAACGATAGGAACATCGATTCCAAAACTACCTAAAACGGCCGTGAGCCATAGCACCAGTTGGATACCCCAAACCGCTATCAAAAGCTCCTTTATGTTCCAATCGTTTGCCTCGAAAGGGTTGTTGGCGCGCATTGTGAAATCTGCGTGAGCGTGCGTAGTGCGTGCTCAGGCTCTCCGTGCTGTCCAATCGTGTTTGCCTGTGACTTATTCTAACTATAAAGGCTTATTCGTTTTCGGTTGTTCCCTGGGGCAGCGCAGTCAAGGTGGAACTCCAATCGCCTGGTTGGCCTCAGCAAGAATATTCGCCCGTGTAAAGTCGATTCAAGCGCTGTCCGATTATTTCCCAATCATACTGGCTCTCAACCAGTTCGAACGCATTTGCGCCTAATCGTTTCCGCTCCTTCGGATGGTCAATCAGATACTGAAGTGCTTCAATGAACTCCTCTGTGTCGTCGACGATAAGAGCGTGCGTCTGATTGATTGCTGCGATCCCCTCAATGCCCTTTCTCGTCGTTACCACCGGAAGACCTACAGCGAAGTAATCAAGAATCTTCAATCTGGTTCCGCCTCCGCTCTGCAAAGGAACGATCGCAATGTCTGAGCTCTTAAGAAGAGTATGTATCTCATCAACAAATCCCAAGCATCTGACGTTACCGCCAAGTTCGCACCGTGGAACACCGTTGCCTGCGATGACAAACTCAGGCTTGTGACGTCCTCTCACGCCGGGAGCGATCCGGTCTATGATGCAGCGAATGGCCTCTTTGTTTGGCGCGTAGGCGTACGTTCCGTGAAATACGACCGCCAATTTCGATTCATCCAGCCCAAAAGAGCCCTTGTCACGCGACGCCGATTGCGCTTCTTGAAGCGAGGTGCCGTTAGGAATCAGGTGGATTTTGTCCGCGTTTATCCCGTACGTGTCAATGAAATTGACTTTGTCGACGTCACTAACGCACAGTATCACGTCAGAGAGACGAGCCGCAAACGGCTCCACAATTCGGGTGTTTATTGCCTCTATATACGCGATTACGATGTCCAAAAAACGTGCGCGTTTTTCGGTCTTGGCATATCGTGCGCGTTCGTTTTCCACAGCGGCTTGAAGATTTTGCGAACTGTACACGACCTTCTGCCTGTTTCCGATCAGCCTTGTGAGCACACACACTGCGACGACTCCCCACGGGAGCTCCACGTGCATAATATCCACGCGTCGTTGCGCTAGAAGTTTAACGATGGCGCGCCAAAAAAAAGGGTTCACGTCGTTGAAGTAAAACAGTTCCCTCTTGCCAATCCCCTGGAAATACGTGCGTATCTCAAAATCGTCGCTATAAGCCTGTCTGTTGGCCGGCTTTTTTGACTGCAGGACGGTTACCGTATTGCCTGCCTTTTTCAGACCCTTAGCTAGATTAAGCGCGCGGTTTCCAGCTCCCCCTCTTGGATCGGTAATATCTGAGGGAGATACGATTAATACGTTCACGTCCGTTACTAATCCTTCGGCATCCGTATCGGGAGGTAGGTCATCTTTGCGCCCCGGTGGGTGTCCCGATCGCAACTGTTCTTCTCGCACCCGCAAATAACTTCATACCCCATTTCCACGAGCCGAGCGATCTCACGCGCCGCAGTTTCGAATCCCCCCAGTTAGAAATTCCGCGAGCATCTGTGACGAGAACCTTCGCGCCCGCGATTCACGGCTGCCGACGCTCAATACGGTTTTCATGTCCTAAAAAGTTTCTATGTTTTGCAATGTTACAATTCTGCGCAATGCTGGCTTCTTACAAACAAGCCGTTTCACTTATATAACTGAAACCAAGCAACGTGTTCTGGTTATCGCCGATCTGCGCGCTCTCCGCCGGCGAGCCGCCGCAGTACTATGTAGCCGTCTCGCCTTCACCGTGGCATTCGTTGCCGCGGTCGAGTGAGCGCCCGCGTGCATGGTGCAACCGAGTCGTTGGATAGCATAACCTGCTTTTGCGTGATGGAGCGAGATTTTGCTGCGATGGACTTCCAGCAGTTCGTTTGTGCGCAGTGGCGCAATATCAGCAAAAAGGTCTGGGTAATGTTCAGCAGCTAGCATAATAGGTGCACTCTCAGCGCTGTGCACTTAATGACTATGATTCGCCTTCCGCGGCTGCGTGCACCTAAGGTCGGTTTTTGAAGCGCGGGTGTTTAGCGGTGGTGGAGAGAAAAATGAATGAGAAATTTTATCGTCCCTCGCGCCGACCACTTAACATAAGGCAGGCCATAGCTGAGCGCGGCATTACCTAAGGTGTATGCTCGTTTTGCGTGGTTTTTCCGTCGTGCACTTCAACATCTCTGTCGTGTTGCGCTCGTGCTGAGGCAGCACTTTCCGTTGCGTGTGAAGCGCTCGCGCGTGTTTCGGGGCGTTGTCTTTGAAAAAAGAACGAGATCGAAAATGGAAATGAGCGTCTGCAAGCACGTTACTCCTTTAATAGTCATTCTTCTGCTAACCGTCCTGTTCGTCGGCGTAGTTACCATACACCCAACGATACCCACAGCCGCACCGTATCCTCTCGAAGGGGCCGCCTTAAAGTACCAGGGGATCTCCTACACCTCGTGGGCACCAAACGAATATACCTATGACGTTGCCAACTCGTCGCTTGATGCTTTAAAGAGTACCGGAGCCAACTACGCCTCCGTGCTCGTTACGCAGTATGTCAACAATAGTACGTCAAACACCATCTTTGCTGACCCTACACAGACCCCTACCGATGCCGCAGTAGTTCAAGCGATTACGGTCATCCACGGTCGAGGAATGGGCGTCATGCTCAAACCGCAGTTGCTTTGCGTCAACGGGTCGTGTGGCCAGGCTGACCTAGCCCCGACAAACCTTACCGCGTGGTTTGCGAGTTACGCGACGCTTATCGACCACTATGCACAGATTGCACAAAATAACGGCGTGGAGCTGTTCTGCATCGGTTGCGAATTGGACCAACTCGACACGAGCAACTACGCGAACTGGAGCTCCCTGATAAGCGGGGTGCGCGCAATCTACACTGGTCCACTCACCTATGCCTCTGAGTGGTTCGATTATACTGAAATTCCGTTTTGGAACTTGCTCGACATTGTAGGAGTTGATGCGTACTTCCCGCTGAGCAACGCCCAGACACCTTCAGTAACTGACCTTGTTAACGGGTGGTCGCACTACGACTATCAAGGAACGGAACGCAACTGGGCGCAGGAGATCGAGACGTGGCAGACGACTGTGCAAAAACCAGTGATATTCACCGAGATCGGGTACCAAAGCGCCGATTATGCCGCGAAGGCTCCCGGGAATTTCGTCGGAACAGTGTACAATGCACAAGCGCAGGCCAACTGCTATGCCGCAGCCTTGCAGGTATTTGCCAACAAGCCGTGGTTTGCGGGGATGTTCTGGTGGAATTGGTTCCCTGATCCAAGGGTAGGAGGTGCCGGTGATACCACCTACACGCCGCAGAATAAGCCCGCGCAGAGCACCTTAACCGCGTATTGGAATCCGCTGGGTTGGGCCGACGGTCCCCTGCCCATTTGAATTCTGCAACGCGATTCGTGGAAGCGTGGTGCCAATTTATCGCTTTCGTTTCATGTTTGGTGGACTGATCCACACACTTGCGCTTCGGTAACAAGAGACCCAAAGATTAAGAAGCAGCGAAGCACGAATCTACAACGGTTGTGAGCATTCGCGGACGCAGTCAAGAGGACCGCGACTAGTTTCTGGGAGCGTGAAGATCTGCAAATGTGAAACGCGGGGTGCGGCATCGTGAACGTTTTAATCGTAACCGCTGGAGACATCACAAACCCGAAAGAAGGGGCCGGAAACCGAACATATCACCTCGCAAAGGGGCTCAAAGACGCAGGAAACAACGTTATAGTGGTGCAACCAAAAACAAGACATAAGAAAGGAAGTCAAAACGGTGAGTTTGAGGCGCACCGCTATCTCGGCCTCGTTGGCGATAGGGAGATATTTCCCTTTCGTGACATCAATCCATTTTTTTTGTTCACGATCGCGAAGCTTCTGAAACGCCGGCACGTGGATATCGTGCATGTGGAGTACCCGTGGGGGATTCCCGCCATACGCGTGATACAATGGCTGATTGGAAAAAGACAGTTGCTCGTGTACAGTTCACAAAACTTCCAGCTTGCCGTGTCACGAGCAAACGCACAATACCGCCGGACCAAAAAAGGCCTGAGTCTTTCAGAAACCATAATTACTCATTTCATGGTGGCGAACACGAGGATCGTGGAGAAGCTGTCAGTTCGCCTGTGCGATCTGGTATTGAGCGTGAGTGACGACGACAAGCGCGCTTTTATGCGCGCTTATGGGATAGGTCCTGACAAGATCAGGGTAATTCCCAACGGCACGTCACTTCAAGGGGCCGAGTTAGCGTCGCGCGACAAGACGTCGTTCGGGCTCGATGCGTCGAAATTCGCCGTCGTATTTCTCGGATCATACGGATATGAGCCAAATATTGAGGCTATCCACTGCATCAAAAATCGAATTGCCCCTCATTTTAAGAGGTATTGCACAAAAGTGGAGTTTGTCGTCGCTGGGTACCGCGTCCCGCTCTATAGGGGCGACAACCTTACATGTCTCGGGTTTGTTGATGATGTGCACTCCCTCCTCAAGAGTTGTGACATCGCCGTCGCTCCTTTAACGAAAGGTGGGGGAACGAGGTTAAAGATCTTTCAATACTTCGCTGCAGGACTGCCCGTCGTGACCACGCGGAAGGGAATCGAGGGAATTGACGCGATGGATCAAGAGCATGCCCTCATCGTTAACACGACGGAGGAACTTGTTGAAGCAGTGACTTTTCTGGTTGATCACAAGCAAGAACGCGAACGGATAGGCGCAAATGCGTTCAAACTGGTTAAAAGCAAGTATAATTGGGACGACATTGGCAAGAGCTTGAATGAGGACTACGTACAGCTCCTTCGCACGCCTCAGTCGTCCTCTCGCCGCGTTCAACCCTGATGTGCTCATTGGCTTCTTTTCCGGGTTCAGCAATTCACTTCGAGAAGCGCAATCTTGAGTAGTGGAACGTGCGTCCCGCGTTCGTTATGACGCCGGTGAATGTCAGAGGGTTTGACATGAACCCGACGAAGGAAGCGGTCAAAGCGGGCCTACGCGACTGTGATAGGGCTGTCTTCGCGATGAACGTACTCGGCGGAGGGGCATATCCGACAGCGAACCAGCATCGTACGTGACGTCGTTTTCGATGCGGTAAAGAAATACGTTATTGGGGCAGCGCAGTCAAGGTAGAACTTCAATCGCCTGATCGGCCTCATCAAGAATGTTCGCCCGTGGAAAGGTAATTCGATGCATTTTTTCTGTCAACCCCTCAGGTAATCCTGCGCAAATGATTCAGCGTTTTGTGGCTCGTCGCGTTTGCTAATCGATCGGCACTTGCACACTATTTGTGCTCAAGGCCGAACGCACTTCTGAGTAGTTCCTAGGCACACACCAGATAGAGCTGTAGCAGCACAAGGTTGCAATTCGACCATCGGCAGAGTAATTTCAGCTCAACCAACAAGATCTTTCGAAATGCATTCGAGATAACCGCTTTTCCGTTACGTTCATGTTGAGCAAGACCGTGTTCTAACTTATTTTCCCCCCCTGCGTTTTTTCGACCGTCTGTTCACGCCGATGTATGCAATCGCGATGAGCGGAATGGCAGACACCAAGTTGTCAAAAGAGGGCAACGTTGCTAATAGAAGGCAATTTAGAGTCCATTTTGCAAAGGAAAGCTTATATGAGAATAAAATCCATTTTAAACTTATCTGAGAGCTCCGAGCAGCCTTGTGGCCTAGCGAGGGGTTAACGTGGTCTTCAAAAAACGAACGCGGCGGGGAATGGAATGAACATCTGCAAGCCTGTGACGCCATTAATAGTCATTCTTCTGGTCACCGTCTTGTTCGTTGGCGTTATCACCGTGCACTCGACGATACCCGCAGCCGCACAACCGATGGGTATGATACAAGGCGTCAACTATGGGGGTTTTTGGAATAATGTCTATCAGTCATCAACTGCTGGCTCCGCCCTTGATGCATTAAAAACTACGGGGGCAAACTACGGTCTGATAATTGTTACACTCTACCAGAACACCCCCACTGACAACTCCATGTTCGTCGATGCAAACCAGACGCCCACCGATGCGTCGATAGTACAAGCGATTCACGACCTCCACTCTCGCGGGATGAGTGCCGGGATAAAGATGATGATAATGGGAGAGAACGGCGTTATACAGGCGGACATTAACCCATCAAACCCGGCCGCGTGGTTCAGCAACTATACGGCACAAGTCGTCCACTACGCACACCTCGCCCAAGCAAACGGCGCGGATATGTTTTGTATCGGCACAGAGTTTGACACGATCTCGGTTGAGTACCTCCCCTACTGGACTTCCCTGATAAGCAGCGTGAGGGCTGCCTATTCCGGCCCGCTTACATATGCGGCTAACTGGTATCAGTACAATCAGGTCGTTTTTTGGAGTCAGCTTGATGTAATCGGCGTGGACGCATACTTCCCGTTAAGCACATCCCAGACGCCAACAGTGTCAGAGATAGTGAATGGGTGGACAAGTTACAACTACTACGGCACCAACCGGAACTGGATAAACGAGCTAAAGACCTTCCAAGCGAGTGTAGGCAAGCCGCTCGTATTTACGGAGATCGGTTTTGAGAGTGCCGCCTATCCAGCAGAAAGTCAAGCGGGCTCGGGCAACTATAATCCAACTGCACAGGCGAACTGTTATGAAGGGACATTGCAGGCGTTCGCAAATCAATCATCGTGGTTTGGGGGCATGTTTTGGTGGTGCTCGTATCCGAATCCCCTCGCAGTGCCAAATAATAATTG
>Ga0255361_1000047_pt1 | contig 38181 bp, 31 predicted proteins | sample GFST75r1metaG_FD_186005 | JGI IMG/M metagenome (GOLD analysis project Ga0255361, IMG submission 186005) | Peat soil microbial communities from Stordalen Mire, Sweden - G.F.S.T75.r1 | ecosystem: Environmental > Terrestrial > Soil > Wetlands > Peat | place: Sweden: Norrbotten County, Stordalen... | reverse complement strand
TTATAAACTTTATTATATTTATTATAAAATACATATATATAAATTAAATATATTTAATCATTAATTTATTATTACGCTTACTGAAAATAATATTACAATAGAAACTATTTTAAAATAAAATTTAACATTTATTTTCCTTATGGTTAAATGAAATATTTTTTTATAAAAATTTTTTATAAACAGGTGAAAGAACAATGTTGGGCAGTCTAGGTAAAAACCTAACCAAAACAATGAAAAAATTGGCTGGAATGACAATAATAGATGAAGAAGTTGTCAAAGAAGTCATAAAAGATATACAAAGAGCCTTTATACAGGCCGATGTTAATATTAAATTAGTACTCAAACTTTCCAAGACTATAGAAAACCGATCCTTAAATGAAGAACCACCTAAAGGCATAACCCCTAAAGAACACGTCGTAAGAATTGTTTATGAAGAATTAGTAAATTTAGTAGGAGAAAAACCAGCCACGGTAGAAATCACCACCAAACCCTATAAAATACTTTTTGTAGGACTTCAAGGAAGTGGTAAAACTACTACTATTGCCAAACTAGCAAAATATCTTCAGAAAAAAGGTTTTAATCCGGCAATTGTGGTTACTGACACTTGGCGACCTGCTGCATTTGAGCAGTTAAAACAGTTAACTGAAGATATGAACTTGTCGATATATGGCGATCCTAAAAATAAAGATGCTCTAGACTTAGCGAGAAAAGGTTTAAATGAATTTAAAAAGCAAGATGTCATTATTATAGATACTGCAGGCCGCCATAAAGAAGAAAAAGAACTCTTAGACGAAATGGAACAGATTTCACGAGTGGTGAAACCAGAAGAAGTTATACTAGTCATAGATGGTACTATCGGACAACAAGCAAAAGATCAAGCTCTAGCCTTCAGTAAAACCACTAATATTGGATCTATAATCATAACCAAATTAGATGGTTCTGCTAAAGGTGGTGGCGCACTATCTGCAGTGGCAGAAATTGGAGCACCTATAAAATTCATTGGTACCGGAGAGAAATTGGATGATTTTGAAGCTTTTGATCCTGAAAGATTTATATCAAGACTTCTAGGTATGGGAGATATTAAAACTCTTCTAGAAAAGGCAGAAGAAATAGCAGACGAAGACGTTAACGTAGAATCCATGGATGCTATGTTAAGCGGTAAATTTACATTGAAGGAGATGTACTCCCAATTTGAAATGATGAATAAAATGGGCCCTATGCAACAAGTAATGAATATGTTACCCGGGATGGGAGGTAAACTACCAAAAAACGCATCTCAAGTAACAGAGGAAAAATTAGCAAAATATAAGATAATTATGGACTCCATGACAGATTATGAACTAACCCACCCCGAAGTCTTAAAACAATCCCGAGTAAAAAGAATATCTAGGGGCTCTGGGGTGAGAAATGAAGATGTTAAAGAGCTTATGAAATATTATAACATGACCAAGAAAGCTATTAAAGGATTTGGAAAAAGAAAAATGGGTGGTCCTTTAGGACAAATGATGCGTCAGTTTATGAAGTAACATTAATAAAATTTTAATTCTAAAATATAGAAGAAACCTGAATTAACATCATTAAACATTTATTTATTTTTTTAATTAGTTCTAGATTTCCAAGAATTAATAAAAGATTCTTTTTTTGTTTGTAGAATACTTAATTGATTAAAATAAGATGATATTCATGAATAATAAAGTAATAAATACTATAATCCTGGAAAAAGCCCTTAAAGTTAGAGAAATAACCGGTAGTACGTTATGTACCCGTTGCTGGGGCAGAATTTTCTCTCAAGATATTGAAGACACTAATAATCATGAAAGGGGAGAATATATAAAGCAAATACTAGCGAAAAATATTTGCGAGAATGATAACTTAATTAATGATTATTGTTATATATGCGATAATATATTCCAATTCATAGAGAAGGGACTTCTAAATGATATAAAAAAATATTTAGAGAATTCTGAAATTGAATTTTCCACATTTCTGGTGGGATGTCGCGTACCAGCTGAAATTATCCAAAAAGAAGATTACATATATAGTAAACTAGAGGATGAACCTGAAAGTATTAAAAAAGAAATTAATCGGGAGATTGGTAAATTTTTATCTTTACAAATGGGTAATGAAGTTGACTTTGATAATCCAAATTTAGTGATAATGGTCGATTTCAATACAAATATGACTCCTAATTTAGAAATCCAATTAAATCCCTTATTTGTTGAAGGTCGTTATAGGAAGCTGATTAGGGGAATTCCTCAGACTAAATGGCCGTGCCGCAAGTGTAAGGGTAAAGGATGTGAATACTGTAATTACACTGGTAAATTATATATGGAATCTGTTGAAGAATTAATCTCTCCACAAATAATTAAAGAAGTTAAGGGTACTGAATCCAAGTTTCATGGTGCGGGTAGGGAAGATATAGATGTTAGAATGTTAGGTAACGGCCGGCCATTTGTAGTGGAGATCAAAGAACCCCAGAAACGGACTCTAAACTTAAAAGAACTGGAAAATAAAATTAATTTGTATGCTGCAGGTAAAGTAGAGGTTTCAAATTTAAAGTTAGTGGGTAAAGAAAGACGCAGCCAAATAAAGACTTCATCTACAAGCACCTACAAAGTGTACCGAGCAATAGTTGATCTAGATAAAGAAACTTCCAATGATGATTTAAAAATTCTAAGCTCCTTAGATGTAATAGAACAACGCACTCCTCTTAGAGTATCTCATAGAAGAGCGGATTTAATACGAAAACGTAGAGTGAGAGATTTAAAAGTTAAAAAACTGGATCAAGAGAGATTGGAATTGATAATTGAATGTGAAGGGGGTTTGTATATTAAAGAACTTATATCAGGTGATGAATATAGAACCCAACCTAGTGTATCTTCATTACTTCAAAATCCTGCTAGATGTGTGGAGTTAGATGTTCTTGATGTCCAAAACTGAGTTTCTCTTAAATTTCATTAAATAATGAAGTTTATAATAAAAATAATGTTTTAGGATCACATAATTTATACAAAATAGTTTATAGATAGTATTATAAACATCATTAATAGAAATATTTTTTAATATGAATATAATCAAATTGTTATAATTGAATTAAATTTGAACTAATATTATGGAGATTTACGTTATAAACTTCTTCAATTAAGATATTCTATTCATAACGGATTTTATTTAGTTCGCTAAGTATTTTGAATAAAAATAAATTCAATAAAAATATTTTAATTAGAATATGTTGAATTTAGTTAATTTAATTCAATCAGTTTCAAGTTTTAGCAAATATTTATCAAACTTTTTTTAAGTTAAAATGGAGGTTTAAAAAAAATGAGAAGATCAAGAGGTTTTAAAAGCAAAACACGTTACAAACTCAAAAAGACAATAAGGGTAGGTAGAACAAACCCCATAACTAAGCGGATACAGACTTTTGATGAAAATGATCTGGTTCATATCATAATAGATCCTAGTAGTCATAAAGGTCAACCCCACCCACGATTCCATGGAAGAACTGGTAAAATAGCTGACAAACGTGGCCAAGCATACATAGTAGAAATTAATGACGGCAACAAGGCTAAAAAATTGATTGTAAGACCAGAACATCTTAAAATACAAGAGTGATAATGATGATTGGAAAGAAAATTATTGAAACCGATCCCGTCACCATTCCAGAAATTAAAGAAATGTTAGAGAAACGTCAAGAAGCTCATGAGTTAACTTATGAGCAAAATTTAGTTTTAGATCATGCGATTAAGTTTGCAAAGCTGGATTCTGAAACCGCTCATAAGTTGGTGGATGAACTTGCGGATATAGTCAAAAAAACCCAAGCTGTTAAATTAACAGATATAATGCCTAAGGATATGTCAGATATGAGGCTCATGTTTGCTAAAGAAAGAGGTTCTCATAAAAAAGAAGAATTAGAACAGTTATTAGAAATAATAAACCAACACCGTGAAGAAGAAGTATAAAAATTTAAATTTTTAGCAAACTTAAGTCCGTGACTGAAATTTAATTAATTAAATTAATGCTATAATTGTCCACAAATTTGAAAAATAATAAAATTTAGTTGAATATTTCAGAATTAATTAATTAAAATCGGTGGTTAAATGGAAGATTATGCGATTATTTTGGATTATCTTCCTTTAGGTTATGTAAAGGAAGGATCATCTTCATTTAAAAGAAAACCTGTAGCTCAAGCTATAGGTATAGTAGAGTTTACTCTTCTAGAACTTACTCCCCAAGAAAAAGTTAACCTAGACATACATGAAAAGGTTTACATTGGAGCGGGAAAACGGGATAAAATAGCACGGGTGAACGGCAGACTTAAATACGATAAACTTACTTCCACCGCCAGGGTAGAATTGAATTATGTAATAGAAGAGATTATAAAGGAACATGAGGATAAATACGTCCAATTTTTCAATGAAGCAGGTTCCATTTCAACTAGACTTCATCAAATAGAACTTTTACCGGGTATTGGAAAAAAACATATGTGGGATATTTTAAAGGCACGTAAAGAGAAAAAATTTGAGAGCTTTAAGGATATTAAAGAGAGAGTACCCATGCTAGCAGATCCTGTTAAGCTTATTTCCAAACGCATACTAATGGAACTCGAAGGAAACATTGATAAAAAGGGTAAAAGGAAGTACATACTCTTCACTAGACCTCCAAAAAAAGAAAAACCTGATCATCCCCGATTTTAAAGCATTGGATCACGATAAAAATTGAAAATATAAAATAATTCTTGAAATATTTAATTGAGAATTAAATTTTTTTTTGACCAGTTAAGAGTTTATAAATGTTAGCGGATACTCTAAAAATATTGAGAGCAAATAATGTAAGGCTGAATAAAAGAAAAGGCCAAAATTATTTGATAAATACTCAAATACTATTTAAAATCTTTAATAATGCAAATATATCTCAGAAAGATACTATTCTGGAAATCGGTCCGGGTATTGGAACTTTAACAATACCATTAGCTAAAATGGCTGGTAAAGTTGTAGCCGTGGAGCAAGACAAAAAAATAGCAGAGATATTAAAAAAAAGACTCAATAGTCTTCACATATCCAATGTAGAAGTTATAATAGGTGATGCTGTTAAAATAAAGCTTCCACCATTTAATAAAGTAATTTCAAATCTGCCTTACCAGATATCCTCACCTATAACTTTCAAACTACTTAAAGAGAAGTTTGATTATGGAATATTGATGTATCAACTAGAATTTGCAGAAAGGATGATAGCAAAGCCAGGTAATACTAATTATTCTCGTCTTTCAGTTATGTTATATGTATGTTCAGATGTAGAATTTCTTTTCAAAGTTTCAATGAATTCTTTTTTTCCTAAACCACAAGTATCTTCAGCTGTAATCAAATTAACTCCTAATCCTAAATTAAATATTGATGAATTCTTTTTAAATACATCTAAAGCACTTTTCCAGCATAAAAAGAAAAAAGTTCGTAATGCTCTTATTGACTCTTTCCATGAAATATCTGATATGGATAAAAATATTGTTAAAGACCTTGTTTCACATTTAGATGAAAGATTGATGAACGAGAGAGTCATGAAATTAACACCAGAAGAAATTATGGTAATTTCCAATCAATTAAAGTATTTAATGAATATGTAATTATGTTAAATAAACTGAAGATGAGTTTATATGATCACCCTAAGATTGTATATTTTTAAGAATGGAAAAGTGCAAAATTAAATGTTTAAATGAATTTAATGAGTATTAACTCTTAATAAAAAATTATTTTTTTTAGGATGAATATAAAAATGTTAGAAAATTACAAAGGAATATGCTATAAACCCCATACACAGGTATATGAACCTTCTGAAGACACATTTTTATTTGCAGATAACATAAAAGTGGAGAGAATGAGCCGTGTGCTTGAAATTGGTACGGGTACGGGAATTATAGCAATTATAGCTGCTAAAAGAGCACGGATGGTGATTGCAACCGACATAAACCCCTATGCACTAGAATGCGCTGTTAAAAATATAATCAGAAACAAAGCTTTTAATGTAGAACTACGAGAAGGAGATCTCTTTGAACCCGTAGCTAATGAAAAATTCGATCTTATTCTATTCAATACTCCCTATCTTCCAAATTCAAATGAAGAAAAAGTTGAAGATGAATTAAATGCTGCATGGGACGGTGGAATTAACGGTAGAGAAGTTATAGATAGATTCATCCCGGATATTAAAGATCATCTAAATCCTGGTGGTCGTGTGCAACTGGTACAATCATCTCTATCCGATATAAATAAAACTTTAAAAGATTTGGAAGAACTTGGTTTTAAGGCTTCTGTAACAGCTAAAGAAAAATATTTCTTTGAAGAAGTGGTTGTCATAACTGCATATTATGAAGTTTAATTTAAATCTAAAATTGATTCCTCTTCTAATTTTCAGGTAATTAAAAATAGGTTTTATAGATAAAATAAATAAAGCTTATATACTTATAGAAAATGACCAAAAATAAAAATAAAAAAATTTAATAATTTATACTTGATTTTCCTAAATATTGTAGATTATAAGAATAAAAAATATTGTAGATTATAAGATAAAAAAATAACAGAAATTATTAAATTAATATTAATATTTGATAAAATATTATATTTAAAAATGGAGGTTTAAAATGAAAGACATCGTAAGAGGATGGCGTCATATTCCACAACGATACAACCTCATAGGATCAAAATGTACCCGTTGCGGAGAAATATACTTTCCGAAAAGAGTAATGTGTCCAGAATGCCGGAGAAAAGGTAAGTTAGAGAATATAAAATTTAGTGGTAAGGGAAAAATTCATACTTACTCCATTATACACACCCCTACAGAAGAATTCAAAGCATTATCTCCCTATACAGTAGCCATAATAGAATTAGAAGAGGGTGCCAAAATAACCAGTCAAATAGTAGACTGTCAAAAAAACGAAGTCAAAATAGGTGACGATGTGGAATTAGTTTTCAGAAAAATAAAAGAAGAAGGCGATGAAGGAGTAATATCTTATGGATACAAATTCAAACTCACAAAATAAAATAGGAGTATTATTAGTAGGCCATGGCAGCAGATTACCCTATGGAAAAGACATAATAAGCCAAATAGCCGATATTTATAAAGAAAAAACAGATTACCATGTTGCTGTAGGCTTCATGAACATGTCAAAACCATCCATACCCGCCGCAATAAACCATCTTGCCACCATTGGCGTAGAAAAAATCGTTGTTACTCCCGTATTTCTAGCTCCTGGAGTACATACCACACAAGATATACCCAACATTTTAGGCTTAAATAATATTCAAAGAAAACATAATCATCAGGAAGACCAAGAACATAATCATGGTCATAGCCATGAAGAAGATGTAGATGAAATCCAATTTAAAGGCGAAATCATTTACACTGAGCCATTGGGCGCTGATGAAAGAATCGCAAATATAATAAAAGATAGGGTTGATGATGCCCTCTAAAAACCGTAAAATTTCTGATTTGGGCGAAAAAAAACTTATAAAAAGACTTCTTGAAAAGAGTCAAAAATATCCATTCAAATCTATTTTTTTTGATACTCTATCATTCAAAAGCCGAAGTGATGATGCAGCAATCTTGAACTTTGGAAAAAATTATTTAGCAGCAACTACTGACTTACTAATCCAGTCAACTCACTTCCCAAGACAGATGACTCCCCGACAAATGGGGAAAAAAATTGTGACCGTAAACGTTAGCGACCTCGCTGCCATGGGTGCTGAAAGTTTGGGATTTATAGTAGCCTTGGCTCTACCTCCAGATTTAATGCTTTCTGAATTCGATGAAATCTTAGAGGGAATCTTGGAGGCATGTGAAAATTATCAAATGGCCCTTATTGGTGGAGACACTAATGAATCAACCGAACTAGCATTATATGGAACCTGTCTAGGAATTGTAGCAAAAGATAAGGTTATGATGAAGAGCGGATCTCAAGTAGGAGATGTAATCGCGGTTACAGGACCTTTAGGACTTGCAGCGGCTGGATTTGAAATCCTATCCGCTGAAAAATTAAAGTTAAAAAACATAAACCATAATTTTAAAGAACTTGCCCTTAAACATGCTTTAGAACCCAAGGCACAATTGGAGAAAGGAATTTCATGTTCAAAAACAGGTGCCGTGACATCTGCAACAGACATCACTGATGGTCTTCTAAGTGAACTTGAAGAACTCATACAAGCTAACCAAACGAACATAGGAATGATCATTTATGAAGATAAAATACCCATACCAGATGAAATCTTTGAACTCGCTAGTAAAATAGGTAAAGATCCCCTTGAAATGGCTTTATCATATGGTGAAGACTTTGAAATCCTATTAACCATTAAAAAAGACAAATTTCACGAAATAAAAGATAAAATTTCACTTTATGAATTAGGTTATGTAACTTCATCCGGACATATTCAAATGATAGATAAGGAAGAAAAAACAGATATATTAATTCCAAAGGGCTATGAACACTTTAAAAAAAATGATAAATTTTAATAAAATTATCTCGGGTGAAAATCATGAGGAAAGAAGCCATACTTTATGAAAAAGTAGGCAAAGCCTTAAATTGCAAAATCTGTGAAAGAAGATGCATCATTTCTGAAGGCAAAAATGGTTTTTGTGAAATGAGAGAAAATAATGAAGGTAAAATTTATACCCTTAACTATGCTGCAGCATCATCACTCGCTGTGGATCCTATAGAGAAAAAACCATTATTTCACTTCTACCCGGGAAGTACAGTATTCTCGATTGGAAGTGTAGGCTGCAATTTCCGGTGTAGGCACTGTCAAAACTGGGGTATATCCCAGTCACAGTTGGAACAAATACCTACCAGAGAAATACTACCAGAAGAAGCTATAAGACTCACCAAAGAAAATAGATGCCGATCAATCGCCTGGACCTATAATGAACCCACCATGTGGTTCGAATACTCATTAGATTCCGCTAAAATAGCAAAAAAAGAAGATATAAAAACGATTTATGTAACCAATGGTTACATGACGGAAGAATCCTTCGATCAGATCAAACCATACTTAGATGCTGCTAACATTGACCTTAAAGGCATGTCCGATAAATTTTATAAAGATTTGTGCGAAGCCCGACTCCAGCCTGTGTTGGATAACATAATAAGGTTTCATGATGCCAAAATACATATAGAAATTACCAATTTAATGATACCTGGTTACAACGATTCTGAAGCAGATGTTAATGCATTGGTGAAGTTCATAGTAGATGAAGTCGGAGTGGAGGTTCCCCTACATTTTACACGATTCTTCCCTCAATATCGGTTAACAAACCTTCCCCCAACTGAAGTTAGATTATTGAAAAAAGCTCAAACAATAGCCAAAGAAGCTGGTATTAAATATGTTTACATTGGAAATGCTCCTTCATTGGGGGGAGAGAACACTTACTGTCCTGCGTGTGGAGAGCTTATTATAGAGCGGAACGGCTTCAAAGTTATAAGCGACGAGAAAAAGATAAAAGAATGTCCCACTTGTAAATCCAAAATAGATATTGTTACTGACTAAAAAAAATGATGAAGAAATTAATTTGTACATTTTAAAGAATTTATTAGAATATTAATGCTGATTAATAGAGTATCTATAACTGTTAAGAGTTTAAAAATTTGATGAATAAATATTTTTTTTTATATTAATTATTTTTGTTTACTAACTCTCTCGAACTTCTCTTTTTTATCAATTGGCATCGTTGCATCAACTCCTACCTTCGTAGTTGTACCGTCAGGTTTTGCACAAGGATCAAGTGAAGAACCTCTTGCTCCTGGAATTATCATGATATCTTCATCTCCTTTAACTCGGGTTGCGATGGCGTATTCAATATCATTACTTTTAAAGATATCAATATCCTCATCAACCACCGCGCAATGTTTTAGTGATGGATGAGCTGTTAAAGCCGCCATTAAAGCATTTTTACCATCACCTTGTGTCTGTTTTTGGATAGAGACTACCGCATGCAACCAGCAGCAGCCACCCTCAGTTAAAACTACATTTTTAACTGTAGGGACCGTGTTTTGCACTATATTGTATATACGTGGCTCCTGAGGTAAACCTTGTAACAGTTTATGTTCAAATCCAGCAGGCATTATGGCATGATATAATGAATCTTTTTTATAATGCATTTTATTTAGTTCGATAACCGGTTCGTTCCTTATTACATCATAAGTGTCTGTGAGATCTACAAATGGGCCTTCTGCAGCCCTTTCATATGGTAATATTTTACCTTCTAATAATATTTCACATTCAGGCACTTCTAAATCAACTGTGTCACATTTTATTAATTTCATTTGACCGTGGTGGAAGTTATTAGCCACTTCCAATTCATCTACGTTAATAGGTATGGATGTGCAGGATGCTAAAAGAGTGGCTGGATGCATACCTATAGCGATGGCAATTTCTAATGGTTGATCCATCTTTTCTGCTTTCTGGTAGTATGTATACAGATTTCGGGGAACAATTCTAACTCCTAAACGATTAGTAGTTGATACAAGCATACGATGTATTGATGCATTTCTTACACCAGTCTCCGGATCTTTAGCTATAATCACTCCCGCTGTAATATAAGGCCCGCCGTCATTTTTGTAATAAGTTAATATGGGAAGTTCTCTTAAATCAGCTTTCTTTGAGACCTGGAATTTCTCATTAGCACTTTGAATTCTTGTTATAGGTTTGGGATTTCCCATCGCCTCAATTATTCTACTACTTATCTCAGGAACATTTATTGATAATGCGCGGGCGATTTTTGCCCTAGTATTGCATAAGCCAGATATGATACGTATATTACTTTTTTTAACGTTTTCAAAGATTATAACATCTTTATCATGTTCTTTAAGTATTTTTGAAGCTTCATATTTTGTGGAAATTTTTTCTTCAATTTTTACGACATTGAATTCATTTTCAAGGACTTTTAAAAATTCTCTCATTTATTCAGACCCACTATAAATTGATTAAGTATATCTAAATATCTAAATTTTAACTCCATTAATTCATTTAAAATTATTATCAAAAATTCCCTGTTTTACATATACTACTTTTAAACTTTAAAAAATTATCTTTTAATTGTTCATTACCTATTCCTAGCAGTTCAGCAGCGAATAAAGCCCCATTTCCTCCGGAATCTATACCCATGGTGGCTACCGGCACTCCTGGCGGCATGTCCACCATGGATAGTAAAGCATCAAATCCACCCAGTCTAATGTTACACGGTACCCCTATAACAGGTTTTTCCGTATATGCAACTACTGCCCCTGTAACGTGCGCTGAAAGCCCAGAAATGGCTATAAATAATTTTACATCCTCCACTTGTTCCATAAAATCTTCAAACTTTACAGGATTTCTGATAGGAGATGCAACTAAAGAATCATAGGATATATTCATCTTATCCAAGAATTTTGTGGTTTTTTTAGCCACTTTTATATCTGAATAGCTTCCAGCAATCACTGCCACGTCAGGATTTGAATGATCCGACTCATAATTAGACATTTCATTGGAATCTAATGTATGGACTTCAAAAGTCTTTTCTTCTGCAGTATCAAGTTTAAATGATATTTTAGAGTAATAAGGACCTTTAAGTTTGTCTTCAAGTTTTGCTTCATCTTTATCTACTTTAAAGAAAAAATCTTTTCTCATAGCTGAAAGATTTTCTCTAACCTTCATATTATTGATGCCTATTATCTGTGAAGCCAGTATAGCACCGTTTTCACCACGATCAATACCTACCGTTGCCACAGGAGCTCCCAATGGCATCTGCACAGATGCAAACATCGCATCCAGTCCTCCTAACTTCACTTCTACAGGTACAGCTACCACCGGCTTATGAGTGTTAGCTGCTATAATTCCTGGAAGATGAGCTGAAAGCCCAGCTATGCCCATAAAAACTTCTACCCCATTTTTAGTCGATTCTTCAACTATACTCTTAACTTTTTGATGGGTTCTATGAGCCGAGGCTACCCGCAAATCATAAGGGATCTCCATAGTTTGCAGGATGTTTATAGCCTTTTCAGCTATAGTAAAATCAGATGCACTTCCCAGTAATATCATAACCTTAGGTTCCATCCTACCACCAGAATATTCCTCAAATTAACCTACAAATAATGAATTATAATTGTTAAACTTCATTTTATAATAAAATAAAACTATCTTATACTAAACGTATATTTCACTAAAAAGTTAATAAAGTTTTTTGGTAAAGAATTGGGAAAACAATTAAAAGTACAAATTTATACAATTATTACTAAGCTAAATAAATTCAGTTTGAAAAAAGAATTTTTTTGAGGTGTACTATAAGTGTTATGGATCATTCTATTATTATTTTCTATTATTTCTTCAATTAAAACCATTAATTCCGAAAATATGTCTGTGTCAATCATAATACCTGCATTTAACGAAGATAAAACCGTGAGTAATGTAATAAAGGCTGTGAAATCCTTAAATTATATCGACGAAATCATAGTGGTGGACGATGGCTCTCAAGATAACACAGCCCAAGTAGCTGAAAATGCAGGTGCTAAGGTAATACAACACCTTAAAAACCGAGGAAAAGGATCTGCCATAAAAACAGGTTTTAATAAATCTATCGGAGATATTATAGTTTTTTTAGATGCTGATATTCAAAATTTAACCTCTAAACAGGTTGATAACATAATAAAACCAATAATCAATGGAGAAGCGGATCTTACAAAAACTAAATTTAAAAGAGAAGCTGGTCGAGTAACCGAATTAACTGCTAAACCTTTATTAAAATTCTTTTTCCCTGAAATAAAATTTGATCAACCTCTCAGCGGTCAGTTCGCTGTTAAAAGATCTTTTCTTAATAGAATAAAGTTAGAGGATGATTATGGGGTAGATGTGGGAATTGTTTTAGATGCAGATGTCAGAGGAATGAAAATTAAAGAAGTGGATATTGGAAAAGTCAACCACATGCTATCTCCACTCAATGACCTTAACATTGTTGCCACCGAAGTAGTGAGGACTATAGTGGATCGGGCCACTCAGTATGGTCGTGTTACCATGATTGATTCTCTTGGAAAATCAATAAGAATGGAAGTACTAGGACTTTCCTTAGTTTTTTTAGGACTCTTCACCATATTCTTTGTAAGACCCATTCCATTACAATTAGGAGTGGTAATATCCATATTAGGAACTGCTATGGCAGTTTTTTATATAATTAAAATACTCAGAATGTCTATTAACATGATGAGAAAACCTGGTGCAAGGTTACAGACATTTAGATCTTTCTTTTACATGCATTCTCCCATTGTAGTATCTGGAATTATATTGTTAGCTATGATCAGCACGCTCTTTGGTGCAGTTCATTATGAAAATGGAAAAATATCCATTGAACCTAACTCCCGGAACCTGATTATATCCACTGATAATAGTAACATCTATATAAGAGGCCCTTACACTGTCGAAAGTTCTCTAGACAATGAAACTTCTATTATAAGAATGCCTCAAGACGCTATGAATACGTTAGAATTTAATTATGGTGACTCAATCTATATAAATGGTCATGATTACACCTTAAACCAGACTCTTCCCGGAGGGGATAATGTAATGAGTGTACCCCCCGACGTTATGACTTCTCTTGGATTAAATAGTGGAGATGTAATAATAGATAGTGATATCAGAAATCTATTCACCAATCTTTACGCTGAAAAATATCTTCCAATGCAAAATGATAGTAATTTAACTATTAAAGAAGGTGTCATAATAAAACCAGGTCCCGATTATGCCCGTAATGTTAACATATACTTGAATAACCAGCAAGTAACTAGCACCGCAGGGATATTTAAAAATGGGACTTATAACGTCTACCTTAATGGGATACTATATAAATCCATTTACTATAATGATCAAAATCCCCAAGGCAATTACACTTTATACTATGGGCAAAATGTTATAACGATAGAGATTGATGGCCAAAGCCAATCTGATGTAGCATTTGCATCTTCAGATGAGGGGTGGTTCCTCAATCTAACTTTTAACAATGAAAGTTTTAACAATGAAGGTTAATAATAAACTTTAACCGCTTCCTTCACATCATCATAAAGTCCTAGAGCAGCTAATGCTCCGATTTCACCCCGGGCCCCAGTAACTTCCACTAATTGAACTCCCACATCATCTGCTGTTCTTTGTGCTTCCTCCAATGTTATCATAGATTTTTTAGCATTTTCTGAATATGATCTGAGTTTTACGGGGATTCCAATACCTTCAAGAACTGCTATTGATGTTTTATCTGATAAAGTGTAGTTTTTAAGTAGTTCATACGTTTTTTTAACTAACATTTCTTTTTCGCCTGGCTTAACCGCGAATACTAATGCTATAGCTACACAATTCTGGGTTTTATTAGGATTATGAGGATAAAGCTGCACTGTTACATGATCTAAATAATCAAAACCCATTTCATTGAGTTCCATGCCTATATTATTAGCTAAAGTCCAAGTAGCTCCTTCATCCTTAGTATCCGTATCATCTATCCCTATAACGACTTTTTCCATACGTGGAGTGATTACTCCAGCTCTGCCCACTTTGGATCCTCCCCCCACTTCATAAAGTTCCACTCTCTTAACCCCTTCAGCCATGCCCCTACACATAGCTGCACCTACACCAGCGCCGGCTAATCCCGAATGAACCACTCGCACTTCATCTCCATCAACCGAGACTTCTTCAATTCCTGCTGCGTTGAAACTAGGTTTAAGTTTAACATCACTTTTTCCTACTTTGAGTAGATATGTATGTTTATCTCCATCTCGTCTTGAACTTAAAACCAGATTACTGCTCTTTTTATACTGATAAATCATCCATTCTGACCCTCCTATACAAGGATGGTATTCAACCAGCTCCACCATGTCATCATCGACCATAGTTAATATTTTTTTGTACGGGGCTATCCATGGACTTTTAAATTTATTTTTTAAATCATGAGGATTCAATATTTCCATAAAAATATCTCCTTAATGTTTAATTTGCCCATTATTATTCAATTTTAGGTTATTATTAGGACTAATAAACCCTTTTTCTTAATATTATAAACTTTTTTTAATTCGTGAGAATTTCCTCACCAATACTCATCTAATTTTTTTCAATTTTATTTTACTACAAAATGATGGAAAAAAAAAATTATTTAAAAAAAATTTAAACTGTGAAACACTCCGTTTTCTTCATACGATTGCGTATAAATAATTTGTTTCCATAATAAAAAAAGAAATAATAAAAAAAATAAAACTTAATTCAACCTTTCATACATCTTAACGGCAGCTTCCACCGCCCTTTTAGCATAATCCACCCTTTGATGAGCTTCCAAACGAGTCATACCAGGCCCAGAAATACCCAATGCTACTGGTTTATCATATTCCAATGCTAAATCAGCTATTTTACGGGATGCATGTTGTACTACTATTTCATCATGAGAGGTTGATCCTTCAATTACTGCCCCTAAAGTTATCACAGCATCTATTTGATCATTTTTCAGGAGTTTTTTTATTGCTAGAGGCATGTCAAACACGCCAGGTACAGTTATAACTTCAGTTATTTCAGATTCCAGGAATTTAGCATGCTCGCGCGCAAGTTCCAGCATCATCTGAGTTATATCATAATTAAATTCTGAAACTACCGCCCCTATTCTAACTTTTACCATCATATTCCCTCCTTTTAGCTTAAAAAACAGATTGAAATTATACAATTCTTCAATATGCGATTATTAAACTTCAAATTATTATGTTTATAATTATATAAACGCAGTAATAATTGCAACTGAACTGAAAACCATTATAAGAATTATAAATATGGCAATTATCTGTGCTCTAGTCATTTTTTTTAATCTCCCAAGAATTTAGAAATTTCTTCTAAAGTCTCTACTAATATTTTAATCTCTTCATCAGTATTATAATAATGGATGGATGCTCTTACTGTTCCTCCTAAGTCATAAGCGCCAATTTGTTTTATGGCTGGTATTGCGCAGTGAAATCCGCTTCTAACACATATTCTTTGCTGTTCATCCAATATTTTTGCCACATCATGTGGATTAACACCACTTATATTAAACCCTACCATATCATAAATATTTTCTGGACTACCATAAACAATGATGTTTTTTATATTCTCAATTTCACTGAACATCATCTTTGTAAGTTTTTTGCCATGCTTTTCAATTTTTTCAATTCCAATTTTGTTTAAATAATCGATAGCTGCCCCTAAACCTATCACTCCTGCTATATTCTGTGTACCACCCTCAAAACGAGCGGGGATTTTCGACAATTTAAAATCATCTTCAGTAACTTGCACTACTGTTCCTCCCCCTAGATTCTGGGGTTGTAAATCACTTATAACTTGCTGACTACAGTAAAGAAACCCTGTTCCCACAGGGCCTAGTAAGCCTTTATGCCCGGGACAAGCAACGAAGTGAGCATTAATTTTTTTCACATCTATTGCCATATGACCTGCAGATTGAGCAGCATCCACCATGTATAACAAATCATTTTCCTCTGCTATCTTACCTATTTCTTCTACGGGCTGAATAGCTCCTATAGAATTGGACACGTGAGTGATTGTTAAGAGTCTAACAGTTTCATCAATAGCTTCTGCTAAATCAGCGGGATCTACAACTCCATATTGATCTGCCTTAACTATTTTCACGTTAATACCCTTTTTTTTAAGATTAAGCCAGGGTATTAAATTGGAATGGTGTTCTATATTGGGAACTATTATTGAATCTCCTTTTTTAAAGTTAAACCCATTAGCAACCATGTTTATGGCTTCAGTTGTGTTTTTAGTGAATATCACTTCATCTTCACTGCAATTTATGAATTTAGCTAACTTTCCTCTTGTTTTTTCAAATTCTGATGTAGCTTTAACTGCAGTTCGGTAAGCTCCCCTACCCGTGTTGGAATTGAATCGATAGAAATAATTACACATAGCATCCACTACTGGTTTTGGAGTTGGTGTAGTGCTGGCAGCGTCTAAATATATTACTTCTTTAAGGAAGGGAATATCTGCTCTTACATCGTCTGTTTTCATATGTTAGGCCCTCAATAAACTTTATGAATTATTTTTTTTATTAATAAATTAATTATCAATTAAATTTTCTTCCAGTTTTCTACGAACTTCACGAGCCATTTCCATGGTGGAAGATTCCCCGTTCAAATCTCTAGTGACCACTTTTCCTTCACTTAAAACTTTAATCAGTGCATTTTCTAGTTTACGTGCTTCTTCATGTTCTTCCAGATAATCCAGCATCATCACCGCAGATAAAATCATGGCAGAAGGATTTGCAGTCCCTTTACCAGCATGACCAGGTGCAGAACCATGTACTGGCTCAAATAATCCTTGTTCTTTCCCAATATTAGCTGATGGGATTAATCCTAACCCCCCCACCAATCCTGCTCCTTCATCGGATAGTATATCTCCAAAGAGGTTGGTGGTTACTATAACATCGAACATCTCAGGTTTAGTGATAAGAAACATTGCTGTAGCATCTACATAACGATCATCCAGCTCCATATCCGGATAATCCTGTGCAACTTTATAAAAAATTTCTTTAAATAAACCATCAGTTTTTTTTAAAACATTGGCCTTATGTACTGCTGTAACTTTTTTTCTATTGGTCTTTTTAGCGTATTCAAAAGCAAATTTGCAAATCCTTTCGGAAGCTTTTTTGGATACAACCCGCAACGCAGTGGCTCCTTCTTCAATGTATTCTTCCAAACCAATATAGAGTCCTTCCGTGTTCTCTCTTACAATTACAAAATCAAGATTATCAAAGATAGAATTTGTGCCGGGATAAGATTTAACTGGCCTGAGATTAACGTAAAGATCTAGTTCCTGCCTTAATCTCACAATTACATCAGCAGCAGATTCTCCTGCCGCGCCAAATAAGCATGCTTGAGAATCCTTTACTATATCTATAGTTTCCTGAGGTAATGCCACCCCTGTTTTCTCTGCATACTCATCACCAGCATCAGCAAATTTATAATTAAACCCAACATCTAAAACTTCTAGGATATGCAAAGTAGCTTCCATAACTTCTTTTCCAATCCCATCTCCAGGTATAACAGTTATTTTATACATAAAAACTCTCCATTTTCTCTTTAATTAAGTTTGAAATTTAATTCTTCAAAATTTATATTCAATTGTTTTTATTTAATGTAATTTTATTTAGATTAACTCAATTAATCTTTTTCAAGTTTTTCCTTGAGATAAGGAATTAAACCGCCTTTATTAAGAATGTCTAACATGAATTCTGGAAGGTTTTTAACCTCAAATTCTTCTCCAGTATTAAGATCTTTTAAGACCCCTCTTTCAATACTTATCTCAATCTCATCTCCTTGGGAGACTTTTTTTGAAATATTTTTTGATTCTAGAAGAGGAAGACCAACATTTATAGCATTACGATAAAAAATTCTAGCAAAAGATTCAGCAATTACTGCAGATACTCCAGCACCTTTAATAGCTATGGGTGCATGTTCTCTGGAAGATCCACAGCCAAAATTTTTTCCAGCCAAAATAATGTCTCCTTTTTGGACTTTATGTGAGAAATCAGAGCCTAATCCCTCCATAACATGCCCTGCTAGCTCTTTTTCATCCGTTAAAACCAGGTACCTGCCAGGAATTATTATATCGGTGTCTATATCATCTCCAAATTTCCAAACTCTTCCTTTAATTTTTTTCTCCATTGCAAAAACACCCATAAATTAAAATTTTTTGATATGTAAAATATTTGTAAATTTAAAAAAATTTATTTATCTCGAGGATCGATTAAACTTCCTTTGATAGCAGTTGCAGCAGCTACCGCTGCGGAGCTCAAATATACTTCTGCTTCCGGACTTCCCTGCCTACCTCTGAAATTACGGTTAGAAGTAGATAAACTAACTTCACCAGCCCCCAATAGTCCTACGTGCCCTCCCAAGCAGGGACCGCAGCAGGGATTGCAGATTAATGCTCCGCTATCTACAAATATTTTAAGGAGCCCTTCATCCATAGCCTTCGTATAAATCTCCCGAGAAGCTGGTATAACAAGCATTCGTACATTTTTTGCTATATGATGGCCTTTAATAATTTGAGCAGCAGTTCTAAGATCCTCCAATCGACCGTTAGTACATGATCCTAGGAAAACCTGATCAACATGTGTTCCTTCAACTTCAGAAATGGATTTAACATTATCCACATGATGAGGACATGCAACTTGTGGTTCCAGATTATTCACATCGATTTGCATGGTTTGCAAGGATTTTGCATCATCATCTGTTTTCATGATTTCATATTTTTTATTGGAACGTCCTTCTAAATATTTTATAGTTTTATGGTCAGGTTCCACTAAGCCAGTTTTCCCCCCCATCTCTATAGCCATATTACAGAGCACCATTCTTTCAGATATAGACATTCCTTTAGTTGTTTCTCCTGCAAATTCACAAGCCTTATACGTAGCTCCATCAGCTCCTATTTTTCCGATTATGTTTAATATAACATCTTTAGCAGATACATAATCATTTAATGATCCTTCAATTTGGAATTTTATGGTTTCAGGGACTTTGAACCATAATTTACCCGTAGCAAAAACCATTGCCATATCAGTAGAGCCAATACCTGTGGCAAATGCACCTAATGCTCCGTGGGTACAAGTGTGAGAATCAGTACCAACCACCACCTCCCCTGGAAGAATATGTCCTTTTTCGGGGAGCACTTGATGGCACACTCCTTCATTAATATCGTAAAAATTATTTATTCCCTGTTTTTTAACGAATTCCCTCATTATAATATGATTTTGTGCAGCTTCAAGTGAATCTGCGGGTACTTGATGATCGAAAATCACGACGACCTTTTCTGGATCCCAGATTTTTTTCACTCCTATTTTCTTAAATGATTCTACAGATAAAGGACCAGTTAAATCATGAGTCATTGCCACATTAATATTGGCCATCACTATTTCTCCAGCTTCAACACTTTTTTTTGCAGAAGCTTTTGCTAGTATCTTCTCTGCCATAGTCATTTCCATGCTTTTATTCTCCTTTATGACTTAATTTACTTCATCAATTTAATAATCTATCATTAATTTTATCGTTTCATTAATTTATTATTACTCATCTAATAATTCTTATCACTAAACATCCCATTGTAATATAAATTTGATTATAATATTAGATTGAATTAAGTTATCTGTCTGTATTTGTTTAATGCTCGTTTTTTATTTGGATGTGTAATTTTATTTACAGTTTTAATGAAATATTCAACTTCTTTTTGGTTTAGAATCTTTAAAATTTGTTTAATTGCATCATTATGAACTTTCATATGTATTTTCATTATATCTTTGCCTTGGGGTGTCAGTTGAAGGAAATAAAAACGTTTATCAATAATTGATTGATTCTTAGTTACTATATTTCGCTTTATTAGTTGGTTAATAGCAATTGAAATCGTCGATTTTTTGACATCCAGCATTTTCGCTAATTCAGAAACGCTAATGTTTTCATGTTTATTGATTAATTCGATATAATACAGTTGTCTCAGCGTATATCCCTTTAAATCTCCACTAAGTAGCTGTGTTTGTAATGTTTCAATGAAACCACTTAATTTATCAATAGTTTCTACCAATTCAAGCTCCTGATTCAAAATAAATTCACCTCATTAATGATAAATAGTTTTATCTAACTAACTATTATTATAATATACTAACTATTTAAAAGTTATGGAAAAAGTTTGCAATCCTAAAGTAACAGCTTAACAATTACCCTTATAAAAGCGCAAATTATTTTACACACAATTCAATAATCCGCATATAGAATAATATGATAATTCTTTTGAGAAAATCATAGATAATTTAGAAGATTATTTAATTAAACTGTAATTGTCAGGCCTTCAACAGTATCCAGAATTCAGTTTAGATTGAAAATTAACATTTTAAATTAATTTTTTTATGAATTTGTAAATAGTAAAATTTAAAGAAATTACTTAGTAGTTAGAATTATAATAATGATGTTGATATTCATATAAATTTAAGTATTTAATAATAAAAATATGTATATTATTAATAATTTACTTAATTTGCTAAAAATATTTGTAATTAATTATATAAAATTAAACAAATGGAAATTGAGGGAATTTAAATGAAAGAAGTGAATGAGGAGATAATGAAAGAATATGAGAAGATAAAAGATAAAATCTCATATGAAGATTTCTTAAAGGAAATGGAATCCCGAATGAAAGATTATGAAGAAGTAAGTTTCATGGGTGAACTAGACGTTGCCCGAATGATTGTGGGAGAACATTTAGACGAAGAAAACCAGCCCTTATCAGAAGATAATCCTTTAATTAAAATATCAGAATTAAAAGCTGGAAATCATAATGTAAATCTGATTGGTAAAATAATGAGAATTTCCAATGTGAAAAAGTTCACCAATCAGAAAGGAAGATCAGGTAAACTTGCTAACCTGCTTTTAGCAGACGAACAAGGCCAAATAAGAGTGGTAATGTGGACAGAAAATGTTAAACTCTTAAAAAAATTCAAGGAAGGCAATGTAATAAGAATAAATGATGTGGAGATTAAACAGGGATTTAGAGCAGAGAATAATGAAGCCCATCTAAACATGAATTCAACCATCCAAAAACTTGCTGAAGATGAATATCCTAACTTACCACCATATAATGAAGAAATAACCAACATAACAGATATACGACAAGATATGGAAGTTAATATTATCGCTAGAATCATAAGAATTCCCAGAATAAGAACCTTTAACAAAAATGGAAAGGAAGGACAAGTAGCATCCATAGAAATACAAGATAAAACAGGGAAAATATCCTATACATTATGGAACAAAGATGTAGATCTCATAGAAAATCTGGATCTCCAAGAAGGAGATTCAATAAAAATATTAGGAGCTCAAAGCAGAGTAAGGAACGGCGAAACTTCACTATCACATAATTACCTAGGTAGGATAATTAAAGATGAATTTGATGTACCCAAATATCATGAAAACATCTTAAAAATTGGAGATGCACATGAAATAAAAAACGTCACCCTATTAGGTGTGATAAGTAAAATATACGATATTATAACATTTATGCGGAATGATGGAAGTACCGGACAAGTACGATCCATGGAAATAGAAGATGACACCGGAAGGATAAAAATAACTCTGTGGAACGATGACACAACATTAGAATTCCAAAAAGGAGACATCATCAAAATAATTGGAGGAAACATTGAATTTGACCAATATTCAGGAACCGATTATCGGGTAAATACAAACTGGAATACCAAGATAATTATAAACCCACCGTTAGAAAGTCAGATAAAGGAAATACTCCAAGAATGTGGTAAATACCTTAAACCAGTTAAAATTGGAGATCTTAATGCCATTGAAGATGAAGGGGAAGAAGTAGACATTATTGGTAGGGTGATAAATATTTCTGAACCCAATGAATTTCAGAGGGATGATGGAAGCAGTGGTATGGTGATATCTACAGAAATCGCTGATAACAGTGGAGTGGTAAAGGTTTCTTTATGGGATGAAAAGGCTGAAAGTGGATTGAATATAGGTGATGCTGTTAAAATTGAAAATGCCCGAACACGTATGGGAATTTATGATATAGAACTCAGCGTTGGGAAACCCGCCCGACTGCTGAAACCAAATGCTGAAGAAATTGAAAATTTACCTTCTGTTAATGAAATTGAAGATTCAATTTATGAAAACAAAAATATTGATGAATTAAAAGAAGGAGATCGGAACGTAAGGATAATCGGTAGAATATTAGCGTTATATGAGCCTAATAAATTCACCAAAAGCGACGGAAGCTCTGGAATAGTGCGTTCATCAGAATTAGGGGACAAAACTGGAGTAATTCGGTTGTCATTATGGGATGAAAAGGCCGAAAATCCTTTAAATGAAGGAGACGCAGTGAAAATAGAGAATCCTAGGGTAGTATTTAGAAATGAACGAACAGAGCTTAGCATAAGTAAAAGTACATCCCTAATTAAAGTAAAAAAAGAAGAATCTAAAAATATTCCAACTATGAATGAAATACAAGAGAAAATGTATCCAACCAAAAAGATTGATGAAATCGAGGAAAATGACCAAAATATAAAGGTTATTGGAAAAATAATCGATGCTCACGGTAATAAAATACTTTATGAAATGTGCCCAAACTGTAATAAAAGAGTTACGCTCACAGAAGATGGTTATGTCTGTGACATGTGCGGTGAAGACGTAGAAAATCCCAATCCACTATTGATAATTCCCTTAGTAATTGAAGATGAAACCGGGACTATAACTGTTACTTTCTTTAGAAAAGCTGCAGAAGAAATAATTGGAAAGACTACTCAAAAAGTAGAGGATATTATTAAAGAAACAGGAGATGAGGGTTCTTTGGAAGATTTGGTGAATGATCTGGTGGAAACTGAAATAAGTATTCTTGCAGATGCTCGTTTTGATGATTACAATGAAGAAATAAGACTTATCGCGAAAAAAATTTTAGATAAGAAATTATAAAATTAGAATTAATCCATTTGGATTCAAAAATATTTATATAAATAATTTAAAGACTTAAAGGGGATTAAAATGGTTGAACTAGAAGAATTACCAAGTGTCGGGGAGAAAACAGCCCAAAAACTAAGGGACGCCGGTTTCGGTGATATGATGAGATTGGCTACCGCCACTGCCAAAGAATTAAGTGTCAAAGCAGAAATTGGTGAAGGTGTAGCTGAAAAAGTTATAGAAGCAGCAAGGAAATCTGAGCAAATTGACTTTGAAACTGCTTTAGATGTAATGGAACGGCGTAAGGATGTTGGCCGAATTACGGTTGGAAGTACCGCTGTAGATGAGTTAATAGGAGGCGGCATTGAAACACAAGCTATAACTGAGGTTTTTGGTGAGTTTGGTTCTGGTAAAAGTCAGATATCTCATGAAATAGCTGTTACTGTGCAATTACCCACCGATAAAGGTGGACTCGATGGTGAATGTGTTTTCATAGATACTGAAAACACTTTTCGTCCAGAACGAATTGACCAGATAGCAGAAGGATTTGAGTTGGATGTGGAGGAGGTTTTACGTAAAATACATATTGCTAGGGCTTTTAATTCTAGTCATCAAATATTAATGGCGGATAAAGTTAATGAACTTATACAAAGTGGCGTTAATATAAGATTAGTCATTGTAGATTCTCTAACAGCGCATTTCCGTGCAGAATATATTGGTAGAGAATCATTAGCTATGAGACAACAGAAATTGAATCAGCATCTCCACACTTTACAGAACATCGCCAACACTTATAATGTAGGTGTATTTGTCACTAATCAAGTTCAGGCTCGTCCAGATGCATTTTTTGGGAGCCCCACTAAGGCTATTGGAGGACATGTATTAGGTCATGCAGCCACTTATCGAGTATGGCTTAAAAAAGGCTTAGCTGGTAAAAGAATAGCCAGATTAGTGGATAGCCCTCATTTACCTGAAGGAGAAGCTGTGTTCAAAATCGTGACTGAGGGAATTGTTGATTGAGTTCTACTAAATTATAATTATAGAACTATTACTTTTTCTTTTCTAGAGAATTAGGACTTTATGTGAAATTTGACTTCAAAACGTTTTAGTATATAAACTTTGTATAAAAAAATAAATAGAAAAGTTTATTTATGGTAGTGATACACCGTACACCATAAATATATTAAATTAAGATGCATTATTATATTTTAAAAACAGGTGATCTAATTGGCAGATAAAGAAAAAAAGCAAGAAACAAACGAAGAACCAAAAATAGGAGTCTATGTATGTCACTGCGGAATCAACATTGCAGGTGTAGTTGACATCGAAGCAGTGAAAGATTACGCACTAACACTCCCCAACGTTGTTGTATCCGAAGAATACAAGTACATGTGTTCAGATCCAGGACAAAGTCTCGTTCAGGATGACATAAAACAGAAAGGTATTAACAGGGTAGTTGTAGCAGCATGTTCACCAAGACTCCACGAGCCTACATTTAGAAGAGCTATTAAAGAAGCTGGATTAAACCCCTATCTCTTTGAATTTGCAAACATCAGAGAACACGATTCATGGGTTCACATGAATGAGCCAGAAGCAGCAACTGAAAAAGCAAAAGACCTTGTGAGGATGGCTGTTGCAAAAGCACGATTATTAGAGTCACTAGAATCGGAAACAGTAGGAGTTACCAACCAAGCCCTAGTTATAGGAGCCGGTGTAGCTGGAATTCAGACAGCACTTGACCTTGGTGATATGGGATTCAAAACCTATCTGGTTGAGAAAAACCCAACCATAGGCGGTAGAATGGCTCAGTTAGACAAAACATTCCCTACTCTCGATTGTTCCATGTGTATCCTTGCACCAAAGATGGTGGATGTTGGAAAACATGAAAACATCGAACTTTTATCCTACTCTGAAGTCAAAGAAGTTGACGGTTATATAGGCAACTTCAAGGTTAAAGTAGAGAGAAAACCAAGATACATAGACGAAGAGTTATGTGTAGGATGTGGAAGCTGTTCAGATGTATGCCCCATCGAGATACCAAACTACTTCGACGAAGGCGTAGGAATGGTCAAAGCATCGTACATACCATTCCCTCAGGCTGTGCCATTAGTAGCTACCATAGACAAGGATTACTGTATCGAATGCCACCTCTGCGACACAGCATGTGAAAGAGGAGCAATCAACCACGAACAGGAACCAGAAGAAGTGGAACTGGAAGTCGGTACCATAGTCGTGGCCACGGGTTACGACCCTTACGACCCATCAGAGAAAAAAGAATGGAGATACGAAGACAGCGAAAATGTAATAACCGGGCTAGAGCTCGAAAGGTACATAAACGCATCAGGACCAACTCAGGGACACGTTGTGAAACCTTCAGACGGTGAGACACCAAAAAGCGTGGCTTTCATCCAATGCGTTGGCTCCAGAGATGAGCAAATCGACAAACCATACTGTTCTAGAGTTTGTTGCATGTATGCTATGAAAAATGCTCAGCTCATCAAAGATCATGAGCCAGATACTGAAGTTACAATCTACTACATGGATATCAGGGCTTTCGGTAAAGGATTCGAAGAGTTCTATAAACGATCACAGGAAAAATACGGCATTAAATTTATTAGAGGCCGACCTGCAACCGTTTTAGAAAACCCAGATCAATCATTAACCATCCGGGCTGAAGATACCATGCTGGGAAAAGTAACAGAGTTTGATTATGATATGGTTGTTCTATCTGTAGGTTTACAGCCCCCAGAAGGTTTAGAAGAACTCAGACAAACTATTGGTCTATCTAGGAGTGCTGATGGATTCCTAATGGAAGCTCACCCCAAACTCAGACCTATTGACACCTTAACTGATGGAGTATACTTAGCTGGAGTATCTCAAGGACCTAAAGATATTCCTGACGCAGTTGCCCAAGCATCAGGTGCAGCAGCCAGAGCAGCTATACCTATGATTAAAGGTGAAGTAGAAATCGAGCCTATTGTGGCTGCCGTGGACACCGATATATGTGGTGGATGCGAAGTATGTATAGAACTCTGTCCATTCGGTGCAATAGAAAGAATAGACGAACAAGCACACGTCAACATAGCTCTATGTAAAGGCTGCGGAACCTGTGTAGCCGCCTGCCCATCTGGAGCACTTGAACAAGCCCACTTCAAAACCGCTCAGATCATGGCACAAATAGAAGCTGCCATGGGTGGAACCGGCGAAGCAAAATAAATTTTTTAAGGGTTAAAAAACCCTTCTTTTTTTTATTTTCTTATTCTAATAACTTTTTTTTAAATTAAATTAATCGATTCTAGATAAAGATTTTTCATAAAAATAGTTATAAAAAATTTCTTAAATTTTTACATATGAAAATTAATAATTCTCAATATGGTTTATTCATTAAATTTAAGGTGTTAATCCGTTTTGAAAGTTATCCGGGATTTACTCTGCTTTTATGCAATTGAGATGACAAGGTTTTCTCTACCTAAAAGATTCTTAACTGGCTAATTTTACACTAACATGTGTATCTGGGCAAACAAGACGATACCTTGATTCCATGGAGTGGTTATAAAAATCGCCACCAGACCTAGATTAGCCCTCGATTGAGATATTTAGATATATAATTTAAGAGGCTGACTCATAATTCGAAATTTGGAAAAAAATAAGAACTAATAGAGCTTTATATTCAAAATAAGCTAAATTAGAAGTGTAGAAAATAATTATGTCAGCCTCTTAATATAAAAAAATTAAAATTATTAAATCTTATCCTCCAACTTAGAGGATTTCTAAAAACTTCTAAAATGGAGTGATGTTAAAAGTTATATGTTACTTATTACTATTAACTATTGCCTTTCGACATTTATTATCCTTAAAAAAGACGTTAAAACAGTTAATGGTTATCATAAAAAATATTTGAAATTATCGTATCAACAGCAAATATAGGTTAATAGAAATTCTCCTTAATCTAAAACGTGATAACTAAAGATAATTATATATCAAAAAATAAATACCGAATACTAACTAGAAAGTTTTTTTTAGTGGATATGTATATGTTTCTACTACAGGAAATGATTGTTAAAGATAATACTCATAAATGAATAAGCATCATTGATTAGTTCTAAAAGTTTATTTTGGAGGAATGTAATGTTTAAAAATGAAAAGTATGCTCTTAATATTAAAGAAGCCACCAAAGAGCATCAGGAATGGATGAAGAATAGTATAAATTTGATAGCAAGTGAAAATATAACTAGTTTAAGTGTAAGAGAAGCATTAGCCTCTGATCTTTCCCACAGATATGCTGAAGGCCTACCTTGCGAGAGATACTATCAGGGCTGCGGTTACATTGACCAAATTGAGAATCTGACCATAGATCTCTCAAAAAAGCTTTTTCATGCAGAACATGTTAATGTTCAACCTGTATCTGGTTTGGTATCCAATTTAGCTTCTTATTTTGCGTTAGCAAGTTGTAATGATAAGATGATGGCACTAGACGTTCCGGTGGGCGGACATATCAGTCATGCTAGTGTTAGTGCTGCTGGTATAAGAGGTCTTAAAATTTCAGCACACCCCTTCGATGAGAAAATAATGAATATAGACCCCGATGCCATGAAAAAGAAGATATTAGAAGTGAAACCTAAAATTATCCTTCTTGGAGGTAGTCTCTTCCTATTCCCACATCCAGTTCGTGAGGCTCGGGAAGCAGCAGACGAAGTGGGTGCTAAGGTAATGTATGATGCAGCTCATGTACTGGGACTCATAGCTGGAGGTAAATTCCAAGATCCTATAAGAGAAGGTGTAGATGTACTGGTGGGAAGCACTCACAAAACTTTTCCAGGCCCTCAACATGGTATAATATTATGTAAAGAAGACATCGCAGATAAAATCGATGCAGCTGTCTTCCCTGGTGTAGTAAGCAATCATCACCTACATCACTTGGCAGCACTGGGTATATCCACGGCTGAAATGTTAGAGTTTGGTGCCGACTATGCAAATCAAATTATCATAAATGCTCAATCATTAGCAGAAAACCTTTATGAGCAGGGTTTCAATGTATTATGTGAGGATCAGGGATTCACTGAGTCACATCAAGTAGCTGTGGATGTTTCTAATCTTGGAAAAGCAGCGAAATTTGCGAAAGATCTGGAAGATAACAACATTATTTTGAATAAGAACTTGCTTCCTTGGGATGATGTTAATCATTCAGATGACCCTTCTGGAATACGAATAGGTACCCAGGAGATAACCCGCCGTGGACTTAAAAAATCACATATGATTGAAGTGGCTGAATACATTAAAATGGTCGTCATGGATAATAAAAATGTTAAAGAAGAAGTTTCAGAATTCATGAATCAGTACACTCAGGTACATTATGCTTTCAAAAAAACTCCGGCCTATGATTACATTGAATTTTAGAATCTAGCGACTTTTAACTCATGGATTAGAAATAATTAATTTTCGAAAATCTTTTTTCTCATTTTTTTTATCAATTAAATAAATTATTTTTGGTGGAGTAAAATAAGCATGAAAATTGCGTGGGGCATAACTGGAGCCGGTCATTTACTTCAAGATAGTGTGGAAATCCTTGAAATGTTATCAATGGATCATAAAATAACTGTATTCCTTTCAAGAGCTGGTGAAGAAGTTCTTAAAATGTATGGTCTTTTTGAACGAATTACGAGTGTGACTGGAGGTTATTATCAAGAATTAGTGACTGAAGCTGAGCAAAAATCAAGTTATCCTATAGCCGGTAGATTTTCACTGGGTAAATATGATTTACTGGTGGTATCCCCTACTACATCTAATACTATCGGTAAGATTGTAAATGGTATTGCAGACACATTAATAACAAACATAATAGCTCAAGCGGGTAAAGGAAGGGTTAAAACATATGTAATCCCTGTTGATTTAGAATTAGGTAATATTGAAACTGTATTGCCATCGAAGCTTGAACTTGAGATTTGTCAGAACTGCGAAACATGTGAAGCTGCTGCAGCATGTCCTAGTACTGCAATTTCCCCGGGAGTGGAAATAAATCTTCTCCAGTGTCAAGGATGTGGTGTTTGTCAAATGGCCTGTTCTTTTGATGCAATAAAGGGTGGGAAAAAGATCAAGATTCATATGAGAGATGTAGATATTAGGAACACTCGTAAATTATATGAATTCGAGGATTTAGAAGTTTTAAGGCATCCTTTAGAAATAAAAAATTTGATCTAGTTAAGTGATTTTGATGGATGTATACATTTCAGCCTTCCAATAAATCTATAATATACGCTAACATTTCTATCTCTTCCCGGGCCACGAAATCCTCTGGATTCTTTTGGGAGTCTTCGCTTTTAAATGGATAATATTCCTCTTCAAAATAAGTTGTGAGATACAGATCATTACATACAATTTTTACCGGATCTTTTAAACGGTCTTTGAGTTTAGATAATGTTTCAGCATTCAAATCTGTAACTTTATAGGTGACATAGTATCTCGCGTAATTCTCTGAAAATCCATATTCAACTACTTTAACTTGCAAATTTTGCACTTCCCACAATAAAATTTTATTTTCCAAAGTTAACAATGCTAATTATTAATATTCAAGTAAATTATTCATATTTGAAATCCAGGACATCCCCTATTTCAGTTTCAGATGATGTTAGGTAACCTTCCTTAAGTTCCACTACGTATCGCGCGGCTTTTTTTGGGGTATATGTCTGCCATGGTTTCAGAGTAACCTGATCCAAAACGTTTTTTTCATAGTCTAGAAAAATCACGTCCAATGGAATTCTCATGAAAAACATGTGAATAGCTGAACCCATTTTACCTCGTCCTTCTGGAATTTTCAAGATCATGCCTTTTTCTAATCTTTTCTTTAACATTAACCCCCGGAATCTGGAGGTGAAGCTGTCTGCCATGTCTACGTGTCCTAAATTGCTTCCTTTGCTTTTATTTATTACAAGTATGCGTCCTTTTTTAAAATTTTTAGGCATTTATATCATCCATTATCTCTTATTAGTATAATTAAGAATTAATTGTTTGGGGAATTTAACGTGGAATTGAATTATAAATTTTATTTTATTATTCTTTTTATTTAAGTAAATTTATTCCCTCATAAAAAAATTTTAAATATCAATTTGGTTAGTAATTTTGTTTTAATTTTTAATCTGACTTCTTTTAAGAGTTTTAAGGTAATGAATGTATGGATCATTTTTTATATCATTAATTTCAAAATGCATACAGATATACACCTGAATGATAATGAAGTTGAGATCTTTCTCAAGCTGAAATTATATTTATATTTCAAAGAGAATGATTGAACATTTTATTATATTTATTATAAAATGGAGGCTAATATTTATGAGGAACATTATCGTAGAAGAGCTTATCCAAAAGCCTATTGAAGATCAAGATATTGAAGTAGTTGAAAGGAAAGGAATAGGGCATCCTGATAGCATAAGTGACGGAATAGCCGAGTCAGTAAGCCGAGCACTCAGTAATACTTATTTGGAAAAGTTTAATGGAATATTACACCATAACACTGACGAAGTTCAGATCACCGCCGGTGAATCCGCTCCCGAATTCGGTGGTGGGGAAATAATAAAGCCTATGGATATTCTGCTCACTGGAAGAGGTATCTCTGAAATTGATGGCATTAAAATAGGATTGGATAGGATTGCCATTGCTGCAGCAAAGGAATATTTAAATGAAAATATATTGAATTTGTGTGTGGAGACTTGTACTGTGGTGGAATGTAAAATTGGTCATGGATCAGGGGATTTAGTGCATGTTTTCGGTAGGAAAGATGTTGTTCCATCCTCTAACGACACTTCTTTCGGAGTAGGATATGCACCTTTTTCTGAAACAGAGAATATAGTCATGGAAACCGAATTAATGTTAAATTCACCGGAATTCAAAAAGAAATATCCAGAGGTGGGTGAAGACATAAAAGTAATGGGGCTTCGGGAAAAAGATAATATAACCCTTACCATTGCCATTGCCATGATATCTCAATATGTAGATGATATTGATCATTATATAAGCGTGCGAGATGAAGTTAAAAGCAAAGTGTTGGATATGGCTTCAAATTATACCTCTAGAGGAGTAGAAGCCTTTATTAATACTGCAGACAGTTTTGATGCAGAAAATCCATCGGTTTATCTCACTGTAACCGGAACATCAGCGGAAATGGGTGATGATGGTTCAGTAGGACGGGGAAATCGGGCTAATGGACTCATAACTCCTAATAGGCCCATGTCTATGGAAGCAACTTCCGGTAAAAATCCAATAAATCACGTAGGCAAAATTTACAACCTATTATCCAATGTAATGGCGAATGATATAATTAAGAAGGTTGAAGGAATAAAACAAGTTCATATAATGACTTTAAGTCAAATTGGAAAGCCTATAGATCAACCTAAAGCTGCAAGCGCTCAGATCATACCAGAAGAAGGATACAATCTGAATTCAGTCAAGTCTGATGTAGAGGAAATTATGGATTATTGGCTAGCAAACACTAGCCAGATAACAAATTTGTTAGTAGAAGGAAAATTACGCACATTCTGAAATAAAAAAAAACATTAAATAGATTCTGTACTGTATAGTTTTAAACCCTATACACTTTTTTTTTAAATACATTTAATTCTTTATTTTTTTAATTAAGCTATTTAATATAATTTAATTTATAAATCTTCTTTAAAGGCCATTATACTATTTTATATAAAGTTCAAACAAAGTTTAGATGTAGATTGTATTATAATGAACTCATCAACAAAAATGATAGGAGAATAAAAATGCCAATAAAGGAGGCAAAGCGCTCATATAACCCTAAAATCTTAGAAAAAGAAATTCAAGACTTTTGGAGTTATGAAACCATATATGAAAAAATCCAGAAAATGCGAGAAAATAATCCTAAATATTCCTTCTTGGACGGTCCACCATACTGTAGCGGAAGAATACATCTTGGAACAGCCTGGAACAAGATAATTAAAGATACTTTCCTAAGATTTAAAAGTATGTCCGGTTTCAATGTTAGAAGACAAGCCGGATGGGATACACATGGCCTTCCCATAGAACATAAAGTGGAAGGAATCATGAATATTAAAAGCAAAAAGGAAATAGAAGATAGAATAGGAATTGACGTATTCGTGAAGAAATGCCGTGAATTCGCAATTGAAAATAAGTCCATTATGACCCAGCAGTTTAAGATGTTGGGAGTTTGGATGGACTGGGACAATCCTTACGTCACTTTTGATACTGGTTATATGGAATCGTGCTGGTGGACTTTACAAAAGGCTCATCAAAAAGATCTTCTTATTAAAGACTTACGCGTAATAACTTGGTGCCCTCGCTGCGAAACAGCCCTAGCCATGGCAGAAATAGATTATGAAAACAAGGATGATCCTTCCATATACATTAAATTCCCTTTGAAAAACGATGATAAAAATTATATATTAATATGGACCACGACACCATGGACTCTTCCTGCGAATATGGCTGTCTGTGTGCACCCTGAATTTGACTATGCCTATGTTAAAGTAGGAGACGAAGTCTATTTAATGGCTCATGCCCTTATTAATTCACTATTTGAAGATCAAGACTATGAAGTCATAAATGTAGTTAAAGGATCAGAATTAGAGGGAATAGAATATAATCATCCCCTTTTAGATGAAATACCCATTCAAAAAGACTTCAAACATATGATTCTTTTGGGAGAACATGTTACACTTACTGAAGGTACGGGCTGCGTCCATACTGCTCCAGGTCATGGTCCTGATGACTTTGACATCGGTAAAAAATATGGACTACCGATATTTAGCCCAGTTGATGAAGCTGGGATATTTAAAGAAGATGCAGGCAAATATACAGGGGAATACGTTAAGGATGCCGACCCTTATATTATTGGAGACTTAGATGCACATGGACTTCTCTTGAAGGCTGAAACCATAAACCACCGCTATGGATTCTGTTGGAGGTGTAAAACTCCTATAATCTATTTAGCCACAGAGCAATGGTTTTTGAAGATCACAGTTATAAAGAATAAAATGTTAAAAGAACTTGAAAAAGTAGAATGGATTCCCTCCTGGGCTGGTGAAAGCCGATTCCGTAACTGGGTTGAAAATGCCCGAGATTGGACTATATCAAGGCAGAGGTACTGGGGTATACCCATACCTATCTGGATATGTCAAAATTGTGGAAATATAACTGTAATCGGCTCCATAGCAGAGTTAAAAGAACTTGCATCGGAAGGAACCATTAAAGGAGACTTCATACACCGCCCCCATGTGGATGAAATCATTATCAAATGTGCATGTGGGGGAAATATGCAGAGAATACCTGATGTTCTTGACGTATGGATAGACTCTGGAGTTGCAGGATGGGCTGCCTTAAACTATCCCCGAGAAACAGAACTCTTTGAGGAATGGTATCCCTATGACTTCATAACCGAAGGTCATGATCAGACTAGAGGATGGTTTTACTCCCAATTAGGTTGCGGTTTAATATCACTAGACAGCATTCCTTATCGAAAAGTTTTGATGCATGGTTTTACTTTAGATGAGGAAGGCAAGAAGATGAGTAAGTCTTTGGGAAACGTTGTCGAACCAGACGAGGTTGTAAAGAAATATGGGGCTGATGTGCTCCGTTTTTACCTGCTCTGGGGTAACAAACCATGGGAAGACCTGAAGTTTAACTGGGAAGAAGTTAAAAATGTTGATAAAATGTTCAATATTCTCTGGAATGTATACGTCTTCACAACGACTTATATGGCCATAGATAACTTTAATCCCACTCTTTATCAAATAGAAGATTTAAAACTACGAGATGAAGATTATTGGATAATGTCTCGTGTCCAAAGTCTGACGAGAATTGTTAATGAATCTCTTGATTCTCTTTATTTACATAAAGCCACACGTAGTATAAATCAATTCATATTAGAAGATTTGAGTCGTTGGTATATCCGTCTTATCAGAGGACGAACTTGGATAGAAAAAGAGGATCCTGATAAGTTAGGAGCTTATTACACTTTATATCAGGTGATGAAACAACTTATAATCATCATATCTCCAATTACCCCTCATATTAGTGAAGAAATCTATCAAAACTTGGTAAGAGGGGTGGAAGAAGATGCACTTGAAAGTATCCACATGGAAGATTGGAATTATGATGAGAATTTAATTAGTGATGATTTAGAAGAGAATATGAATTTTGTTAGGGAAATTATTGAAGCTTGTGCTCGGGCTAGGGATATTGCTCGTTACAAACTTAGATGGCCTGTAAAAGAGGTAATTATTGTTTCTGAAGACTTTAAAATATTGAAAGCTGCTAGAAAACTCAATCATATCATCATGGAACAGGCTAATACTAAGGAACTAGTATCATCTAATTATTTTGAAGATATCAAAATTATTGCTAAACCTAATCTTAAAACTCTGGGTCCCAAGCTTAGAGGTGAAGTTCCTAAAGTAGCCTCAAAGCTGGTTGAAGTTGACGGAGCTGACGTTGTAAAAGCTCTTGAATCTGAAGATAAGTATGAGGTAATGATAGACGATGAAATCATTGTATTGAAGAGGGATGATATATTATTTGATACAGAACTTCCAGAAAATATCGTCACCGCAGATTTTGAGGGAGGTAGCGTTTTTGTGGATACTGAACTTACAATGGAAATTTTATCTGAATCCATGGCCCGGGAGTTAATAAGACGAATCCAAGATATGCGAAAAGACATGGATCTGGATGTAGAATCTAATATACAAGTTTTCCTGGAGTGTAGCAAACAGTTCCGGGAGCTTATAAAAACATTTTTAGGATTTATATCTCATGAAGTACGGGCAGAAAAATTTATATTTAATCCCGGTGAAAACGGCTACACTAAAAGATGGAATATAGAGGATGAAGAAGTTATCATTACTATAAAATGAGTATATTTTATAAAATTAATTCAAAGTTGATTAAGATGGCCTTAACTGATTTAGAATACGAATACGTGGTAAAAGAAGTAGGAAGAAAACCAAACTCCCTTGAATTTGGGATGCTTGATATAATGTTCTCAGAACATTGTTCATATAAAAGCAGCCGCCCTATACTAAAATTATTTCCCACTGAAGGTGAAAAAGTTATATTAGGTCCCGGAGACGATGCAGGGATCGTGGAACTCACCGATAATTTAGCTTTAGTCATTGGAATGGAAAGTCACAACCATCCATCTGCAATCGAACCATATGGTGGTGCTGGAACTGGTGTAGGAGGTATAATTCGGGATATCATATCCATGGGGGCCATGCCTGTAGCTCTTCTTGATTCCTTAAGATTCGGTTATTTAGAAGATCAACGATCCCGATATCTTTTTGAATATGTAGTTAAGGGAATATCTGATTATGGAAACCGTGTGGGAATACCCACTATTGGTGGTGAAGTTGAATTTGACGATAATTTCCAGTATAATCCCTTAGTTAATGTAATATGTGCAGGTATCGTGCAGAAGGATTCTATTGTACGAGGAATAGCTTCCAATGTGGGTGATGTATTTGTACTCATGGGTGGTCGCACTGGTAGGGATGGCATTCATGGCGTTACATTTGCTTCTGAAGAACTTACTACGACTTCAGAGATTGAGGATAGACCAGCAGTGCAAATAGGTGATCCATTCACGAAAAAACAGGTTTTAGAGGCTACATTAGAGGCTTTGGATAAAATTAATGTTCAGGGATTAAAGGATCTTGGTGGGGGAGGATTAACATGCTGCATCTCCGAGATGTCCGCGAAGGGTGGAAATGGTTGCACAGTCGATTTAACCAAGATTCCCCTTAGAGAAGAAGGTATGACCCCATATGAAATCATGTTATCTGAATCACAGGAGAGAATGATATTTGTAATTCATCCGGAAGATGTTAAGGAGTTGATGGAAGTATTTAAAAAATTTGAGCTTCCCGCAGCAGTTATTGGTGAAGTAACCGATACTGGCCGTCTGATGGTAACTCAAGATGATGATGTTCTAGCGGACATTCCCACAAAACTCCTTGCTGATCCTCCTATTATTGAAAGAAAAAGTTGTCAGGTTATAGAATACGTTAATCAGCCCCCAACACTAGCCTTCGAGAAAGAAGAGAAAAAATTTTTAAAAAAATCTTTAGATTATGAACTTCCTAATCTAAAAAATGTGAAATTAGAAGACGCCTTGTTAAAAATTCTATCCTCCCAGAATATCGCTAGCAAAGAGTGGGTCTACAGACAATATGATCATGAAGTGCAGATTAGATCAGTGGTTAAACCTGGTGATGATGCTGCTGTAATGCGAGTTAATGATGATACGGCCTTTGCTATTACATCTGATTGTAATAGTGTCCATACACTACTGAATCCTTATCATGGTGGTGCAGGGGCTGTTTGTGAAGCTATAAGAAATGTGATTTCTATGGGTGCCCAGCCCCTTTGTATAGTGGATTGTCTCAATTTCGGGAATCCTGAAAAACCAGAGGTTTTCCAGCAGTTTAAAGATTGTGTAGAAGGAATGGCAGACGTTGCAAAAAAGTTCCACACACCAGTTATAAGTGGTAATGTTAGTTTTTACAATGAAACAGAGGGAGTAACGGTAAATCCATCACCTGTTGTAGGTGTGGCAGGTTTGATGGAAATAAATAATATTAGAACATCTAAATTTAAAAATGAAGGAGATAAAATTATAATTATTGGAGAGACTCGTTCAGAATTGGATGGATCAGAATATTATAAGTGTATTCATGGTTTAGTTTGTGGTGAACCTCCAAAAGTTCGGATGGATGATGAATACCAGACTGCAATGGCTGTTCTTAATTTAATAGAAAGTGATGTAGAAAATAATATAACAGCTGTTCACGATTGCTCTATTGGTGGTTTAGGGACTACAATATGTGAAATGTCGATATCTGGGGATTTAGGATTGGTTATAAATCTTTTAAATATTCCAGGAGCTGATAAAAGCTTAAGTAATTCTGAAATTCTATTTTCAGAGTCACATGGAAGATATGTAATAACGGTTAAAGATGATGCCATAGAAGAAATATTAGATAAAATTGATGTGCCCAAGGCTGTAATTGGTACGGTTGGAGGTGATTCCCTGGTTATAGATAATTGTTCAGTGGAAATCCCTGTCAGTAAACTTAAAGCATCATATCATGGAGTTATAGAGAAATTTATGGCTTGATGTATAATGGAAAAAGAGCTATTCCGTCAATTAATTCATGTTTCGGGTGTTTTCGTTGTTATTTTTAGTTATTTCCTTAAAACTGAAATCCTTATAGCACTCTGTATTGGGATTTTAGTTTTTATGGAAATATTGTTTCGTATTGACAAAAATCATCATATATTATTTTTCTCAGAAATTTTGAAGCGTTCAAAGAGACGGAATGATGAACGGGGGTTTGCTTATTTCTTTATCGGTATAATTCTCACACTTATTTTCTTTCAATCCAATATAGCTGTGGCTAATGCCGCCATTCTACTGCTTGTTTTTGGGGATTCAGCATCAAATTTAGTGGGACGCAATTTTGGAAAGGTTAAACTTCCATTACAAGAAAAGAAAACTTTAGAAGGTACTTTGGCTTTTATTGTAGTGGGTTTTCTGGTTGCTTTAACCCAAGTACCATTGTATCCAGCAGTTTTAGGAGCCTTATCTGGAGCTATAATCGAAGCGTATAGTCCAATAGATGATAATATCCCAATTCCCCTTTTATCTGCCCTGGTTATGAGTATAATAA
>Ga0255361_1000046_pt1 | contig 38407 bp, 30 predicted proteins | sample GFST75r1metaG_FD_186005 | JGI IMG/M metagenome (GOLD analysis project Ga0255361, IMG submission 186005) | Peat soil microbial communities from Stordalen Mire, Sweden - G.F.S.T75.r1 | ecosystem: Environmental > Terrestrial > Soil > Wetlands > Peat | place: Sweden: Norrbotten County, Stordalen... | reverse complement strand
AAGAATCAGCTGAACTTCTTCAAACGAATCTACCAAATCACGGCATAACATGACAAAGACGGCTCCCCAAATGGAGAACCGCCTCAAATGATAAATTTATTCTTCAACACCAGTTGACGTAGAGCCGAAAATTCACCAATCAAAAAGCAGCCTCTGAATAAGAAGCTGCTCGCTGTTTTGTGATGAACATTTCTTGATGATTGCCCAATCCCCTGTGCCAGTCTAGCAATCATCACGCTTATCATCTGACAAGATGTCGTCTACTTTTCAATCACCTGCAAAAATTCCTTCAACGCATCCTGCCAAGTCTCAATCTTGAAGCCTGTCGCTTTGGTCTTGCTTAGATCCAGGATTGAATGCCGCGGGCGCCATGCCTTTTGCGGATATTCTGCAGAAGACACGGGCTTCACCGTCACGTCTTTATCGGCAAGAATCGCACTCGCAAATTCATACCAGTTACAGCTGTTGTCATTGGATAAATGATAAATCCCATAGGCCAACTTTTGATCCACTGCGAAGGTCATGAATTCGGCTAGATTTTTGGTCCATGATGGTCGACCATATTGATCATCGACAACCGTCAGCTCCTTATGCGTCTTAGCGAGATCCAGCATGGTATAAACAAAGTTGTGACCATATTCGCCAAACACCCATGAAGTGCGGATAATATAATACTTCTTGAGGTATTTCTGAACCTGCTGTTCGCCTTCATACTTGGCTCGACCGTACTCATTACGCGGTGCCGGCTGATCATAAACGGTGTAAATATCTTTTTTGTCGCCATCAAAAACATAATCGGTGCTGATATAAACCAAAGTGGCGTCAATGGCCGCTGCCGCCTTGGCCAAAATACGGGTGCCGTCAACGTTGACCTTCTGATTCAACGCCTTGCCTTCATCTTCAGCCTTGTCCACGGCTGTATAAGCAGCACAGTGGTAAATCAGATCAGGCTGATAATCCTTGAAATACTGATCAACCGCCTTTTCATCAGTGATATCCAAGTCATGGGCATCTGTCCCGCGATAGGCAATATCGCGGGAATCAAGCAAATGCCGTAATTCGGTGCCGAGTTGACCCTGTGCACCGGTAATCAAAATCTTCATGTCTCTTCCCCTCTACATCTACAAACTAACGAAACAACGATTGAAAATAATCATCAGTCTTGATCTAGCAGGGATCATTGACCGTGTTCCTGATACTTTTCTTCAACAGCAGCTTTTTCATCTTGCCACCAGTCACGGTGTTCGGTGTACCACTTGATGGTATCGGCCAAGCCTTCTTCAAAATCGGTGTATTGCGGCTTCCAGCCGAGTTCTTCACGAGTTTTTGAGGCATCAATAGCATACCGCATATCATGACCCGGACGATCTTTCACCTGATCGTAATAGTCGGTTGGCTTGCCCATTAATTTCAAGATGAGCTCAAGAACCGTCTTATTGTCTTTTTCACCGTTGGCACCAATGAGATAGGTTTCGCCAATCTTACCTTTGGTCAGAATGTCCCAAATGGCAGATGAATGATCATTAGTGTGAATCCAATCACGGACATTCTTGCCGGTGCCGTAAAGCTTGGGTTTGATACCACTCAGGATGTTCGTAATTTGCCGAGGAATGAACTTTTCAATGTGCTGATAGGGACCATAGTTGTTTGAGCAATTTGAGATTGTGGCCCGCACCCCGAATGAGCGTGCCCACGCATGTACCAACATGTCACTAGCAGCCTTCGTTGAGGAGTATGGGCTAGAAGGATTGTAACGGCTGTTAACTGTGAATTTCTCGCCAGGGCCTTCGCCATGGCCAGGCAAATCCTCACGCAACGGCAAGTCACCATAAACTTCATCCGTTGAGATGTGATGGAAGCGCACATCGTATTTTCTGGCCGCTTCAAGCAACGTATAAGTTCCGATCACATTACTATGCAAGAAGGGATCGGGGTTAATCAAGGAATTGTCATTGTGACTTTCAGCGGCAAAGTTAACCACGGTATCAACTTTTGCCATCCATTTATCAACTACTTCTTTATCGGCAATATCGCCAACCACCAACTGCACCCGGTCACCAAGAAGATCTGCAATGTTGGCCTTGTTGCCAGCATAAGTCAGCTTATCAAGCACAATCATCTGAACATCTGGATGATTTTTATAGACAAAATGAACAAAATTGGAGCCGATGAAACCGGCACCGCCTGTAATCATAAGTTTCATTATTAAATCTCCCCGTAAACAAAATTATTTTCAGCATCTTTGAGTTGCGGATGCTTCTTGTCTTTATCAGACATAATTAAGTGATCTGTCGACATTGGCCATTGAATCCCGATATCCGGATCATCAAACGCGATCCCTCGATCAGATTGCGGGGCATAAAAGCCTTCAACTTTGTAGCAGAAATTGACATTAGGCGTCAACGTAATAAACCCATGGGCAAAACCCTTTGGCACGAAGAGTTGCCGATGATTGAACTCGCTTAAAATGTACCCTTCCCACTGGCCATAGGTCGGTGAGCCTTTACGAATATCAACCAACACATCTTCAACCACACCAGTCACAACCCGAACCAGCTTGGTCTGGGCATCAGGCGCCATTTGATAATGCATGCCGCGTAAAACGCCGGCTTCGGCTGAAAGTGACTGGTTGTCTTGGTTAAAATCATTTGTGATGCCTGCAGCAACAAACTTATCACGCGTGTAGGTCTCGGTAAAGAACCCACGATTGTCACCAAAAACATCGGTTTCGACTAATTTCACATCTTGTAACTTGGTTGGAATCACTTTTAAACTCAAGGTTCTGCCTCCTAGGCTTTTTCATCTGCTAAGCGCAGGATATATTGACCATAATCATTCTTTTTGAGTGGCTGTGCGAGTTCGCGCAATTGATCGCGATTAATATAACCCATCCGATAAGCAACTTCTTCAAGACAGGCAATTTTCAGATTCTGACGTTTTTGAACCGTTTCAATAAAGCTGGCTGCCTCATGGAGCGACTCGTGTGTACCGGTATCAAGCCAAGCATAACCGCGACCAAGTAATTCAACATCTAGCTGGCCACGTTCCAGATAGGCTTTGTTCACATCGGTAATCTCCAACTCGCCTCGCGGTGACGGTTTCAGATTTTTGGCAATGTCAACCACCTGATTATCATAGAAATACATCCCGGTGACCGCAAAATTGCTGGCTGGATGTTCCGGCTTCTCAACAATCGACTTCACGTGATGTTCGTCGTCAAACGAAACGACCCCAAATCGTTCCGGATCATTGACTTGATAACCGAAGACGGTTGCGCCCGAGGTCTTCGCCGCTGAGCGCTGAACCAACTTGGACAACCCACTACCGTAAAAGATATTGTCGCCAAGAATCAGACAAACAGAATCGTCCCCAATAAAGTCCGCCCCGACTATAAAGGCTTCCGCAAGGCCGTTTGGTTTGTCCTGTACCTTATAAGTAATGTTAAGCCCTAGTTGCGACCCGTCTTTCAGCAGATCCTGAAAACGATCAATATCTCTTGGCGTCGAAATGACCAAGATATCCCGGATGCCCGCAAGCATCATAGTTGATAGGGGATAATAGATCATTGGCTTGTCATACACTGGGACCAACTGCTTCGAGACAGCCTCCGTAATGGGATACAGCCGTGTACCTGATCCTCCGGCTAGAATGATACCTTTCATCAAAATGATCCTCCTTCTAAAAATCAAATCAGTAATGGTTTGCTCTGCAGCCACACAAAGGCCATTCACAATGTACATAATACCAGTTTACGCTTACAATCTGAAGTATCTAAAAACAGCACAGATGCTTCTAACACAGGATTACAAACAGCATTTATTTATAAAACGAGTCGTCACGCGCGTTAGACAACTCCTCAATCTCTTCTACAACATGTATTCAAAAATTTCATAAGATTGATGCAACTTTGACGTAGGTTAAGACTCAAGTTTTTAAAGCCTGCTGACACTCCTAAAAATCCCACTTTTTAACTAAAAAGCGATAGATCCTTTTTGAGTTGCAAAGCCTTGCTATTTTTTAAAAACCCTCCAAGAAGTTTGTTCTTGAAGGGTTACGTCACCTAATACCTTCGAGAAACTGGCGTAAAAGTCACTAACGCGTTTCAGTGCCTTCTCGAATGGTCTTCATTGGATCAAGGCCAGAAATTAAGAAGACCTGGCTGCCTTCCGTCCAAGTGATTTGATTTTGGCGGGTGTCGGAGGTGGTGACAGATAAATCAACCGTTCCGTGGCTATCTGGCACCGGCAATGCGTTGCTAGCAAACCATGCGACTGCCTGTTTAGCCAGTGGCAATGGGTCTTCGCCATTAATCGTTGAAGCTCTAACAGTGATCGTCCAGCGTCCTTCCTGCCACGTCAGGTAAGTCGACCCCGCTGCCCCTTGCTTAGTTGCGGAAATTCCATCGCCTATCGCTACTTGTGGTAATCCCTGAGTTGATTGATCAGCACTAATTTGCGCTTGAGCCTGACTTGCATTCGCATAAGTCTTCTTTTGAATAGCAAATTCAGCATTCACACTTTGTAAACTAGCGTCATTATACGCCAACGCAGCATTACCTTGACTGAAGAAGAGTGAGTAGTTGTGACTGTCCCCAGTTCCAAGAACGTTCAGATATTGATTAGGATTGACTGAATAATTAGCTGGCCACTTAACCTGGCCTAGCTGGTTATATGTTGCTTGTTTCAAAGCCGCGTACCGCTGCTCAGTTGCATCCGCAGTCCCGTTAGCTGAGGAGGACGGTGTTGCGACACTTGAACTAGAACCAGATGCATTGTCTGTTTTTGAAGCTGCGCTGCTTCGCTTGCTGCTCGTTGATGATTTTTTAGCCTGTTTTTTGGATTGACTAGTTCTCACAGAGTCACTTTTACTGCTGCTTTGACTATTTTGACCGCAACCTGTGGCAAAAAGAAGCAGAACAGCAGGTAGTAATAAGAGTGTCTTCTTCATTTTTATACCCCCCTATTTGGATATTTATATTATATGCTTCTATGAACAATAATTCATTGGCCCAATTAATCATAGTCGCGACCATTAAAAAAGCATGACCGACTCAAGCGTCATGCTGAAATCATTGCATTTGAGTTTGTTAACTCAAATGCGTAATATCCTGTTCAACAACAATATCATGGAGCTTTTGTCGCGCTGGTTCAGGATCTTCCTCGAGTCCTTGAGACGACACCTTGTCAAACAAAATCTTAATAGTCTGTAGCAAGATCCGTGCATCTAAGAAAATACTGTACGTTTTAATATACAACAGATCAAACTTTAACTTGCTGTGATAATCAGAGGCATACTTCCCGTAAACCTGCGCGTACCCTGTAATACCTGCGCGTACGTTGTGCCGCAAATAGTAATGCGGTTCCTGCTCATTGAACTGATTTACAAAGAAGGGTCTCTCTGGACGCGGACCCACAATCGACATATCACCCTTTAACACATTGAAAATTTGCGGTAGTTCATCAAGCCGAAATTTTCGTAAATATTTGCCAACTGGTGTAATTCGCGAGTCGTGTTCCGTGGCCAAAACCGGTCCCGATTTGGCCTCAGCCGTGGCTGACATTGTTCGAAACTTCAGAATTTTAAACTCACGTTGATTCATGGTAATCCGAACCTGCTTGTAAATAATCGGGCCTGGTGAAGTTAACTTAACCAAAATTGCCGTTATCAGCATAAATGGCGATGCCACTATCAACATGAGAATTCCGACAACAATGTCAAAAATCCGCTTAAGAAAAGCACTTTCAGGCTTAATTCTAAATTGAGTCATACCCATGACACTCTCATCTTCAAAGTTCATAAGGTTAGGTCGCAACATCAACAAATTATCGAACGTGGATGGCAACAAAATCGTTTTCTCATGCTTAATGATGATATCGATAATTTCACGTCGAGTCTCATCCGGAAGCCCCTTTGTTAAATAGAAAATATCAACCTTATCGATAATGGCCTTGGCATTCTCGACAAAATGATCCGAGACAACATAAGTCACCTTATGTTTATTGTTTTTGGCTGAGTTAAAGTTTTCCAAAACCGCAGGCAGTTCATGTTCATATGAGAGCACTGCGACCTTGTAGTTGCTCGTGAAACGGACATACATGTAATAAATGAAAATCCGCCAAATGCCAAGAATCAGAATACTCAGTAGGAATGAATAACCAAGGACCAAACGCGGAAACGCAAACAGGCGGCCCATAAACGTGATCATGGTCAGCCCTAATATGGTAATTGTTTGCGCTAAAACCGTGTTGAAAATAATGTCGCTTATACGCCTATTGTAATAAACATAAACGCCTAAAAAGAAGTTAACGAACAGGAACAACAGCGAAATATAAATCGCTGAGCGCTCGTACATGTCAAAGTTATACTCTGGAATCACCCGGCCAAACCGCCAGTAAAAGGCTAACAAGATGCTTAAGTTAAAAAGACCAACGTCACCGATCATTGTTAACAGTCGTTTAAGGCCATTCCATTCGGCACTCTGTTTCATACAGCAACCCTCTCAGTAATTATCTTTGCTTGAACTGAAAACAAGCTCACTCATTATAGCATATGTATGACATTCCTCTATCTAAAGCCCCCAACACTGAGGTTTCTATAAAGAATTTTTCTTCAAAGTCACACCGATGAGTTAGCCTGAAAAATATCATTCAACCGACGCCACATACTTCGCCAACCCCTCAGCCAGCGGCGTATGCGGCATAAAGTCGAACTGATCCAGCTTGTCTACCTGAGCATACGAGTCACGGATATCGCCCAATCGGGGTTCTTGATAAGTCGCGTGCAGTGTTTTGCCAGTTAACTTTTCAAGCTCTTTAGCGACCTGATTTAACGAGGTTTGCTGGCCATTTGCAACATTAAACACATCGTCTCGGGCACTTGGTGTTTCGAGCAAACCGCGAATGGCCCGCACAACATCGCCTACATAGATAAAGTCACGTGTCTGCTCACCATCGCCGAAGAAGGTGAACGGCTTGTCGGCTTTTAACGCATCCATCATGATTGACAAAACGCCGCTGTAAGGTGATTTCGGGTTTTGCTTTGGACCGTATACGTTGAAGAAGCGGGTGCAGACAACTGGCATGTTGTACAGCCGCCCATAGTTAAGAACTTCCCGTTCAGTGGCAAATTTATCCACCGCATATTGTGTCAACGGTTTAACTGCCATGGTTTCCGCTTTAGGCAATGCTGGTGAATCGCCGTAAACGGCTGCAGAGCTCGAAAAATACAGCTTTTTAAACGTGATTTGATGCGTACGCAAAGTTTCCAGCATGCTAAGATTGGCCTCTTGATTCACCAAATGCGTTGCATACGGGCGCTCAACGGAATCTGCCACACTGGCAATTGCCGCCAGCAAAACGATGTAGTCAAATTTACCGTCAATCAGCAAACGGGACATGAAATCATGGTCCGTGATGCTGTGTTCATAAAAAGTCACCCGATCAGAGCCTGGAATATTTTCCCGCAGACCCATTGATAAATCGTCGACGATGGTCACGGTGTTCTTCGGGTCGGTTAATAGCAGTTCGGTTAAATTGGACCCAATAAAACCGGCTCCGCCAGTCACTAAGTAGTTGCTCAAAATAGTTTCCTCCATTATGGTGGCTTCATTTTCTTCATTATCGTATCACAGCTTCTGTCATGTCACCGCCACTTACTGAAAATGTTAGCAAAATGATAAAAAGCGCCGCTGTCTAGCGCCGCTCCTTTACTGTGATATTTTTCTAAGCTACATGGATCCTAATTCGACTGCACGAGCCGCCGATCCAACCAACGACTTGCCAGTGACAAGGCATAGTTGACCACAAAGTACATCACTGCCAGCGCCACAAACATCGGGATCATATAGTTGATATTCTGCCCATAAATAATTTGCGCGTGGTAGGTTGCTTCTGGCAAGAGAATGATGGTGGCCAGCGAGGTGTCCTTGACCAGCGAGATAAACTGGCTGACGATTGGCGGAATCATTTTCTTCAAAGCTTGTGGCATGATGATGTAGCGCATGGCTTGATAGAACGTGAGCCCATTGCTGCGAGCGGCTTCCATCTGGCCACGCGGCACCGCGTTAATACCAGAACGAACGATTTCGGCGAGCATGGCCGATTCGAAAATGCTCATGGCGATAATCGCCGCAGCGACAACATTCAAGCGAATGCCAATGTCAGGTAAGGCAAAATAAGTGAAGAACAAAATCAGCAGTAATGGCAGATTTCGAATCAAATCAATCACAAAACCTACGATTGCTGAAAAATATTTAATTTTCACGTAACGTGCTAGGCCAAGAATCACGCCCAGAATAAAGCTGAAGAATATCGAAACAATCGAAACTTCCAGTGTCACCCCTAGTCCTTGAAGCAGGTAACGCAGGTTAATCCATGAATACGCGTCAATAAAATTATGCATAAGCCCTGCTCCTTTCTAGGCGGTGACCCATTTTTTCTCAAGATATCGCATCAGATAACTTAATGGCATCGTCAACACGAGGTAGAAAACCCCAACAATCAGATACGTATCAAAGGTGGAAAACGTCGTGGCGGCGATCAGTTTGCCTTGGTACATCAGGTCAAACCCAGCAACAAAAGCGAGGACAGAACTGTTCTTGACCAAGTTGATGAATTGATTGCCCAATGGCGGAATAACCATTTTAAAAGCCTGCGGGAAAATAATCTGGATCATCGCTTGATTGTACGTCATACCAATGCTACGAGCGCCTTCCATTTGCCCGCCTGGCACAGCTTCGATGCCGGCACGCACCGTTTCCGCGATGAATGCACTGGTATAAATCAGCAAACCAATCGTCCCAGCCGTAAAACCGTCAATTTTAACGATGAACTGCGGTACGATCACGTAAAAGGCTAATGTAATAACTAGCAGCGGGATATTCCGCACTATTTCAACGTAAATGCGCCCGATCACGCGCAAACTCTTGAATGGCGAAATTTCTAGGAGTGCGAACAAGGTACCAACGATTAAACTGCCAATCAAGGCGAGAATGCTGGAAGCCAGTGTGTAACCGACACCGGACATAAAGGTTCCCCAGTTATTGGTGAGAATTGACCACATGCTATTCCACCTCCTTGAGACTGAAGCCTGGCACATCGCCAAACCACTTCTTAATTAACTTGGCATAGGTGCCATTTTGCTTAAGTTGCTTAATCGCCTTATTGACAGCCTGCACAAATGGTTTTTGCCCCTTGTTGATCGCAATCCCATAAGGCTCCTTCGTAAAGGTACCGCCTGTGACGATATAATTTGGATCTTGTTCGGACATCCCATAAAGAATGCCGTTGTCAGTCGTGAGTGCATCGCCCTGCCCTGACTTCAGCGCAGTAAAAGCCTGCGCATAATCAGACAACTGCAAAACGGTGGTATCTGGGGCGGCTTTTTTAACGTTGTCAACGGAATTGGAGCCTTGCACCCCGATGACTTTTGTCCCCTTCTTCAAGTCTTTGACGGACTTAATCGGGCTGCCTTTTTTAACCAAAATACTTTGGCCAGCGTTGAAGTAAACATCGGAAAAATCCAAAATCTTTTGACGTTCTGGCGTAATTGTCATCGTTGCAATCACCGCATCGACGTTGCCGCCTTTGATCATCGGCACCCGAGTATCACTGGTGACCTGGACCAGTTGGGCCTTGCCTTTGCTACCAAGGATCTGCTTCGTGATTGCCTTAGCCATATCGACATCAAAACCTTCAATTTTACCGGTTTTGATATCCATCAGTCCAAACAAACGGGTGTCAGCTTTAACACCCCAGACAATCGTATTTGTCGTCTTGGCAGTTGTTAAAATATCGCGATCGGCGACACTTTTGCCGCAACTACTTAGTGGCATCATTAACAACACTAAGAGCAACGGCAGGAGCATGCGTTTCCACAATTTTGCCATTCAACTTCCTCCTCTTTAAACGCGATCGCTGGCGTAGAAATCTGCGCATAAGGATCTTGATCATGGTGGCCAAGGCCATCACTTCCAAGGCCGTTTACGCGCCATTTTCACCGCCCAGCTCACGCCCTTAGTGGTTAATAATTTTACTGAGAAATTCCTTGGCCCGTGGTTCTTGAGGATCATCAAAGAATTGATCGACATTGGCCGAGTCAACCAGAATCTGGCCGTCATCCATAAAGACAATCCGATTACCGACGTGACGAGCAAAGCCCATTTCGTGAGTGACAACCACCATGGTCATGCCCTGTTCGGCAATTTTCTGCATCACATCCAGCACATCGCCGATCATTTCCGGATCCAGTGCACTGGTCGGTTCGTCAAACAAAATAGCTTTGGGTTTCATCGCCAAACTGCGGGCGATAGCTACCCGCTGTTGCTGTCCACCAGAAAGCTCACCTGGGAAACTGTCGGCTTTATTTTCGAGGCCAACCATTTTCAACAGATCATGCGCTTCCTGCTCAACTTCTCGCTTATTTCGTTTCAGAACCAAATCTGGTCCTAAGGTCACGTTTTGCAACACATTCTTATTGGCATACAGGTTAAAATGCTGGAAAACCATACCCACATTTTTGCGAATGCGGTTCATATCGGTTTTCTTGTCAGCTAGGTCAAAATCATTCACGATTAGTTGTCCAGATGTGATCCGCTCCAGCCCATTGATGCAACGAAGTAAGGTACTTTTGCCGGATCCAGACGGCCCAATGATGGTGACAACTTCACCACGATCAACTGTGAGATTGATATTCTTTAAAGCATGAAATTTACCAAAGTACTTATTAACGTCATGAAATTCGATCATTGACATGTTCGAGGACCTCCTTGGGTTCACTGATGCTTATCATGGATTTTACAGAGAAACTTAATAATGCGCAAATAGTTCTTATTCATTATGACAACCTTTTTGCTTTGAAGAGCTTCTCATCGCCTTTATTTGGGACTTCTGAGCGTTCTATGAAGTTTTAAAGGGTCTTGTGATCACTGGTATCTAAAACCACTCAGACGTCAGTAGCTACCCTTCTATGACAAATGAATCAGTCCTAAAACGTTATGATTGCCTTCCTACCATTCAAAAGGACAGTTATCTTGATTGCCTGCCGCTGGTTAATCACCTAACTCACACTCAAAAAAATCAGGCCAACGTCACTTTTGCGTTTCTAGAAAAGTAACGTCGTCCTGACTGTAGCCTTTTTTCAATTGATGGCACAACTATTTCATAACAGTTTATTCATCGTGGCGATGCCGTCTGCTTTCGCGAGTCGGCAAAGGCTTGGATGCAGCCTGTGAGGCTGACGTGGCTGGCTCATTGGTCATCTTAGCAGTTTCGCGTTGGCTTTCGCGCGTTGTGTGTTGTGAATCCAAAGGCTCCGCCTCATGCTCAGGCTGCCAATCACCAGTAGTTGCCTTGTCCTGATACGCCAACTGCACGGTTAAACTGTAAGGTTGCGCTTCCTTGCGTAAGCCGCTTCGACCCAGCAGCTTCTGTTCACCACCGATCAAAAAGACATTCGCAACCACAAGATGATAGTCACGCTGCGCCGCTTCGACCGGCAACAAACCGACCCGATCAACGGTGGCCAGTGGCTTGGCCATTAAGGCATTCAAGCCGCCCGTGATGACAAGCTTACTGTCTAGGTGCTGTAGATCAAAGAATGGCAACGGGAACGGTGCGCCAATCGCCAGAACCGGTTGTTGCGTCTCCTGTGCCACACGACCAACGGCTTTGTCATCTAGTCCTTGATAATTCAAACTCAGCACACCTTGTTTAACGAGGCTATCGACAAGCGTATCCAAATTGGCTTGCTGTTCCTCCGTCATGGTGACATCGGCCGTCAGCAATTGATCTTGTGAAAAAACGCCTTGAGCCGGTGCTGCACCCAATTGTGTGCGCAATTCATTTTCGACAGCGGTTTTTTTGGCAGCGTTACTGCCAAGCCATTTTTCAACCTTGGGTGAAATGTCAAACTTCGTTGTCTTATTTGTAAAATAATATAAGAAGTTCAAGCCAATAAAATACAAAAAGACAACAAATGCAAGCATAAACAGTGCGCCGCGAATGCGAAAGTCCGGATAGCGCAGGTTTTGAATCGCCACATATAGTAAATAGAAGTTGGCAATGAGTGCCACCCACGTGAAGGCTTTCCCCTTGGGTTTGTCGGCAACGTTAAAATAGCCCAACACGCGGTTGATAATATCAATAACAGTTAACATGATCTCATCCTTTCCGCGAGTTACTGACCGCCAGAGCCGGTTGTGTCTGTTTCTTGTCCATTTTGATTATTATTCTGCTGACTAGGTGTGGTTGAGCTTGTTGAGGCAGAAGCAGACGGGGTTGACGTTGTGTCTGAGCTGCTTGGTTCCTGAGTTGAAGCAGCCGAACTCACGGTGCTGGTATCATCATTTTGATCTTGATTGCTGGTTTCAGCCTGCGATTGGCTAGCCTCTGGTTGCCGCGACGCCGAAGCTTGACTCGGTGCAACATGTGACGACGCGGACTGACCAGCGCGCGAGGCAGATTCTGATTTTATTTTTGATACCAATTCACTTTGCTCAGTCGCCGATTTTGGTTGGTTCACCGGATTGATCGTGTTCACAATGTTATATGCACTAATCAAAACAATGAGTGACACAATCGCAGTCGGTGGTAATAATGGCGGGGTACGATAAGCCATGAAGCCAGCTCCTTTCATCCATCGTTTAATTGTACCTCAATAACTAGATGATACCATTTAAGTTCTTGCTAAGATGACAAGTTTGCCATTTCCGGAGTCTTTAAATGGTGGTCATGTCTGCCCTGATAACACGCTCCCATTCAAAGATGGAAGAAGCCGACAACGGACACCTAAACGTCTTCCACCTCAACTCATTCGGGGCGCATTCCGCTGACGCCCTGTCTTCAAAGCGCTGCCGCCTGCGTTCATAAAAAAAGCACATACATCAACATGTACATGCTCGCCTGTCGCTTAGGCATTTTTAAGGCGGTCTGCATGTTGCTGGCATTCCGCACACAGCCCATAAAGTTCAAAATTATGACTTTGAATTTTTGCACCCGGCACTTGTTTCTCGAAGTAATTGAGTGGACACATTTTCAACTCGATCACTTTCCCGCAATTTGTACAAATAAAGTGGTGGTGATGCGGATGCTGGAAATCACACTGTAATTTCACAACCATTTGATCATCTTGCATCCGGCTTTCAACAATGCCCATCTCAATAAATGATTTGACATTTCGATAAATAGTATCGTGAGAGACTCCCGGAAATTGGGTACGCATATAACGATCCAGTATCGTCACCGCCGTGTAGCGATGCTGATTCCTGCCGAGATAATCAACCATCGATTCACGCTGCTTGGTCACGCGATAACCGTGCTGTTTCAATTCTTCTAATGCAATCGTTGTGTTATCCATGCGAACTCCTTTAGCTTGACACTTTGATTAATGGCGTGTAGACTATTAAATCGTATTGATTACGATTAATCAATCATTAGTGTACCACGCAAAACAGGAGGAAGCAATATGGCAGAAAAAACTGACTACGCATCCGCAGCACGGCGGTTGAAGAGTAAAAACCCGAAAACCCGGTCACGGGCAAAACGCGTGATTAAAGCCGTTAAGAAACCAGTCAAGTAATTTTATCGCATTATTCAAACAACATGTAGCAAGGCGCGAGCACCGGTGATCATCACCGTGGCTCGCGCCTTATTTTTGTTCTAAATCGATGCGGGCAAGACCGCAACTTTTCAAAGCCAAGGTTTTCATAAATTGATCCACTTGCTCGCGCGCCTCATCCCAACTGTCATTTTTGATCACAGTGGCAAACGGCTTTAGTTCGTCTGGCAAGGTTAAATCGCGCTTATATTCCGGACTTTTCAACCGCGCAGCGACCATGGCAGGATCGTCACCACGGCTCAACAACCGATCCTTTAATACCGTTGGGTTATCAATTGTTAAAAATAAGACCACGACTTCCTTTGGCAACTCACGCACATAGGTAATGGCACCTTTTGTGTCTAGAACAATACTAAGGAAGGGATGCTTGGTCCAGTTTTTTTCAAGCGATTCATGGGAGGAACCGTACTCATAACCAGCATAAGTGACTTTTTCGATAAAATGTTTGGTCGCAAAACTCGCCGGTGTTTCGAAATAGTAATCGACCCCATTCTTTTCCCCTGTGCGCGCCGGACGGGTGGTGTGCGTCATCACGCGGTGGATGCGATAATTATCGCGAAGATAACCACTCACCGTCGTTTTGCCAGTCCCTGTTGCCCCAGTGATCACAATCAACTTATGCGCAGCTTTCATGATCAGCCTCCTCTTAAATGATTGCCTCGATTGTACCAAATCAGCGCGGATTAGTCAGCTTGAAAACAGGTTGATTGATTCGGTTTATCAATAACGCTGTTACCAACTAAGAATGGCTAATGCTGATCATGATAAAAAGCAATCACGCCCACTTGTTGACTCTCCACAAACCCAGCGGCTTTATAAAAGCTTCGCGTTTTCGGATCATTGTCCGTCAATAAAACCCGTTGCCGCACTTCAGGGAACCGCGCCAGCAAAGCTTCTATTAATTGTTTGCCGATACCTCGACGCTGATATTCTGGCAAAACCAACAGATCCTGAATAAAAAGAATGGTTTCGCCGTCACCGACTGCTCGGATTAAGCCAACTAACTGTTTGCCCTCATACGCACCTAACACCATCAATGAATGGGTCAGTGCCCGTTCAAGTCGCGCAGGATCGCGAGTATACATGCTCCAACCGACACTTTTATAAAGTACCAAAACCTCGGGCATAGTTGGTTTTTGATCAGTAATTGTCACCATGGCGTGTGTCCCCCTTTATAAAAGAATGTTTTGCTTAGAGTAGAAAAAAAGATCGATCACGCTTGATCGACCTTTCAAATGCTATTGCAGGATGTGAACGATATTTTTACAGACGACGACCGAAGCTTGGTGCGAAGTATGCCATGCTCTGAATCGTAACGCTTTGACCAGGAGCTGGTGCGTGAAGATATTGGCCACCGCCAATGTAAATACCAACGTGGTAAGCACTACCAACGCCGCCCCAGAAGACCAAGTCACCGGCCTTTAAGTCAGAAACGGAAACGTATGAGCCAAGCGTACTTTGAGCTTGCGAAGTCCGTGGCAAGCTGATCCCAGCTTCTTTAGCTGCATAGTAGATCAAACCTGAGCAGTCAAAGCCTGATGGTGAAGTGCCGCCATAAACGTACGGAACCCCGATATACTTAGCGGCGTTGCTGGCAATACTGCCACCGGAAACTGAAACCGAGCTGGTGTTTGAAGCAGGTGCTTGTGAAGCGCTGGCGCTTGAAGAAGCACTGGTGGTGCTGGTGTTAGCACTACTTGAAGCTGCACTGCTTGAGGCGGTGCTGGTTGAAGAAGCAGATGGTGTTGCGGCAACAGCAGCGGTTGCTGCGGCAGCTTTAGCAGCATCTTCGCTGGCAGCCAACTGAGCCAACTTATCTTTGTTAGCTTCAAGTGTTTGCTGTAAATCGGATGCAGATTTTTCAGCATCACTCTTTAAGCTTTCGATTTTAGCCTTGTCGCTTTCCAACTGGCTCTTTGTCGCAACAAGTGTTTCTTGCTTGGCTTCTTGTTCAGTTTGCAGGGTCTTAACTTTGGCCTGTGAATCCTTAACCGCCTGCAATGCTTCTGCACTGGCTTGGCTAAGTTTGTTGACCGTCAGTGAACGACCAACAAGATCTGTAAGGCTGTTTGAATTCAAAACAAAGTCAAAATAGACATTGCCTGTAACTGAATTACCAACCTGCTTTTGCAATGAAATCAATTGTTCCTTCAGATTGTCTTTACGCTTGCCGACTTCGACTTGCGCCTTAACAATTTGCTGGTTGTAAGAGGCAATTTTAGCCTGACTAGCACTAATTTTTTCTTCAGCATTCTTAATGTCTAATGCTTTGTTAGAAACATCATTGCTCAACTTCGCGGTTTTTTCATTTGCCGTTTGGATTTGCTTGAGCAAGGCATCATTCTTGGCAGTCAAGCTAGACTTATCGTCATCAGCTTTAACTGTTGTGGCAGCCACCCCTGAAACCCCAACCCCAGCCAATGTTGCAACTGTGATAAAGCCTGTAACTAATTGCTTTAATTTCATCTTTATCGTCACTCCTGCTTTCGTTTTGTTCACAACTGCTACATTAACACTGGACTGTTACAGTCTCGTTACAGCATGTTTACTATCAGAATACTTTCTTCAACATATTGTCATGGTCAAATATAAGGAAGTTCATAAGAACTTTTTATTTCGGTTATTTTCAAGAAGAAAAGGAGAGTCGAAGGTACCAAAAAAGACCTGTGATAAACGTTTGTTTTATCACAGGCCTAAATCACCAGTCGTCATTTTTATTAACTGTTATTGTTTAATAGTAAATTGGCTATACCAATCATGCGACTTAAAGGGTTACTTTGCCGCCTTGATATCGACTAAAAAGTACCGCTTTTTACCACGCCGAACGATGACATATTGGCCATCAAAATGAGTGCTCGGATCAACCTCGAAATCGAGCTCCCGCTGACGTGTACCGTTGATCGTGATCGCACCATTTTGAATGTCTTCGCGGGCTTGACGGCGGCTTGGTTCGATTTTGGTAGTGTCGACTAACCAAGTCACAATGTTTTCTGCGGTCTCCGGTGCCTCAACTGTTGGAAACTGCTTGAAACCCTGCTTGATATCATCAGCGCTCAGCTCAGCGACATCACCGGAAAAAAGGGCAGCACTGATATTTTCGGCCTGATCAACCGCTTTTTGACCGTGGACAAACTTTGTCACCGCACGCGCCAATTCACGCTGTGCTTCACGTTTTTCCGGATGTGTCTTAGTTGCTTCAACCAATTCGGCAATAGCATCGCGCGACAAGAACGTGAAGAACTTGAGGAACTTCTCGACGTCGGCATCATCCTGATTGAACCAGAACTGATAGAACTCGTAAGGTGACGTCTTCTCCGGATCAAGCCAAACGGCGCCGCCAGCAGACTTACCGAACTTGGTACCGTCAGCCTTCAACATCAATGGATTGGTTAGACCGTAAGCACGGGCTTCTGGTCCCTCGATGCGATGAATCAAATCGATCCCAGCCGTAATATTGCCCCACTGATCGGCCCCGCCAATTTGCAATTGAACATCTTCGTGTTTGAACAAGTGCAGGAAATCGACCGACTGCAGAATCTGATACGTGAATTCCGTGTACGAGATGCCGTTTTCCAAACGACTGGCGACGACTTCTTTATTTAGCATACTGTTAACGGAAAAAAGCTTGCCATAATCCCGCAGAAAATCAAGCATGGATAATTTCGATAACCAATCATAATTATCGACAATCCGAAAATCATCGGTTCCGAATAGGTTCTCCATTTGGGCGGTCAATTTCTTTTTATTTGCAGCAATCGTGTCCATGGTTTGCAAGACCCGCTCGGAATTACGCCCGGATGGATCGCCAATCGAGCCAGTGCCCCCACCAATGACAATCACGGGACGATGGCCCAGAAGTTGAAACCGTTTGAGAATCATGAACGGAATCAAATGGCCAACATGTAGTGAATCGCCAGTCGGATCGGTGCCACAGTATACACTGACTGCTTTTTCCTCAGTCAGTTTCCGCAGACCATCTTCATCGGTTAATTGATTCAACGCCCCACGCCACTTTAATTCGTCTAAAATTTTGCCTCTGTCTGTCATGTTACTTGTTCCTCCCTAAACACATTTGCTGGCAGAGCAACCGCTGTATAAGCGCCCTAGGGCTATTATGGCCAAAAGGCGCTTACATTCAACTTTTAAGCACGCCAGTTCACGCTCTTGACTAAAATTTGTCTTTGCCAGAATTTACCGCCACCTGTGAGCTGAGATGAAGGATGGCAACGTCTAGATCGTTGGTCAAGGTCATTCACAATGGCATAAAAAAAGCCCCTGATCTTCAACGATCAGGGACGATTTTCACCGCGGTACCACCCACATTATGCTTTGCATCACTCTAATGGATATCGGCATGACCCGTTAACCAGGCTTTCATTGAGGTGTAATTCGTGATCAAAGGCGGAACGGTTTGCAGCAACCACCGTTTTTCTAAGACCTGCCTAGGACCACTACTGCGGCTCATCTGGTGACTTTATGGTTTAGATCTTAACACATGTAGGCGAACGGTTCTATTCTTTTTGGACATTCTTCCGGAGTTCAAGCTAACGACGCAGCACTTCTGAAGTGCGTCTAACTTTTCACTTTTGCGGGTCCTGTGGTGCTTCTTTTGGATCTCGATCGGCTGGATAGGCTTTGACGTCAGCGTCTAGAATATCGTATTCATCCATGAGTCTGCGTTCGACGCGCTCTCCTAGATCATAGGAATCGGCTACGGTCATATTGGGATTGACACGAATACCGATGGTTAGCAAGACAGCATCGCCTGCATATCGTGCTTCAATACTTTGAACGCCTTTGACACCTGGGACTGCACTGATGGTTTGGCGGTAGGCAGCAATTTTTTTGGTGTCGAATCCATCTGTTAATTCAAAAATGGATTCTCGCAGAATAGTCCAAGCGGCATATAAAATCAAACAACCAACGGCCACAGCCGCGCCACCATCCAGCCAAAGCCAGCCAGCTTTGGCACCTAAGATGGCGAGTAACGTGCCACCGCTGGTCACAGCGTCGGCAAAGCTGTCCTTGGCCGCCGCTCGCAAAACACTGCTGTCCAATTGCTTCGCCCTAATATGGTTAATCAGTGAAACGGTGCCCATTGCCAATCCTGCCGCTAAGCTAACATAAACCGCAAGTTCTCCGGGAACCTGCAGCTTACCTTGATACCAAGCTTGCAGACCGTGATAACCGTCAATGACAACATCTAGACCGACGACGAGCATGATTAAGCCAGAAAAGAGTGTTGCGATGGTTTGAAAGCGCCAGTGGCCAAATCGGTGTTCGCTGTCAGGCCGTTGTTGGGAAATCTGCAAACCCCAAAGTAAAATCAGCGCAGAGGCCACACCAGTCAGGTTATTCAACCCATCCGCAGCCAATGCCCGAGAATGAGCTAACTGCGCGATCCACAATTCTGCCACGGTCAACCCGCCATATACAATCAGATTCAGTGCAGCAGCATGCTGGGCACTTTTCAGGCGGGCAAACCGGCGTTGTTCATCTTTTAAAATATTTCGACCAGCATCCATGCGACATCCTCCTGACTAAATTAATTTGTTTATTAAAGACTATTATAATTCAAATAACGCACCGGTGACTGGTTATAACTTTACAAAAGGATAGCGAGAGCGCTTTCTTACAAAATTTTTCATGACAATAAAAAAAGCCCAGCAATAGCCGGGTTTTATCAAGCATCGTTCATATCAGCCGTTTTCGTTTTGCCGCTTCAAAGCGCTTGTCAATCGTTCCAATCGAGCAATGGTGTCATCTAAGGTCAGATAATAATAAACCATATTGCCTTCGCGGCGTGAGCCAACCATGCCAATGTCTTTGAGATGCTTCAGATGGTGCGAAGTCGCTGGCTGTGACAAACCGATAGCATCAGCCAAGTCGTTGACTTTGAAGCCTGTATCATTGTCTGCCGTTCCCAAAATCATAATCAATTTTTGTCGACTTGAATTCGATAACGCATTGAGATGTCCAATATCTTGCTTAAACTCTTTTAAAGCCTCTTGTTGCGCAGAGCTATATGCCGCCATTATGATGGCCTCCTTATAAACTAAACGCGTTTACGATTGCGGAAACTTGCGTCTTTAGAACACGGTATGCATCAAATTTCACTCATAACGAATATTACCTGAAATCGTAACGATTGCAACCAATATGCAAACCGTTCATACTGAATGCATGTCAATCGATTATTTTTGGAGGTGCCAATATGACCACGACGACCACTTTTCATGGTTTGGGTGCGGATAACACGCTTACCGTTTATGCAGATGGTGCTAATGAACTATTGAATCAAAGCATCAGCATGATCAATGCTTATGCCCATTTATTATCGCTGTATGATGAAGCATCCCTGCTGACTTTGATCAACAAGCAGGCCGGCAAAGAACCCGTTCACATTCCAGTTCGCCCTGTGTTCAATCTGATTGCCCAAGCGATCGCCTGGAGCAAACGCGGATTAGGTTACAACGCCTTAATCGGCCCGATCGTCAAACTTTGGCGCATCGGTTTCGATGATGCCCATGTTCCGACTGCCGAAGAAGTCACTGCCGCGCTTGCTTTGACAGATCCCGATCTTGTCGAGCTTGATTCAGAAAATCAAACTGTTTTTCTGACCAAACCCGGCATGGCCCTTGATCTTGGCGGTATCGCCAAAGGTTTCATTGTCGATCAAGTCTATGATCTTTGGGACAAAACCGGCGTTGAAGGTGGGTTGATTGACTTAGGTGGTAATCAGCGGCTCGTCGGTAATGCAGCCAGCGGCGTACCGTTATGGCAGTGGCCAATCACTGACCCGCGGACACCGGAAAAACGCAGTATCGCCACCTTGACAACCACCCCTAAAGCCGTCGTGACGACTGGTATTTATGAGCGGCACTCAGAGATCAACGGCAAAGAATATCACCATTTGCTTGATCCCAACACAGGCTATCCCGTCGAATCAGACATGGCCAGCATTACCGTCGTGGCCGATAGTGGCCTGATCGGAGACGTGTTATCTTCCATCGGTTTTTATGCCGGCATCCCTGCCGGTTACGATGCCGTTGAAGCCGAGGGTGAGGAAGCCATCTTCGTTACTAAAGATACCCGCGTTTACCAAACAAGCGGCCTGCGCGAAACCTTGGCCGTCACCATGTAAACCTTAGCCACCGTTGTCTTCAGACATAATAGTTTGGGACATCACTCATAATCATCAAAAAGGCAAACAAATTCCACTGTAAAGCGGAAACTGTTTGCCTTTTCTTATTGTAATCTATTGGAATTTTAAAGATATTAGTGCCAAGGCGGAGCAATCGTAGGCCAGATGGGGCTCAGCCGTGCAAACAACACAGCGACCGGGCTTTGTCGCTGATGTTGTTAGGCGACTTCGAGACCGGTTTTTGGGCTCGAAGCGCCGTCACAGCGTTCCAGCCCCGTCTGGCCGGAGATTGCGGAGTTTGGCACGGCATGAGACTCTTTGGCCTAGACCTTACCCCCCGATTATTCAGAATCTAATAAATCACAAACCCAATACGACAATTATGCCCCATTCTTTTATGCCAAAATGCTATAACAAATCACAGCATTCATAACCATAACATAAGCGTTAAATCTGCTGCCAAATCACACCGCCTGCCGGTACCATCGTGCCTACTGGCAATAAAGCGCGCAAACTTTTTGGCACTAATTCAGCATGCGGATCCTGTAACACTTGCGGTGATCCAGTTGGATTGGCCAGAACCACCAGCGTTTGGGTATCATTTTGGCGGACGAAGCCAAAACTGTCTTCAAACGTAAATGGGAAAAAAGCGGCGCCGGCCGCTAAGGCGGGCTGGTCGATGCGGGTCTGAAGCGCGATTTGATAGATATCCAAAACAGCCTGATCTTCATGGCCCCATGGATAAAAGGCGCGGTTATCCGGGTCTTTACCGCCAGTTAACCCGGCCTCATCCCCGTAGTAAAGGCATGGCACCCCAGGCAGCCAGTAAAATAGCGAGACGATAAACTGCAACTTACGCCGATCACCATCCAACATCGTTAAAATCCGTGGTGTATCATGACTGCCAATGTTGTTGAAATTGAACGCAAACGCATTTGTTGGATAATTCTCTTTCAACGTCATCAATTGACGCACAAATCCTGCCGCGTTTAACTGCCCATTTGTCAGGTCAATCAACATGGATCGCAGCGGATAATTCATGACTGCATTTAATTCGCCGCCTTCAAAATATTGCCGCCGCTTGCCATAAGCCTGTTTATTAGAGGCATCCTCCCAGACTTCGCCGATCAGCACCCGCTCCGGAAATTGATCAAGCGTGCTGCGAATCTGCCGGATAAAATCGTCCATCAATTCATCGGCAACATCTAAGCGCCAGCCATCAACGCCTAAGTCAGTCCAATAACTGATCACCGAACCTTTTTTAGCCGCAATGAAGTCATGAAAATCTTGATTATCCTTATTAATGGCTGGCAGATCCTTCACGCCCCACCAGCTATTGTAGTCATCAGGAAATCGCTTGAATGAAAACCACGAGGCATATGGGGAATCCAAGCTATTAGCCGCACCCACGTCTGAATATTCATTGACGGCATTGAAGTAGCGGCTATCAGCGCCGACGTGGTTAAACACGCCATCCAGAATGACATGCATCCCCAACTGATGCGCTGCCGCCAAAAACTGCTTAAAGTCATGCAGCGAACCTAAGACTTCATCAATTGCAAAATAATCGCCGGTGTCATACCGATGATTGCTCCGCGCCTGAAAAATTGGACTTAAATATAAGGCATTGATGCCACGGGCTGCCAATAATGGCAGCTTTTGTTGAATGCCAGTCAGATTACCGCCGTAAAAATCCCAGCGAATGATCTCGCCATCGTTCCCGCGAATATACATGGGCCGATCGGTTTTTCGCCCATACAGAAAAGAGTTTTCCTTCGGAGCATTCACGTGACCGTCAGCATTCCCATTATTGAAGCGATCTACGAAGATGTGATAAAAACGGGCATTTTGATACCACGCCGGAACGGGATCAAATGCGGTCACAACGGTCATCTGATAATTAACCACATCCACATTTTCCGGGTAAAGCTGACCAAGCCCGCCAAAACCACCGCCGACTGCACCAAAGCGTTCCCGGCCATTGTCGCTTTGCAACTCAAAATGATAAAACCAAAGACCGGCATTAGGAGGCGTAAACGTCACTGTGTAGCCGTTAGGGCTTTTCGTCATCGGCAAGGATTGCGTTTGATCGCAATGTTCGTCTGGCATGATGACAAGTGTGGCTTGTGTCACCGCACCATCAGCCTGTGCCGTCAATGTCACAGCCGTGCCTTTTTGCACCGCGCCAAAAGGTCGGCGATCGGTAAATGAATCAAATTGAAACATTGTGTTCCTCCATGTGTCATGTACACGAAACGTTCTCAAAACCGATAAATGAACCTTCATTAATCACGCAACCGATAGCAGGATTGATAACAATGAGCGCCAAGGCATGCTGATCAGATGATATTCTACATCGAGTGTTTCCGATAAATCCGAGCTGGCGTCGCGGCAATTCAGGCTGGTGGCTGCGCGGCCAACTTTCTGCATGTTATCTAAAAAACAATCACCAGAAGTAGCCTCTGTATGGCCGCTTTAAGCCTCGTGATCATCTTCTGGTGTCTTTGCCACCACATGCCAAATCTCGCGACCATAGCGTTGAACCGTAAAGTCAGCCGAGAATCGGCCGCTTTCGGCAATATTAGCCAACGCCTTTTTGGCCCAAATGCGCGGTTGTTGATAAAGCTTATCCAATCTTTCGTTCGCAGCCAGATAACTTTCAAAATCGGCCAACACGAAGTATTCATCGTTGTAAGTCAATAACGAATTGAAAATGTCACGACCTTCTGTTTCAATCCCCGGGATCTGCCCATTGACCAGCATATCCAGTGCGGCGTGCAAGCGTGGATCTTGATCATAAAAGTCGCGAGCATGATAATCGCCACGCTGGTAATAACCGGCAATTTCTTCCTCTGTCAACCCAAAAATCTCAACGTTGTCATCACCAACAGCATCCTTGATCTCGATATTTGCGCCATCAAGTGTCGCCAAGGTCAAGGCACCGGCACTCATCAGCTTCATGTTACTGGTGCCGCTGGCTTCCTTACCGGCTGTGGAAATTTGTTCAGAAATATCGGCCGCAGGAATAATCTTTTCAGCCATGGTGACACCATAGTTCGGCAAGAAAACAACTTGCAAGTACTTGCTGACATCTGGATCACCGTTGGCCAAATCGGCAACTGCATTCATAACCTTAATGATTTCCTTGGCATAAACGTAACTTGGCGCAGCTTTAGCGCCAAAAATGTGCAAACGCTTTGGTCGTTTTTCGCCACGTTTGATCGCCAAGTAAGCATCAAGAATCCCTAAGACATGCAATAATTGCCGTTTATACGCGTGCAGGCGTTTGATCTGCACATCAAAAATGGCATCAGGATCAACTTTGACGTGCACAACTTGATCAATATACTTCGCCAATGCTCGTTTATTTTCGGCCTTAGCAGCATTCAGGTCGTCGAGAAAACGGGTATCATCGGCGAAGTCATGCAACTGCCGCAATGCCAACGGGTTTTTCCGCCAAGTTGTCCCAATTTTTTTATCCAAAAGGTGGGAAAGCGGTCGATCGCCAATTTGAATCCAACGCCGCGGCGTGATGCCGTTTGTCTTGTTATTGAACCGTTCTGGAAAGATTTGATACAAGTCATGCAGGACGTCTTTTTTAAGCAACTCACTATGAATTGGGGCCACGCCATTGATCGCATGGGAACCAATTGATGCGAGATAGGCCATCCGCACCTGTCCGTTACCAAGCGGCGCAATCCGATCAATCATTGCTTGACCAAATTGCGGCACGAAAACCAGCCGGAAGCGGCGATCGATTTCCTGAATGATTTGATAGATTCGCGGTACCATGCCGCTGAACATGTCGATTGGCCAAACTTCCAGCGCCTCTGACAACAACGTATGATTCGTGTAGCTCATCACCTTGAGCGTAATGCGCCAAGCTTCGTCCCAGCTAACATGCTCATCATCCATTAACACCCGCATCAGCTCCGGAATTGCCATTGCTGGATGGGTATCATTGATATGAATGGCAACGCGATCTGCAAACCCGGCCATGCTGTTATGGGTACGGCGATAGTGCCGAACAATACTTTGAATCCCAGCACTGGTAAAGAAGTACTCCTGCCGCAATCGCAGCTGCTTGCCGGATGCATCGGAATCGTCAGGATAAAGAATCTGTGTAATCTGATTGATCCGTTCTTTTTGTTCCAACGTAAAATCGGTGCCGGCATTGATCGGTGCTTCAGCAGACCACAGACGCAGGTTATTCACCACCTGATTGTGGTACCCCACCATGGCCACATCGTATGGTACAGCCAATACATCGTCAGTATTGTGATAGATCACCCGCAGATTGCCGCTACGACTTGGGCGTAACTCAACCCAGCCGCCGAATTTAACCGTGACTGCGCGATTTTCTTTACGAGTCTCCCACGCAAAGCCATTCCGCATCCAATCATCTGGCAGCTCAACTTGATACCCGTTGACAAAGGCCTGCTTAAACAGCCCGTACTGGTAGCGAATACCATTGCCGTTGCCAGCCATGCCGACACTAGCCATGGCATCCATAAACGCTGATGCCAACCGACCTAAACCACCATTGCCTAAACCTGGATCTGCTTCAGCATCAAAAATTTTCTGCGGTCGCAGTCCCAACTCATTCAACCCTGCTTCAACTTCACTCAGAATGCCAAGATTTAGCAAATTCGACTGCAGTAGTCGGCCTGGCAGAAACTCAATTGAAAAGTAGAAGACCTGTTTTGTCTCCTCCTGATCGTAACGTTTCTTGGTCTCGGCCCAAGGTTGGCCAATATATGACCGCGTTAATAGTGCCAACGCCTGATAAAGCTGTTGGGTGGACAGGTCATCGAGCGGTGCTGCATACAGCTTCAAAGCAATATCTTTGAATTCTGTAATGAATTGTTCCTTTGTTAATGACATAAACACACCTCACCAAATTAAATACAGCAACTTTTAAACGCAACGCACCCCGGGAGTGACACCATGTCGTTGTACCCACGGCGACTCCAAAACGAGCCGAAACTCATTTTGATAAACAAAACGAGGTCGGATCGGGTCACCTTGCCAGCCGGTTTGACGCATCTACGCCTCGCCTGCCTTCCGACTGATCCCGACACGACCTCGCTGTTGGTCACCTCATGCTTTGCCCAGAATGCGTTGATAACCTTTCAAATACTCAGCTGCGGAATGGTGCCAGTCAAAGTCCTTCACCATCGCATGTTGTTGCAACTTAGCATAGACTTTTGGCTGATCCGCATAAACACTCTTCGCCATGCGCAGAATGTTTGTGAGCACGCCTGCGTTGTAATCCCAGAAACTAAACCCATCACCAGCGCCAGTTTCAGCGTTATAGGCTAGAACTGAGTCACGCAAACCACCAGTTTCATGCACAATTGGCAGCGTGCCATAGCGCATCGCCATCATTTGTGCCAAGCCGCTTGGTTCAAAGGCACTTGGCATCATGAAGTAATCGGCGCCGGCATAAATCCGCTGCGCTAAACCTTCATCAAAATCAATCCGCACCGCCAATTGGCCAGGGAACCGATCCTGCAATGATGACAAATCTTCTTCCAGATCTTGATCGCCAGTACCAAGAACCACGACCTGTACATTATTTTGAACTAAGAAATTCTCCAAAGCATCAACTAAGAGATCGGCCCCTTTTTGCCGGGTCAAGCGACTGACCATCGCAAACAGCGGATCAGTCCTCTTTGGTAAATGCATCTCGTCTTGCAAAGCCTTTTTATCTTTGGCCTTGCCAGCCAAATTCTTGGCGTCGTAATTATAAGCCAGATTCTGATCAGTGGCTGGATTATAGACTTCAGAATCAATCCCATTCAGAATCCCGACCAGTTTACCACTTTGTTTTCGTAACGTGCCATCCAAATGCTCGCCAAAGGCTGGTGTTTGAATTTCTTTGGCGTAACTCGGGCTAACCGTCGACACAAGATCGGCGTAATTAATCCCGCCCTTGAGCCAATTGATTGACCCGTCTTGACCAAAGCCATCGTCGTTGAAACCTTCACGGCCAATACCAAAAACGGTCGCTAACGTTGACGGCGGGAACCAGCCTTGGAATTGCAGATTGTGAATCGTCAGTTGTGTCTTAATCTGTTGATACGGCTTGATCCAACCATACTTTTCTTTTAATAGCACCGGAATGAAAGCTGTGTGCCAATCGTTGGCATGAATGACATCTGGAATCCATTCAATCACCTGAAGCATTTCAATCACGGCCATTTGGAAATAACCAAACCGGCCGCCGTCATCCCAGTAACCGTACAAGCCATCCCGATCAAAATACTGCCGATTATCAATGAGATAGTACGTGACATCCCCGAGTTTAATTGTTTTAAGGCCAACGTAAACTGGACGGCCATCCATCTCCAAGGTGAAATGGGTCAAATCCTTCACCTTAGGCAGATACTTCGCCGGGAACTTCTTTTCATAAAATGGAATGGCCACCCGAATGTCCACACCTTGCTTCTTAATTGCTTTAGGCAAGGCATAGGTTACATCCCCTAAACCGCCTGTTTTATAAAACGGCGCACTTTCCGCAGCTGTAAAGAGTACTTTAAGCACGGGCCGTCACCCCCTGGCCATCTGGCTGAAAGACTTTCTGATTCTTCGAAAAGACCAATGGCTCCTCAGGGGTCCCTTCCAACGCAAGGTTTGGCCCAATGACCACACCTTTGTCTAGGATCGCATACTTCACACTGGAGCCTGTGCCAATCTTACTGCCTTGCATCACAATACTGTGATCAACCACTGCATCACGATGAATATGCACATTTCTGAAGAGAATCGAATTATCGACCGTACCTTCAATGAAGTCACCAGTACCTAACAAGCTGTTGGTCACCTTGGATTCGGTTGAATAGAAGGTCGGAATTTCATTCTTATTCTTCGTTTCAATCGAATTAGCACTATAAAGCAACGCTTGATAGTTTTGGTCTTCCAACATGCTCATGTTCGCGTCAAAATACCGCTGAGTCGTATTCAGCTTTGCCAGAAAACCAGTATATTCAAACGCGTTAGCATTATTTTCCAGTACGGCTTCACGTAGAATTTGCGGCAACCGTTTGAATGTTGGCGCTTCGGAGGCATCCGTCAGAAGATCAATCAAGTCAATCGTCCCGATCAGATAAATATCCATGAACGCCGGGATCTTACCTTCCTTGAGATGCCCACGATTTTCCGATGCTGGGACAACTGAGCTAGCCGTGCCAAGCTCCGTCATATCCAACGTTAAATCTTCCGGCTCCATCGCTTCTTCCGGCAAATTCTTGTAAACCGCCGTCACCGGACTCTCGCCAGCTTGGTGATAGGCAACGATGGCATCGACATCGACATTGGCCACATTTTGCGTACCCATGATAATCGTGTACTGCGCGCTGCTTTTGCGCAGAAATTGCAGATAGTCGTCAAAATACCGCGCACGTAATTTTGGATCTTCATAGTCGCGGCCTGCCATATACGGATACGTGAAAATACCACCAGTAATCTGATCCATGTTCCAAGTCGACCCGCTACGAATGTGGTCCGTGACACTACGACCGGACTTTGGCAGGAAAATCGCCACGCTGCGAACATTGGCATGATCCAATGATGACAGTGGAAAATCGATGAGACGGTAGCGGCCAGCAAACGGCAAGGTACCGATCGGGCGGGCTGCTGTCAGCGGCTGAATTTGGTCGTCTGGTTCATTCAGATCAATAATTGCTGCTAAATCGCCTTTTCTCATTCTTTTTCAGTCCTTCCTAAAACTTCCCCATAACCAACAACGCTAATTTCATTCCGTTTGCCGACAACTTTACCATTGTCCCCAATAATCGCATTTTCACCGACAATGGCATGATCGACAGTCACGTTCTTACCAATAACGGCGTTTGGCATGATCATGCTGTCCTTGATCACGGAGCCTTCACCGATTTTGACGTTTTGACTCAAAATGCTGTGCTGAATTGAACCTGCGACATAGCAGCCGTCAACAATCATGGAGCCAGCAACTTTGGCGGTCTTGGTCAGGAACATTGGCGGCAGCGCCTCGTTTTGACCGAAGATCCGCCAGTTGCGATTGCCAATGTTCAATGGATTGTTAGGATTCAAAAATTCCATGTTAGCTTCCCACAGACTCTGAATCGTCCCGACATCCTTCCAGTAACCGCGGAAGGCATAAGCATAGCTGGCTTCATTATGCGTCAGGTAAGCCGGAATCACGTCATGGCCAAAGTCTTCCATGGCACCATCTGTTGCATAGCTTTCGGTCAAATATTGTTTCAACGTCGGCCAGTTGAAAATGTAAATCCCCATCGAGGCTAAGTTACTCTTTGGCTTGGCTGGTTTCTCCTCAAATTCAATAATCCGGTCCGTGTCATCGGTGTTCATGATGCCGAAGCGTTTGGCTTCTTCTTTTTCAACCGGCATGACAGCAACAGTCAATGAAGCCTTCTTGGCCTTGTGATAATCCAGCATCGCTTGATAATCCATTTTATAAATGTGATCCCCTGAAAGGATTAACAAATATTGCGGATTGTACGAGTCAATATAAGCGATGTTTTGATAAATCGCATGCGCCGTGCCTTCAAAGAACTTTTCGCCTTCACTTGAAGCGTAAGGCTGCAGGATGGTCACACCGGCACCGCGTTCATTAAGCCCCCAGCTGGCACCATTTTGAATATGGCGATTCAGCTCAAGCGGTTGATACTGGGTAATGACCCCCGCGGTGTTGACCCCTGAATTAGCTAAATTACTCAGAGTAAAATCAATAATCCGATATCTACCTCCGAATGGCACCGAAGGCTTAGCCGTCGTTTTGGTCAGTTTCCCTAAACGGGTTCCCTGCCCTCCGGCTAAAATCATTCCCAACATTTCAGTACTCATGATTGCGGCGCATTGTGCGCCTTCCCCCCTAACTTCTTCGATTGCTGATGGTTAACTTTGCTAATGTCACGTGGTTGCGACCGCGCTGGCGATGTGCCCCAGTCGTCTTGATGACTAATCGGTTGCCGTTGATGACCGGCGAGTGACAACGGTGTTTCGTGTTTCGGTAATGCCTTGGTTGGCTGCTTGCCTTTAAGTGCCAACGTTTTTTTCGGCAACGGCTTCAGCTGTTTTGGTTTAATCAACAAAGCGCCCATTGCTGGTAAAATGACGTCAAGCCATGCAGGAACGTCATGGTTTTCGCCAATCTCAGCAGTCAAGGTCTGCTGCCACTTGGTCCATGTACCGCCAAAAGCCGCATCCTCAGTATTTAAAATAATCTCGTACGTTCCCGGACTAGGAACTGGCACGCGGAAATGATCTTTTTGAACTGGCACCAGATTCATGGCCACTACCGTAAAGTCATCTTTTTGTTTGCCATAACGGATGTAACTCAGCACATCCGGTTCATCGGCAATCGTGATTTTGATGCCGTCGGGTTCATGATCTTGTTGCCACAAACTTGGCCGAGCTTTATAAAGATGATTCAGTGTGGTGGTGAAATGCTGCATCTTCTTATTCATTGGGTCTTTAAGATCGGCCCATTCCAGCTCGCTCCAGTCGCGCCATTCAAGAAACTGCCCCCACTCGCTGCCCATGAATAATAGCTGTTTACCAGGGAATGTTGCCTGCCACACATACATCGTCCGAAGATTAGCAAACTGGTTATACCGATCTCCCGGCATTTTGTGCATCAGGCTCTTTTTGCCATGGACAACTTCATCGTGTGAAAACGGTAAGACGAATTGCTCGTTATACATATACATGAATGAAAACGTCAATAAATTCATATCACTGTGGCGATAAACCGGATCCTGCTCGAAGAACTTCAGCGTGTCATTCATCCAGCCCATGTTCCACTTGTAGTTAAACCCTAAGCCGCCAGTATCAATCGGTGCTGAAACTTGCGGATAGGCGGAGCTTTCTTCAGCCATCATGAGCACATCTGGATGTTTGGCAAAAATCTTTGTATTCAATTGCTTGATAAAGGCAATGCCTTCAAGGTTGTCACGCCCACCATCCTTGTTGCGATCGTTTTCCTTGCCAGCGTCATAATCCATGTACAACATGTTCGAGACAGCATCGACCCGCAGGCCATCAAGGTGGCAGTGATCCAACCAATACATCGCACTGGAAATTAAGAAACTCTGCACTTGTGCCTTGCCAAGATCGAAGTTCCAAGTCCCCCAGCGGACATTTTCTGCGCGGTGCGGATCGGTGTATTCGAAGGTTGGCGTGCCATCAAATTGGGCCAACATATCGGTGTTTTTGATAAAATGCCCCGGTACCCAGTCCATGATGACGCCTAATCCTGCTGTGTGAGCCGCATCGACCAACCGCAAGAAGTCTTGCGGATCGCCGAACCGGCTCGTCGGCGCGAAGTAACCCATTAACTGATAGCCCCATGAAGCGTCAAGCGGATGCTCCATCAACGGTAAAAACTCAATGTGGGTGTAGCCCAACTCCTGCACATAAGGGATCAGCTTGTCGATGGCGTCTTGATACGTCATATAACCGCCATCTGGACCGGCATTCGTGTCGCGAATGAAGGAGCCTAAGTGGACTTCGTAAATATTAAGCGGTTCATCATACGGAGGCCATTTTGCCCGCTTGGCTAGCCAATCTTCATCATGCCAAGTAATGCGCGGCACATCGACCAACTTAGCCGCACTGCCTGGCTTGCGTTCAAACCCAAACCCGTATGGATCAATCTTCTCATGGGCTATCCCATCAGGACCGATAATCCGATACTTGTATAACTGGTTTTTTTCGGCTGCAAGCTCACCGTACCAACAACCGGTGGTGCCTTGCAGTTTCAACGGACTGCCTTGCCAGTCGTTGAAGTCGCCTTCGACGTTGACTTGTTGGGCATGCGGTGCCCAAACGAGGAAGGACCACTTGCCTGGTTCGACTTCATGGGCGCCAAACCGATTGTAACTTTGAAAATCTTGCCCGGAGTTGAAGAGGTATAACCAATCTTTTAATCCCTGAATCATGATCACTCCCCCAATCAAACGATACCGTCGTACATGTGAAGGCTTCTCATTCACTGTACGGCCAGACTTTTACCTACCAAATCAAGTGTAACAGTAAGACTATCAAAAGGCTCAAGAAACGCTCACCAAAAACCTTCACGCACGCCAACATAAATTTTTTGATAAGGCATATACTCCCAGTCCTCGTCTCAATTGTAACCGCTTACTGTTAATATTAACAGCGATTACAATCTTTTCTGTTGAGTTCTTTGTGAGAATACTCTAACATGATAGGTATATTATTTAATGAAACCGCAATGTTCACGCAACGTTACTCTGAAATCAACCTCAGCCGGCTGTTTTCAGTCAGACGCACACAAATACTGGAGGTACTGCCATGAGTGTCAATATTGATTGGAACAATCTAGGCTTCGATTATATGCAACTGCCATACCGTTATGTTGCCCACTGGAAAGACGGGGCATGGGATGAAGGTAAGCTGTCCACCGATCCCAACCTGACGATGAATGAAGGCTCCCCGATTTTGCATTATGGTCAAGGCGCTTTTGAAGGTATGAAGGCATACCGGACCAAATCAGGAAAAATCCAACTTTTCCGGCCTGACCAAAATGCCCATCGACTGCACAATTCTGCTGACAAACTACTGATGCCGCCATTTCCTGAAGATCGCTTTATTGATGCGGTCAAGCAAGTGGTTGCCGCTAACCATGAATACGTACCGCCATATGGCACCGGTGCTACCTTATACTTACGCCCGATTTTGATTGGTGTCGGTCCCAATATCGGGGTTGCTCCGGCTAAGGAATACATTTTCGATGTCTTCGCCATGCCAGTCGGCCCCTACTTCAAAGGCGGCATGGTGCCAACCAAGTTCATCGTTGCCGATCAATTCGACCGGGCGGCGCATTACGGCACTGGCCAATCGAAAGTCGGCGGGAACTACGCCGCATCCTTGCAAGCCGGCAAATTTGCCCACGAGCACGGTTATGGCGATGCGATCTATCTGGACCCAATTGAACATAAATATATTGAAGAAGTTGGGTCAGCTAACTTCTTCGGCATTAGCAAAGATGGTAAAACTTTGAAAACACCGAAGTCACCATCCATCCTGCCAAGTATCACCAAGTACTCGATTTTGGCACTGGCGCATGATCGGTTTGGCATGACCACTGAAGAAACGAAGATTGCGATTACCGATTTGGATCAATTCGGTGAAGCCGGGGCCTGTGGCACTGCGGCGGTCATCACCCCGATTGCCAGCATCACCTACGAAGACCACGAACATGTCTTTTATTCGGAAACCAAAGTCGGTCCATATACACAGAAACTGTATGATGAACTGACGGGTATCCAGTTTGGCGATGTACCGGCACCTGAAGGCTGGGTCGTTGACGTCCCGTTTAATTAATTTAAAAATCATTTATCACTCGGAAACTGTGAGTTCTTGCACGCGCTATAACGCATCTGCAATCGCGTACGCCCGCTCACGCTTCCACAAAAAAAGCAGCTGCCCGTTTTACCGGCGGCTGCTTTTTTGTGAGGAAAGTCATTTTGCCTAATTCAACAATATAACAGTCAATCAATTCAAAACTTACTAAGCAACTTTACGAAAAAGCCTAGAACCTGACAACCTGAAATTGAAAGCCAAAAAACAATGATGATCACTCAACAGCCTTAACGTGCAAAGGCAATCAAGCGCCAGTAGTTACCTACGCAAGTTTGTAAGGTAATGCGCTGACCGCCGCCAGTACCCGTGATTGCGTTCCATAAATCTTGTCCACTGGCAGTGACGGCATTTGGATTCACTGTCGCCAATTGATAAACATGGTACGTGCGCGGGTTACCAGCAGCGTCGGTCACTGTGATCGGCGAACCAATGCCAAGTGATAGCATCGCGGCAAAAGAACCAGGATTGTGGCCGATAAAATGCGTGTTTTGACCACTATTGTTACTATAATTTGCTTGACCGCCCCATGTTGCAGCTCCAGTGCCCGGTGCTGCAGTCATACTTTCATTTCCAATGATATAAGGCACTGTCACACCTGCAAACATTAGGACGCGGCTCGCGTAAGCAGGTGCTTGCTGTGCTTGCGGTTGTGCTGGTTGTTGAGCAGGTTGAGTTGCCGGTTGTTGCGCCGGTTGTTGTTGCGCCGGTTGGGCAGCAGTCGCGGTTTGTGCTGCAGACGGTGCTGCCGATACAGTCACTTCGGCAGTAGAAGTCGAAGCCCCTGTATTTGAATCAGATGAATCAGAAGTAGCAACAGCTTGTTGACTAGCCGGTGCGCTTGAAGCAACGGATGTACTTGCCGCCGTCTGTGATGATGATGCAGCAGACGTTGGTTTAGTCACTGAAACAGTGCGAACGCTCCATTGCGGATGTGCTGCAGCCTGTGATGCAGGTGCCTTGGCAGCAGTGGCATCGAGCAAATCGTTAGAACTACTTACAGTATTAACTTTCTCCCTCGTGCTTGTGCGCGATCCGGCCAAGTCTTGACGCTGAATGGTGGTGCCTGCTGCAGTGGTGATAAGCAGCCCACTCACGACAAGAGCGAAAGTGATGAGACTTCTGCGTAACATATAGACTCCCCCAGTCCATATCGGCAAAATGACTTACCACATATTCTTTTCGAGATGGCCATCTCATGCTTTTCATTATGGCGCATTAGTTTTGTAGGTAAACATATATGCTTACCGATTGTAAGTGCTTAACGTTATTTTTAAGTTAAATAATCCTTATTTCATGCATTTATCAGTGTTTAACGCCATATTTGCTAAACATTCTTTTCAAAAGTTGGTTAAAACCGTTAGCATTCAAACCGACTTTTGAGATTTAACCGTCTGATTTCTAACCAAGCGACTCACGCTTATCAAAAAACTGCGACAACGTCCGAATTTTTTCGGGAACGCTGTCGCAGTTTAATACCATGATGAAGCTTAAATACTGCCGCCATGAACCTCAGTTGCTGCCATGGTCAAGATGAAAGCATTGGGATCAATTGCGTGGACTAAGTCAATCAGATGGCGGAAGTTGGCTTGTTCGACCACGACCATTAACATCTCCTTTGACTCATCCGAGAAACCGCCAACGACGCGTTGCACCGTTAAGCCATGCGGCGTTTCGTCGCGGACTTGCTGTTTAATCGTCGCCAATTGCGGACTCATGATGTAAACTGCCTTTTTCCGGTCAAAACCGGTTTCGACATAATTCATGACCAGTCCGGTAATCGCCAAAGCGAACACGGCCAAGATGAAGGCCTCGACGCCGGATACGGGGATGTTAAAAAGTGACACGATCACATCAGTGGCTAGTAGCATGACTGATGGTTTCAAGCCAAAGTATTTTTTGAAAATGAGCGGCGGAACCGTGGTCCCACCGCTTGAGGCATCCATTTGGTACAGGAACCCAACACCAAAGGCAAACACAACACTGCCGACGATGATCGCCAGCAACCGATCTGTGACCAGGTTGATTTCTGGCGTCAGCCATAGCAGCAACGGCAACATGAAGCTGCCGAATAAAATGCGTTTTAAGGTGCTGCGATCCAAGAAGAACCAAGCTAAAAGCAGCATGAGCAAGTTGACGCCCATGGTGGTGATGCCGACTTGAATGCCGGCAACTTCTTGAACCAAAATGGCAATTCCGGTTGCGCCGCCAGCTGCGACAGCGTGAGGTGCGTAGAACATGTTAATACTGATCGCGATCAGCTCCAGCGCTGCCACGATCCAAAACCATTTGAATATCGGATGACGCATCGTTTTCTGCATCAAGCCACCCTTTCTGTTAATTATGTTTAAACCGACTCTTATCGTACTAATAACTATACTGGAAAAGTGGTGGTGTGACAAACAGGCGTTATCTGGCGTGTGGTTTGGTTTTTTATGTTCTATTTCTGTTAGGAAATTTTCGAAAGCCCGGGCTGGCTACGCGGCGATTCGGGGTGGCGACCGCGAAGCTAGCGCACTGGGCACGACTTCAAGCCCGCAAAGCCCCCGCGGTCTTGAAGCTCGGCCTTGGTCTGGGCGGAGAAAACCACGCCACCAAGACCAATTTCAGTGCTGAGCCCATCGCCGCTCCGCCAGCCCTCATCATTCTATTCTAGAATTCGAGAGAAGTTGACGCTCGCACTGTTAATGAAATGATGCGAAATAACACCTGCTTAAGACAGCCACCCCAAGATATAACCGCCAATTTAAAAAATAGGGAACCACACCTAGACAATACCCACGCTTTCTATTCTTCTTCCCGCAATTCACCCAAGCGCCGCTTCAATACCTCAACCTCATCCTGTAGCTCAGTGCCGATGTCGGTTTCCGCCACTGTTCGGCGGCGGGCTTCGGTTTCGACGACGCGGCGGGTTGAAATGATATCGGTGAGGTTGGCGATAGCATCAGCTTTTGTGGTGAATGGTTGGTGCGTCACTAGTTGCATGCCATAGGAATTATCCAAAAGCGTGTAACCGCCGATTCCGGTGGTTTTTTGATACGGTTTAGAAAAGCCGCCGTCGATGACGATCATTTTGTTGTTCGCCATAATGGGGTCGGTGCCTTTTTTGACTGGCGTATGGCCATTAATGACATGGCCGACTTCAGGATCGAGGACAAATTCCGCCAAGATCTTTTTGATAAATTCCGGGTCCTTACGCAGGTGATAATACGGATTACGGCCTTCGACATGGGCTTTCGGATCGCTAATGAAATAGCGTTCAAAGGTCGTCATGTCGTGCTTGCCAAAAAGCGGTGAATTTGGACCGGTCCAGAGATACCACATCAGATCGGTTGCTAAGTCAGCATTCTCCGTTGGTTGACTGTATGCCAACCGAAGATTTGCTTCCAGCATGTCAAATAGTTGACGGCCAGTATAAGTCGTCCCTTTAATGGTCAAGCCAATAAAATTGCCATCCTCGTCCACCGGCACACACCCGTGCAGCAACAAATTCCGGTTGTACCGCAAATACATGCTGCCGTGATCAAGTAGAAAATCCATGTGGCGATGCAACTTTTCAAAGTGCGTAAAGGACTCAACCAGCGAGTCAATGACCTCTTGCTCCTCTGGCAACAACTTGTAAGGATCAGCCGGATCAACCGTCGCAAAACAGCCGTTTTCAATCGTATAAGTATCACCATTCAACTTGATGGTTGAAAAATCAGGTGCCAGTTTCTCCAGCACTAGCCGATGATCCATGTCAAATTCAGGCCGACGTTTAATCACTGGTCCTTCCAGCTTAAATTGAATCATCGCAATCGCCTGATGAATCTGGGTAATTTGAAGTCGCTCCGCCTCAGTAATTGGTCGATCTGATCGCTCCATTTTTGGTGAAAAGGCGGGATTATCTTGATAGTATTGTTCCGCTAATCGGGCCAAATGCCGCAAATTAATCCCATAAACATCTTCGAGAATACTTAAATTGTTATACCGCGCGGAAATCCGCACCAAATTGGCAATGCACAAAGCCGAGCCCGCGGCGCCGCCGATCCAAAGAATATCATGGTTGCCCCATTGAATATCCACTGAATGACGCCGATCACGTCTAATCAAGCTTTCAACCACCTGATCCGGCGCCGGTCCTCGATCATAGATATCGCCTACAACGTGAAAGTGATCTACCGTTAAACGTTGAATCGTTTGACATGTTGCCGCAATCCACTGATCGGCCTGTTCAAGAACGATTAAATTACGAATAATTTGCCAATAATAAGCCAGCTTGTCAGGCGTATCGGCATCATTGTACAGCAACTCTTCGGTGATATAGACAAACTCCGGTGCCATCGCCTTGCGAACTTTCGAACGCGTGTATTTGGTCGCGGTGAACGCCAGCAAGCGAATCAACCGGCGAAACGTCGTCAAATACCACTGTTGCAGGTCATCCCCCGCCATCTCCCGATGAATCGCCGCCATTCGCTCAGACGGATAGTACACCAAAAAAGCGAAGCGCTGCAGGGTCGCCTCCGTCATTTCATCGCGAAAACAGGAACGAATTTTGCTTTTCACATTCCCGCTGCCGTTCCGCAAAACATGCTGAAAAGCGTTATACTCCCCGTGGATATCGCTCATAAACGCTTCCGTCGGCTTAGGCAAATTCAAAATGGCTTCCAGATTAATGATTTCAGTCGCAATCGCTGGCACCGTTTGATACTTCGCCGTCAGTTCACTGTACAAGTCCATGAAACAGCTTCCTTTCACATATACCAATTTTGGTTCATGGCAATATCATAGCATAATCCTCTAGATTGTATACGGTTTCAGCCAATTTCACCATTTCCGCTTGAAAAATGACCTCTGATTCAGCTCTGTCGTCACTATCATGTCCTAACATTCATACAAAAAACGTCCAAATGATCCTTAGCTAATAGTCAATGATGAATGTCCAACAGTAAACAGCGACCAGTTCTCGCTCCACCATCATCCTGCGATTGTCAATTGCTCATCAAAACCAATTCGGTAACACCTAACGCATACGCACCAAGGTCTCCTCACCCATAACTGGGGCCACCATACGCTAATCACCAATCGCATCAAAAAGCACAAAAAAACCGTCTAACCATAGACGGCTTTCATTGAAACAACTAGCAAAACTAACTTAGTGGCTGGTGAATTAGGCAACATTCCGGCTACCTGAAACGTGAATTTGATAGTGAATCAAGATGGATTCCTGCTTATATTTTACAAAAATCAAAATTGATCCATTAAAAAGCCTTAATAGCATCT
>Ga0255361_1000043_pt1 | contig 41906 bp, 38 predicted proteins | sample GFST75r1metaG_FD_186005 | JGI IMG/M metagenome (GOLD analysis project Ga0255361, IMG submission 186005) | Peat soil microbial communities from Stordalen Mire, Sweden - G.F.S.T75.r1 | ecosystem: Environmental > Terrestrial > Soil > Wetlands > Peat | place: Sweden: Norrbotten County, Stordalen... | reverse complement strand
GACCGATATTCAACAAGCCACAGCGCTTATCAATAACAAACCTAGAAAATGTCTCCGTTGGCAAACCCCAGTTCAAGCAGTGAGCAAGCCTCTTTCTAGGTGGTAACTTTATTATTGCAATCTAGGAGTAGCGCATTGCTGTACCAACTTGGTTGATTCTTATTGCTTAGTTTCTTTATCGCGTTTATAATTGCGAAAGAAATAGGGACTGATCCGTCTTATCGATTAACCTTATGTCTAACTATAACTAATATATTTATTTACATTTGATAACTTCAATCATATAGGGGAGAATTATAAATATGCCACTTCCTAAAAAAAACTACGATATACATACCATAAACGTAATAGTAGTTAGCTCCTCCTTTATCTTATCTGTATTTTTAATGACTCAAAATTTTCAAAATATCTTCACGCTTTCTATGCCACTTAGCCTTAGCACTTCTAGCAAACAAGTACTGACAACTATCCAAACCGCATACTTTCCTCCCCTTATAGTCTCATTACTGGCGGCGATAACAATGCTTGTCATCATTATCTTTGTGCGTGTCTTTTTAAGAAAAGTATATCCTACTTCTATAGGGTATACGATTTCTCTTGTAGTAACCATTCTGGAAGTTATATTAACATCAATTCTAATATTGATTTTGCAGCTTTCCCAGTCAGAATTTTCCCCTGTCAGCGTCCTTCAGAATGCTTGGGCAGCACCGATTGTACAATTAATCTCTTTATTGCTGCTTGGCGGTTCATTTATTGCTACATTGATCACGCTCATCGACTATCGCAAACGCCGTTCTGCATGACCCTATGGCATACAAGCTTCTGGCAATTCCCATTTAAATTTTGTTTATAGTATTTCTTATTTTGTGTCTCCTCAGAAATAAGTAACCCCACTTATGTGAGTATACTAAGAGGAGGTGCTGCAGCTCTACGGCTGCAGCACCTCCTTTTTTCTTACAATTTCATTTATGCAACAGTCGTCATAATTATTAGATTGCAATCAAAGCCATAATTACGACTGCAACGGCTAATATAGCCGCGGATTCAACTCCTGCATAACTAGTACCCATATAGCTACTCAAATCAAGTACAGCTCCAAACGCATAGCTCTTTTGTCTTGCCGGTGCAATCTCCGGATGATCGTACCAGAATAGCGGGGTAAACACTACCCTCCATGTAATAGACATATTAACATCAACATTTGAAAGCTTTTTGGCCTTGATAATATTCAAGGTCAGCGAAACCTCAAGATTGTACCCATCAGTTTTAATTGCTACATTAAAGGATCCTTCATCAACCTTGGCCCCAAGTTTAACAATGCCGTATTTGTCAAGTGCCTCATCGAAGGCCACGGGATTGTTAAGCTTACCAATTTGGTCCTCCACTGCGCTGTGTAAAGCTATTTTATCAAAGCCGCCCTTGCTTATATGAACAGCCCCTTTACCTGCTGAGCTATTTACAGACCAAAATGCCTCTACATGCGGAGTTTGAACTGGTAATGGATACTCCTTTCCGAGCTCAAACGTAATTAAGTTGTTGATCAGCCCATTTAGCAAATCGTTAGCGACCACTTTCTTTGATGCTTCTGGAAGCGTTCCAGGTGTAAACACTTTCGCACCTGGGTCCGAAATTTTGACATCCGTTGCAACCTGATCAACAGGAATACTGCCAATACTGTATTCAACAAATTGATCGAAGCTCCAATTCGTAGGCATTGCATAACCCAAGTTGCCTGAATAGCCTGTTGACATATCTGACACAAAACAGCGAACTGCAAAACCAGCTTTTAAAATGTGGGCACAAACATTGCGAGTTCCATAAATTCCTGCTCGGTATCCCGATTTTAAAAGCCCTGAATTAACTCCTCGCATATACGCTGTAATCGTTGCATCGATGTTTCCCTCTTGAATGTCAACATCACAAGCAAAATAGATAATTGTATTATTTGGAAAGCCCAAAACGCGTGCCGTTGATGCTGCTGTCATGGCATCAAGAACTCCTTGCGTTTCGGTAAAATATTCAACTTCAGCCCCACCATCTTGGTAAATTGGAAATACACTCATTCCGCCATCAGTGATTGCTTTTATTTCAGTTGTTGTGAGGTTTTTAGGGGTAAAGGCATTTCCAACTGAGCCTGTTAAATAACGGCCAACGATGCTAAAGCCGTATTTACGTAGCAATGCAACATCAGCGCTAGTCAGCTGTTTTGACGTGTCACAAGCAATTGAGTCCCGCGTAGTATCGCCATTGCTGGTTAATAGCCCTTTAATGACGCGATTACCAGCTACTCGGCCCGTTGTTGGTTCTAAATTCATCATCGTGCTAAATGCCGCAACTGCATCGCCTACTACACTAGTAAACTTTCCATCCGTGGGAATATCCGCAAATCCATTTACTAGGAGTCCATATTGCAATACACGAACTGCATCTGCATCAGTTGAACCTTCAGACAAGACCGGAGAATTATCAATCGTCTTTTGTCCATAAACCCCATTTGCAACATCAGCTGTCATGCCTTCAGCCCGTTGCAAAGCATATATCAACGCAGTATTAGTATCGCGTTGATAAATTCCATCACAAGGTAAGATACCAATATTATTGCTAAAGCGACTATTAAGATATTGTTGCATTGATCGAACTTTTGCCGATCCACCTGAAACTAAACTAAAAGCCGCCATATCAAATAATGCCGCCATCAAATTCACTGTCACAACACCATCAGCTGAAAGACCTGCGTCCTGTTGAAGTGTCTTAAAGGCCTGAGCTGTAGCATCAGAAAAGCGCTGATTAAAATCACTACCTGGATTAATCCCCTTACACCAAAAAGCACCTTGGATAAGTTGTGCGATGTTGCCTTGATAACCAGGCTTTAGGTTGCCAACTACAGGTGCTAATGCGGCTTTTGTAGTATCTCCAAAGCCCTCACCAATAGCGCTAATACCAATCTCGTGTTGTAGACCCATCCGTAAACTATAAATTGTTGCCCATCCAGTTTGGCCGTTTTCAGGTGCCTTTACAAAGCTAGGAACATTGACATACGTTTTGTTAAGCCATTTTTGAACGGCCCGTACTGCTTCATCTGCCATTTTGAAAACTCCTTTATAGGTATTTTTGACGACACGTCTGTCATCGTGTTACGAACATATGTTCGCATCTATACCACCTCTTGCGTTAAAAGTTGTCTATCTTTTTTAACTGAAGTTCTTAAAATTCTGTGAGGCTCAACGAATTATACATATTGTGGAAAAACAAAAACACTGCTGATAGATAAAGCGTCTCCTATGATATTCTATAAGAGAACAATGGGGATGGGGAAATATATTATGAATAAATATAGGTTATCTCTTTTATGTGCACTGCCAATACTGATCTTTGGACTAATCACAATAACACCGTTGCAGAAAACAATTGCCATTGCCCGTGCCCCCTCACAAAGCACTGCCGCAGTATAAACTGTCATTTATGATAAAAATGACAATCAGGTTCCTTTATCCTCTGCACCACAAGAACCGGCTATTGAGCTTCGAACTCCGCAACAACCTACCACGATCAAATGGTTAAAACCCGGTCAAGAATTCAATTCAGAAACATTTTCCGGTGCCGGAATGCGCTACAGTGGTTATATGTTTGCACTAAAAGATTGCCTCTGGGCAGTAATGAAAGTGAATGGTGGAAACTTTACCTGTTTCATACCTGATCGCGCTGAGGCTACCGCTGTTGTAAGAACCGCTTATTTAACGGTGGAAGTTCACCTTACAAAGTCGATTCAGATCAGCTTTTCTACTTTGGAGTTAATAATCCAAATCCCGGACAAGCTTATTATGTACGGGCTGTATACTTCTAGTTACAACGGTGATGCATAATTCAATGGCTCAATATTCCGAATTATATTCTTGTCACTTTATCGCCGCCATTTAAGCCTGCTACGCCAACTGCAAAAACAGCGAAAATATCCAGTTTTCATGACTGTTGCCGAACAGTGACCGTTTTTATGGGATCTAGAGAGCTCGTTACGCAATTTGTCTAGCAAATAAACTGTTTTCATCCGAACGGAGAATGTTAGACTACGGGCAAGCAACAGGAACCTTCAACTCTATATCGATTCCAGCCAGAAGCCGTCCGCATAGGGGAAGTTGCAGCATTGCAGAGAGGTGGTTCGTTTTCATGATCCCCTACCCCTAGTACCTTTAAATTAATTGTTGGCTTGCCATTGACCAATAAGAGAATCCTAGAAACCGCACACCCAGGGCATGTCCGTGCGTGCTTGCACCGAATCATTAAGGTACACAAACCCAATTTCTGTCACGAAGAGGCGGTTCCATCGATCTTTCCCTGCACCGACTGGTAACAATTTGAATCAACTAGCCAATCACGCCCCATGCGTGTGACTTGATGACTTTCAGACCGATAGGCAAAAGGGTCACTGACTAGCCTCAAGACCTCGTCAAGACCTTTTTTGTTCCCGAGTGGTCACATGTCTAAAATTTTTGATAAATCGCCGAGCCAGTGACGATTAGTAATTATGTTTAATCGTAAGATTTTTACATACCCGTATGTACTTGTACTTACTAGGCAAAGCGTATATACTTGTACTTACGGGAGGGATTCTAATGGACACAAAAAAAGGCCATGATCGCGTACTAGGTCGTTTTACCACCAGACGATCTGGCAACTCGTTAAGTTTAACAGTACCTGCCGATGCTGGCGTTAACGAAGGTCAAGAATATCTTTTACTTGTTGATGATGAGGGTACGTTAAAGTATGAGCCACAACGAATTAACCCGTGGCACACGAAAGCTATTCAAAAGATTGATTTTGAAGCGATGAAAAAAGAGATCGGAATTGTTTCTGAAGAGCCATCAAGAGGTAAAGAAGTATGACCCAGAACACGCCAAAACAAGGTGACATTGTTTTCGTTGATGCTGAGCCACATTTAGGTAAAGAATACGGAGGTCACAATCTCAATGCCGGCAACATTCGGCGACCACTAATTGTTCTATCAAATGACGATTATAACGAGGCAACAGGAATGGTCATTGGTATGTTCGTGACTTCATCAGATAAATTCATGAACGAAATGTTAAAACCTTTTGCTGACTTCGAGAGCGGCGTAAAGGGGAATATCGTCCTTTGGCAGTTACCAACTTATGATGCCGCCGCTCGCCATCTTGAAGTAGTGGGTCACGCCAAGCCCTCTTTGGTGAAAGAACTTAAGCAGGCTGCCACTGATATCTTTAACTAGCGTAAGGCTTTTCAAGTAGCTGATTTCATCATGAACGACTCACACTCGGATCAGAAACACAGCGCAACTTCAGTACCAACATGAGGTTGCGCTTTTTGCATTCTCTTGCTACAAGTAACTCAAGCTAGAGAGCATGCACAATATTTTTAAACAACGTAACACTTCAGGGAAACTCTGACTCGCCACTTTCGAGTGACAAGACGACATCCAGATCATCATCTTTTTCCAAAGTCGCAAATTGACTAATGTATGCAGCAATTGGGCAAGCTTGCCGAAAACAAAATATTCAAAACTGAACCATTTTCCTAGTCAACTGATTAACTTAACGGCCACATCAGATTTTATTTTCGTTTGTGAAGATCTAAAACTCTGGAATAGTTGCACCTGCTAATGTCTATTTATGAGAAAATTTCCTTATCTTTATGAAATAATTTAAATTTTATAATATTGGTATATTTATATTAAGCGCAGAAACGGGGCGTTTATACGGCCTCATGTTCACAAAAACCGTTGATTGTCCAAAAGGTATATGCTACCTTAAATTAAGGGTTAGTAAGCGTTTTCTTAATTATCCAAGCGCCGTACTCCCCATCAGTTGTCTCTCGTTATTTTCGTTGAGAATAACAATCGAATTAGCGCGCGCATATGCAGTTATTTTCTCAATAACACCTGAAATCATATAGACAACAAGGATAGTAACTATTTCTTTCACAGGGAAAAGATCACAAACTACATCAAGCGTTTTTATCGGATTTATTCTGATCATCTCAATAGTGGTTAGCGACGCTGCTACTATCAAGCGAAGTTATTTTTGGAGGGGCCCTATGATTCTATCTGTGCAGGATTTGACGTTTAAGTTCCGCGGCAAAACGATTTTTAGTCATGCAAGTATGCAAATTAACCAACATGCTATCTATGGTTTGGTTGCCCCTAACGGCTACGGAAAATCAACCTTGTTGAATTTGCTGACGGGATTATTGCACCCACAATCAGGGAGGATTCAATTACTAGATCAATCAATGAGTCGTCAATTGATCTTTGAAAAAGTTGCGTATCTTCAAGATAATTCAGTCCTCTATCCATATTTGACGGGACAGCAACATTTAGATTTTTTGACGGCGGTTCATCGACTTGATCGACAGGCAGTTGCGACTATCGCTGGGCAATTACAAGCAGTCGATTTTCTGAACCAACGGGTGAGCAAGTATTCGTTAGGTATGAAGCAAAGGTTGTTGTTGGTCATGGCGCTGGTTGTTAAACCGACGATCCTCTTACTCGATGAACCATTGAATGGATTGGATCCAACTAGTTTGCAACTTGTTCGCGAGGCATTACTTGATCTTGCCCAACAAGACGTGACGGTCTTAATTTCATCGCATAATCTAGACGAATTAATGAAAGTCACCCAGCATTATTTCTTCATTACAGGACATCAGATTCATGAAGAAGTGCTAGGTCCGCATGATTCAGCCGAAGCGCGCTACAATGCGCTGTTCGCACCAACAGTATGAAGCAAGCGCTCTTTGTTTTAGAGTGGCGGCGTTTGGCGGCAAGCTTTGTCCTGAGCTTGGCGCTCGGCCTTGCTGTCATCGGTGCGATTGCTTTCTTTTTAATAAGCAGTGTTCGCCAGCAGCAAACCCATGAAGCGATACGCGCTCAGATGGCGGCGAAACAAACCGCGTTGCATCAAGCCAATGGCAGTTGGATCTACGTTGCCAATCATCCAAATGAAACAAATCCGGTCAGCGTGGCACAAGCAAAGCAAAAGGTACTTCATGCCAACCAACTGACGAGGCTGTATGAGCAGCAAAGGGAGGCTTTTTCCCAAGGTGACAATCGAAACTATTTAAAAACTAGCTTAAGAGTCTTTGATCAAGAAAAGATTCTTAAGACACTGACGCCAGATGATTTTAGCGCCGATCTTATTGCCAATCAGCACCAAGCATCCCTTTTCCGAAAACTATTAACCACTCATCAGGGTTATGAAATTAATGGCAGTTCTACTTTACCAGCAGTTTTCTTAACAGACTTCAGCAGCCTGTTAAGCCACTGGTCGGTGATTTTATTGATGGTGATGATCTTGTCAACGACTTGGACCTTATCTTGGTTCGGCAAGCAACACGAGTGGGTTATGTTAAACCAGCCCAATAGTTGGATATGGCTTGGTATGAATTTTCTGGTTGCCTTGCTCACATGGTTCGTGATGCTGGGTATTGCATTAAGTTTAAGCCTGCTTATTAGCAAAATATGGGGTCAACCATTTATCAACGGTCATCATGGCTGGCAAAATAACGCTACTAATGTCGCGCAATCTTTAAAAGTGCTCTTTCAAGAAAACTTGCTTGAATCAGTTGTCCGCTTTGGCCTTATTTACTTTATTTGGCAAATTCTCTGTCTGTTTGCCGCCCGAATCCGGAGGTGATCTGATGCTTTTTCACTATCTAAAGTTTGAATTTATCAAGCGCAATCGTCGTTGGTGGATTTGGCTGCTTATTGCCGTTTTGACGGGTGTTGGTATTTTCGGGAACTTTCAACAGCAGGCTGCTCAAAATGAATTTGTCCAAAAGTATCGCCAAGCGTTAATTCGGCAAGGTGCAAATCAAGCAAACAGACCTGAAACGTTAACCCTTGAACTTAAAAAACTAAACGAGTCTCCTGCCGTTTATAATCGTTGGTTTTCAGCAGAGTTACCAGTTGTAAGTGGTAAGCAACCGGCTACTAAGACAAATGACGGCACCGCTTACCGAATTGCAGTCTTGAATGGGGCTGCTAAACTGGATTACTTGGAAGCCGTTAATCGCACAGTGCAGCAAAATGAAATCCTCGCACAGCACAAAACAACTGCATATTATCCGCAAGGGCTGTTATTTACGGATCAAGAATTACAAGCGATGCCAGATGAGACCGAGAAACTTGTGCGTGAGTGGTTCCCTACTTTTTATGTTCGCGGCTTTGACTATTTACAATATCTTTTCCAGCAAAACGTGCCATTTTACCTTCTACTCATCGGCATCATTGTCTCAGGTGGTTTTTTTGCCAAAGAGTTGGCCCATAAACGCGCCCATTCAAATTGGTTACAGCTACAAGGTGAAGGTCTGGTCAAACAGATGATGGTGCAGTTTTTAACGATCAGTTTGACCTTAGCCGAGATTGTTTTTCTACCGATGGCGTTAACAACATTAGTTACCGGTTTGCTACGCGGTTTTGGCAGCTGGGAATTTCCCGTCCTGAATAACACCTATCAGGATGCTTTCAACAGCTTTTCTGAAACTTTTACAACTAGGGGACAACTATTGATTCGCTCTGCAGGCCTCTTGTTGCTTCTGATTGCACTGGTTGCAGCGTTTAATATTGCCGTGGCACTCATCTCCAAAAACGCTTGGTTAACGACAAGTCTTGTGTTGCTCGTGGTGGCTAGCGCACTGCTGATCCCGCCAATTAGCTGGTTGCCATTGAGTTTCTTTCATGTGTGGGGCATTGCGAATGGCACGATTGCCCAGTCCGTGGACTTGCCGGGACTACAATTGGGACAAGGAGCACTCGTCATCGTAATTTGGTTCATGATCCTGTTGCTTGTTGAGGTAATCAGTTCATTGAATTTTGTGAGTTGGCATCCATTCAGAGATTCAACTAAAAGCGGTCGTGTTGAACGGGTCTGATCGCTATTTTTCTGGAACGTACTAGACTGTTACTTTCATGACGTCTAGTACGTTTTTTGGCGGCGGCACATATTTGAGTCATTCAAGAAAACGTAATTTCCTTATGATATAGTTATTAATAATTAATCCTGTCGCTGTATAACCTTTGCACACCCTCTGTTTATCGTTAAAACCCACAAAAATCGAGGAGGTCTCCGTCGTGAAAAAACGCGTGTTAGTTCTGCTAATTAGCTTTTTAACCGTCTTCTTTTTAGTGCCGCGACAATCAGCCTTATCCAAGACTAATACGGATGAAACGAAACCGCCTATCGTGAAAAAAGTAAAGGTAACGATTGGCAATAACGGCCTTAAACTTAGCTTCCATGCCCAGCCAAATACCAGCTATACATTGAAAGATTTGAATAACAATCAATTGGCTGCTGGGACGGTTAAAAAAGGCACGGTAAGCTTAAACCGACTGCGGGCCACCTCAACAAAACTGATTTTGAAAACTTCACGTCACCGCCATACTAGCAAAAAGATCATTCCTCTACTTGAATCATACGAAATTCCGCGCCGATCAGTTTATCGAAAACCGGTTGCTATTGGTAGCAAGATAACTTATTACGGTGCTAACAACCAACTGCTATTTACGATCCAAACCAAGTATCTACCTAACACACCTCAAAATAAGACCGGCATTTCGCTCACTTTCCATAACTATCATTACGCCATTCCGCTGACGTTTTCCCCAACAAATTTCACTGCCTATTCAGACAATCAACAAGTCGCGCTACAGCCGCAGTCACCGCTTCCGATGATCAAGTCGAATGAAGAGAAAACTATCAACTTTTTGATTGATGTTCCTCGAGAAAAGGCCATTCAAAATGGTTTCACGTTTGACAACTCTGACTTAACGTTACCAATTAATTTTTATCTTTAATAACCCTTTTCACCCATATGAAAAGCCCGGCTGTTATCGCCTGCAACAGTAGCCCAAACACTTGGGTCAATACAGACCAGCCATAAACAGTAAATGGTTTAAAGTAGGTTGAGAATGGCAGGTTGCCAGCCTATAACGTCAGTAGATTTAGAAGCAATGATAAAAACTGGGAGAAAAACAGTATGCGCCACATCTTCTTTGTCTCCTCCCTCATAATTAAGCATATTGATAGAGATATGCTTAATTGCACCAAAAAGTATATCAATACAGGGCCGTCAGAAATATACCGGTAATCTAACAACAGTGCGATACCGGCATACGGAAGTGCATTTAGAATGAGGCAAATGAGAGCTTTCATGAGTTTGTTGGACTCCTTCAACTTTGTGTGTTTTCCATACTAGCTTAGTTTGTATGCCCATCATACTGTCCACAAAGACTTATACGCAATTAGTTCAGCTATTAAACTATTGGTTAAGTACTTAATTCGTCCCACCAATGCTACGCGCCAATTGTCCAAAACCAGCCAGCGCCCCTTTTTGCACCTGTTCTGGCGATTCTGGCTCATCTTGCGCCAGCCAGACGCGCAGAATATTCGTGAAGCCACCGAGGGCAAAGGCCATGATGTAGTTCACTTCCTGATCGGTACCGGCGACATGCCAAGGCGCAGGAAACGCGCGGTAGTGAGCAACCGCGTCTTGCAGCCAAACCCCGTTCAAACGATCAAACAGACCTTGTCGAATCAATAAGCGAACAAGGTCTTTTTGCTGCCACCAGAAGTTGAAGAAGTTTGCCATGGTTGTTTCAAAACTAATCGGTTCCTGATCGCGGGTGGCTTTTTGCAAACTTTCAAAATAACCATCCGTCAATTGGGCACAGAGATAATCGATTAAGTCATCTTTTGTTTTAAATGCCCGATAAAAAGTCTTTCGTGAAAGATCTGCTGTCTGCACGATTTCCGTGATTGAGATATCAGCCACATCTTCGCGTTGCATCAACTCAATCAAGGCATCAACCAACCATTGTCTAGACTGCGCCGCCATTCGTTGTTTACCGTTCATCGCTCGCATCCCCTTATCTGACACAAATACTGCCAATTTGTAGCACTTGTCTGCAACCTATTGCCGCTTCTCCTAAGCCCCAGTATACTCAAAGTGCTCTCGAAAGTCACACATGTGTCACATAGACACAAACGTATCAGATGAAAGGACTGGATGCTATGACGCGTTTTACCAAAGCACTTTGCTTCATTGGCCTGACGATCGCGATGTTCATGGGAACCCTCGACACCACGATCGTCAATATTGCGATTCCAAAAATCATGACGGATCTCAATGGCTCGCTTGCTAATACGAGTTGGGTCATGACGATTTACACCTTAGCCATGTCGGTCTTCATGATTACCGCTTCGAAAATTGCTGACCGGTTTGGCCGCAAGAAAATCATGTTACTTGGTCTCCTTCTCTTTGGCGGCTTCTCCGCTGCTTGTATGACGGCGACTTCTCTGTCCATGCTCATCACCTTCCGTTTCTTCCAAGGTCTCGGTGGCGCGATCATCACCCCAATTGTCTTGCCTATGGGAATTGAGGTCTTCGGTAAAGAGAAAATCAACCGCGTTGCTTCCGTTGTCGGAGCAGTCACGGCACTAGCAGCGGCTGGCGGCCCGCCAATTGGTGGTATCATTCTGCAAGTCGCTTCTTGGCGCTGGATTTTCGGCATCAATGTTCCTTTAGCCATCCTTGCCTTCGTGCTCATTGCCGTTTGCGCAAAAGAATCCTATGATGAATCCCTCGCTGGCGGTATCGATTTTCCGGGGCTTGTCTTTCTAACGGCCGCGCTTGGCGGTGTCACATTTGGCCTGTTGGAAGGTCGCCAATACGGCTGGACATCCTTGCTGATTCTGACCAGTTTAATTGGCGGTGTCCTCGCCCTCATTGCGTTCATCGCCACCGAAAAGCGCGTGAAGAACCCGCTGTTGGAGCTAGATCTTTTCCGTGAAAAAACGTTGAGTGCCTCCAGCATTGTTTACTTCATGACCGGCTTTGCGTTAGTAGCACCGAGTCTGATTCTGAACTATTTCCTCCAAAATGTATTAGGCGATAGTCCTTTGCATGCTGCACTCATCATCATTCCAGTTTCCCTAACGATCATGATTGCCATGCCACTTGGCACCAAACTACTCGATAAAACCGGTGCTATTCCCGTTACCTTAGCCGGCATGCTGCTCATGGCTGCCAGCCTTTTCCTGCTGTCGCTCATCAAAACAGAAACCGCAACCGCCTTAATCGTGGTGCTGCTCGTCATTAACGGTTTCGGTTTTGGCTTCGCTTCAGTCTCAATGGTCGCCTCGGTCCGTTATCTACCCAAAAATAAAAGTGGGATTGGTTCCGGGATTGTCAACGCAGCCCGGCAAATTGGTACCTGTTTAGGTATTGCGATTCTGGTCACCGTATTGGATACCAATATCGACACAGCAAAAACGCAGATTCATCATGCTGGCGACCAAATCATAGCGGCAAAAACCTTGTCGCCACATGTCAAAACAGTTGCTCACCAGCAGCTCGCTGCGGTCTTTGCCGGATCATCAACCCCGACAAAGCACCAACAGAAAAAGATGAGGCAAACCATCTCAGAAGCAGCCAAAGTTAAAACTAATCTACCAAAGCCCGCTGCTGGCAGTGATCTTCGCAAGTTGTATGATGCCAGTGCAGGCTTACAACAAGGCAGTAACAAGTTGGCAAACGGCTCGGAAGCACTGGCAAAAGCGGCTCAACAAACCCGTTCACCGCTTGCCACCAGTATCGTGCAACTAAGCGCGGGTGCTGCGACCATGGCGCAAGGACAAGCTGCCTTTTTGACCGGCATCAAACAAGTCGCCCAGAAACAAACCCTGCAAACCGCTTTTCACGACATTACCCAACGCAAAAACACCCGCTTAGCTCAGGCTTTTAGTCACACGTACCTGATTGGCGCTTTGATTGTCCTATGTCTATCACCAGTAGCTTTTTGGACGGATCGGCGGCTTGGCATGAATAATTCCCTTTGACTATTTCTCATCGCCTAGGAGAAATCAAAAAACATCAGCAATGCAGTTGCCCCAACCACTGCCTGCTGATGTTTTTTGAGTATGGACCAATTTTTATTTTTGACTGGGGCGAGTAAAGTTGTGAGTCATGCTCAATTGTGATTTAAGTCTGGTCCAACACTAATTTTGCCATCCTGAATCGACACTGATTCTGCTCCCGTTGCGCCGCCTTCATAATTTACCGTTGCATAGTTGATGCTACGAGTCAGTGCCACAGAATAAGTGTCAGTCCCGTGCGGTAATAAATAAGCTGCGACTTCGTCTGTATGGCGCTGGTCTAATAACCGAAAAACCTCAAAGACTTGAGCAGGAATCTGGCTTTGATCTGCCTTTTTCGTAAAAATGGTCACGCCGCTAGTATTCACACGTGCCATCTTTGTCTTTGATAGGAATAGATACATATTGTCATACAAGTCGCCCGCCACCAATGATTCCTGGGTCAACTTAGCATTTTGCTTGACCAGTTGAGTCTGTCGCAGGGAGTACGCCGTGTTTCGATATAACTTTTCTCCTTGCAAGTGACTTAGATTTTCAACTTTGCCGCGAACATACGACTTGTTCTGAATGGTCACCAATTGATCATCTCGCACGGTAGCTTGATCGCCTGCAGTACTTTGCCAAGTGCCGGCCACTTCATTGAAAGTCAGTTGCTTAGTTGTCCCGTACTTGATTTTCCGCGAGTAAACATTGCCGCGATTGACGGTACTAGCATTACCCACTGTCGTGTAAGCCATGATCACTTCATACAAATGATCGCCTTCAATGAGATAGCCATCATTACTAGGAAAAGTGTGACCATCCGCTTGTTGTGTATAGACCAAATCCGTTAATGCTTTAATCTGTTTGGTTGCCCCCATCGCTTTAAGCGTCGCATTCACTTGCTTCACTGTGACGAAGCGGAGTGTCTTAGGCTGTGCTTCATTTTTCTGAATAGCCTTTTTGATCGTGGCATAATCGCTCTGTTTGAAAGTAGCGACACTGTAAAATTTACCGGCATTCGTGATAGCAGGTGACAACTTGTTGTCCGGTTTTACTTGCTCGTTTTTCAAACTCCCCTGACTCGTTACCGTGGCAGAAACCGCCTCAGTTTCGCGCCACACTTGATCCTTTTGGTTTAAAACGGTCACTGTATGCTGCTTAACCTTGCTCACAACGTTACCCGGCTGACAAGCAGTCAGTAAACTCAAACATCCGAGCGCCAACACTGCCACGCTCAACTTTTTGTTCATCATCATTTCTCCTTCTCCACGTCTAGGTGCTGTTGCTATTGTTACTGAGTCTAAGCTTCTATTATTCTTGAAACAATCGTGCCTCCTCGTTTTATCACACAGTATCATCCTAAAGATCAAACCAAGTATCTAGAGAAATATCTCACCGCTTTAAATCACGTGTCATGTTAGTTGTCTGCTGTTCATGCTCTTTCATTTTTTTACGAATACGCACATTAAAATTGTTGACATTTTCTGGAGAAGCCTCTAATATTCAAATCAACCATTAATAATTCATTCATGAAACCGATGATGTGGAGATCAAGATCATTGTGCGCGCAAAGAGAGTTGCCGGTGCTGAGAGTGCAATCGAACGCAGATGATTAAATGGACCACGGAGGGTTCTCCCGAAAGACTTCAAGTACGGAGAAACGTAAAGGCATACGTCAGTTGTCGGAGAGATGTTGGTCTCTCGCTAAGCGTGATTAAATGGGGATTTTTAGACAAATCAGATGCTATTATTTGTTGAAGTCTCGAATTAATCGAACTAAGGTGGCACCGCGGAAAATCCGTCCTTAACTTTTCAAAGTTATGGGCGGATTTTTTTGTGAGCGTGAGCCGGTTTCCGGGCTGGTGAGCGCGTTATCGAAGGAGGTCTTGGGTATGAATCAGACAAACGAGATTAAACGATGGCGATTTTTATATAGCTTTCAATCACTTAAAACTCACAATAATCCCTGTCAAAACACAATTTGGAGGCATTCATCATGATTAAACAAGCCATTGAAAAAGTCGTGAACCACGAAAACCTAACGTTTGAAGAAAGCGAAGCCGTTTTGGATGAAATCATGAACGGTGAAGCATCTGAGGTGCAAACTGCCAGCTTACTGACCGCGTTAACCGCCAAGAATCCAACGATTGATGAAATCGCCGGTGCAGCTGCTTCTATGAGAAGCCACGCGCTTGCTTTTCCCGAAACCAAGGATGTGCTTGAAATTGTTGGTACTGGTGGTGATCATGCCAACACGTTCAACATTTCCACAACCAGCGCGATTGTCGTCGCGGCAACTGGTACCCAAGTGGCTAAACATGGTAATCGCGCCGCTTCATCGAAAAGCGGGGCCGCCGATGTTCTTGAGGCTTTAGGGTTGGACATCAATGAAACACCCGCTGTCAGTTATGAAAGCCTGCAAGAAAACAATTTGGCCTTTCTATTCGCACAGGAATATCACAAATCAATGAAGTACGTTGCCCCTGTTAGAAAGCAACTTGGCTTCCGCACCATTTTCAACATCCTCGGGCCACTGGCAAATCCGGCACACCCAACTCACCAACTACTTGGGGTTTACGATGAAACCTTGCTTGAGCCATTAGCCAATGTCTTGAAAAAGCTCGGCGTCACCAACGCGATGGTCGTTCACGGCCGCGATGGTCTTGATGAGATGACCACCGCCGATGAAACCGCGGTGGTTGAATTGCAGGATGATCACTTAACGAAATACACAGTGACACCTGAGCAATTTGGCTTGAAACGTCGTCAGCGGGCTGATCTGGTTGGCGGTACACCCGAGGCCAACGCCGACATTACCCGGCGTATTTTAGCCGGCGATCACGGACCGCAACGCGACATCGTGTTGTTGAATGCCGGTGCAGCGCTTCACGTGGCTCATCCAGCATTATCCATTCAAGCAGGGATTGATTTAGCCGCTAAAACGATCGACGATGGCAAAGCCTTTGAAGAACTCAATCGCCTACTGGCTTTCTCCGACAAGCGTAAGGACGTGGTGGCATGATCTTAGATGATCTGGTGGCTGTGACCAAAATTCGTTTAGCGCGTCACCAACGCCAACAGTCACTTGCTGATTTAAAACAAACCGTGACCAAAATGCCGCGCAATCACAAGCCGGATTTTCTAACACGCTTAAAACAACCTGGCCTACACGTGATCGCTGAGGTCAAAAAGGCCTCGCCATCAAAGGGGACAATTGTCACAGATTTTCCCTACTTGGCGATCGCCAAAGCGTACGATCAAGCCGGTGCCGATGCTATCTCGGTCTTGACCGAACCCGATTATTTCAACGGCCACCTTCATTATCTAAAGGAGATCAGCCAACAAGTATCGGTGCCAACGCTTCGAAAAGATTTTACGATTGATCCTTATATGATCTACGAGGCTACGGCAAACGGGGCTGCCATTATTTTACTGATTGTTGCGATCCTAACCGATCAGCAATTGCGCGATTATCGCCAACTGGCTGAAAAACTCGGTATGCACGCAATTGTCGAGGCCTATACAGCCGCTGAGGTCACACGGGCACTACAGTCAGGTGCAAAGATAATCGGCATTAACAACCGGAATCTCAAAGACTTTCGAGTTGATTTCAACAATAGTTTGAAATTAAGAGCCATGGTGCCCGACAACATCCCCGTCGTTGCGGAAAGCGGCATTAAGACGCAGGAAGACGTTGAAAAACTGGCAGCAGCTGGCTTCAATGCCATTCTCATCGGTGAAACACTCATGCGATCTAACCAAAAGAGACAATTAATTGCAGCATTTAAAGAAAGAGCGTGAACTGGCGCGGTTAAGGAGGTTCCCAAAATGGTACTCGTTAAAATCTGTGGTCTCATGCATTCGGAAGATATTTTGGCAGTCAATACTGCTGGGGCTGACTTTGCCGGCTTTGTCTTTGCTCCCGGGCGGCATCAAGTATCACTTGAGCAAGCATTATCCCTAAAACAGTTGCTTCATTCCAAGATCAAGACCGTTGGTGTTTTCGTCAACGAGTCAGTCGCCGAAATTCTGGCTATCTATCAAGCAGGTGCCATTGATGTTGCACAGCTTCATGGGAAAAGCACCCCAGCCGAAATCACGCAACTTCAACAAGCCGGTTTAAAAGTGATCCAGGTCTTTGAACGCCAGGCTATTGATCTAACCTCAATGGCTGATTATTTAATGGTCGATAGCGGCAAAGGCAGCGGGCAACTACTTAACTTAAAAGCTATCCCCCACATCAGCCGACCCCTCATTTTGGCTGGCGGTCTAACGCCACTGAATGTGCGCCAAGCGGTTCAACTCGTTCAGCCCACGATGGTCGACGTCTCCAGCGGGGTTGAAACCAACGGCCATAAAGATGCTGATAAAATCACCCAATTCATTCAACAAGCAAAAGAGGAAGCCATCTATGAAGACACTAAATGAAACAACCCAACAGCCAACACGCGCCGGTCGTTATGGAAAAGACTTTGGCGGCCAGTATATTCCTGAAACCCTCATGACCGAGCTTGAAAAAGTCACTAAGGCTTTCAATGACTTAAAAGATAATCCTGAATTTAAGGCAGAATTAAATGATTTATTGGTTAATTACGCCAATCGCCCCTCGTTGCTTTATTATGCCAAGAACATGACCGAAGACCTTGGTGGCGCCAAAATCTACTTAAAACGAGAAGATCTAAATCATACTGGTGCACATAAGATCAATAATGTCATCGGTCAGGCCCTGCTCGCCAAACATTTAGGCAAAAAGCGCCTGATTGCTGAAACCGGTGCCGGTCAACATGGTGTCGCTACCGCCACCATTGCCGCACTCATGGGGATGGACTGTGAAATTTTCATGGGTAAAGAAGACACTGACCGCCAAAAGTTAAACGTTTATCGCATGGAACTTCTCGGCGCAAAGGTTCATCCAGTCACAAGCGGATCAATGGTTTTAAAAGACGCGGTTAACGCCACACTGCAAGAATGGGCGAGTCGCAGTGATGACACTTTCTACGTGTTAGGTTCTGCAGTCGGCCCGGCGCCGTTCCCCGAAATGGTGAAACATTTTCAAAGTGTCATTTCAACGGAATCGAAACAGCAACTTCAGGCCAAAGAAGCTCAGCTGCCAGACATGGTCGTTGCCTGTGTAGGTGGTGGCAGTAACGCCATTGGAAGTTTTGCCGCTTATATTGATGATCCTTCTGTTCAATTAGTCGGCGTTGAAGCAGCCGGTAAAGGCGTTGATACCGACAGAACCGCCGCAACCATCGAACGCGGCTCCGTTGGCATTTTCCACGGCATGAAGTCCTTATTCATGCAAAATGAAGATGGCCAGATTGATCCGGTCTATTCCATTTCTGCCGGCCTTGATTACCCCGGCGTTGGCCCCGAGCATGCCGCTCTCGCTCAGGAAGGCCGGGCGCAATACGTTGGCATTACCGACGACGAAGCAGTTGAAGCCTTTACCTACATTGCGAAACAAGAAGGCATTGTTGCCGCCATTGAAAGCTGTCACGCCATCGCCTACGTTGAAAAGATTGCCCCACAGATGGCAAAAGATCAAATCATTATCTGTACCTTGTCCGGACGTGGCGATAAGGACGTCGCAAGCATTGCCAAATACAAAGGAGTCGATGTTGATGAGTAAGTTAGCAGATGTTTTTAAAAATCATAAAGTCTTTATCCCCTTCATCGTCGCTGATGATCCCGATTTTGAAACCACCGTCAAAAACGTGGTCGCACTTGCCAAAGGTGGCGCCGATATTGTGGAGTTAGGCATCCCTTTTTCCGATCCAGTCGCCGACGGTCCCGTGATTCAAGCCGCCGACCTAAGAGCATTCGCCGCCAACGTTCGCACCAAAACGGTCTTTGACATTGTGGAGGCTGCCCGCAAAGAAACCGCGGTGCCAATCGTCTTCCTAACTTACTTGAACATTGTCTTCAAATACGGCTACGAAGCCTTCTTAAAACGCTGTGCGGGTTTAAATGTCGCCGGCTTGGTGATCCCAGATCTGCCGCATGAAAGTCGCGATGAAATTGTGCCAATTGCCGAAAAATACGGTATCGATATTATTCCGTTAATCACGCCAACTTCCGGTCATCGAATTGAAAAAATCGCCAAAAGTGCCTCAGGATTTATCTATGTCGTTTCCTCAATGGGCATTACTGGCGAACGCGATGAATTCTTTGCTGGCTTAAAGGCATTAGTCGCAGAAATTAAGCAGTATACCAACGTTCCAACCGCTATCGGTTTCGGCATTCACACGCCTGAACAAGCACAAACAATGGCAGGCATCGCCGATGGTGTCATCATCGGCAGCGCCATCGTTGATCTTGTCGCGAAGGAAAAACAACAGGCACCGGCTGCGATTGAAAAGTTTACTAAGCAGATCCGAGTGTTCGTTGATGCTAAAAAGCAAATTTCGGTGAAATAATCGTGTGACCAAGATCAGCATTGTTCACATATAACTTCATTAAAGTAAGTATGTTGACGCCTTGTTAGCATCTTGTGTATAATTAAGTCGTTGAAAAGAGGCCATCGGGTGGCGGCCCGATGACCTCAACGCGGTTCAGATGACGATTGGGTAAAAGCTAATCCTTGCGGTTAGCTTTTTTGATTATCGCATACGCTTTGGCGATACTGGTAACCAGTATGCTTAGCGCGATGATAATCGACGCCACATCCAGCGCGGCGAACCCCTTTCGTCTCCTAGTTTTGGCATGGCTCTCACCTCCGCGTCTCAAAAATGTTGAGGGGTGTGTGCCATCCAATCCGCTAGACGAAGAAAACAGGGTAATTAGTCCTTTCTCTAAGCCTAAGGTCAGTCTATAGATTTAAATGTATGTGGTCAATAAGTATTCTTTGATTGAAGGTTGCGGTTGCTGGCTTTCTTAAAAAACGAAAAATTGTTTTGGTTAAATTTTGTTCAGTGCCGATTTATTTATATGTCGCTTCTTGCAAAACAAAGAAAAAGCCACGAATCGTGCAATTAGTTTAGATTGCATGATTCGTGGCTTTTTGTATTTAAAAAACATCACTCGGCAACCTCACCAAGCAAAATCTTCCATATCCTCAGCATTCAGAATTTTTACCTGCTTACCTGAACGTTCAATGAGTTTTTCCTCGGCGAGTCGTTTCAAAGTGCGCGAGACCGTTTCCGGCGTTGTTCCGAGATAATCGGCCAATTGTGTCCATGCCATCGGAACTGTGACGGTGTCCTGGCCCGCCGCGGTACGCAAGTCCAGTAGGTAGTGGGTGAGCCGAACGTTGATCGAATCGTTACCCAAATAGCCGGCCTGTTTTTCCAGCGCCTGCATTTTACGGGCGTTTTCAGTCAGGAGTTGGAGACTGATTTGCGGCTGCTTGAGAAGCAATTGTTGAAAGTCAGTGGCACTGATGGTGCAGACAGTTGCCGCCGTCAGGGTTTCGGTATAGACATTCGGATTAGCGATATTGAGTAAGCCGGCTTCACCTTCATAATCACCAACACCATCAACCCGTAGTAGCTGTTCCTTGCCATTGGTGGCCAACTGGTAAGTTTTGAGTTTGCCGTGCGCAACCACCAACAAATGGGCGGCCGTATCAGGGCTGATCAAAACAGTTCCTTTTTCAACCTGGCGTTCGTGCGTCAACGCGTCAATGGCGGCACGCGCCTCATCGTTTAAATTTTTGAATAACGGCACTACCGCCGTACAACTGTGCGTCATGTTGCCACCTCCTAAACGCGTTCGCAGGCGCAGAAACCTGCACATAAGGACCTTGAACCTAAATGGCCAAAGCCCAGCCATTTAGGTTCAAGGCCGCTTATGCTCCGGTTTCTAAACGCGCCTGCTCACGCTCTGTCAACAAGCTTGATCAGTCGTCATCTTCATCCTCGTCAAGCAATGCCCGCCCCGCCGTCACTTGGCGGCCAAGTCGAGTTTGCAAGCGCAGAATGCTTTGTTCATGCCAGCGCTGCAATTGTAACATATCTGCTGCCAATACAGCCTTGTTCTCCTTGTTGGCAAGCGGAATCGCCCGACTGACAAACAACTGGCAGGTATCGATATCATTGACAACGGCGTCCAATTTCATATCATTCGTCCAAAAACGAAACGCCGGGTCTTCCTTGAGCATCGTGTATTCACCGAACTCCGCTGTCGTTGTCGGAAAATCTTCGCCTTGGGCAGCTAAATCAGCCACAAGGTCGTCAAAATGGTCTTGTGCTTGTTGCATTAGCTGATCTAACAGTTGCCGATCGATTTCACTGGCCACACCTCGTAAGGTCACCCGAAACTGCGTCAGCTTGCGGATCAGCACCTGCAAGTTCGCCAACACGTGGCCACTCATCGCGCCAGCAGTTGGCACATGATGGTCATGGTCAGCCTGTTTAGCAGCAGCTGCTTGTTGTTCTTTAACTTGATCAGCGGTAATACTTTTCATTCCTGTCATTACACTCATGTTCTTCTCCTCTTAACCGCGCTTGTTTATTTTTAAAAGCGTTCTATAGCATCGAAACCTCCTCCATAAGGACCTTGGGGGTAATTGGCTCAGCCACCACACCCAAGGCTGCTTATGCTCCGGTTTCTAACCGCGCCAGTTCTCGCTCTATGCTTCTTGACTGCGCACGTTCACAACGGTATAACCCAAGTCCGTGATCGTCTTTTTCAAAGCATCGGCATTGGTCACGCTTGGATCAATTTGAGCCTTGACCTTACTGCTGTTAAACAAGGCTTTCACAGTTTTGACACCGGCTTGCTGGCCTAATGCGCCTTCAATTTTCTGCAAACAACTTGGGCAAGTTAAACCATCCAGTTGATAAACTAATTTTGTCATGTTAAAAATCCTTTCTTGTTTATTTACCTTCATTATTAACGGTTTGTGCTGCGGCGTCCTTGATCGTCGTCAAGTTTTGTAACTTTCTAGGGGTGTGGCGCAATCGTAAGGCGTTCGCGATGACCAACAGAATCGAAATTTCGTGGAACAGCATCCCGCTGGCCATATCAACTAACCCAATGAGCAAGCCGCTTAACAATAAGGCAACAGTTCCGATCGCAATGACAAGATTCTGTTTGATATTATTGTCCATACGTTTAGCCAGATCGAAAAGCACGCCGAGATTCGTCAGACGACTGCTGGTTAAAATGACATCAGCAGTATCAATGGCCACATCCATCCCCGAACCCATGGCCACCCCGACATCTGCTTGCGCCAGTGCAGGCCCGTCGTTGATCCCGTCACCGACAAACATCACCTTTTCACCGCGCGCTTGCGCTGCCTTGATCGCCGTGACCTTGTCGACTGGCAATAAGCCGCCGTGGGTCTGGCTCAGTGGCAAACCTGCCATCATGTGTTCAACCGCCGCCTGCGAATCGCCTGAAAGCACAACCGTCTTTTTACCGTTATCTTGAAGAGTCGCCAACATGTCTGGGGTGTCGGTCCGCAACTGATCGCGGAGGCCGTAGACTGCAGCAAGTTTGCCGTCAATTGTCGCCACGACCAACGAAGCACCGCTTTTAATCACGTTTTGAATAGCAGCTTGCTGGGCGGTGGTCGGTGGCTGCGTCAGACTCTTTTGGTTCCCAATACTAACGGTATGGCCAGTCACTTGCGCCTGCACGCCAATGCCCCGCGTGACTTTCACGTCGGTCACAGCCGGTGTTGTTTGCGGCTTTAGGTAGGCGACCAATGCCTGCCCCAACGGATGCGCCGTTGCTTGCTCGACCGCCGCCACCAGCTCGGCAACTTTGGCGTCATCGTTCGCCCAATATTGTGCGGTTGCAACGCTGATTTTGCCTTGGGTTAAGGTGCCGGTTTTATCAAACATCACCGTGTCAATCTGATCCAATTTGGTGGCCACATCCCCGCCTTTGATCAAAATGCCGTGCTTCGCGCCAAAGCCTAAGCCGACAACATTGCTGACGGGGGCGCCAATCACCAATGCACCCGGGCAGCCTAATACCAAAATCGTAATGGCTAGTCGGACATTTTGGTTGATCAAACCAACGAGCAAAGCAATGATCAATACCAGCGGCGTATACCACCGCGCAAACTTCTGGATAAAAGTGGCGACTGGTGACTGTGCGTCCTGAGCATCTTCAATCAAATCAATGATCTGTTGATAAACCGTGTTGTAGCCGGTTTTCTCAACTTCAATAGCCACCGTACCATCACTCACCTGCGTGCCGGAATAAACCGTTGCGCCGGCCTGCTTGCTTTTTGCATCCGGCTCACCAGTGATCGCGGCTTCAACAACATTCGCCTGCCCACTGATCACTTTGCCATCAGCTGGTACCGTTTCGCCGGCCAGTACACGGACTTGATCACCAACTACCAAGTCACCAACCGGAATCATGGTGCCATCCAGTCGCCGCGCGGTTTTCGGTGCCGCAGCCGCCAAGCCTTGAATCGCCGAACGCGTCTTCGCCAAACTGCGCTGCTCTAACCAGTCACCGAATAAAAATAGAAAACTGACCACAGCACTTTCAACCGGCTCACCAATCAACACCGCGCCAACCAGGGCAATCGTCACCAGCAACTCAATACTAATCTGCTTATACCGCAGCGCCGCCAATGCATTGATCGCAATCGGCAAGCCCGCCACCAAACTCGCCAACACCAGCACCCATGCCTGACTAAAAATCAGACCGCCTGCTGTCAGCACACCGCCAGCAATCATCGCTTCTTGTTTATGCGTCTGAATAAAATACATCGCTAATCCCTCCATTTGAGACCAGTGTACCGAGGTATGAAGAAAGCTGCCTTGACGGTGATCAACTTTAGGGATTTGCCACACGATTATTCTGGAACTGACATGTTTATGACGAAAAAAGATGAAAACACGACGTTTATTTTTAAACTGATGAAGCATCATCAGTTTCAGTTACAATTAATTTGCTTGGTCTTGAAGGCATCTTGGTTGTTGGGGGCTTAATTGCTGTCCTATCGAATTTCCTGTAAGGTTTCATTGGTATACATAACAGATATTTGAGTAACGGTCTTCTAGTATGACCAATCCTCAGCCATGATGATGCGTTAATTGGGAGATGATACTAAAATGAATCGCGATAAAAAAGTTTGGGGTGCATTGCTGATAGTGCTCTTTAACCGTAGCATCTTCAGATATATCGAAGCTCTCTGGACGAACAATATGATATTCGGGAATGTGCTCAAGGGGTTAAGCGCTATCGTAACCTGCGCGGCAATCTATGTATTAATAAGATGTTTGCATGAAAAGTATGCGTCTAATCCAAAGCTTCATGCCCGTAAGCATCAGTAGCGACAAGATTATCAACAGCGCATGATGCTACCTGTTTCTTAAGCTTCTACAAATTGGAGAAATGTTTGAATAAACTAAAACAGCTGGTTATCGGGATCATTCTATTTATACCATTCTTATTCCTTGCCTCTGGAGTCTCCCTAGTTGACTGCTTTTTTGAAGGTGTCTTATTAAACTGGCTATTTATTGTTATTGCGGCCAGTATCTCAATACCATCACTGCTATTCATTGATCGTCATATAAAGCCTTCTTCAACGCAACAACTTAATCAGCCACTCAAAGCACGTTATTTTTATATAGCGGTCATTTGGACCATTTTCATTGTTGTTTTAACAATAACACTCAATAATCTGCCATTTCTCCCGGCTCCAACTGACAATGTGTTGCAGTCGTCAACTGCAAAAGTATTAACTGGCCCATCGCGCTGGCCAATGATTATCTCTCTGTGTTTCTTAACCCCGATATGTGAGGAACTCGGATTTAGAGGCGTTATCCAAGATTATTTGGCAAGTATTTTTGGCTATTGGCCATCAGTTCTCATAACCTCGCTCATTTTTGTTTTTCTCCACGGATTGGAGATTGTTGCTTCATTGTGCCTACTTCTTGCTGCAATTGGTTTTAGTCTTCTCAATCGAGCTTCTGGAACAATAAAAACAAGCATTGTATCACACATGACTTATAACATTATCGTGACAATACTAGTCATGCTGCGATTGTGAATCTCGGGAAAGTAAAAAGACACTTCCGTCGCAGATACACTTGAAGTCAGTCTCTTGGGAACGCCGGTTGCTTACGGGAACGCGGTTAGGCCATAATTCACAGCTACCAAATGAAAGGACAAACAATTTCTGCAGGAATTCTATTAAGTGCGGAAATTGTTTGTCTTTTCATTTGGGTAGTCTATTGGAATTTTTAAAAATACCAGTGCCAAGGCGGAGCAATCGTAGGCCAGATGGGGCTCAGCCGTGCAAACAACACAGCGACGGGCTGTGGAGCTGATGTTGTTAGGCGACTTCGAGCCCAAAAACCGGTCTCGAAGCGCCGTCTCCGCTCTAGCTCCGCGTCGCCACCCCAGCTGGCCGGAGATTGCGGAGTTTGGCACGGCAAAGGATTCTTTAGCTTAAATCTTTCCCAGATTATTCGGAATCTAATGAATCATCAGTCCAGTACGGGAATTATGACCCATCCTTTTTCCGAGAGGTGGATTTTTTTAGTTCCGCTAAATCCTCTGATCACTTTAAATGAGCTAGCTAACAAAGCGCTCCTGCAAACACCCGTTCCCAAATGTATTAAAATCTGATTAACCCCATGTGGTAATATAGAAGTATTCAAATAAAGGAGGACGCGTCAGATGCCAGAAGAACAACCAATGGTCCTATTTAAGGACGTTGAGAAAGTTTATCGAGGCGGAAATGTCGCGGTCGAACATATCAACCTTGAGATCCATAAGGGGGATTTTGTCTGTCTCATCGGGACGTCTGGTTCCGGGAAGACAACGACCATGCGGATGATCAACCGAATGCTGGAGCCCAGCGGCGGCCAGATCCTGTTTAACGGCAAAGACATTCATAAAATCGATGCCGTTAAACTACGTCGGCAAATCGGTTATGTCATCCAGAATATCGGCCTCATGCCACACATGACGATCTATGAAAATATCACCATCGTGCCAAAGCTGTTAAAGTGGCCCGAAGAAAAACGCCGGGAAAAAGCCAAGGAACTGCTCGATTTAGTTGAACTTCCAGAAGACTATCTTGATCGCTATCCTTCCGAACTTTCTGGCGGCCAACAACAGCGTATCGGAGTTATCCGTGCGCTAGCAGCCAATCAGGATCTGATTCTGATGGACGAACCATATGGCGCCTTGGACCCCATCACTCGTGAAGCTTTGCAGGAACTGATTAAGAACTTGCAAGAAAAACTCGGTAAAACCGTGGTTTTTGTGACCCATGACATGGACGAAGCTTTGAAACTCGCAACTAAAATCGTGGTCATGGATCATGGGCATATTATTCAAAACTCGACACCGACAGAACTCTTAACCCATCCGGCAAACAAATTCGTCGAAAATCTCGTCGGGCAAGACCGACTTGTTCAAGCGCGGGCCGATGTCACCACCGTTGAACAAATCATGCTTAAAAACCCAGCCGCGATCACCCCAGGCAAATCACTGGCCGAAGCGATTCTGCTGATGCGCAAACGCCGCGTTGATACGCTGCTGGTCACAGATGACGAGAATCATCTTAAAGGTTTCATTGATCTTGAATCCCTTGAGACGCGTTATCAAAGTGCCACTAGTGTTGGCGATATCATTAAAACCAGTATTTTCTACGTGAATAAAGACTCACTTTTGCGTGATACCGCGGATCGCATTCTCAAACGCGGGCTTAAATATGTCCCTGTTGTTGATCATGAAAAGAAACTTGTCGGCATTGTCACCCGAGCAGCTTTAGTCGATGTTGTTTATGACACTATCTGGGGCGACAACGATGACAAATCTGACGATAACGACAGTGACCAAGCTGATAGCGATACCGAAAATACCGCTTCAGCAACTGCTGCTTCGGAAGCGCCTGCTAACAGTGACACGCCTAAGGAGGTGTGACCATGTTCGCATTTCTAAACGCACATGGCAGCGAGCTAATCACCAAGACTTGGGAGCAGCTCTACATTTCCGCCATCGCACTGGGTCTTGGCGTGCTGGTAGCCGTGCCGCTGGGCATTGTGCTGACACGTTTTCCTAAAACGGCGAAAGTTGTCATCGGTCTAGCCAGCATGTTACAAACGGTGCCATCGCTGGCGTTGTTGGCCTTAATGATTCCAATTTTTGGGATCGGCAAGTTGCCGGCCATTGTGGCGCTGTTCATCTACTCGCTGCTACCGATTCTGCGTAATACTTATATTGGCATGGAAGATGTCGATCCGGTTTTAATTGATGCTGCTAAAGGCATGGGCATGACGGCCTTGCAATCAATTCGACAAGTCGAAGTGCCGCTGGCGATGCCGGTCATCATGGCCGGTGTGCGCCTATCCGCCATTTATGTCATCGCTTGGGCAACCCTCGCATCGTACATCGGTGCTGGCGGCCTTGGAGATCTCATTTTCAACGGCTTGAACCTCTTCCAGCCGGACTTAATCATTGGCGGGACGATTCCGGTTACCATCTTGGCACTCTTGGTTGATTGGCTGCTGGGCCGGCTAGAACATCGGCTAACCCCAGTAAGCGAACAGGCCTAGGAGGTGGCGAGATGAAGACATTCAGAAAAATGCTCCTATCGCTGTTCCTCATCCCCGTCTTGCTATTAGGCGGCTGCGGCTTTCCCGGACTGGGCGGCTCTGGTAATGACGGTACTGTGCGGATCGCTTCGCAAACCAGTACTGAATCGCAGATCATGGCAAATATCATTGCCGAACTCATTAATCATGAACTCGGCTACAAAACGACTTTGGTCAACAACCTGGGTTCTGGTACCGTGGTGCATCAAGCGATGATTCGTAACGATGCTGACATTAGTGCTACCCGTTACACTGGGACCGACATTACCGGTACCTTAGGCATGAATCCCGTCAAGGATCCTGCCGAAGCTACGGCGATTGTTAAGCGCGAATTCAAAAAGCGTTACGACCAGACTTGGTACCCGTCTTATGGTTTTTCCGACACTTATGCTTTCATGGTGACCCAACAGGAAGCCAAAAAGGACGGTTTGAGCACCATTTCCGATTTAAAGAAAGTCGCTTCGCGTTACAACGCGGGCGTAGATTCCAGTTGGATGAACCGCAAAGGCGACGGTTATAGCGACTTCACCAAAATGTATGGGTTCGATTTCAAACGAGTCTACCCGATGCAGATCGGACTGGTTTACGACGCGGTCGAAGCCAACAAGATGCAGACGGTCTTAGGTTACTCAACAGACGGCCGCATTCGCAGTTACAACTTGAAAGTGCTGAAGGATGACAAAAAGTTCTTCCCACCTTATCAATGTTCGCTCGTCGTCAACAACAGCTTTTTGAAAAAATACCCGAAACTCAAGCCGCTGTTACATCGGTTAGATGGCAAAATCAACCTGAAGACGATGCAAGAGCTGAATTATCAAGTCGATGATCAACTGCTTGAACCGAACGTGGTCGCGCAAAAGTTTCTTGCCAAACACAACTATTTCAAAGGAAGTGACGACTAATGGCCAACATGGATACCTGGCAGCAATTCTGGTACTATCTTGCCAATAATGGCTCGTATGTGCTGAGTCAGTTTGCTCGCCATTTTCTGATCTCAATTTATGGGGTGTTAATCGCCGCCATCATCGGGATTCCGATCGGGCTGGCAATTGCGCGGCACCGGACATTAAGTAGCACGGTGATTGGCATCGCTAACGTCATTCAGACAATTCCTAGTCTGGCGATGTTATCGATCATCATGCTTGGCCTCGGGCTGGGTGTGAATACCGTCATCGTGACTGTTTTCCTCTACTCGCTGCTGCCGATCATCAAGAATACTTACACAGGCATGCAAAATGTCGACAAGAACTTGATGGATGCGGCTAAGGGTATGGGCATGACCCGTTGGCAATCGCTGTACATGGTTGAAATTCCGTTGAGCATGTCTGTCATTATGGCCGGCATTCGCAACGCGCTGGTCGTAGCCATTGGGATCACCGCCATTGGTGCCTTCGTCGGTGCCGGTGGTCTGGGCGACATCATTGTTCGCGGCACCAACGCAACCAACGGCGGCGCCATCATCCTTGCCGGCGCATTGCCAACCGCGTTAATGGCGATCATCTCTGATTTGGTACTGGGCTTCTTGGAGCGCCGCTTGGAACCAAAAGGCAAAGCAGAGTCTTAAAATCGTCATGAACCTTATTTAACCCTAAAGACGGCCATTGCTGGTCGTCTTTTTTTACGGCCCTTAAAGGTTCCTTTAGCAAAAAGCCATGTTTTCATCGTCCTTTTTCAACAAAACCGCCACTGAGTCGGTACGAATCCGTCTCATCCCTTCGGTAAGCTTTTACTATTGGCTGTTATGAAAGCAGTCAAATGATCGAAGGGAGTCTTACTTATGAGTATCACTTTTTTGGCCATCGCCGCCAGCCTCTTAACAGTCGGGAATCCGCAACCGGCCAAACCGTCGACGTCTGCCGTTCCCATCTCGACCAGTCAGGTCCAACCGCTGGCAGCTCCAACCCCTGATTCTTGGCAGGCGGCCATCACGCCACATCATGCCACCCCAGTGCACGAGGAACCTGCCAGCTTACCGGAACAAAATCTGGATCAGAAAGTCAAAACTTCACGGGTAAAACCGAGCCGTTATTCAAAGTGAGTCTCGTTAAGAACATCGTGACAGTCTGTTGTACAAATTAACCTAGTTACCTCTCCTTCCACTATCAAGATTTTGATGGTGGTTTTTTTTGAAAATGATAGCCATATGCCACCTTTGTATTGCTTCTTTTATAGACATTGTGCCAGTTACAACATCGTAGACGCTCCCTGTTAATTTTCAATATGCTCTTGACAAGAATATTCACAACTTCTAATATATGCGAATGAACGTTCATTCCGGAGGAGAAAAAATGAAACCCATCGCCACCCCAGATCCAATCATCGCCCAAGCAGTCAAGCTGTTTGCCGAACGCGGCTACGCGGAAACCAATTTACCGTCAATCGCCAAAGCTGCCAATGTAGCGGTTGGCACAATTTATCGTCACTTTAAGGGTAAAGAGGATATCCTTAACACCGCGTTTACTGACATCATGCATTATTTTCACGACTCACTGGCTGACGCTGCCAACTGCAACGTCAGTGATCCCGAATCAACTTTCAGCCACCTCTTTGATGCCGCTGCACTGACCATGCAACATTACCCAACTGAACTGCATTTTATTGAACAAAATGTGTTTAATGAAGCGCTACGCCCAGAGAGTCGTGCTGCTCGCGACCGTGTTACCACATTGATTAGCAATATGCTGATGGAAGGTCAGGAACACGGTGTCATTGTGAAAGCAGATGTTCGCACCCAGTTAGCTATTTTATACGGCAGCATCGTCAGCATGATTGACATCGTTTGGGTCCAACAACAACTTCAAGGCCATGTGCCCGATCAAGATCAGTTAGCCCTTGAGCTAAAAAATCAGATCTGGAACGGCTTAACCTGTGAAAGGAGTATCTTTCAATGAAAAATCTTCGTCATCGTCACATACCGGCTCTTATTTTCTGGCTAATCGTCATCATCATGACTTTAATCACCATGCCAGATGTTTCCGGCATCGTCCGAGACAAAGGTGCCTTATCGCTGCCGAAAAACGAAGAGAGTCAAATTGCCGCAAACATTGAAAAGAAAGCCAACAATAATCAGAAGGTTCGCTCTTATGCACTGGTTTTCAACAATGGTGACAAAAAACTGACTGCCTCGCAAAAACAAGCCATTCATCAAACTCTCAAGAACCTTAAGAGTACCGGTGCTGTCAAAATTATCAACGTCACACAAGCATCTGACAACGCCGAAACTAAGAAACAGCTAGATGCCAAAGACGGTACGACTCAGATGGCGTTGGTCGATGTGAAAGCCCAAGGGCAAGTCGGGCCGCAAACGCGCAATTTAGAAAAACAAATCAAAACTAGCAACGTCAAAACCTATGTGACTGGCAGTGATGTCTTGAACGACGACTTTGCGACCGTCACTGAAAAAGGGATTCAGAAAACAGAAATCATTGCGGCAATTTTCATTTTCATTGTGCTCATCATTGTCTTCCGTTCCCCGATCGTCCCGCTCGTGTCGCTGCTCACCGTTGCCATTTCCTTCATGACTTCCTTGAACATCATCATGAATTTGGCAGACAAGTTTAACTTTCCAATCTCAAACTTTACTCAAGTCTTCCTAGTGGTTGTCCTTTTCGGAATTGGAACCGATTATAATATTTTGCTATACGACGACTTCAAGGCCGCCCTTTCACAAGGCATTCCACGAACGAAAGCTGCCGGAGTTGCCAGACGTTTTGGCGGGCGAACGATCCTGTACTCTGGCCTCTCAGTTCTAATCGGCTTCTCCGTGCTCGGCCTTGCCAATTTCAAGTTCTATCGTTCCGCAGTTGGCGTGGCCATTGGTGTTCTGATCCTCTTGACCGTGCTGCTCACGCTCAACATGTTCTTCATGGCCACTTTAGGCGAAAAGCTCTTTTGGCCAAGTAAGAATCTCAACGGTCATAGCACCAGCCGACTGTGGCACGGCCTGTCCAAAATGGGCATCGCTCGACCGCTCATCACACTCGGGATCATTGGCATCATCGCAGTGCCGTTTTTGCTGAATGCCAACCAAACCTTGAATTTCAACAACGCGGATGAACTGCCGGAAACTTTGCAATCCAAAGTCGGTTATAAGCTGATTCAGGATCATTATTCAAAAGGTATGGCCTCACCAACAACCATCTATATTCAAAGTAAGCAACCGTTGAATACACAAACGGTTCTTGGTACGATTGATGACCTCACAACCTACCTGCAAAAGGAGAACGGCGTTAAGACAGTTGCCTCTGTGACACAACCAGGCGGCAGTCAGATTAAGTCGCTCTATCTCGACAATCAACTCCAAACGATTAATGCGGGCCTGACAGACAGCGTGAAAGGGTTGAAGCAGGTGCAAGCAGGCCTTAGCTCAGCCAATACGCAAATTACAAATGCTGATGTCGCCGGCAGCACGCAACAAGTGCAGACCCTTGCTAATGGCACCAACACCCTTTCATCCGGCGCCTCCAGTCTTAACAGCGGAATCGGCCAGTATACTTCCGGCGTTGCATCGTTAAACACCGGGATTGGCCAATTAAGCAGCCAGCTGCCGGCCCTGAGTTCAGGGGTGAACACCTTAAGCACGAGTTCGACCCAGCTAGCTAAGGGCATGGATCAGCTTAGCGGGAATAGTACGGTACTCGCCAGCGGGATGAATCAACTTAGCGACAAATCTGGTGAGTTGACTAGCGGAATGAACAAGCTCGCCAGCCAAGTTCAGGACTTGACCGGCAGTGCCCAGCAAATCGTTACCTTAATTAACCAACTTCCCAATGGCAGTCAACTGACACAGCCAATTCTAGAAGAAATCGCCAAGTTTTCAGGTGGTGTGCAACAGCTGACGAACGGTACCAGTTCGCTTGGCGATGGCATCAAAACGCTGAACAATGGTACGACAGCCTTAAACAGCGGCATCAGTACGCTCACCAGTGGTGCTCACCAACTGAGTAGTGGGATTGGTTCCTTAAACAGCCAAGTACCGAGTCTTGTTTCCGGTGTCAACCAACTCAACGCGGGGTCCTCACAGCTCGCCGGGCAAAATGGCACCCTCAATAGTGGCGCGGCACAAGTTGCCAGTGGTGCCGATCAGATCAATACCGGTGTCCAAACCCTGAACACAAAAGTGAAGGCAATCTCCGAACAAGTCACCACCATGCAAAGCGGCTTAACCTCGGCAGACAAAGCACTCGGCACGATTGCAGACGGCAGCACCAGCATGAAACAATACCTGACCGAGTTGCAAAAGTCGTATCTGGGGAAGAAGTTCTATATCCCTAACGCCACTTTAAAGAGTAAAACCTTCAAGCCTGCGTTAACGACCTACATGTCTGATGGCAACAAGATTACCAAATTGACCGTTGTTCTAAAGGGCGATCCCAGCACAGATGCTGCCGCCAAACAGATCGAAGCGATTAAAACTGACATGACGGCCAAATTAAAGCACACGCCGCTAGCCGATGCAACAGTCGCGGTTGGTGGCCAAACTTCACAAACCGCCGACCTGCAAAAACTGGCTAATGGCGACTTTGAACGAACCGCCGCGATCATGATTATCGGTATCGGCATCGCCCTCATTTTCGTCACCCGGTCCTTGATTCAACCTATCAGCATTATCTCAACGTTGCTGTTGGCCTACGTCACCTCGTTAGGCCTCACCAAACTGTTCTCAACTTACGTGCTTGGTCGCGACATGCTGACGTGGAATACACCGTTCTTCACCTTCATCATGCTCGTTGCCCTCGGCGTTGACTACAGTATCTTCCTCATGGTGCGCTACCGTGATAACGCCCTCGAAGGCGGCACCATGACGCATCGGATTGCCAAAGCCGCTAGCGTCATCGGTGCGGTTGTCATCTCCGCTGCCATCATCCTAAGTGGTACCTTTGCCGCGATGATCCCATCCGGCATTACAACCCTGATTCAGGTCGCGCTGGCCGTCATCATCGGCCTGATCCTCCTCGTCTTCCTGCTCCCACTGGTCATGTCCAGTGTCATCAGCCTGACTGACAAGCAGATGAACAAAAATAATCATCCGCAAGGCCCCGGCCCACATGACGACAATGATCATGCGTCACCAAAAAGCCCTAAAACACCAACGCCAAATGGCCCAAACTCAAGCCATTCAGCAACACCGGCGGAACCGCGCACGTCACAGAAACCGCGTGTTCATTTAGCGGCTGTCCCACCTGATTCAAAAAAATAAACGGGTTGCACGCACACTCTCTCCGTTGAGACCTAACACCTGTAGTTTCCAAGACTGCAGGTGTTTTTGTATCTGTTTAGAAAGCTATATGATTCGGTTGTTGCCATGAATCTGATGCTGTTATAAGTTGAAGCCATCTCGGCAGTGGTTTAATGAAGATAACACTAGGGGATGTCGATCATGCGCTCAAACAAATCAGGCAAACTACTATCATTAACCATACTTTTCATTTTTGCCTTTTTTCTGCTTTCTGTTGTGTGGACCTTGCGCTCAGATACAAAGATAGCAAGAATTGTCCCTCTCATCCTTGTCCTCATTTTGACTATCTTAAGCTTCTTACACTACGCACCCGCTCCAAAAACAAAACAGCAACCGTTGTTCGTCCCAAAAAGATTTGGCATTGGCATTAGTGTTAACCCCAATAATCCAACAGGCCGGTTATTCTGGTATCTCGTTTTCGCAGTTATGACGATCCTGATCATAGTGGTGGCTTTCAGTAACTAACGGAACCATTCCTTAGCATCCAAATTGTTTATTAAGCAGCTATATGTAGACTGTACTTTGCTTTAAATGAAACCGCTCGCCTTTGCATCATTTTTTTGAATCTGCTATCGTCAGCAGTGACCTGTTGCTACATGATCCATGTGTATCAGGTTAAATGATAGAAATGAAGGCACTCCCATGACAACTTCACCAGTTTCACATCGCACGCAATTGGCTATTTTATCAGCAGGATTACTGACGTTTGTCGGTATTCTGGTTGAGACTTCCATGAACGTGACCTTTCCAACGCTTATCAAAACGCTGCATGTTTCATTGTCGACAGTGCAATGGCTCACATCAGGTTATTTGCTGATGGTTACCTTGGTCATGAGCACAACCGCTTTTTTATTGCGCCGATTTGATACACGGCGCTTGTTTCGAACTGCCATTCTTTGCAGCCTGGCCGGAACCTTATTGTGTATCTGGGCACCGAGTTTTCCAATTTTGTTTGCTGGCCGTTTGTTGCAGGCCCTGGCAACTGGGGTATCGACCCCGTTGATGTTTCATTTGATTCTGACCATGATCCCGCAAGTCCACCTCGGGATTTACGTGGGGATGGCCAGTGTTGTGACGTCACTGGCCCCTGCGCTTGGGCCAACTTATGGCGGTTTACTGACATATTATGCCTCATGGCGGATGATTTTTTGGCTGGTACTGCCAGTTATCCTGCTCGTCTGGTCCTTGGGCGAAGCCACGATTCGCGTTAAAGCGCATACGACAACTGATCGTTTTGACTTTCTAGGTTTGCTGCTGCTTGGACTTGGTCTGTTCTCACTCATCGAAGTACTGGATCAATTCACGGCATCTGGGCTGACTGCTGGCTTTTGGGGCTATGTCGCGGCTTTGGCTGTCGCTATTGTTGGGATGAGCTATCACTTAAAACATACAGCCAGACCGCTGCTTAACTTTTCGCTTTTCAAAAAGGCTGGTATTCGGGCACGCGCCATTAACTTCTTTATTTTACAATTCAGCAATATTGGCATTGCTTTCGTTATTCCAATTTTCGCCGAAAACGTCCTGCATACCAATGCTTCTGTGGCCGGCCTGATTTTGCTGCCCGGTTCATTGATCGGCACGGCGGTTTCACCCATTGGCGGCGCCTTGTATGATCGGTTCGGCGCACGTCGCCTGCTCCTGACAAGTAATACCGCCATGTTCGTCGGCGCTATCTTGCTCGGCATCTTCACCCACCAGTTGAGCATCCCCTTGATTGTCGGCTTTTATATCATTTTCCGCATGGGCTTCAACCTCGGCTTCGGCAACACCATGTCAGACGCCAGCACCATGGTAACCGGCTCAGCCAAAGCAGACATCAACGCCTTGTTCAATACCATTCAACAATACGCCGGCTCACTAGGCACTGCCAGCTTATCAGCCATCATCACCTTGCAACACCGCCTCTCTCCAGTGGGCGCCGACGCGACAGGGAGTCAAATCGACTTCATCGTGCTCGCGGTACTTGCTGTGTTGACCTTTGTTGTGCAATGGCGGTTGCGGGCGGATCAGCAGTAAGCAGCGTCTAAAAGAGCGTCTAGGATGTTCGCGCCGTTATGATGCCATAAAGACCCTACTTGTAAGAAACTGTCTGACAATTTTTCATTCAGCGAAACAGAAAAGGTTCTTTGGTATGACGTCTTTTCATTCAAACAATTAGGAAACTACGGTTGGGTCGCAAGCGAATAATCTACAGTCTTAGTTCCCTTGTTAAAGAGTGAAAACCAAATAGCAACAGAAATTCCCGAGAAATCGGGAATTTTTTTGGTGCAAAACAAAAACTCGGGACACCGAAATAATCTGTTCCGAGTATTCTTGAAATATTTATTCGATCAAGTCTGGCAACATGCCAAGTCATGCGCCTAAATTGATCACTTGATCGTATGCCCCCTTCAACTGCGCATCAAGGTGATGACTCACCTCAATCAAGGTCATATCAGGGTCATTCAAAAATTGCTTGGTAACTTGTCTAGCAGTTTCTGCGTCTAACGCAGATGTGCCTTCGTCAACAAATGCAATTGGTTTTGGTGAGTAGAAAAATCTTGCTAATGCTAAGCGTTGTTTTTGACCGCCAGACAAATTTTGGCCGTTCTCTTCAATCATTTCTTAACGAAATCTACCTTTGCCTTTAATAGTGCCTGTTGCAAACTGTCCCCAGATTTTTGCTTGTTTGCCCAAAGCGACGTGTTGTTCGCCACTGAATCATTGAATAAATAGACATTTTGATCAACGTATTGAGAAATTTTTGTTAATCCTGTCATGGTCATCGTCCGCAAATCTTGGTCGTCAATATAAACATGTCCAGTATAATCCGTGATTTGACCATCTAAAATTTTCAATAAGGTACTCTTCCCGACACCGCTTCGACCAACGATCGCATATTTTCCTCCTCGTTCAAATGTGAGGTTCAAGTGATCAAGTATCTTGTTCCCGTTAATCGAATAGCTAAGATCAACCACCTTTAAAGCGTGCTGAAACGCTGGTTCTTGGGTGCTTTCGCGTGCCCTTGCTGAGTTGGAAGATCCCTGAATGACTTTATCAAATAATGGGTGCGTTGCTTTAATCTGCACGGCATCGTTGCTAAGGCTAGACAAAGAATTAAAAATACTAGCAGCAATACTGCCGGTTGAACTAATTGCCCCAAGTGGAATAGCACCAAGGATGGCCAAAATACTGGTCATAATATCGACCATGACCTGACAGAAGATACTCAAAGCTGCTATTGAATTAGAAATGCGAGCGTTGGTTTTAGTGTATGAAACTTTCACTTCCGCATATCTTTTGGCAGCCGTTTTTACCAGCTCTTGAAGTTTGCTTAATTTATTTGCATTTAATAGAACATCAAACCCGTTAAGAACATTGGTCACTTGATTCGAGAATGCTGCATTCCCTTTTGACATTTCTGTCGTCGCCACGGTCATTGGCTTACCTAGACGAGAAGGAATTTTCAGCATCAATATCGATAAGAAAAGAATCATTGGGATGAATAGTAAGTGATAAGCAGCAAGTGCTATGGTTGCGAAGACAACGGTAGTCCCATCAGACAGCAACGAGAATAAGTTCTTAATGGCGTTACTTTCAATGTTGCCAACATCATTAACATATTCAGAAAGATACTCTCCGGTTGTTTGTTTGTGATACTGTGCATAAGAACTTCCGACAATCATTCTCGAAATGGTATCACGCACATCAATCATAATCCGCTGCGTGAGTTTTTCTTGAAAAACCGCCTGAAAATAATTGCTAATCAAAAAAGTTCCCCAAACTGCAAGATTAATGGCGGACCATAGTAAGAGTGCCTTCATATCCCTCGAAAAAATGGCATTAGTTGTAAAAGTTAAGAGAACTGATGTGCCTGTGTACAAAAGGACGTTCACAATAATCCAAACAATGTTGATCCCTGTGCGGCCTCGCTGATGTCTTAAATATGTTTTCATGATTAAGCACTTCCTCCGACCTTTATTGATACTTCATACGATAACCGCTAAACTGAGTTTCAATAGTTATGTTTCGAAAACGAAACGAGGAGATGCTCATCATCGAAAATTTTGGCGCAACATTTAAGTACTTGAGAGAGTCGCGAGGCATAAGCCTTAGCTCCTTAGCAGACGATGTTGTATCAAAGGGTATGATTTCGAAATTTGAGAATGGCACATCAGACCTATCAACCAAAAGATTCTTTCATTTGCTTAAGGAAATCTATGTCACTCCCTTTGAATTTACAATCGTCATGAACCACTTTGAGCCTTTATATGATAACAAGTTATCAACCCAATTAACGCAACTTGCTCTAAGTCATAATGTTCAAGGACTTAATCACTTAGTCGACACCGAATATGCGCGTTGCCAAAACTCGCATTTGATTTTTGATCAGCTGAACTGGATTATGGCTGAATGTGTTCGCGCAGAGGTAGAAAAGAAACCCCTACCTAGCCATGTTCCCTTGAATATACTAACGGATTATTTATTTCAGTGTGAAGACTGGGGGAACTTTGAACTCGTCCTTTATGGCAATACCATGACCCAGCTTCCCATTGAAACCATCACCATATTTTCACAAACCCTATTAGACAAATGCGCTATCTACATTGGTCTACCGAATACTTACGAGACATGTATGAATGTCTTGCTAAACACAGTGGGACTGCTGATTCGGTACGGAAAAATCCAGCATGCTTTAAAAGCGCTAGCCGTTCTTGAGCAAAAAGATTTACCGGAATCTTTTCTATTAGAGCGCGTGCTATTGAATTACTATAAGGGAATATTGCTATTTAAGACGGGGAAAGAATCTGAAGGCAGACAACTAGTTGGTGCTGCTTTGTCTGCTTTAAAGGCGGGAAACTGTGTGGACTTCGTTGACGCTTTAAAAAAAGATTTGCCAGAATTTGGCTTGTATCATATTTGAAACGAAAAGCTGGCCTCCCCGATTGCGTGAATAATAGCAGCGGCAATTACCCAATGGATTGCTTATAGGTCTCCGCTTGAAAAAAAGTTTTAGGAAAGAAAAAGAATCTGAGATTCCAAGTGTTTAGGAATTTCAGATTCTTTTGTTTTGTCTTGAAGCCAGCTTATCAATATACAAAAAATGACCAGCTAGGCATTCCCTTGAATCTGATACTGCTTTAAAAACTTTTTCTTCGAAACAACTCGATGATTCGTAACATCTAGATAATCACCTAGATACCCAAGCGCATACATGTTATAGCCAGCAAAACCGCCGCCGATCGTACCAACCGCGGCGGTTTTTAAGTTTGCGCCGAGCGACGGGTTCAGTCCGCTCATTAAAATGCGTAGGTGATTGTCTAACCAACATAGATAGTTCTCTTCAAAAGCGGCTTTGACCCAAGCCGGTCGTTCATTGGTTTGACTGATCTCCCAAACGTCAGCTGGACGGCCTTTATAGACAGCTTTCATAATAACCTCGCTTTCTACTCCTTATCCATTTACAAGCAACTTTCTGAATAGCAAAGCAGCTGTGTCATGGCGCTGCTATATAAAAAATATGCAGATATACGAAAACGCCACAAATCAGGCCTGTTCCCCCAAGTCTCGTCAGCCATTGTCCCTTGGAAACCCGCATGGCAGCGAGCGTTCCTGTTTGCATATGCTGATGAACGTATATCTCAAAATTGAAGCAAAAGAATAGCCACAAGCTGCCTGAAAGAAGCCCCCACCACGACCAGTTTGGCCCTAAGGAACTGACGAAGACACCATAAGGCAGCGCCATCAGTGTGGCTTTTAATCCGCAATACAAATGATAAGGCATCCCCAGTTCTTGATTGACACGAAAGCCATTTCGATAATGCGTTCTCCAGACTGATTTAACTGACATAAAGTGCTCCATCTCGGCATTCTGCAAAAAGTCGATTCTTCTTTTAATTGTAATCGTGCACGGCAATTTTGTGTTCCTCAAAAAATAAACGTTGGGTTTTCGCCGATTAACGTCAATAAGCGGGCTTGTCGTTATTTTTGATCGCCGAAGTTTCAGCACCCACGATGCACAGAACTTAGCTGACCGTACACAAAAACGCCTGAAAACAGGATTGTTAAAAATCTACGTTTTCAGACGTCATTGATTAACTGAATCATTCCACGAGCAAGAACACAGTCAGGTTAACTGAGGCTCGTTCGATTCATGACTTTTAAAATAATCAGGATAAGTGGTTAAAACTGATTTGACATCTTTACCAACTGCTAACAAGTGATCGGTGGCCATCTGACTTGCCAACCCTGTATCCTTTGCCTTAACTGCATCCACAATTGCCTGATGTTCTGCAATAATGTGATGCCAGTGCATGCCGTTTATTTCTAATTGTAGATAGCGATAACGAATAAACTGCAAATTCATTTGTTGTACCCACGTCCATACAAATTGTTTGTGATCTGCAATGTAAAAGAGTTCATGGAAATCATGATCTAATTTGAAAAAGTGCCCATAGTCTTGATTATGTTCATAGACACCCTGAAGAGCAATTTGCTGTTCTAATTCGTCAACTTGATCCGCTGTCATACGCTCAGCAGCGCTAGCAATAATAGTTTTTTCCAATTCGACTCTAGCAAATCGGCCTTGATTCATTTCATCCACATTAATTTTTGATACATAAGTGCCGCTTTGTGGAATGACATCAAATAAACCCTCCCGACGCAGGCGAATAATTGCCTCCCGAATCGGGGTCACGCCGATATTTAACTGCGTGCTCAATTCATATTTATCGACCTTTTCCCCGGGAGTCAGCTGCATGCTGAGAATCATTTGCTTGATGGCAGTATAGGCCTCATCTTGATAATTCGAAATCTGCATGTACGTCACGCTTCCTTTTTTATCCATTTTATTGTATAACACTTTTATTTTTTTTAGAAAGATGTTGCTTCGCTCCCAAAATTATAGAGACTTCTAGCAAACATTGACAGCGCTTTTAGTAAACGCTATCATTTTCGTGGAGAGATGTTCTGTTATATCAGTTTTGGCTTTTAAAACTTGTTAAACATGCACAATGTGATGCTTGCGTTGCGTTCAGAATGACCTTTCAACTGGGATCAACTAAATAAGTACCTTATATACGATGTGGTCTCAGTTTAACAAGTTCATACAGCAGGATGCGAATTTTAGTATCAAGTATCTGTGCCTTAGATGAATTACGATCAGCATAGTCCATCCGCTTCTGCTTAATCGAACACATTTAAGGAGATATAAAAAAATGCAAAAATATGATTATCTCAATCGGTTAATCAAGACAAACTGTGTTGTTGTTGTTCGCGGCAACGATGCTGCCGAAGCAGTTAAAACAGTTGATGCTGTCATCGCTGGTGGCATTACTGGGATTGAATTGACCTTCACCGTACCTCATGCTGATCGTGTATTAGACCAACTCAGTGAAAAGTACGGTGATCGTGCAGATGTTCTCATCGGGGCCGGCACTGTGCTTGACCCGGCAACTGCCCGTCTGGCAATCATTGCTGGCGCCAAATTCATCGTCAGCCCCAGCTTCAACGCTGACGTTGCCAAAATCTGTAATCTCTATGCTATTCCATATACTCCAGGCTGCCTCACCCCAACCGAAATTCAAACCGCACTCGAAGCCGGCGTGGATCTCGTCAAAATCTTCCCCGGCAGCGTTGCTGGTCCGGCCATGATCAAAGCACTCCACGGCCCATTCCCACAACTAGCCGTCATGCCAACCGGCGGTGTATCACTGAATAACCTCGAAACCTGGTTTGATGCTGGCGTGACCCTAGTCGGCGCCGGCAACAACCTCACCGCAGCTGCCAAGACCGGTGACTATGCCGGTGTCACAGCAACAGCCAAGAAGTATCGGGCAAAGCTTGATGCGATTATGGTTAGCAAGTAAGCTCTGCACATGAACTTAAAAAACTTGTTTGAACGAAAAAACACGACTTATCAAGGCAACTTTTGATAGCCGTGTTTTTTTGTTTGATTTATTATTTTATTAAAAAAGTTTCAATTAAGACACTCTCAGTGCTCATAAGCCTTATACCAGCGCAATTTTTGATATACCGTTTTCCAGAGAAATCAATCCATTATCTAGTGCATCTTTCGTTAATAAAGCGCTACCGACTCTGTTTTTAAATGTAATCCAGACTAAAAAGGCCTAGACAAATTAATGACTTTAGTCGTATTCTAATCCTAGATTGCAATAATAAAGTTACCACCTAGAAAGAGGCTTGCTCACTGCTTGAACTGGGGTTTGCCAACGGAGACATTTTCTAGGTTTGTTATTGATAAGCGCTGTGGCTTGTTGAATATCG